>WNFT01000501.1_pt1 | contig 62010 bp, 34 predicted proteins | sample 5400191 | NCBI WGS metagenome assembly WNFT01 (sample SAMN13153359, study PRJNA577476) | soil metagenome | isolation source: 80 cm saprolite under Madrone tree | place: USA:California | collected 2016-06-14 | reverse complement strand
AAAAAAAAAATATAAGAAAATTAACAAACAAATATAAAAAATGGCTAAATTAATAGAGATTATTATGGAAATTATTAATAGATCGATTTTGAATTTAGATCAAATCTGATCACAGTTTGAAACATTTGATGGATTAACTAAACTTGATTGTGTAATGATGTTATCAAGTTATATTATATTAACTTGTATTTTTGGTATAGCAATTAATCTATATGGAAATTATCTATTAAATCGATTTAAATTAGAAGAAAAGTATCCGAAGCTTGCAATCTTTATAAAATATCGTAAAACAGTAAGTAAATATTACATATTATAAAATATGATCCATATCATTATCGTATGTTTAATAAACCTTTTTTGTGGGATCGCAATTATAGGGATAATATATACATAAAAAAATATAAATCTCTTATTGTTAAATATATGCTATTTCTATTAGGCTTCCCCCGGTCAGGGCCCTTTGTTCGTTATAACAATAGCCTTTGCCTCTGTACTCTGTACTCCCCGTAAGGGGGGTCAAAGGGTAATAGGGTTACCTACTCCCCGTAAGGGGGAGTGTCCTGTTGCCTTGCTTGTAATCTAGGACAAGAGTTGTGGACCGGCCCTTGCTTTACTGTTAGGGTTATAAACCCCACAGGCCTAAGTTTATTAGTTGTTTAATTTTAGAATTAAAAATTTGGGGGGAATACATACCTCAAAGGACCCAAGTGCTGCTCAAATCAAGGACGCGTACAGCTAAAGCAAAGAGCTATTGTAACTAACAAATGTTCAAAATAAGGATACTAAGTCAATTTAAGTTTAGCTAACTAACCCAATGCTTATAAATTTCTTTAAACTTGAAAGTAAGGACGTCATAGTCTAAAGTGTAGTGTAAAGTGCTAACTCCTCTGTACATTACAGGATCTTTAAGTATAAACAAGTTTAAGATGGGTTTGAGTCTACTGATTTGTTTATTACTCTGTTACTAAAAAAAACAACAAACAAAAGTAACTTGTAATAAATGTTCTATCTTAAGATATTAATTATGTATGGCTTTATCTAAAGATCACTCTTTTTTATATTATAGTTTTTATTAAAAAAACAAGAATTCTATTAAATTTCTATTAACTTTGTCTTTGGTTTTATAAGAATAATTGTAAAAAGCAAAGGAGCAAAGGAAATAGGAAAAGTGCAAGACCTAAAAAATGAGGGTTAACAAGCGTGTTAGCATTGACCGGACGGAGCTAGACAAAAATCCTATATATTCCTCCTATAATATAAAAAAACAAAAAAGTAAAACAAGTTGTGTTAGTTGAGTATAAAAATACAAACACTCCTACTTGGGTTATGACTAGGGTTTTGATTAATAGTATCCAGTCTAAGTAATTGGTTAAATAAAGGTAAGGACCCTATTGGTTGGCTCATAAATTACAAACAAATAAAATAAATTAAAAAACAAACAAAAAAATAATTAAATAAATAGTTACAACAACAATAATAACAATCACTATTTCAATTGCTCCGCTTACTCAATTCCGTGACAACGGGTGACAAAGTGTGACAACGGGTTACAATGTGTGACAACGGGTGACAACGGCAACAATCATTAAATTAAATATTATTAATATTAATATAATAGATGCTAGAGCAAGAGCTATACAGTTAGATAAAATATTATCTACTAAAAAAATTAAAACATTTAAATCGATTAATACTGATAATTTTATAATAACCTTTGTTCCAGTAATTAATAAATATATTTGTGCGAGTCCTGATTTAGATTTCTATAAAATAAATTTAAATGACAAAATTATTGTCGGAAAAGATTACATTTTTAAGGATTCCTCCAGGACTATTAATATATCAACTTTTACTACTGTTTTTGCTCTAATTCAGATGAATCAGATAAAATTAGATGTTATAACTAGCGGGAGAATAATATATTATTCTGATACTGATTCCCTCCCTACTAATTTAAGTTTAAATAAACTAAAAGAAAATATGCAAAAAAGAATTGGAGATAAACTGGGTCAACTTAAGTTTGAACAATACGTCAAAGAAGCTTATTTTATATCTAAAAAAACATCTGCATTCTTAGTAGAAGATGGAAAAGTAAAAATAAAAGCTAAATGAGTCTCAGCTGCTAGCCTTGTTGCGAGCAAGTATATATCTAATATTAAAGATATGTATCTCAATTCCAAATATATTAAAGGTGATAAAACCTCAAGTATTATTAGTTATTCTAAGTGTTCCGTTACTATTAATGTTAGTAAATTTAATATTAACTGGAATGGCTATACCACACCCCCCGCATGGCTGGGGCAGGAGGAGCCTTGACGGGGAGAAAAAATTTATAATACTAAAACTTCTCTTTGGACTGATACTAGGCCATTATATATTTATAATTTATCCCCTTTTGCATTTGTAGCTGTTGCCATAAGAACGAAATGAAAAGCAAATGAAAATATTTCTTTTTTAATAAAAGTATTCGTTCCAAAAAATATAATTATATTTAATTTTACCTCTAGCCCTTGTGGATATCCACAACCTAAAGTTATCCCTGAAACGTGAATCGTCAAGGAGCAGATGTTAAATTATAGCCCTGGGTATGCGTACGCTTATAAAAATAATAATAATATAAATAAAACAGCAACTATTCCCAGCAGGTTGAGATCTGCCTTTTTCTGTTCTCCCCCAATGGGTTGAGTGTTACGTTGCTTCAAATGGATGAGGGGAAGATACTTGCTATCCTACGGACTAAGCCTGAGCAATTGTAGCATAAATATAATTTATTTAAATATTATTTTACTTCTTGGAATTGTATTATTTTTTGGTGCTCCTATTTTAATATATATGTGGACCGGAGTAAATATATATGACCCAAATACCATCACTAATTCACCCTATTCGATGGCCTTATTTAAGCTTAGAATATGTTTAGCGACTGTTTTTGTACATTTGCTCATTTATTTTTGTATTTTAAATAAAAAGTGATTAAAAGCATCAATATTTCATAAACCTATATTGTGAGCTTCCTCTTTAATTGGAACAGGGGGAGTTGAAGTCTTAAGAGATCAAGAGCTAGAAGCTCAACACGTAACTCCTAAACCTATGCCCACGTTAAATAGTAATAATGGAGTATTTACGAGTGAAGACCTCCTATCTTTTGAATTGTGACAAGCTCAAAATGATAGTATGGGTAGAAATTGTACGAGTACGAAACCGCTTAACCCTGAAGTAAAAGGTGTGCCCATCCCTTATCCTCCTGGTTACCAGACGGCGGGACCCTCTAGAGACTGTCGCCCTTCCTTTAGTCATTCCTGGGATAGCAGTCCCCCAGATACATCTACTTCAGTCGTAAACGACAGCTTTGAACCAGCGTCTACGTCTGAGGGTAAAAAAAAAGTAAGATTCAAGGACAAAGATGAGGTAAAAGAAATACCAGACTCAGACTCTTACAAACAAAAGTGAAACGAAGAATTAAAACAAATGGTGTATAAAAATAAAAATCAAAAGAACCTAGAAAGGGCTATTAACCTCTCTGATAACTCTAGACAGAAAATGTATACAGAAAATGCTAATAAAAAATGAGATAGGTTTTACAAAAACGATAGAGAATTAGAAAATAGTAAAAAAATCGGTAGCTTAGATCCAAGATTAGAAACAATTAACACGAAAATTGAGAACTCTAATTCTTACCACAACGTAAGGAAGGGTACGCCCTCCTCTAATATATTAAAAGAAATTAAAAGATCTAAACCTTCAGGCTCTTTACTCACGTCTAATCTTGATAATATTAATGGTCATATAAATAATCAATTCTCAACTTCCAACCAAGATCTGGTAAGTAAGCTTCAAGATTTAAATAATAAAAAATAAATTAAAAATAAGTATTTTAAATTAAATCCCCTTTATACTATTGCTCCACACCATACTTGGTACGCAACTAAAAATAGTTATATTCTTTTTTTGTTTTTTGTTTGCAATAGTTTGTTTTTCTTTTTTTGTTTTCAATATAAGCTCCGGCTCATCCGCATGAGTACTTAGGACAAAGTAAATTAGTCCGTAAATTCTGTATAACTTCCTTTCTTTAATTATCCTTGTTTTTGCAAATCCGAATGAGTTATGTTTAATTCTTATTTACATAATTTAATTCATTATATTTTTTCTTAGTTTAAGAGGACGTTACTCTTACAAGATCAATGTTCGGTTTATAGAACTTCAAGGTAATACTACATCCAAAGCTGCGCTACTTCGACTTCGGATTAGTCGTACTCCTCCCACCTAACGTGATACCTACGAGACAGTTAGAGCAGTCCGGAGGAGTACTACTTTATACAATATGGTGTGCTATCTCTAGCCCTGCCTGGCTTAAGGCAGGCTGCAGAGTAAACAAGTTAGTTAATTGAGCGTCTTACTTATACTTTCATCTGATTCTGCTGCGCAAGCGTGCTACAAATTTAAGCGTAGGTAACCCTAGCCTTTTTTTTATTTTACCCCTTCGAATAATAGCCAACATTAGATTAACTGTTCCTTTACTAGACTGTGGATTTAGGCTAGTAAAATCAAACAAAATTATTAATTTATTTGTTTTAACCCCTTTAAACAATGATGAAGTTTCTGATTAATTATTATTATTATAAGTACTTAAGTCAATATAATATAGAATATAAAAAAACACACAAAAGACAGTAGAGATAGTTTATGAAGAAAATAATATATCTAATGGGGTTCTTTTAACATATAATGAGTGTGAATAGAATATAAGATAATAATAAATAATTAAAAAACAAACAAAATAAGCCCCTTTATGTTGACTTTATTACTTTATTATAGAATTCTTGGATGATGACTGTTTTTTAATAGGACTATTATAAATTTATTAGTAAGAAATTTAAATGACAGAACTGAGATATTTAGACTAGAAAATAAAAGATCGGATAAGGAGTATAATGATTATAAATTATTTAGAGTCATGAAACCTCAAAAAGATTTTTATAATTTAATTGAAGGTATTTTATTATTTAAATTTCAATCTATACCTCTGATTTGTGAGCCTAATAAAGGAGCAGTAGAAATAATAGATAAGGATGGAAACTATAAGATTAGTAAATATGGTGGATAAATTCTAAATATCAAATCCCATATTTATGATAAAGTTCTCAATATTATTCTTTTTTTCATATAACATATAAAGTTAAATTATTATTATTTAAATTATCATTTAATTTGCTATATTTATAATCATTTTTAAATTAACAAAATTTTACTAGTAATTATAAAGGATTTGTTCGTCTTGTGCTGCTGTTACTATTATTGACAGCTGCAGCAGCACCAGCAAGTAAGCGAGTAAATGTAAATTATTCCTTAATTAAAACAAATGCTAAAGCAAATGCTAAAGCAAATGCTAAAGCAAATGCTAAAGCAAAAAAACAAATGCTAAAGCAAAAAAACAAAAAATAAAATAGATTAATTAAATTACCGAGAAATAGAAAGACTTAAATCAACTGTGTAATCGCGTAAGCAACAATCGCGTAAGCAACAAATGTACAACTGTGAAACTGTGAAACTGTACAACTGTGAAACTGTGAAACTGTGAAACTGTACAACTGTACAACTGTGAAACTGGGTAAGAAAGAAAATTAATAAAGCAACCCCAGACTAGAGGAATAGAAACAGACGATAGACTAAGTTAAAATAAAAATAAAACAAAACAATAAAATTATCACTTGGTATTACACTCCTTCATACGGATCCTTACCAGGTATCAGTTTCCTGGTATTAGTTTCCTAGCTGCTGGTAACAGCCAGCAGTTCACTATTTACGGACGCACTTACGTTACATTTCTGCTTTAGCTGATTTGGCAATTGGCAAATAGGCAATGGGGCTATTGGGCTATTGGCCCTCCTTATTAGGGGGTGAAACAGGGAAACCAACAAAAAAACAAACAAAAAACAAAACAAACAAACAAAACAAACAAAAATAAACTATAGCGTCGTTAGGTAAATTATAAGAGTCAGAAGGTGAATTATCTAAGATTAAGATTAGTCTTTAGGTTAATAGCCACACGACTCTTTCTCCTGAATGATATATCTTATATACAAATTCGACATATTAAACAGAGAAATAGACACTCCTCCTAAACTAAAGCAAAACTTCAAAGAAGAGGACTACTTTAAAAAATACTCAGAAATGAAGTTAGATGAATCAGAACTAACAAAGTTAACAAGCGTAGCTGGAAACCAATAATAAACCGAATCCTCCGGAAGAACCCAAAACTCCTACACAATAGGTTAAGGAAAATTATGAAGTACATCCCAAGGTTAAATAGCAGAGTTAAGGCAGAGCTTCATAAGGTTAAAATGCAACTACGGGTGCTTGATTTGTACCTTATACCTTACTAACTTCTAGGTGAGGTATATTTCCCGTGAAGGCTTGGGAAAGCCGAAGGGAATATACAAAATAAGAGGAAACAGTGAAATCCCTTGCTTAATTTTAAGGTTTGAAGCTATCCACTTCTCTAAAATTTTACTGGCCTTGGAATAATTACTTTGACCATGATTTTAACGTCAATAATTACAGTCCGGCAAAATGTCCCTTATTTCTCTAGACTCCTAGAAGTGCAGTATTAAATCAATAAGGCGCTAGTAGTAGTCCCTACTCTCAGGTGCAAAACCTTCTTACTAAAACCTAATGCTACGAATAACTCAGGTCCTCATATTTACGCAGAAATCACCTTTAACGGATAACTACAAAGGATCAAAAACGTTAGTTAATTGAGTTAACCTGCATTAGAATAATTAAAGTAAACCTCTACCCAACTTGGAACAAACAATTTTAACCAATGTAGAAAGTTTTAGTACTTCCCTTGGCTCCTGAAATAAAGAATTATTAGACTATGGAATAACTAAACCAAAAATCTAATCGTTCTCTTGGCCTCAAACTTAATGTATATAACTCTAGTAGTCGTAAACGAATGAGTGAACTCTTCCTGAAAAATAATAACTTGTTGTTACACACACAAAGATGCTATTTTTGTTAAAGCTTAGTGTTTCTGTTAGGTTTTAATAAATTAGTCACCATGACCCAATTTAAACCCCTACTAAAAGAATACTGTCAGTTATTGTTATTCTAAACAAATTTTAATAATTTGGTTAAAATTTTTGATATATAATAAAAGTTAGTGCCCGTGAGGGGAGTAGAATAAATAAAATTATACAGAACAGATTTCCTACTTTAATAAAGAGCCTAGTTAAGGTATTCCAATTATAGAAATAAATGTTTGGAACACGGATTTATACGCAGATATTTAAAATCACTAGAAATGTTTTAACTGGAAAGGAAACCATAGCTGTAACAGAGAAACATTTAGATAAAAATAAGGTCTTTAACTAAAAACAATCATTCGTTATCCGTATGACTCCCTGCTTTAGCTGTCTGCGTCCTCACTGCCGTTACTGTGAAAAAGGAACAATGACCATTGGGACAACAGAAAACAACAACAAACAATCACTCCTACGGATTACCTACTATCAGTTCCCTGGTAACAGTTACTGACTCACTCCTTATCTGATATCAATTACTTGCTACGCAACTGCAGGTAACAGCCAGCAGCTCACTACTTACGGACTCCGCTTTCTCACTTCAGTTACAATGGGACAGCTAAAGCAGGGAGCAATGTGACAATTATTATTATTACAATAAAAAAACGGATGAAAACGGAAACAAACAACAAAGAGGACTAAGTGATGATATTTATATCTATAATAACATTAATAGCGGCTAAGGCCCTACCTTTATTTAAAAAAATAAGTTCTATTCATATTTCTAGAATAGCTTCAATAATATTTATTTATACCGGAGCAAGTTCTTTTAATTGCTTCTATATTCAGTCAATTGGATCAGGTATAGGTATTTATAGTGGGTTATTTCATATAACTCCAATATCTCAATTAATGGAAATTTTTCTATTTTTTATAGGAGGATGTATTTTAATTGGGTGGCCTCAGGTGGTACAAAGTTATACAAGTACAAATAGTGGATGCGTATTTAAATTTAAAGGGCCTCTGTATAATTATAATTACAATTATAAGTCTAAAACTAAGTCACAAGTAAGAAAGTCCCTAGACACAAACACAAACACAGACACAGACATAGACACAGAATTCTCCCCCTTAATTTCATCCCCTAGGCAGGAAAGTTATTCAACCGATTATTCAATAATCGTCTTATTTAGTATCTTAGGTTCTTCTTTATTGATCTCTAGTTTTGATTTAATCTCTTTATATTTAAGTATAGAATTACAAAGTTTTGGATTATATATTTTAGCTACTTTATATAGAAATTCTGAATCGGCTACTTCTGCTGGTTTAAAATATTTCTTATTAGGTGGATTTTCATCCTGTTTAATCTTATTAGGTATAGGTTTAATTTACTCTTATACCGGTTTAACAAATTTTGAATCCATTTATTTATTAAACTCCATCTCTGGAATAGATCAACCAACAGTACTACAAGGATTAAGTTTAGGTTTAATAATTATCTTTGTAGGTTTTTTATTTAAAATAGCTGCTGCTCCTTTACATAATTGGTCTCCTGATGTATATGATGGAACACCCACAATAGTTACAACATGATTAACAATTATTCCTAAAATAGCAATTTTTATATTTTTATTAGAATTGTATACTCAAATTGGTGTAATAGGTGGAATTAAAAGTAAAATATTAAGTAGTAGTGGTTATATTACTACAATAGAAAGTCTATCTAGTTTAATCTCTTTCTGAGAAGGTGCCTCAATAAACTTAGAAGGCTTAGTAGTTGGTTTACCCGTATTAAAAAGTTTATTATTAATAAGTTCTATATTATCTTTAATAATAGGTAGCTTATTAGGATTAGCACAAATAAGAATAAAAAGATTATTAGCCTACAGTACTATCTCTCATATTGGTTTCCTTTTATTAGCTTTAGCTATAAATACGGAACAATCTATCGATTCTTTCTTATTTTATTTAATACAATATACTATTACAAATTTAAATATCTTTTTAATAATATTAGCTGTAACTTATAGTATTTATACTCCCACTCTTTCTCCGACACTGCATAAATTTAAGAAATTGCAAAAAATGAATGAATTGGGATCAAATATGATACCTAAGGAGGAGGTGTATAATTATGATTATTATAGGGAGTCTAATTCTTATAGAACAACAAATAATAACACCCTAATCTCACATACAAAACTAGGACAACCGATAGAAATAAGGTATATCTATGAATTAAAAGGTTTATTTTTTACTAATCCTTTATTAAGTTTAAGTTTATGTATTTCTTTATTCTCTCTTGCTGGATTACCTCCTGTTAAGAATTCTGGGAAAATTCTATATTGGGAAAAACTATCAAACTCCGGGGAAGCCCTAAAACTTTTGATACTAAACTATAATTGCAAGGCTATATGTGGCTGAACTAATTCCTCAGGTAAAGTAACAACTCAAAAGATAAATGAAAATGAAATGGGTAATCGCGGATCTAAATCACTTTGTATTTTTAAAAATAAAAGTGTAAAAGAGCAACGAGTAGACGGTAGTTACTTTGGATCGGTATCGATCCAAAGGTTAAGATGTACTCTAACGGGCTGCGAAAGGAGCTATCGAGTCAAAATCCATTCTAAACAATTAAATAAAAGAACATTTTCTACTGTAAATATTCAACCTAAATTGAATCCTTGATTTGTAACAGGACTTTCGGATGCTGAAAGCTCTTTTATAATTAGAATTTCTAAAAATACTAATAATAAAAGAACTAAAATAGGTTGAGTAGTAAGTTCAAATTTTCAAATTACATTACATCAACGAGAATTATCTTTATTATTAATGTTACAACAATTTTTTGGTGGAATAGGAAAAATAAATATAGATCCTAAACACGAAAGTAGTAAATATACTATAATAAAATTAAATGATTTAAAAAATGTAATTATTCCTCATTTTGAAAAATATCCTCCTTTAGGATTAACTCAAAAATATGCAGATTTTTGTTTATTTCAGCGTGTAGTAGAAATTATTTCCAATAAAAATCATCTTTCTATTGAAGGTCTTCAAAAAATTATTAATATTAAAGCAGCAATGAATAAAGGCCTTTCAAATGAATTAAAATCTAATTTTTTTAATGTAAATATTGTAGATAGACCACGGATTTTAACTAAAAATATTGTTGATAATAATTGAATTGCAGGCTTTGTAAGCGGTGAGGGAAATTTTGATATTAATATTCATAATTAAAAATCACATAAAATAGGTTATCAAGTACAATTAAGATTTAGAGTTTCACAAAATGAAAGAGATATTCAATTAATGGAACTTTTAAAGAAATATTTCGAATCAGGAACAATAGAAATAAATACAAAAACATCAGTGTTAATGTTAACTATAACTAAAATATCAATAATTACCAAAATAATTATACCGTTGTTTAATAAATATCCATTACTAGGTGTAAAATATTTAGATTATCTTGATTGATGTAAAATTGCAAACTTAATGAGTGAAGGTAAACATCTTACAAATGAAGGATTGAAATTAATAAAAGAAATAAAAGCTGGAATGAACTCTTGCCGTTGAGATGCCCCTACTGCGGATACCCGTAAGGGGGAGAGTCCGGAGGAGTACAGATAGAAAAATTTAATATTTTTTAATTGCATGATAAATTTGATGATCGTGTTAATAGGATTTTTTTCTAAACAATTTGTCTTATATTCAGCCTTACAAAATGGTTATTATTTTATATCATTAATTGCAATAACAGTTAGTGTAATAAGTGCTTCTTATTATTTAAAAATAATTAAAGTTCTTCATACGGATCACGACTATTTTGAAGATAAATTGCTGGAAGGGGCAGTTGAAGAAAACAAGGCACCTAATCAAAGCAATGTCCTTTTAAATGAGGGTAAGGAGGTTAAGAAGCCACCCGTAAGAGTGGAGGATGTTAAGGAGCTTTATAAAGAAGAAGGAGCTAAAGTAGGAGTAGAATCCCGAGTAGGAGTATCCTTAAGCCCAAGTACTTATCCCCATCTCTTAGACTTAGAGTTAGAATTAGAACAAAGCAAAACCACTTTAACAAATACTCATAGTTTTGTAATCTCTAGTTTAACCTTAATTATTTTATTATTTTTTATAAAACCATCTATAATCTTAAATAGTACACAATTACTATCATTATGTGCGCCGTACGAGGGCTTGTGTTGATTGGGGTTATGTCTGATCCCTCTTGTATATTTGACCGTTAATAAATTTAACGATACGAGCTGCGGGTACTCACGATTTTTTAAGCTAAAAACTTTTCTAGTATGGATAGCAGAGTACAAATATGATAAATGATTGGGGCTGCCCTCAAGAGAAACTATCGTAAGCAGGAATAGTCAAGTCGAGGATAACAAATCTGTTACTTACAAACGCCTATATAGTGCGGACAATATCTTAAGCAGAATACATCGGTATTTTTCTAGCGTTGCTTGGTGACATGATAATGGGTCACTGTGTAGTCAAAAAGCTAGACGTTCTTCCACCTTCTTTATGAAGACAGGAAGCTTTAAATTAAAGTGTAAGCAGGCGACTAAAACTATTTGGACTTTAAACACAACACATAGTCAACTACGGGATTCAACCGCCTCTACAGTTTTAAATAAAATTGAAATGCGGAAACGGAACTTCCATAGTAGCGTATGCATTTACGCAAAGGGAAGTAGCATAAAGCCTCTAACTTTAGAATCTTCAGATAGTAACAATCAAAAGCCGGTTAGTAAGGTCGAACCTAGTAAAAAGGTGGCTAAACGAGTCGGTGTTACTACTATTGTGATGCAAAAGCTAGAACAATATAAAAAACCAGAACAAAAATATTACAATCTTATTGACATAATTGCAGATCCCTACTTCTTAGAAGCTTGTTATGAGGAAATAGAAAAGAAAAAAGGTATCTTGAACACTGAAACAGACGGGATTACACTCGATGGTCTTAACTGAGACTGTTTTGTACAAACAGCTAACCAGATAAAAAAAGGTCAGTTCAATTTCAAGCCTAATAGAATACTTGAAATACAAAATGCCAAGGGTAAAAGTAGACCTCTGGCTATTAGCTCTCCTAGAGACAAGATTGTGCAAAAGGCGCTCCACGCCGTCCTTGAAGCACTATTTGAACCTAAATTTCTAAATACTTCTCATGGTTTTAGACCAAAAAAGTCAGTACATTCAGCCTTATTAAGAGTTTCTCTAACTAGACATAGACACAATTGAGTAATCCAAGGTGATATCACCCAATGCTTTTATCAAATACCGCACCATATAATAATGAAACGTATCAATAAGTATATTGGAGATCCTCGTTTTCTCGAAATTTTAAATAAATTTCTCCTCGCAGAGGCAGGGTATATAGATCCTAAAACAGGAGATCTTGTTCAACCTGAAATTGGAACCCCTCAAGGGGGAGTTCTTAGTCCTTTGCTATGTAACATTGTGCTACACGAACTTGACAAGTATATGGCCGATACTGAGATCAAATTTTCAAAAGGAAAGACTAGAAAAATAAATCCTGATTATCAAAGTATAGTTAATAAAAGATTTAGCTCCATCGATCCTGTAGAAAGACTGAATCTCTTAATTGAGAGGCGGAAAACTCGTAGATTCTTAATGGCTGATCCTAATTACCGTAGATTAGATTATATCCGATATGCCGATGACTTTATTGTACTAGTGAGTGGTTCTTTCAAAGATGCTAAATACATACAAAACAACATTAAGGAATATATTAAGGCTAACTGTGGACTAGAACTTAACCAGAATAAAACAATTATTTCTAACATCCTTAATAATGAATGGAGCTTCTTGGGTGCAAAAATGAAAAAATTAAAAATAAAGCCTGAATGGAGAGTAAAACATGTTAATGGTACCAAAGTAGGTATTGCTAAACTCCCCCCGTCAGGGCTCATCTGTTTCAATTGTTTTTATTCTTATAATTCTAAAAATAAGAACGAATTGAACTTTTGCACTTGTTCTACTGAAAACGCCAGCAAGGGCAGCAAATGTGTCAACGTCTCTATCGACAAATTACTTGGTATTCTAAAAAAGAGTGGTTTTGTTAGACAAAATAAACTAGGTAAATTTATTCCTAAAGCTTACACAGCTATTATAAACCTTACTCATTATGAAATTGTCTCTTTTTACAACTCTAAAATTAAGGGGATTTTTAATTTTTACAACTTTGCTTCAAATAGAACGGCTTTCGATTCTATATTTTGACTGTTTAAAGCCTCCTGTGCATTAACTTTAGCTCGTAAATTAAAACTAAAAACAATGAGAAAAGTATTCCGAAAATTTAAAGGTAACCTTAAATGCCCTGACTCGGACATAGAAATATATAATCAAACCACACTCAAAGTTATACACAATTTCTCTTATAGAGGAAATAATAATACTAGTTCTCTTTTGAGAGATAATAATAATAATAATAATCCTGAAAAAGTTTTACAACAATCATGGGCTGAGAAACTTAAAAAATAAAGTTTTGAGAAAGTCTGTGTGATATGTGGTTCAACTAACGACATTGTCCTGGAGGAGCATCATCTTACCCCTGGCGGTGTACCTGGTTAAAGACGTTAGAGCCAAATTTAGAAAAGGGGAAAAGATTTCCTATGCCTAATTTAATGGAGCCTTAAAAGAAAGCAAGTGCCTATCTACTCATATCATAATTCTAACGAACTATATCAAAAAGGGAAATTAAACTTCATAGATCTGAAAGACATTTCCAATTTACGTTAAATAATTTAATATCAATCAATTTTTTCCTATTTTTTGTTTTGTTTGTTTGTCGGACCCTTTAAAGGATATATTGGACACGGTGATATGTGGCGAGCCGTATGATGGGAAACTATCTCGTACGGTTCTGAGGGCAGTTGTAACGATAACGCTGACCCCTACCTTTATTTTATATTTAATGAATAATTTAATCTTTATATTTATTTTTATACCTATTTTAGCTGCGATTTTACTAGCTTTAAATGTTTTATTAGCTACACATAAACCAGATGAAGCTAAAGTGAGCCAATATGAATGTGGTTTTTCTGCTATACCAGGTCAAACTAGATCTACATTCCAGATCCACTTTATGATAGTTGCTTTATTATTCTTAATTTTTGACCTAGAGATTTTATTATTATTTCCTTTAGCTGTAACATTGTATCAAGTTTCTACTTTTGGATTTACAATTGGAATTATTTTCTTTATTGTATTAACAATTGGATTTGTATTAGAAATAGGATCAGGTGCTATAGCTTTAAATAACTTTGATCAACAACAGTTCTCTTTGAAGAGAGGGTAAATACACTGTAGCATTTTCATCTGAAATGAACTTTGGCCTATTGTGTTAGTTAGTAGTTAGAAATTAGAAATTAGAAATTAGAAATTAGAAATTAGAAATTAGAACGATTGCCCAATTGCCCAATTGCCCAATGGCCCTATTGCCCAATTGCCACTCGCAAAACAAACAAAACAACAGTTGCAATTGTAAACGGAAAACAAAGGCCCGCTGTTGGTATTCTTAATTGAAGTTTGAAGACTAAAATTTACAACGCAACTTTAGTTTTTATAGGAACTTTTGCCTGTACTTGTTCTTATTTTGATTCAAATAAAACTACGAAACTTGTGCCTCTGTTGCATTTGAAAATTTAACTTGTCCCGTTGTTCTTGTGCTGCTTCTGCTGCTGCTCCTGCGGACTACTTTTAGCAATAAAAGTTAATATTAATAGTAACGGTAATAGTAACCCCAGCAAATAAGCGAGAATCAGTAGTGATTATTATTTTTACTGTTGCATTTTTGTATGAAAAAGCAAATGATACAAATAGTTTATAGTTAAATTAAAGGAAAGAAAATATTGATTGTACTCTAGATTAATTTATTAATTAAGATTAAGTAGTGAGCTCCCTACACACTTAAGGTGTAATTATTTTTATTTTTATTGTTAGAACCCCCTTTTTAAGGCTTTTAACTTTAATTTTTATTTTTACATTTTTTTATTGAACTTTGGCCTATTGTGTTAGTTATAAGGTGTTCTAAGGTATAAGTTATAAGTTAGAACTTAGAAGAACTTATAAGTTAGAATGATTATTATTAGATTTACTTGTGCAATTGTAGCTGTTGCCATAAGAACGAAATGAACTTATGTCTTAAAGTATTCGCAATTTTGTATGAAAAAGCAATTGTTAAAATAAGAATAACAACTGAAGAATAAAAATAAGAACGCAGTAAAACAAGGAAATCTTTGGAGCTTGGAGGTTAATGTTAATTGTAGTTAAAAATATGAGTCTTAATATGAATTGGTTTCAATATATTTTTTTTAAAAAATATGTAAATATTTTAATAATAATTGGGATGGTATTATGTTTAATAACACCTTTCTTAATTTATTTTTTATTGGGGATTAATATATATGATACGGATACCGATTCATTACAGGATTCATTAGCTTATAGTGAATACAGTGTAGCAGAGATATCTGGTGCAGGGGTGCGGCCTTTCTTTTTTATTAGAATTTGTTTAGCTACTATACTTCTTAATTTGATTGTCTTATTTATTTTATTTAATTATACTAAGCTCACTGGCTCTTGAGCTAATAAAGCTTTAATGAGTGCAACATGTGTCATCGTACACGGTGGATTCGAAGGTTTAGGTGATCCCGATCTAGATGCTCAACAGGAAACAGCTAAACCTAGGCGCATGTTAAATAGCAGTCATAATCCGATATCCTTAGAAACCGAACGAGATAGTGTTTCAAAGTTAGAAAAGGAAGTGGAAAATCAAAGAGCAAATAGTAAGGGTAAGGGTAAGTTGACGAATTTAAACTCCACTTGTGGGGGCCAAGCTCAACCTACTGCCATACCTATTCCCAAGAGTTTCATGGATTCGAGTAAATTTAATGATTTTAAATATATAATGGGATTGCCACAACCTAACCCTTGAGATAACAATCCTTTCTCTACACGGGAAATTACTAATATTCCGGTAGGCAGAGGTGAGGGTGATTTTTCGAATAGGACTTCTCACAGACAAGTAAGATTAAATGAAAACGTACATGAACAAATACTAGCAATAGGAGGCGAAAATTTAGAAAAAAATAAAATTTATATAAAATCTAAATCTTCAGAATCTGAAGCCGCACCAGATCTGAATAGCCAAGGTCAAGGTAAAATAAATAATCCTGCTTCAAATAGCGATATGATCACTCCTCTCAAAAATATATTAAAAAAATTTAAATAAGGATGTTAAATTAAATACCTTTTTATGCTATTGCTCTATACTACCCTAAAAATAGTTTTATTCTTTTAGATACAAGCTACGCAGCACCTAAATTAGGTATAACATCCTTTCTTTTTGTTTGTTTTTTTGTTTGTTTTTTTTTGTTTTTTGTTTGTTTTGTTTTGGATTTAACTAAAGAAATCCACATATTGCCAAGGAATAATTAATCTAATGTTTGCTATCAATTGAATTGGTTAAAGGTTAAAAATAATAGACTAGGGTGTTACTTACGCTTAAAATTTTAGCATTCTTGCGTCGCTGAATCCGTACAAATAGCAGAAGCTACAGTAAGTAGCAGTAAGATACAGAAATTTAACGATCGTCTATTAATCTACACCACTCCTCTTCCTTACGAGACTGGGGTATCCTTGCGCTGCTGCTTTTTATGCGTATGATGTAGCACGACGCTGCATGTTTCGCCTCTGAAACACCTAAATTAGTTAACTAATTTTAAGTAGCGCTAGCTTTTGAGTTGTGTATTACCTTCAGGATCCATAAACCGAACATTGATCTTGTAAGAGTAACATCCCCTTAAATTAATAACAAATATAATGAATTAGATCTTGTAAATAAGTATTCAAAGAGTAATTAGGATCAAAATTATTAACTTAGTTTTTTAATCCTACTTTAAGAATTATTACTATTAATTAGTAATTATTACTAAGGAGGTTTTTTTCTAAGTTAAACAACACAAAAATGCCCACACCTTCTCATAAAGAGAGATAATCAGTGAAGTCAACAAAACAAAACAAAAACAAACAAAAAACAAAAGAAACAAAAAAACACAAATTTGTTGTTTTTACCACTTAAATAAAAACTAACAACTAAAAAAGTGGGGGGGTTAAAGTCTATTTTTATTAGTTTGTTTGTTAAAATTTTAATGAAGAACATAATTTATTTGTTGGATTTTAATTCGTTCACTCTCAAACAAAAATAAGGTTGTTTGCTACATAACCTTTAATGAAAAATTTAACCCTTTTTTTCTAATAAGTTTTTATAAAGAGAACGAACTCTAGTTTAATTCTGTTTGTTTATTATATTATATGCTAAGGTAAAAGGAAACTTACTTATAAATATGAACTTGTAAAACAAGTTTGGTTTCTATTTAATAATGGTTGTGCTGGTTCGGCTGTCACTATTAATAGTAACCGCAGCAGCAGCCGGTACCGGCAAGCTATTATCGAGTAGTTTATCACTCAAATCATGACCCTTAATATTTTCATGCTCTATGATCTGTCTTCTATTATCATGATAATCCTAAATTTATGATCATTAAAGATCTGTAGAATATTACCCTTTCTTAAATTTGTTCTTTGCACTTCTTAATCTTTTTGTTACGAAGTCAAAATATTTTTCATTGCTCTTAAGGACATTTTTAAATACAGATACTAAATCATCTTGTTCGTAATCATTGGACAGTAATCAAGTGTTTCTTTTATCCTGCTTCCTTTATCTAACTGCCACTTGTTGTTCAACTGATAACACCTTTACCCTCGTGTTTTACCTCTAAGGCATCGTCTCCCCAGTACCATCACTAACCAAATTAAACCTCAACTCACGATACTTTGTTAAAAAAGGTCAGTCCTCTTTAGGTAAATTTAACAATTTAATTTATAAGCTTTGGATGTCCATAATGAAACCATCCGTTGTTACTGACACTCCTTTACCTCCTAACCTTGAAATATTATCCAGACAATCACCTACTACACTTCTAATAAAAGCTGTGGTCCATTAGGCTAAAACAGTGTTTTATAAATCAGTACCAGTAACTCAAAAAGATTTACCTGTCAAAGTGTCGAAACTCTTCTTGTTAGAAATACCTCTCACAACATTTCCATAGATTGAATTACCCATTTCTTTATATAAGAGATTAAGAATAGTACCTTTCGGGTTATCTTTTCTAAGTTTTTGTAATCTCCGTCTTGTGCTGTTTTTGTCAACAGCAGCAGCAAGTAAGCGAGCGGGTCCGAAGGAGGGTTGTATAATATCCACCTTTTTATCCTTACCTGGCTTTGCCCGCTTCACACTCCAACCTTCTTATTTTTAGTTCTACATTTTTTCTTTTTGTTTATACTTATTTTCTCGGTAGGGGGAATGTAAAAAACGGACTTAATTTTTATGTCACACTCTTGTTGCTTAGCCAATATATATTCAGGTACGGTTAACAAACAAGAATTATCTAAGGGTAGATTGTGTCAGTTTCATCAATATAACAAGGAATAGAAGGGTATTTAACTCAATCGGGTAACTTTAAGGTACCGTTTACTATAAAGTACCCCTCCAAAAAGTCGTCATTTGTTCAATCTTTAAGTACCTCAGGGTTTATTAAATGGCCTCTGTTTCATTTGTAGCAGCTAGTCCGTCTGGACCATAAGAACGAAATTAACTTATGCCTCTGTTGCATTTTAAAATTGAACTTTTGTCTTGAGCAAGCGAGCGAAATCATTACCTTGACAATGGAACCTAAGCTCTAGGCTACATAGGCAAGGGGGCTAGGGCCGGAAGCAAATGGGTGGTCACAATCAAGGACGCGGAGTCTTACGGATAACTAACTGACAGCTAAAGCAGAGACAGCTAAAGCAGAAATGTCCTCATAGTTAGGTAAACTTAAATTAGCCCTTGCCGTTGGGTATGCAATTACTAGATCATAATCGTATTAGTAAATGCTGTCCTCGGCACCATACATATGTTCTAACGACTCTCACGAATACACCCCCCCCCCTTTATAATTACCTATGAAGTATCTTAGATGCAATCCCACGTCCCCGGTAATGATTAAACCTTTAGGAGTTTAATTTAATCATCGTTACCCATAAGGATTTATCATATATCTGGTACTGTAAATATTTTGGAAAATTAGTTCTCCATTCCTCGAATACAGAATTTCTACTTAAGGAACTTACTGTTCGTTATAATCCGTAGGAGTAATCCGATTTGTTTGATTCTCAGATTAAATTGCTCCAATGACCAATGAAAGGGAGTGTTTCAGTGTAATTACAGCATCTCCCCGTAAGGGGGGCGTATTCCTCAAACGCTTCTTTATCTCTTTGTAGGAATTTACTCATTTGAGCTTTATACTTGTCAATTACAATTATATTCGAGAAATCGACCTCCTTACTGTAAAGTTCCCCTAACTTATCTAAACTACTTTGACTTTTTACTGCTGGGACTAGTAACATGGAGTCACTTAAATATAGATATATTATATATATATGTGAGTTATAAATACTTAGAGGTTTTCCAAGAGTTACAATTGACTTCTTGACTATACTCAACCGAGGCTTTAATTATTAAAAGTCGTCTAACATTGGAAAATAGGCAAAATTAAAATGGGCACAAATATAGTGGTTTTTAACAATCGATAGGGTGATCTTATCCTCACTTCCGAATAAGAGGCTAGTACAGCATCGAGGTTTTGTTTTTGATTCGTCATATCACTTAAATAGTTTGGCTTTCTGGATTCTTAAGGCTAAGTTAGAAATAAAGTTAAAAAAACAAACAAAAAACAAACAAAAAACAAAAACAAAAAACAAACGAGGGAGAACCATCATCAAAAATGTATATATATGTTTCTATGCGGAGTATGAGTTTAAGTATGCTAGTAAGTTATTGAATGAATTAATTTCAGTGCTATTAGCTGTGCGGTCAAGAACTTTGATTAAAGTTTATCTATATAATTTATACTATGTAAGTTTTGTATCCCCCGTCTCGTCAGTCACGGTAGTGAGCCTCTTATGTCTCATAATTCTACAAGCCTTTAGTCCTGGTGGAGGAGAGGTTGACACCTAAACTTGATGGTGTTTAATTCGCCTGTGTGAAGTATAAAGAAAACAAGGTAATGAATTAAAAAATCCTTAATGACAGTTTTAAGACTAGTACAATGAAGGTTAGAGAGAATTTGTTTTATACACTCGATCAACTAAAAGGTAAGAAAATTGAATCATTAAGAGCTATAGAGGGCGTTCTTTACTTTGAGGATATTCGAAGGGATCAAATAGTTTTCTCTCTACCATTGTCACCCCCCTTACTAAGAAAATAAACTATTTTCTAATATTACACTTGTAAGGAATTGTTGCGTTAATCTAATACAGCCACTCCTCCAGGACTAACACTTAAACTTAATTCAAACCTTTGTTTTGTTTACGTTGTTCCAATGGCCCCTGTTTCACACTCCCTATCAGCTAAAGCAGCAATTGTAAAAATCAGCTAAAGCAGCTATTGCCAATGACCCATTCAGCTAAAGCAGCCTTTTTCACAGTAACGGTAGTGATTGTTATTATTGCCTTTGTATTTACGTTTACCTTTGCCTTTAACCCTACTGTTTTGTTTTCTAAGGACTTTTAGATTTTGTCAGTCTTGTGCTGCGGGTACCGTTACTATTAATAGCTGGTACCCGGTACCCGGCAGCACTAGCAAGTAAGCGAGGGAGTGGGAGAGGATTTATAAAAATGAATTTAAAGTTTAAACTAAAAGTTAGACTTTTATTTAGATTTGGGTTTACTTAGGTGTTTTTGTATTACTTACCCTTTTCTGATATGGATATATCCCCGCATACTCCAGGACTCTCGCTACCTAACACTCAATCAGTTACAGTTTAAAAACCTGTTCAAGTGACTCATTCTCATCCCTGGCATACTAAATCTATTCGGATTATCCTTTGTTTCAATTGTCAATTGAGAAATTAACTTATGTTATTAGAGTTACTGTTGCATTTTTGGATGAAAAAGCAAATGTTAAAATCAGAATAAAAATCCTAGCGCCAAAAGAAAGGGATATATACTAATCCACCTCCCCAATTGCCAATGGCCCTAAGGGTATGAGGATGAGCCTTTTATAGGAAAGAGGCACTGCTCCTGCGGACTGCTTTAGCTGATTGCTGTTCGTTAGAATCCGTAGGAGGGAGGCAATAGTTAATTTACAGTCGCGGTAGCGAGAGTCGCGGTAGCGAGAGAATTCAAGAAAGAAACTAAAACTCTCTTTTTGGGGGAATTATTAGACAAACTAAAAATTAAATTAAATTTAGTTATAATATAAAAGAGAAGCTAATAACGGTTATCCACCCCTTTTGGCTAATAAAAAAAAGGAAAGGAAATTTTATCATTTCTCAGTATGAAATAGAAATAAATACTGATCTTTTAATTTAATTAAAACGTACCCTAATTAAATATTAAGCTAATGTTAATTAAATTTATAAAGATAATTAAAGTATTAGGAACGCATGTATACCTATACTTAAATTTTTTAATTTGAAATGATTTAAAGAAATTAAAGGCAAACGCAAACACAAAGAATGCACTCAAAAAACAAAGTCCTTTAATTAAAATAATAGTAAATTAAATTTAAAAAAAATAATCAACTTTTACCTTTTGCCTCTTGCCTGTAGTTTTTATATGAATTTTTCCCCTGTTGCCTTTTCTTGCAATAGCAAAAATAAAACCTTTCTTGTGAGTTCTTAATTTTAGCCTTTGCCTCGTTGCCTAGAGGTCCGAAGGAGTAAATATCAATAAGATTAAAAACTACTGCCCTTGTTTGTGCGCGGCCATTTTTCGTTAGAACTCCGCGTCCTTGCTTTTTCATATGCCCTTTGCTTTTCATTTCGTTCTTATGGCAACAGCTACAATTGCACAAGTGGCATAAGTTCAATTCGTTCTTATTTTTAGAATTATGAAAACACATGCACCAATGAACCACCCCCTTGTCCCAACCAGAGGGTACAGGCACAAGATGCGTTGTTTTTAGAGTTAGTCAAATAAAAATTAAAACGATAGCCACCTTTTGTTCTTAAAGTTATTTTTTCATTTGTTCTTATTTTTATTATTATCCTTATCAGGATCACATCAGAATACAAACGAAATGAAGTTTTGTTCTTATTTTTTATTATTTTTCAAATCAAATAAGAATAAAAACCCGCTGTAAAAAACAAACAAAAAAACAAACAAAAAAACAAACAAAAACAAACAAAACAAACAAAGAAACCAAGGAAACCTATACTCTACTCCTCCTTATGTGGATGGGGTTTAATAGACAAGAGGATAGACAAGAGGAAATTGTTAAAATAAAATCATATTTAAAAACCGTAGATCAAACATTAGCCTTACAAGGTTTTCCTTAAGCTTGGGTTGTATACCCAACCAACTACTCTTCACGGACGGGTATTCTGATTAACTAAAAACAATAACTAAACAGTCCCCCCTTGACCACTTTTGGCGCAGGGCAATCGCGTAAGCAACAACTGTGAAACGGGGTAATAGCTGGTACCAGGTAAGCAACAATCGCGTAAGCAACAACTGTGAAATAGCGTAAGCAACAAATGTGCAACTGTGAAACTGGGTAATAGGCAAATGTGCAACTGTGTAATAGGCAACTGTGAAACTGGGTAATAGGATGCGCAAGTGAGCAAAAATAGCAAAAGATGAAAAATAAAATTTAAATTTAATAAAATAAATAATAACAAATTTATATAATGAATAGCGAGTATCAAAATAATAATAAAAATAAAATATTCCTAAATATCAAGAATATCAAGAATATACACACTATTAACACTTTATCTAATAAGCAAAAACAACACTCCTCAACGAGATGAGATGGTATTATAACAGAAGCCCCTGATTTAACAGAATTAAATAAACAAATTTTCTTTCCTTTAACTCACTTACATAAGTATAGAAAAGAGAGTTTAATAACTAACCAAAGTACTGCCTATCTTAACTCCGTCCACCCTACAAAATTGAGGGTTAATTTAAATAAAACCCCCTCTCAAAACCATAGTTATAACTATCTAAGAGATCTAAAAGGTCTAAAAAATATAAGAGTATCCACTTCAAATAGATCCGATGTAATATATGAATATTTAAAGACTTTTAGTAAATATAGTAATCAAAAAAAAGGTGTATTAATAAACTTTAATCAACATATTGCATATAATTTCAATAGTAAAAATCTATTAGTAAGAGCAGCTAAAGCAGTAAATAACAATTCTTTACAAATAAAAACTAATAAAAATAAGTCTACAAATGCTGTTCCTTTAACATTTTCATTACAATTAGAAAAAGCAAATGTACACCACTCTAGTCTAGTCAGTCCCGGCGGAGGAGAAAAAGCCAAAGCAACAGAAAATATAAATAAAAACATAAATATAAATTACCCTTTAAATAAACCTTTATTAGACTGCTGCGTAGCGGCTAAAAAAAAAACAAAAAACTCCCCGAGAGCCTCTTTTGAAAATACATACGGAATGATGACCCCAATGGCAGAAGAACCAAATGACTATACAAGCGTAGACAGAGAATTATCACAAAATTTACCTCTTCGACGTATACTAAAATTAAATAGAATAAATAGACAAACCGATGTAAGCGTAGAAACAGGGTACAACTTAAAGGAAAACAATAAATTAATAAAATATAGTTATAAATTATTATTTTATTTTTTTAAGAGTATGTATTGTTTAATTAGTAAACCTGTTTTTATTTTTACTCCTGATAAAGTAGTAATACAAATACATTATTTTCTAAATATTCCTAAGTTTAAAGTTTTTAAATGGTATTTTATTTTGAAATCTAAAAATAATGGACAGAAAAGGGAGGCACGAATTAAACAAAAAAATAACAAAAGATTTAATTGAGGTGCTCATAAAAAGCGAAAACAAAAGATAAAGGGGAAAGTATCCAAAACTCTAATTAGATTAAATAATAAACGAACTAAAGTTCAAAATATTTTAGCTGATTTAAATAAATATAATTTATTTAGAGTTTTTTCTCTTAAATTTAAATTAATTTGTGAAATTTTAAATAATAAATTTAATAAACCAGTAGAATTACAATTAATTAGATTACACCAACCTTACCTGGATAGTAATATTTTTGTTAACCTTCTTTCTTTAAATATTTGGAATAAACAAACAAAAAACAAAAAAAAACAAACAAAAAAATTTAAACCTAATGTAAAAATAATAAAACTATTCCAAAAAAGACTTGTAAAAAATGTAGGTGATCCTAAAAATAAGAGTGTTAATTTGATACCTACTTATTTATCTGGGATGAAAATTAGAATTGGAGGGAGATTAATAAAAGAAAAAGTTATCCCAAGAAAATCTACGAAAATATATGAAAGAGGAGCGAGCTCTATTGGTAAAGTTAATTTTTTAGACACTTCTTCCATTACTAAGAAAAATAGAAAAGGTTCGTATACTTTGAAAATATCTTTAGGTCAAAATTTCTTTTAATTTTCTTTCTTTACTTTCTTTTTTTTCTTTAATTTAACCGCTACTTTTTTTATCCCTTTTACCTGCACCGCAACTTGTGCCTTTTGCCCGCCATTTGTATTATTATTTGAACAATTGTCTCTTGCCTATTAAACGCTAAAGCATAGGTTACACCACGTCAGGGCCTCTTTTGCCCCCTTGCCTCCTACGGACTAACAACACCCCTCCCCTTAGCTGCTTTAGCTGATTTTTACAATTGCTGCTTTAGCTGATTGGGGCCCTTGCTTTTATTTTTAAAAACCCTTGCTTGTGAGTTCGATTTACTATCCTTTCTTACACTTTTCTTGTGAGTTTTTTGTTTTTATTTTTAGACAATCAAAACTTAAGGAAAAACCTTGTAAGGCTAATGATTGAGCCACGGCAAAAGGCAAAAGTTGCGTTGTTCTTAGAGTTACTTTTTCAATTTGTCTTATTTTTTTCTTTTAATAGCCAATAAGAATACAAACTAGACACAACCAAAGGCTGCTTGTGTAGTAGAGTGTTTTAATCTGATTTGAATTTAATCAAAATAAGACCAAAGTTCATTTAGCAAAGTCAAATGTTAAAATAAGAACAAGGACAGGCAACAGGGGAACCTTTACTATAGGCTTGCCCAGGGAAGAGGCACTGGCCGCTTTTGTTTTTTTTGGTCTAATTTAAATTTTATTTGATTATGATTAAGTTTTTGTTGTTTTTTTATATCTAGATTTTAATGCGTATCCCAGTTAGAGTATTAATTTAGGAAATTAAAAGTCAAAAGTTTTATGCCAGATAAATTAAATGAGTCGTAAACGACTATATGCTATAAACTAAAAACTGGAAGCTTTTTTTTTTACTTATCTGATCTCTGCTATTTTATTCGAATTAATTATTTAAGCTAGAGGCGAATAAAGTAAAATTTAAATAAATAAAGTCAAAAACCCTTTTATTGTTACACAACCCTCTTTTTCAACTGTTCTTATTTTTAATTTTTATCTCTAAACTAAATACATTTGCTTCATTAGAACACCCTGGGCCCAGTTGCACTGCGCCAACAGCACTCTCGCTTACTTACCGTTACTATTAATAGTAAGTTTTATTGCTAAAAGTAGTCCGAAGGAGCAGGAGCAGCAGAACCAGCACAAGACCATTTGTTCGTTAGAATATTTATGCTTTAGCTGAATTGGGGGGTCCCTTGTTGCTTTCCTGTTCGTTAGACTCTGAAAACCCTAAGACTCCTACGGAGGAGACGTATATAACCCCACCTGTTGCCTCCCTCGTTTACGACTACCCTTTCTCGCTTTCTCGCTTTTTCGCTTTCTTTAGTTAGAATACACCTTTTCTGTTTAGCTTAAGGTTTTGATGTTTATTTTAACATTTGCTTTTTCATCTTAAAATAAAATGCACAAGTAACTCTAAAAAAAAAGTTAAATTAGCAATAGTCCAGGAGGAGCACACGTTCACGTCTCAATTGAAAAAGGACTAACTTTAATAACAGAAAGGGGGGTAAAAATATAAAACTAAATTCTTCCAACTTAAAACAAACAAAAAATAAAACTAAATTTAAAATAACAATTGCAATTGCCCCAATTGCCCCAATTGATCCATTGCCCAATTGCCATTTGCCATTTGCCAATTGCAAACGGAAATAAAGATAAAAATAATCTAACATTTGCTTTTGGCCTTTAAGCAGCTAAAGCAGACAGGGTAAAAAGAAAAGGTCCCTAGTTTTTGGATAAATTAAGTTAAGTCAAAAATATGATAAAATAAGTGTTCAAATGTAGATCCCACCTACCCTATTTAGATGTTTAAACCCTATCCCTCTTCTTCATTTCTCCACACTAGAAAATATTTTAATTTATCATACGTTGAAAATTTGTGTGCAGCTGTTGAGAAAGTTTAAGCTTATGTCTATTATTTCATCCTCCCCTTTCATGGTAAATATCACTCTATTTTAAATAACTATTCACCAACACTCTCACATTTGTAATTTAAATTTAAAATTTAAACCCCTATCCGTGAGGACTGACTAGATGCCGGGTACCGGGTGCTGCTGTCAACAGCACCAGCAGCTACTTTTAGCAATAAAGTTACTATTAATAGTAATAAAAGCAACACAAGACTACCGTGACTGACGAGACCAGTACACCTGCTTCGAATGTCTAACCCTCCCCAACTAAATTACATACCACTAAGTCTAGATTCTATGAAAGTGATTCTCATGTTTCAATCATTAAACTCCTAGATTTAGTTTTATAATCTAATCTAATTTTGTAAATTAAAAACAAAGGCTCTTAAAATTGAAAACTCTCTCTCTTGTTAGTTATCCCCCTCCCCAATTGCCCAATTGCCCAATTGCCCAATTGCCCAATTGCCATTGCTGCTTTAGCTGCCATTGGCCTCCTTAAGGAGTCTCGTAAGAGAGGGTAGGAGTACTGGTTCGTTATCACACTCCCGGGGTAGGAGGACTGGCGCACTCTCTTTATATTACACTCGCAATCATTAATTTCTTAATTTATAATCAGTAGGTAGTTATAATTGAAAATCTGTAAGCTCCGTCGTTTACGACTACGTTTACTCCGCGTACCTCTTCTAAATTAAGAAAATTTTAACTCCTCTATCTATGTTGCCCATTCTTTGAATACCTCTCCATCCCAAATTACCTAGGATTCTCTCTCTTATACTCTCATCTCTGTCTTTAACCAATGGCCCTGTCGGTATACCTGGTATAAAAAGTAAGCGAGAGTATTCTAATAATAAAACTCACATTTCTTGCACGATTCTCAGATTAAAGCTCTATTTTACAATTAATTATAAAATAATACTCCTAAAGAATTAGTAGTTTAAATAATGATGTAAGATAAATTTAGAGATCCTTTGCCTTTTATAACACTCTCCCACTCTAGCGTAGCAATAGACACTCCTAACACAACAAATGTTGCACAGTTAAATTTTAATTAAGTCGGTAATCATTACCTTTCCTTTTTTAAAAAGAGAAGAAACAAACTACCTCTTTTAATCTAGCCATCCCGACAGGGCCATACACTTACACTGAATAAATTTGACTTAATCCTAAAATAAACCCTCTTTTCTACCCTACCTCCCCGCCAGGGCCTCAATACCTAGTACACTATGCAGTTCCAGTTAAATAAATTATCATTACTTCCTAATTATCTGTCCTCCCCTGCTGCATTTGAGAAATGAACTTATGCCACTGTTGCATTTTTTTGTTTTATTCTTATAAAATAAGAACGATTTGAAGTTGTGTTCTTAATTTTACTGTTTCATTTTTTTATGAATAAGCAAATGTTCCAATCAGAATACTCGCTTGCTTACCGGTTACTATTAATAGTGACAGCTATTACCGTTACTTTTTACAGCAGTCCGCAGGAGCAGCAGTGACACAAGACCCCTATGTTATAACAAACCGATGGCCTCCTTAAGGAGTCTCGTAAGAGAGGGGCCGCTGCGAAATAATTACCCGGTACCCGGCTGGTATCAGTTACTAACGAAAGCAAGGGACGCGGAGCTAATCAAATGACCCTTCCAAAAAAATAAAGAATAAAAAGAACCAAAAAATAGGTTGAGAAAATTAGTTGAGAAAATTAGTTGAGAGCTTAAAAATAAAGTATGTATAGAAAAAAAGTTACAATACGTTATTTGCTACCCCGCCAGGGTCATTTGTCTAGCTTTAAGTGAGTTAGGATTTCTGTTCTTTTCAGATTATAGGATTGTTCTTTTATCCTCAGTTTTTCTTCTGCCTTAAAATATTTGCCTAAAACATATAATTAATCTTAAATATGCGCACAACGCATTCAATTACTATTATAAAATTCTTTAAATTGTAAATGGATATACTAAAATTTATAACATTAATACTTGCTACGGCAGTACCTATTTTCTTAATGAGCGCTATTTGATTTTTAATAGATCTGATGAAACAATATACAGGAACACGTGTAAAGTCAAATCATTCATCTTATTACATATTATCTTTCTGCTTTAACTTTAGTTTTATCCTTGTCTTATTATTGATTTATATTTTTCAAGATTCTACAAACTTTGGGATCATTTCTGTTTAATTAATTATAATATGTAATTATTTTTATTTAAATCCCTTTTACTTATTACACTTACTTTTGCTGTATCATTAATTATCTCTTTTTCCTACGGTTGCTTCGCTACCTACGGATCCTACGGTTGCTTCGCTACCTACGGATCCTACGGTTGCTTCGCTACCTACGGATTATTCGATTAAGAATTAAATTTAATCTTTATCATAATTTTATTCTTGATAATTTTAATTTCCGTTGTCCCTTTGTCCCTTTGTCCCTTGGTCCATTGTCTCTTGGTCCTATTGTTCCTTTATCCCATTGTCTCATTGTTCCGTTTTCCCGTTGTTCCGTTGTCCTCTGTTTAACCCTCCCAATTGCCAATTGCCAATTGCCAATGGCCCATTCAGCTAAAGCAGCCTTTTTCACAGTACCAGTAGTGAGCATCCGTATGTGTTGTAATAGCCTCCGTAGGAAAGTGATAATTTTAATTATTTCATCTACTTATGCTCCTATATCACCCGACTATCTTTCATCAGGTCTTTTTATTTACAAATCGAATAAATTATAAAAAATATTTAAATTGTATAAATCTAAATCTAAATATTTTGATAAGTTAAGTAAGTTAAATGATTATAATCAAATTTATAATATTTATATTGCTCTAATCTACGGCTTCATTATTTTATTCTTACTTATTCTTACTGTTTTTACACTTATGAACGGTTTTCCTATGAGTGTCTCTTATATAATCCCAGTCCCTTATTACACCCGTGGTTATTAGCAAGTCCATACTATCAGAATCCAGATCTCTTTTTCCATCCTTATTTCTCCTCTCCCTGATTTAGCTGTCCGTTGGTTAGAATTCCGCTAACTCCGCGTACCTACTTTATGTACATCAGGTCCATTTTTATTTTCTTTAGTTCTGCTTCTACTCCTGCGCCAGGTACTTAGAGATAGGTTACTATCCTTACTCCTATAGAGTAACATCGAAAACTACCAACCTTTTAGACCCTGATAATATTTTTGGGTTACAATTTAAATTTGAAGGGGGGTAATATAAAGCAAATTTATTTAACACTTTGTTCGGGGAATATAAAGCCTTTTTACTTTTACAGATTTTTGAATTATAATAACACGTTTCTCTTTAACAAATATTTTGGAGGCATATTTTAAATTTTCTACAACACTTTTAATTTTTGAGTGAGTTGTGCTACTGTTGCTATCGATAGCTATCACTATTAATAGTAATCGGTACCCGGTAAGTAAGCGAGAGTTTGTTTAAGAGTTTGTTTTATTTTTTAGTTGGTTAGGAATCTTTTATTCCCTTGTTTCCCTTTTGCCAAACCATACTCAAAATAAGTGGTGCGCCAGAAAGCAAGCAACTGTGCACCTGTGCAATCGCGTAAGCAACAATAAGCAACTGTGAAACTGGGCAAACAAAAAAAAAACAAAAAAAAAACAAAAAAGCAAGAAAGAAAGCAAGCGAGTATTCTTATTTTAATAAAAATCGGACAAAAAGGTAACATTAACAGACTAAAATAGAGAATTTTGTGAATACATAAAATTACATTTTTCTTATTTCAGAGTTGATTTATTCTTAAATACACATTCTTAAAGAGATGATTTATAATTCTTAAAGGGATATTAGTATTATTAGTATTATTAGTATTAAGGAGACATACTTAATGAAACTTTCTTAAAAACATTCGTAAAATAACAAAAATATTAATTAATCTTTACAATAAAAAGGTTACCTCAACCTAATAAACTAAAAAAAATATTAAAATACAAATTAAAATTATTATTTCTGCTGGCTGCTGGTAACAGCCTGCAGCCAGTTCAGACGGATACTTATTAGGTATCAGTTTCCTGGTATTAGTTTCCTAGCTGCTGGTAACAGCCAGCAGTTCACTATTTACGGACGCACTTACGTTACTTAATCAATTACGGAAAAATGGGACAAGGGAAAAGGGTCACTTCAATGTCAACGGGCCAATGGTTCTAATGAAAAATGGAAAAACGGAAATTCAAATTCAAATTTAGGGGGTAATAAAAGTATCGATGACAATTATTGTAGTAACATTAAAAACAAAATAAAGTAATTTAAAGGGGTTATTAAGGAACAAAAAAGCAAATTTATAAATAAGGAGGTATATACCAAAAGCTTATATATGAATAAATTTATGGTCTATTTAACTTTTTTTAGTTTAAATATTAGCCTTCTAATTAAAAAATGAGGGCAGACAGCTAAACAAACAAAATATAATAGATTTGAATTTATTTAATTACACTAAGCGATCCTAAGGAAAACCTTTGTTATATTAACACTTCCTGAAGTAAAACATTTTATTAGGGAAAGGAAAGGAAATCAACCGAGACTCCGAAAGTAATGGTGAGTGAAATCGGACAAGCCCAAAGGTGTATATTTAAATTAAATTTAATTTCTTTTGGTATACACATAAAATAAAATTAACTTGAAATCTCTCAAACAGATAAAACAAATATATAGTTATAATTTTATACCATACTTGTATCCGAAGGAGCAAGTTGTTCATATATTATATTCTTGTATTTTTGTACTAAATAAGGTATTCTAGTCCTGTAAAGTTAATATTATATAATTTATTAAGTCCTCTAAGTTTTAGATTTAGATTAAGATTAAAAATTAATTTAAACTCTATGTAAAAATATGTAAAAATATATATATTAAATAAAGAAAGAAAAAGAAATTAATATATTATATTACTTATACTTAATAGTGCGTGAGTACGATGAGAGAAAACTTGTCGGAATACAGGGGAACCATCCTCTAAGGCTAAGTATTATAAATTTAGCGATAGTGAAAAAGTACTGTAAAGGAAAATTTTGAAAAGCAAGTAGTATACTAAGTATTCCCTAGTTAAAAAAAAAGAATTTAATTATATTATATTATATTTTATTTTATTATATTATATTAATATTAATATTAATTTTATTTATTTATTTTTAATCTCTTCTATTATTATATTTATATTAATTAAGCTAATGAAATAGCCCATTGGCCATTTGTCATTGGTAATTTCTTCTGTAATTAATTACATATATTTATATTTATAATTAGAAAACGGGGAATTGGTGAAATAGATCATGAATTAGTAACTCTATAAGCAGTCGAAATACTACTTTCATAAGAAGTAATGTATGACGGCGTACCTTTTGCATAATGGGTGAGTTGCTTGCCCAAAAGAATTGAGAAATTTTTTAAAACACTGACTCATGACCTTAACTGGTCGGTATTATTATTAATAAATAATGCTAACGGTGAATCCTAAGGATAAAATCTATGGAAATACCGTGGGAAGCTGTAAATCGTAGGAATAAATTTAAAATTAAAATTTTAAAAACTAAGTAATCTTATTTTAATTAATACCTAAAATACGTTTACTCTTTTTATTAGCCCTGTAACGACTTGGTGGTAAACCACCGGACTGATTGCAATTGTGTTATAACTAAAGCAAAAGCAAAGATTATGAAACAAAGAATATGCTGCTGCTGCTGCTGTCAACAGCAGCAGAAGAATAAAAAGCCGCAACGCCAAAAGAATCTGTAATAAGCTGCTCTCCTATACGCAGTAGTCATAGGCAAGAGGTTTGCGAATATAATCGGTAACACGTCAGCACTCAATTATTCCAAAAAATTATGGTAAATTTTAATAGTTAATTTGCTTTCATTGTAGCAGCTAGTCCCCTTACGGGAGGACCATAAGAACAAAACGAGATATTCTCTAATTATACTCTTGATTAAAAATTAGTGTTCATAAAAAAGAACAAAATTCAAATCTATTAAGGTTCTTTTTTTCTTAGTTGATTTTTTGTTTCTTAATAGTATTCTATTTTAATAAGTTATAAGCTCTAAGGAATAAGGGTCTCAAATTTGATCCCTGCTATGATCCCCTTAGAATAATTCTAGTTTAACTACTTAGATTAAAATAGAAAGATGCATTACTAGAATGTAAAGGCAGGTATTGTTAGACGCTAATATTAATACAAATAATTATAAATAAAATAATAATGAAAAATAATATAAACTTAAAACTAGTTAGATTTTATAGAAAATCTGCTAAATATAATTTAGAACTTAGTACAGATTTAAAAGAAATTATCATTGGTCTTATGTTAGGCGACTTATTTGCTGAAAAAATAAACCCTAATTCTAATACCAGATTACAATTTAAACAGTCAATAAAAAATAAAGTTTATATTGATTATTTATATAACATATTTAAAGAATACTGTAATTCTGAACCGAAAGAAACTTATTCCATAGATAAAAGACCAGGTAAAAAAGAACTAAATGTTTCTATTAGATTTTGAACTCAAAGTCTTCCTTGTTTTAATCAATTTAGGGAATTATTTTATGATAAGTCGGGTAAAAAAATTATACCTTTTAATTTAGAAGAGATAATAGCAGCTAGAAGTTTAGCCTATTGGATTATGGATGATGGTTATAAGTCAACTAATGGTTTTTATTTTTGTACAGAATCTTATTCTTTAGAGGAAAATTATAAATTAAGTAAGATATTAAAAAATCGCTTTAATTTAGATTGCGGTGTCCATAAACATACTAATGGGTATAGATTGTACGTATTTAGTCATTCTAAAGATAAATTACTAGATTTAGTTAAACCTTATTTAATCAATCATTTTTATTATAAATTTGACTTAACTTAAAAAGAGATTAATCCCTTTTGACACTGACACTATCGTGGTAACGATCGTGGTAACGATAGTGGTAAGAGATTATTAACAAAAATTAAAAAAAAGAAATTACCTAACAATTTTATGAGTTGAAGGTATAGTCTAATCCAATATGAAAATATTGGTATTAATGCAGCAAGTTAATAGGAGTAGCAAGGTTAATAACCTTAGCGAAAGCGACTAGACTAAAGTAGTTTAATTTTTTTTATATTAAATTAAATTCAGTAGTAGTGGGTAAGTTACTTCTATTAGACCCGACAAGGGCTCTGGGAAAGCACTATTTTGGGTCAAACTATCAAACTCCGGGGACACCCTAAAGCTTATGATACCAAACTATCGTTGAAAAACTATAAGTGGCTGAACTAATCCCTCAGGTAAGGTAATAAATTATAAGATGAAGGAAACTAAAATGGGCAATCGCGGATCTAAATCAAAAATTCTACAAACCCAAAGTCCAAACAGAATATTTGTAAAAGAGCAACGAGTGGACGGTAGTTGCTTTGGATCGGTATCGACTCCAAAGTTAAGGTGTACTCTAATGGGTGGCGCAAGCTATTATCAAATCAATTACCCTTCTAAACAATTTAAATTTTATTTTTCTACTTTACAATCTGATAAAAATGTTCAATTAAAACCTTATTGGGTAACAGGATTTACTGATGCAGAAGGCACATTTACTATTGTTATAGACAAAGTACAAAAACGAAAATTAGGTTGGAGAATTCAATCTAAATTTCAAATTTGCCTTCATGTTAAAGATTTACCTTTATTATTAAAAATTCAACAATTTTTTAGAGGTATCGGTTCTGTTAGTGTAAGCGGAGATTTGGCTTTTTATTCGGTATCTAGTGTTAAAGATTTAGTAAATATTATTGTTCCTCATTTTTTAAATTATCCTTTGTTAACTCAAAAGGGAGCGGATTTTATACTGTTTAAACAAATAGTTGAATTAATGGATAATAAAGCCCATCTAACTATTGAAGGATTTAATAAAATAATCAACATTAAAGCAGCTATGAATTTAGGTTTATCTGATTCATTTAAATCTGAGTTTAAAAAGCTGGCTTTGCCTGTTCCAGCTTCTGTAGCAGCTAGCGCAGCCATTGAAAGACCTCTAATCCAAACTGAGATAATACCAGATCCAAATTGGATTTCGGGTTTTGTCGACGGTGAGGGAACATTTGATATTAAAATTTATAGTTCCAAAACAAATGTAGGATTTGCTGTACAATTGAGATTTAGAATCCCACAACATGAAAGAGATTTTAAATTAATTGAGCTAATAATGAAATATTTTGGATCCGGATCGATAGAAAAACATACAAGACATCCTGCCGTAACATTAGTAATAAATAAATTTTCAACCATAATTGAACAAATTATACCTTTCTTTGAGTCCTATCCTTTAAAAGGTGTTAAATTTTTGGATTATTTAGATTGGTGTAATGTTGCTAAAATAATGAGTAATAAGGCACATCTTACACAAGAAGGATTAAATTTAATTAGAACAATAAAATCAGGAATAAATAAAGGTAAAGAAAAATAAATTAAATTGCATGATAAAAATTGATCTCCATGGAAGCCAGGTGATCTTACCAAGACCAGATTATAATGGATCGAACGGTTGAATGTTGCATAATTCTCCGAAGAGTTTTGGTAAGCGGTGAAATGCCAATCTGACCTGGTGCTAGCTGGTTTTCTACGAAACATATTTAAGTATGACGTCTATCTTAGCCTTTATAAAAAGGGCACAAATTTATGGTGGTACAGCAAGGCAGTTCCCAACAGTTTAATTTATTATAATTACTTTTTTAATCAAAGGTTTATTTTAAATTTTATTCGTTTAGCGAGCGGGGATCTAGTAAATCTTACCTTTGGAAGAGAATCTCGGAAGAACATAAATTGATGGTAGATATTCAGACTGCTCATGCTAAGTTGGGCAGTCAAGTCGGAAACAGCCGATAACACCGATCAAGGTCCCAAATAGGTTGTTAAGTGAAAATAAGGACGTAGCCAAATCAAATACAGCTGTGAAGTGAGCTTAGACCCAACAGGCTGCTGGGCTCATAGACAAAAACCGAGCTATATGCAAGAAACCCTTAAAGCTTATAATACTAATAAAATAGTTAGTGATAAATTATATAGATATAACAACTTTTCCCTTGATCTCGCTTGCGCAAGACATCTCAAGGGCAAGAGGCCTGTGTGTTTTTTTTATAAAGCCACAAGCAACGAAGGGCAACTTGCAGGAAACCAAATATATTTTTATAATATAGAGTAGGATCCTCAACGACTATACGCTTAGAATAATTCAAATTCTTTAGAAAACAAAAAGCATATTTTTCTGCTAAAGGAGCTACTATATCTTTAGAACTGACAGGTAGAGGAATTATTATGACATAGTCTAATCCAATGTGAAAGCATTGGTACGTAGTCGAGAAAGAAACGGCTTCCTATAAATAAAATTTTGTATCTCTTTTGATTTAACTTTAATAATTAGGTAGTTGTTGGTTCGACTAATCACTTAGAAGGCTAGTCCCCTGACCTGAGTTAAAATAATAGCTAAAGCAGAATCTACAAAATTTACACTTTATATAAAAAAAATTAAATATAACTACAAAAAAAAATAACAAATTTATTTATGAACCAAATTTTTGAACCCCTGCTCTCCAAAGGATCATCGCAGAGACAAGAGGAATCACAAATAATACAATTTAAATTATCTCCCGATTACATTAGTGGTTTAACTCAAGCTGATGGATCCTTTTTTTGCTCTATAAAAATAGCTCCTAAACATTTATTTGGTCTTCAATTTCAACCTAAGTTTACAATAACTGCTGATTTTGATTCTAAGTTTATATTAGAAAGCATTCAGGCTTATTTTAATTGTGGTAACATTACGATTAACACTAAGAAGCATACTGCTGAATTTGGAGTGGTAAGACTCTCTGAATTGTATAATATAATAATTCCTCATTTCAATAATTATCCTATATTTTGCGCTAAATATCATGCATTTAAACTATTTCGTGAAATAGTTTTTGCTTTATTTAACAAAGAAAAAAGAAGTATACAAGAAAGAAGAGAGTTATTAAAATTAGCTTTATCAATGAATATAACTACAAATAGAAATATAAAAACGATAGATAAGCTGTTTACTATTTTAGGAGTAGATGAAGAGGCATCAGAATTTATAGCTCAAAGAAATAAAAAGATAATAGCAAAAATTCTATTATTAAATAGTGAAAATTTTATTGTCTCTAATAACTTCATATCCGGATTCATTGATGGTGACGGTAGTTTTTTTATTTCGTTCCAAAAAAATGGAGAAATTAAAACTGGTTTCAATATAACTAATGATTTGTTTTCTAAACCTTTATTAGAAATTGTAAAACAAAAGTTAGGGCAAATAGGATCTATTCGAGAAGGAACAAAAAAAGAACTTGTTTATACTGTAACAGGTCTAAATCAAATTGTCGATTTTTTAATACCTTTTATAGATAAACACCCTGTATTTTCAGAGAAATCTATCCACTATATCAAATTTAGAACTATTAGTATTATGTTAAAAAGGGAAAACCCTTTAAGCTTAGAAAGTAAATTAAATGCGATAGATTTGGCGTATAATATGAACAAAAAAGGAAAACACCGAAATTTAAGTAGGTCACAATACATTGAAATTGTGAACTCTAAGTATATATAAATAATACATCCCTTTTTGTTATTAATGTTTGAGTTGACCCTAGGCAGGCAAGTAGTTATTTTATTTGAATAAGGTAAATATATAAAGGAGAAAAGTAGCATAGGAGAAACGGGCAGTCGCTACTTTTAATGATCGTAGTAACAACGCATCAGCAGTGAAATTATTTATATTATATTATATTATATTAAATTATAAAAATGAAATAAAATAATAGCTTAGATTATAAATAATAGATAGTAGCGCCGAAAATTTAACGGGTCTTAAACAATCAACCGATATCGTGTTGGTTAAAATTAAATGAACTTAAAATTTAGTTAGTTTAGTTTTAATCTAGGTAGTAGAACATTCAGTAAAACTGTTGAAAAAATAGTGTTTCATTATTTTGAGGTTACTGAAGAGAGAATGCTGACATGAGTAACGTAAAAAGTTCCTATAATGGAATTCGCCGAATATGAAAGGGTTGCAAATGAGAAAGGTTAAACCGTTTTGTTTTAATGCGGCCTCTAAGGACTATAGCAAATGCTATTGCTGATGAGTATAAAATAGAAAGTCCTAATTTAAAAGTTTGGACCAGGAAAATAATATTTTAAACTACCGTACCCTAATCCGACACAGGTTCATAAGTAGAGAATACATAGGCGTAGAGCTAAAAGTTGTTAAGGAACTCGGCAATATCACCTGCAAAGCGTTATGGAAAAATGCTTATGTGGGAAAAACTATCAAACTCCGGGGACATCCTAAAGCTTTTGATACCAAGCTATAGTCGAAAGGCTTTTAGTGGATGGAATAATTACCCATGTATGGTAATAACTCAAAAGATGAGTGAAAACAAAATGGATAATCGCGGATCTAAATCAAATTTTCTACACCCACAGCCAAAGGAAATATTTGTAAAAGAGCAACGAGTAGACGGTAGTTATTTTGGATCGGTATCGATTCCAAGGTTAAGGTGTACTCTAACGGGCGGCGAAAGTCATTTTCTTATCAAAATCCATTCTAAACAATTAAATCCTGCTAGCTTGTTACACAAGAGAACATTTTCTAATCTACCCTCAGGGCAAGGGAGAAATGTTTTAAATCCTTGGTTTCTAAGTGGATTTACAGATGCAGAAGGTTGTTTTTCAATTGGAATTCGGCCAGATGCTAAATTAAAAATCAAGTGGAGAGCTGTTACCAGCCTGTTTTTATAATTAAGTTACATAAAAAAGATCTTAGTATATTAGAAGATATTAAAAAAACACTTCACATAGGAAAAATAAGAAAAAGTGGAGAAAATTGCGTTCAATATGTTGTTGAATCCTTTAAAGAGTTACAAGTAATAGTTAATCATTTTGATAATTATCCACTTGTAACTGCTAAGGTTTCTGATTTTTTATTGTTTAAACAATGCTTTGAAATAATAAAGAATGGAAAACATTTAACTGAAGAAGGTTTTTTAAAAATAGTTACTTTAAAAAGTTCTCTTAATTGGGGAATTTCCGATAAATTAACTAAAGCCTTTCCTTTAGTTATTCCTGTAAATAGACTAGAATATAAATTTAAGGGTATACCTGACCCTTTTTGGATCGCTGGTTTTACTAGTGGAATAATTCAAAAAATATAATTTCTAATGAAAAAAAAGTAGGTATTTCAGAAGACAAAAGTGTACATCTTCAAATCGCTAAATTTACTGATATAAATGAAAAAATAATACCATTTTTCGAAAAATACCCTATAGAAGGTGTAAAAAGCTTAGATTTTGAAGACTTTAAAAAAGTATGTAAATTAATAGAAAATAAAAAACATTTAACACCACTTGGAATAAAAACTATTTTGGATATCAAGTTAAATATGAATCAAAATAGAAAAATACCCCTTGTGCTTTTGCAAAATGACCTTTTGCCTGAAGCTCAAAAGCGAGGGAAGCAAATGGCATTAAACGGGGCAAAATTTTAATTTGTTTAATTGCATGATAAATTTGAGAGCTGAGCATAAGTTTGACGACAAGAGGTACCAAAAATTTAATTTATAATAATTTATAGTTATTATTTTTGCATTTGATTAGTCTTTACTCGCTAACGCGATAAAGAAGTAAAGGTTAATGTTAAAACAAATAAAAAGCAAATCTTAACATTTTAGGTGGCACAAAATCGGAGGCCCCGACTGTTTACTAAAAACACAACACAGTGCAATCATTAATATGGTAGTATACTGTGTGAAATTTGCCCAATGCCAGTAATATAAGAGAAGTCATATAAAAATGTGACCAATCGAAAGTCTGGTTAATAGCGGTCTTAACTATGAGGATCCTAAGGTAGCAAAATCAGTTGGCCTTTAAATGAGGTCCGGTATCAATAATGTAACGATGGTCTCACTGTCTCTACAACTTGCTCAGTGAAATTGAATTACGCGTGCAGATGCGCGTTGCCTCCAGGGGGACGGGAAACTTAAATAACCTGGAGTAAGAAATAGCGACTAGATAAGTTTAAATTAACAATGTGGTGAAAACCCACCGGATAATCCATTATTTGAGCTCAAAACAGCGTGCTTTATGAGTAATTTTAAAGCATGAAGCCTGTTAATTTTTAATTATAATTAAGAGCTAGATATCTAAGGACAATGTAATGTGAATTCACGTTTGAAGTATAAGTATTACTTGTAGAAAAATATTCCCGCATTTTTCTTAATGGGTCTGATTAGTAACTTATATATAGTGGAGTCCTAAGGAATATCATTAAAGTGTTAATTTAAAAACTAGGTAAGCCCAATAGTGACTAGCGCAAGCGAGAGGTTCTAACTGTGAAGTAGAATAACCGTTAGTGGGTAGAGGAAATTCAAAAAAGCAAAAGCCTTATTGTAATGATAGGGTTAGGTTAAGATTAACCAATCTGAAAGGATGCCTACTTTGAATTAGTGTTAAGTTTAAAAATATACAAAAGTAATCTATCTTTACCATATCTGCTTTAAGTATCGCAAATGCCAGAGCGGTTACACAGAGATTTTATTTAGTTAATAATTATTTCTGATATTGCTAAAGCTTGCTAATATTAATCATTAGCGAAGACTTTTCTGATCTAAAGATTTTTAGTCTAGGAACTCTTGCCTCCATTGTCATGGTAATGATTGTCATGGTAATGAGCATCGAGAAAAGGGGAAGTTTCTTTTTAACTTTATTGATTCCAATTTTATGTATTTGTAAGTCTGCTGCTAACATATTTATAATATAAAATAAAAAATATAAATCTTGAATTAAAAATGAAAATGAAAAATTTAAATATTAAAAATGAATTAAACATAGATCAGGCAAAGCCAGCTAAATCTAATACTCCTTTAGGAGTACAATTAAATCCTAATTGGGTTACTGGTTTTATGGATGGTGAAGGTTCTTTTATTATAGCAATATTGCCTAGTACAGGACCTCTTAAGAACAAAATCTCCTTAAGGATTAGTATTACACAAAAAGCACATTCTAAAATTGTTTTGTTTTATTTACAGAAGTTTTTTGATTGCGGTCAAGTAATACCTTCCTCAAAAGATTGTATGAGATTCGTGGTGCAAAGCAAGGAGGATATAATTACAAAAATTATACCTCATTTTAATAATTATCCTTTAAAGACTTCTAAGCAACTTAATTTTGAAAGTTTTAAGGAAGCATCAGAAATAGTTAGAAAAGGAGAACATTTAGAATTAAAAGGTTTAAAAAAAATAATTGAGATTAAAAATAAGATGAATAGAAATAGATCTTTTGAGGAATTATTTAATTATTTAAATTTAAAGGAAATAATATTAAACCCTCATTGAGTTCAAGCATTTGTAGATGCTGAGGGTACCTTTGGAACTTTAATATCTAAATCAGAGGCTACAAATAAAATTATAACGAGAAATAGGTTATCTATATCACAAAGTAGTCATGATTATTCAATACTTAAAGCCATTAAAGAATTCTTTAATGCTGGAAGTCTTAGTCCTAGACAAGAAAATATAAATTCTTTGGAAAAAGCCAGATTCTGTAATGACAGCTCTTTTTATTATAATTCTTCTCCTGAAACATTTATTGCTTTTTTCGATGCTTACCCTATGTTTACTAGAAAATCTTTAGACTATCTAGATTTTAAAAAATTTTACTTATTAAAAAAAAATAAACATTATTTAACTGAGGTAGGGTTTAAAGAAATGACTTTTATAGCTATGAACATGAATTCAGGTAGAGATATTTTTAGTAATTCTAGAAGAAAATCTAAATAAAAAACTTAACTTAATGCTTGAGCCGTATGCGATGAAAGTCGCACGTACGGTTCTTAGAGGATGTTTTGTAGTAATACTAAACGGTGCCTCAACAGACCCTAAAATAGCATGGGGTCTGTTTAATAAATCGGAAAAATTGCAAGGAAAACTCTATTTTTAATTTAAATAAAGCAAGCAGTAAATTTGCAGCCGAGCGTTACTCAGTGGAGTATATTTAATACAAAGGTAACTAAGGTTCAACGACTAATAGGTGAGTATCACTAACAATAAGCCTAACACGAAAATCCGACAATTATTCGCTAATTGCTAATTAAAAATAATTGATGACATAGTCTGAGCTTATCTGTGAAGGTAAGAAACTTAAGATTAAATATCTTAGTGATAACATAAAAAGAAATGATGCAGCTTTACTGTAGTTAGTTATCATATGAATCTAGAACAATCTAGTTTAATAGTGAATAGGTAAGTCGAGAGACATTTATAGTGGAAACCTTAAAAACAAGATTGGGTTTATATTTACCTTAAAATTAAAAAGAAAAGGGAGAGTTGACTAATGGTCAGTTTGACTGGGGCGGTCGTCTTTAATAGAGTAGCAAAGTACATCCAAATATATCAACTTAAAATCAAATGCAAAAGAAAAAAACTTTCTTTTAATTAAAACAAAAACTTTTAGATATTGAGAATAGATATTGAGTATTTCTATTTCTATTTATATTTATATTTATATTTATATTTATATTTTAGGACTACTTAGTAATCTTTAAGAAATTATTTTCTAATATTAATATATAATTTATAAGGTATGGCTAGAAATTGAATGGAAATCAATCAACCAGTGAAGGGTTGCGCAGGGTTCAATGGCGATAAGCATGCTTAACTGAAAGACTCAAAAGTCGCACAGATACGTAAGTAGGGCATAGTGACCCCTCGCTATAGTATGGGATAGACGGGGATCAATTAATAAAAGTTACGCTAGGGATATAATTTGTTGTCCCTTTCTATTGAAAAATAGATAAAAACAAAACCGGGTGAATTGCAAGGATAATTTTATTTATTAAAGTTCATTTGCAGCGAAGCTTACCTTCTACATAACTTTTGCCTTTTCAAAAGCAAAGGTGAATATCGGAGTATGAACGTTCAACGACTAAAAAGTGAGTAATGTAAACAATAATCTTTTCACGAGCGCCCGGCATCTTAATAATTAAAGGTTTGTTATTTTTGTTTTCGCCTTATTGCCATTTATCGAGAACTAGCACACGAGTATTTTTGCGTAAAACGGTCCTAATGATCATGTAATAATCATGGTAATAATTGTAATTGAGGCTCCTCTTGCCTTTGGTTTTTATAGAAAGCAAAAGTTAGCCAAGAGTATTAAACATAAACAAGTTAAACTTATTTTTATGTATTTGTAAGTCTGCTGCTAACATATTTATAATATAATATAAAAATATAATAAAAAATTAAAAAAATAATAAAAACATGAACAATCACTACCGTGACAACGACAAAATTTTAAAAACGGATATCATAGGACTAGGACCTAATAGTAATAAAGTTAAAGAATATAAAAATAGCTTAATAAAGCTTTCTAATAATAAAAAAGAAGCAGCTATAGGATTATTACTTGGCGATGCTAGTTTACAATCTCAAAACGAAGGGAAAACTTATAGAATTAAATTTGAATGAGGTGATAAAAACAAAGCATATGCATTACATGTGTTTCGTTAGAACACTCTTTTTGATCAATGGGTTTTATCTCAGCCTCATAAAAAATCTAGAATTAGTCCTAAGGGTAACATTGTAATTAATTGAGGGTTTCAGACTTTTAGTCATGAAGCTTTTAATTTTCTAGCTGACTTATTTTTAAAGCAAAAACATAAAGGTATTAGCGATAATCTTATATTGGATCATTTAACTCCAAGAGGTTTAGCTTATTGGTATATGGACGACGGTGGAAAACTTGATTATAATAAAAATACAAAGAATAAAAGCGTTGTTTTAAATACCCATAGCTTTACAACCTGTCCGTAGGACTGCAATGTCTGAACAATTAAGTAGCAAATTTAACTTGATTTGTCCTGGAGGAGTAAGATCAAATAAGGATAAAAAAATTATCGTTATCAAAGATTTAAGCTATCAAGCTTTTTATAATATAATTAATCCTTATTTAATTAAGGAAATGAGATACAAACTGCCATATGATTATAGTAATTAAGATGATGACATAGTCTGAACTTACTTGTGACAGTAAGAAGTAAAAATTAAAAAAATTACGATAACATATTTTGAACAGGCTGATCGCGGACGAGAGTACACATTGTCTCCGCGGTTTGGCACCTCGATGTCGACTCATCCTCTCCTCCAGGGGAAGAAGCTTGGAAGGGTTCGGCTGTTCGCCGATTAATAGGGTACGTAGCGCCGTCTAATTACTATAATTCCATGTGTACTAATCATACACTACCAACAATTTCTCTAGCTCAGTGTAGCGCTACCTTAATTAATTATTTTTACAAATAGTTGATTACTTTTGTCTGTGGTTTCAACGTTGCGCAAGTTAGGCAGCTAAAGCAGTTATAGCTAAAGTAGCTAAGCCTAAGATGTACAAAGTCCAAGCAAAGGTACAAGGGAATGGTATAAAGCATCAGACTAAGGTAGTTAGTTAAATACTAAAGAATAGCTGGTCTAGTACTAGTTAATAGTATAAGTCGGTTACTACTACAGATTAATTATTCTTACGGGCCAACCGTACACTTAAAAAGCATGTCTGAAAAGCAGATTTAATAAAGAAAATTATAAGGTCATCTGCGAGCTAAATCCTATATGGCTAGGTTAACGAATCTCTATTGCAGTGCAAAATTCACACAAGTTTCTAAGGTTATAGTTTAAACGTATCCTAAATTATCACAGAGAAATTCTAGAAACTTATATTTTTATAGTGAAAGAGGGGCCTAAGTAGGAAACAGATAGGGATATAATAATAATTCGGGATTACCTGAGAGAGGCTAACTTTCAGAGGTAACAGAGGTCTCGTATTAGTTCAACCATTTTAATAATGCGGCAGTTCTTATTTTTATAAGAAAAACAGCCAATATTTATCTTAATTGTTTAATCTTTTAATTTAATAATAGGCAAAGCCTAGCAAAGACGAAGGGGACCAGAGAGATCAATCTTTATTTATAAAATTATCTTTTGGAGAGCCGTATGCAGGGAAACGTGCTTGTACGGTTCGGGAGGGGGCTTTTATCTAACCGAATTTTATTTTAACAAATAAACAGGGGGATAATCTTCTACCTCGTGTGAGTTGGGTTAAATTACACGTAATAGTACAAATGCATCTGCAAGCTGCCGGTACCGGCAACAACAATAAAAAAAACAAAAATCTTAAAAAAGTAAATATAAAAGAAATACAACAGGCAAATAACAAAAAAATATCTAAAATAATTTGAAAAAAACTAAATTAAATATGAACTCCAAATATCTACATAAAAAAATATGTAAACAAATTTCAACTTTAAGCTACACTAAGCCTATTAATATTATAGACCCTTATTACATCAGTGGATTAACTCAAGCTGACGGTTCTTTCTTTTGTAGTATAGAAAAAATAAATAAGAAAAATCACCCTAATAGTAAAGGTTTGACTTTTACACCTATTTTTGATATTACTTTAGATTTAGAATCTAAATCTACACTTGATCAAATTCAAAGTTATTTTGAGTGTGGAAAAGTAATTACAAAGTTAAGTGATAATACTGTAAGATACAGAGTTATTAATAGAAAAGACTTGGTAAATATTATTATACCTCATTTTAAAACTTATCCCGTATTTTTTAATAAATTACATGCCTTTAACTTATTCTCTCAAATTTTAGAACTACTATCACTTGTATCGGCTGAAAGAGATTTAAAAAGAATATTAACTTTATCCGTATCAATGAATTTAGCTTCCAGACGAACCGATAAAGATATTTTGGAGCTCGGCCAAATATTAGGTTTAAGTTCAAATGAGCCTATTAAAAAAATACAAGATACTATATGTAATATAACTTCGGAGTTTAAACCAGGTTTTTTAGCAGGTTTAATAGATGGAGATGGGTCTTTTAATATAAGTTTTCCTCAAAATTTAAAAAAGGGTAAAATAAAACCAGTTTTAAGTTTATGCTTAGGTAAAAACGCTGCAAGTCAATTCTTTACTTTAAGTAAAAGTTATCTAGGTGCTAGAGGTGTGTTATCTCAGAGTAAATCTATATTTATTTTAAAAATATCTTATTTAGATGATCTTATTAAATATGTAATACCCTTTATTGATAATAATCCTTTGTTAACTAAAAAAAAGGATCACTATGAAATTTGAAAAGAAGTTTGTTTCATTCTTAAAGCGAATAAAATTTTAACTAAAGAGATCTATTTAAAAATAGTAGAATTGGCTTATAATATGAATAAAGAAGGTAAACGAAGAAAAATAACTAACAAAGAGTATATTAAAATAATTAATAGTTTTTACGAAGATCCTAATTAGTGTGCTCCTGTGCTGTGCTACTACTCGCTTGCGCAGGCTTCAGACTAGCTTATTTATTAAATTTAAACCCCTTTTGTAGTCATTCTAATTTATAACGAACACAATCAAGTTAAATTAATGTAAAGGTATTTTTCATAAATAAGTATTTTATTGTTGAAATAAATTTGTACTAAAAAAAATAAGCCCCTTAATTTGTAGATGATCTTAAAATTAAGAAAACCGGAGAAATTGCAAGGATCACTTTATTTTAAATTAAGTAAATTTGCAGCCGAGCTTGACTAAGTGAATTTTTAACTAAATAGTACAAAATTAAGTCAGGAAGGTTCAACGACTAATAGGTGAGTATAACTAACAATAAGCCTAACACGAATTTCCGGCAATCGTTAATTTTAATTTTAGCGATTGATGACATAGTCTGAACCATTTTGTGAAAAATGGAAACTTAGGATAAAGAGCCTAAGTGATAACAGTATTGTTAATACGACGTGAGTCAGTATGGTGCTTTGTGAAGTAGGATCTCACAATTGTGCCAAAAATTATCAAACTCCGGGGACACCCTAAAGCTTTTTATACTAAACTATATTCGAAAGTATGTATGTGGCTGAACTAATTACTCAGGTAAAGTAATAAGTAAAAAGATGAATGAAAATGAAATGGGTTATCGCGGATCTAAATCAGCATTATGTGGAAGTTTTGCAGTAAAAGAGCAACGAGCAGATGGTAATTGGTATCCATCAAAAATTGGCTGTGGAATCATCGTGAAAAACGACCCTCAAAGTGAGATTAGCTTTAGAGTAAATTCGCTTCAAGATTTAACAAATATAATCATTCCTCATTTTTTAAAATATCCACTGTTGGCCCAAAAAGCTGCCGATTTTTATTTATTTAAACAAGTTACTGAATTAATGAAAAATAAAGCTCATCTTAAAACTGAAGGTATAAAAGAAATAATAAATATTAAAGCTTCTATGAATTTAGGTCTTTCAAATGAATTAAAATCTAATTTTATTAATACGATTCCGGTACAAAGACCAACAATTAAAACAACTAATATTCCAGATTCTAATTGAATTTCTGGTTTCGTAAGCGGTGAAGGAAATTTTTTTGTCGATATTTTTAAATCTAATTCAAATAAAATTGGATTTCAAGTAAAATTAAGATTAAGTATAACCCAACACAGCAGAGACAAAGAGCTATTAGAATTAATCGTTAAAAATTTGGCTGCTGGTATTGTAAACATTCATAGTGAAAATGCTTTCGTTTTCAAAGTAAGTAAATTTGTAGATATAATTAAAAAAATTATTCCATTGTTTGAACAAAATCCAATCCGTGGTGTAAAACAGTTAGATTTTTTAGATTTTTGTGAAGTAGCTAAATTAATGAATGAAGGAAAACACCTTACAACTGAAGGTTTAGACTTAATTCGTACAATTAAAAATAAAATGAATACGAAAAGAAAATATAATAATGATTAATTGTAGGATAAATTCTGATCGCCATGCCCTATCTTCTGGAGGGATAATTAGTAAAAAACAGGGGCAGACCTTCTAGTACGAAAGGACCAATAGGCTGTGTTTCCATAGTGTACCAATTGTTTGTAATATTTGTACAGGAAATCTTAGTATCTCGAAGGCAAAAGTACAGAAAAAAGATGAGAATCCTTTTTAACCTTTTTTTCCAATAAAAAAGTTCTCCCTACATTAACTGTTATATAATAATAGTTTAAAGTTTAACCTAAAATGGCTTAAATAATGTAGGACTCTTAAACAAATTATGTTTAATGAGCTAAAGGGTAACAAATTATGAATGCATAGTTGGGTAGCCACAAACATAATAGATAAGTGCTGAATGTCTATAAAGCAAGAATCTAACCCCTAGATACTAAAACGGTTTAAATAAAATAAAATAAAATAAAATAATTTATTCCTGTAATTAAGAAATAGAACATTTCTAGATAGGCTACAAATGGAAGTATTGTAAAATATTTAGTTTAGTAGTACTAATTTATAAAAAAACTAAGTGTTAATGGTTGTTATTCTTTATTAAGAAATTGATTTTTTAGGGTTAGCTACCCTTTTCCTCGCTTGCTTTCGTTAGAACACTCTCGCTTTCGCTATATAACGCAAGGCACTCTCTTATCCTGCGGACTGCCGGTACCGGCTGTCACTATTAATAGTAACCGCAGCAGAAGCAGCACAAGACCATTTGTTCGTTATAATATTTGGCAATTGGGAAATTGGGCAATTGGGAAATTGGGGAGTGGGTTTTGCAAAGTCACAAGCAAAGGTGTAGGATTACCTCCTAAAGGAGGGCAGGGATGCAACAAAGATTGCTAACTTAAGGTCTCTAGCTATTTTAAAAGACAATTTAAATTTACCCCTCCTACGGAAAGCGGGCTTAGCATTTTTTTGTATTCTTAGTTTTGTTTTTTAGAACATTTCCTTGTCATTTGTTTTTTACCTTTTCTTCTCTATCGCGTTAGCGAGTAATGAATAACCTTGCCTTTCGTTTGAACACCGAAGACATAAGTAAAATACAAAAGTAAAAATAAATTAAATAACCAAACCAAAAAAAGGTCTTTTCGTATAAAGGCTAGTACAATTTCTTTTCATGGAATGAATATCAGTTCGATTCTGATAAGGACCAATTTTAAATTTAAATTATAAGTTACACTAGATAAAGAATACAGAAACAGCAAAAAGAAGCAGAAGAATAAAATATAAATACTTTCCTACGGTTGCTTCGCTAACTAAATTTTAAAAATAATAAACTTAAATTTGGTTTAAACATAAACAAAAGAAAGTGACAAAGGAAACAAGGCAAGGAGAATAAGTTTGAATTACTCGCTTACTTACCGGGTACCGATTACTATTAATAGTGACAGCTATTATTTACAGCAGCTGCAGCAGAAGCAGCACAAGACCAGGGCTAGTGTGTTTGAATTACTTGAGGCATAAAAATAAGGAGCTACAATTACCTCTTCACTGTGAAACTCTAGTATATATACCTCTTGCCCTTTTTGCATTGCTTGCTTGCTTTTGACATACCGTCTTGTGTGAACAAATATGCGAGTTGTTCTGATTTTTATTAAAATAAGTTTACAAACAATACCCTACGCCAGAACTAAATATTGCTTGTGTAGCAGAGTGTTTTATTATTCTTTGAACCTTTTATTTTTCAGATAAAAATGCCAATTGCAACAGTAAAAATAAGACAAAAATTTAAATTAGCAAATGAAAAAGTAAAAATAAGAACAAAAGAAAGAAACTAAAATAAAATAAATTAAAAGGACAAATAAATTTAAAAGGTAGCGTTACCTCGCGATTGGCCTTTCCTTAACAAGGTGCTATTGAAATTAATAGGATAGGGCTATTGAGGCACAGGTAATATATTTGTATTAATTGTATAGTACTACTTCTACAAATTAATATACCACCACTCTCGCTTACTTGTTCACACAAGATCAGGCCCCCTTTGTACCTGAACAATGTTTAATTATTTTGTTTGCACATAAGGGTGTAGGCTATAGTTAAGGTCACAAATAAAATGGGAATTAAGATGAAAAATGAAGATGGTAATGATAAAGACCATGGGGTTTAAATGGCAGCAAAAACAAAAACAAAACAAAGTCATTAAGGGAATTAAAAGAAACAAACAAAGAAAAGAAACCAACAAACAAACAAACAAAAAAAGAAGGGAAAGTAATTTTTAGATTTGATTTTAAAGAAATAGTAACCACGGGTATTTGAATTTAGGGCCCTTAACTTAATTTGGTAGAGTATCTAATTGTCGATTAGAGTTGTTCCAGTTCGATTCTGGAAGGGCTCGTTTAATTTTTATTATTTTTTTTAATTGAATTGGAAAACCAAAAGTTTTATATAAAGACATTTCATTTGCTAGGATAGGAAGATACCGCTAAAGTAAAGGTTCCCTGTCTGCCCTGTCTGTTGAGTTTTATTACTCATTAGCCTCTTGCTTTTTCGCACAATCGTAAACTAACTTACAAAAATTGTTATTTTTTTTATTTGTTTAGATCACAATTAATAATATTCGTTAATTGTAAACCGTCTAGAAGGTCGCTAAATATAAGTTTGTCAGCCTTTTATTTATAACCCTTCACAATTGCTTTAGTTACCCTTCTTTGTTTATTGGAGTCATAGTAACTAAGGTTAAAAGTGGAAAAATTAAAAAAAAACAACAAACAAAAATAAAATAGAATAGCTAAAAGTGGTAGAATTATGTTATAATTTTAAAGTGTTTGCATATTTAGATTTATTCGTATAAAGGGACTCAAAAAAGAAAATTTCAGATTAAAAATTAGTGTTCATAAAAAAGGGAAAAAATTCAAAATTATTAAGGTTCTTTTTTTCTTAGTTGGTTTTTGTTTCTTAATAATGTTCTATTTTAATAAGTTATAAGTTCTAAGGAATAATGGACTGAAATGCGATTGCCGCTAAGATCCACTTAGAATAATTCTAGTTTTAATTGTTAATTGTTAATTGTTAATTGTTAATTGTTAATTGTTAATTGTTAATTGTTTAGATTTAAAATAGGAAGATGCATTACTAGAATGTAAAGCCGGTGATTGTTATACGCTAAATTAGTTGTTTTTACAACAATACAAAAAAAACAGATGCAAGCAATTAAAAATAAATTAAATAACTTTATAATTTCCTTTAAAATTAGATTTTTTAACAAATGAGGACAAAATTCGTTTTACCTAGGTTTCCAGAGAGCATGTATCATCCCCACATTACCTCTAAGTGTAGAAAATTATCTTAATCACATTTTTGTTAGAATATTTAGAGTCATAGGCGGAATATTTTTTTTATTGTTAGTAACTAAATCGGATTTTTATTTACAATTACCTCACATTTTTCACTTATTTTTTAGTATTATAGCTAGTATTCATGTTACACAAGTTTTGATTATATTTATAATTAAAATTATTTATAGTACTCACACTTTAATATATAAAAGGAAAAATTTGAAGTAAGGAATTCTCCTTTAAATAGGTATGCTTCAATTATAAGTCAAGCTTTATATTGTATTAAATTTGGTTGTGCTGCTGGTGGTGCTGGTGCCACTTTAATTGCAAGTGGAATAGCTTATGATTCGCTTTTAGAAGCAGCAGGGCGTCCAAGACAATTTCTGCCTTTTATAGGGGAAGTGTATAAAGGAGTATTTGGAGTAGTTCCCAATAATATAGGTAATAATAGCATGGGAGTAAGTGAGTAAACACTACAACCTACTAAAAAAGAAGTTGAATCCGTTACAGAAAATGGTAAATAGATATCAAAAAATGTCCGCCTCAGAAAAAATATAAATTATAGATGAAATTAATTCTTCAGTAAATGATCGAGAAAATAAATAAAAAAAGACTAAGAATAGTTCCATAAATAAAAGTTCAGAATACACTAACTTTCTGTTTTATTTCAAAATATTATTAAATAACAGCTGTATCCCTTTTTCCAAATCCAAGAGTTTTGTTTTTGTTTGTTTTTGTTTTTTTGTTTTTGTTTTTTTACGTGTGAGTTTTAGTTTATTTTTCTTCTCTTTTTCATTTTATTCTTATTCCATATCCGTAGGAGTAGGATAGCAGGTATCAGTTATATTTATTTCTATTACTATGCTTTCCCTTGTTTAACTTGAGGTACTCCCAGATTAATCCGATACCCCAGATTTTACAATTACATTTAAATTAACAAACACTTCAAATAAATTATTACTACTAAGTAATGTTTTTTTTTAGGCTATTTATAAGTAGACATAGTATTATATCCAGCTTGATTTATGTTTAAACCTGGTTTGATTCTAGTAAATGTTTTTTTCGTCGAAACTAGCCACTATTTTGCTTTTGCTTTCGTTTTTAACTAATAACTAATAACTATTAACTATAGCTCTTGCTGTTACTTGACTTATAAGTTGTATACATATTTAATGAATACTTTATTTACTTTTCGCTTTTTTTTAGTTTAGATGCGATAGTTCGAGCACTAGAGTACTTTATAATTCAAGGAGGTAATTCTTTACTTTAGATTGTAGGTAGTTCTTTCATTCAACCGAGGAAAGTTGTCCGTAGGAGTACTAGAATATTTGTTAAGTACCCTAGTACCTAGCTTTTATAGTGTTCGATTATCATAGGAAATGTTAATTGTATAAAGCTACCTTATCGTGTAGGAGTTCCTTTAATTCTGTTCTTACCCTGTCCTACGGAGCCCCGTGTAGTCCAGTTTGGCAACAATATTAGTTATTGGGGCCTAGAATTTAGGTATCGAGATTTGAGCTTTCAGTCTAACGGAACTTATTGTACAGTCTCTTATTATAGAACAGACTAACGCTCCTTTATTCTTAGGTGCGATAGCTAATTCGAATCCTATAAAGTGTGTTTAATTAGAGTAGTAGGTGTAATTATATTATTAGATATAGGGAGTTCTAACCCTTATTTTCTGCTTTAGTCCTGGAGGAGTCCTTATTTATTTTGTTTTGTTTTGTTTCGATGTTCCTCTTAAGAGAACCCATAGCTCAATCAGCTAAAGCAGCTTGTTTTACAGTAACGGTCTTGATTCCGTAACTGCTGGCTGTTACCAGCAGCCAGGGAACTGATAGCAGGAAACAGATAGCAGGAAACTGATACCCGGTACTTGTTAAGCAATAACCCGTAACCCGTACCCCGTAATCCGTAGGAGTGATTTTTTGTTTTTTTCCATTTCAACTGTTGTTTTTTTGTTTGTTGTTTTTTTGTTTTTATAACCTAAACTAAACTAACTAATTGTTTCATTATCTGATCCATGAAATTTACTATTAAAGCATCGTCTTAAATATAACCTTTGTTATTTATAGAATTCCTATTTCTAAAGTCTAAAGAATTCTTCTATAATACATTTCATTGCTTCGCTACTTACGGATCTTACGGGATTATAATTCTTTTATAACAACTTATAACACTCTAGCTTATAATCAAACTCAAAACAAAGGATAAACACATTAAATCTATATAGGTAACCTTATCAAATATCAATCAAATACAATCAAATATCAATTTCACATTATTATTAATCTTATATCTATACTATAATAATTACTGTAAAGTTTATAAAGTTTCGAATAATTGTTTAATCGAGAAAGCTTGTAAAAATATTTGGATCTAAACCATTTAAATATATATTTTTGATAACTTAATCGAATCGGAAACAGAATAAATTATTACAGGAGCAGCTACATAAAAATATTGTAAATAAAAATCAAATACATAAGCTAAATGTAAATTATCATAACTGCATATTGTTTTAATTATAAAACTATCAAATACAGAAATATAACCACTCGCTTACTTACCGGTTACTATTAATAGTGACAGCTATTACCGTTACTATTAATATTAAATTTTATTGCTAAAAGTAGTCCGCAGGAGCAGGAGCAGCTGCAGTAGCACTAGACCAGGACCACGATAGTAAAAGCTATATTGCTGTGAAAAAATAAAACTACCCTATCAATCCTATCAATAATAATAAAAATTAAAAATATATTTTCCATCTTTTTTCTTTATTTATTTCTTTTATTTATTTTCCGTGTTGTTCGCGTCTTTAAAATTAAAGTTTTTTAGTTTTTAAGTTTTTTAGTTTTAAGTTTTTAAGTTTTTAAGTTTTTAAGTTTTTTATGTTGAACTTCTACTCGAAATAAGTAAAATCAGTCCGTAGGATAGCAGGTACAGTCATACCAGCGTGAGGTATCTCAACAGCCATTGGGCCATTGGGGGGTATAATTAAAATTAATTAAAGGGATAGAAGTAATATAAGTAATATAAGTAATATATGAGATATAAGGAATAGAAGGGATATAAGGGGGGGAGAAGGAAGAATTAAAATAAAGATCAAGATAATAATCAATATTAAAAATAATACAAAAAATAAAAACGAAATCTAAATCTTAATCCGTAACAATGGCATAAATTAAAGCAAAAATAAAGAAAATTGTAAACACACTTAAAATAATAAAATAAGTAAGAAATCCAGAGACCACATTAGAAATTTTGGGTATTCAAATCAAAACACTAATTATTAAACTCCAGAGGAATTCCATGTAAATAGAGTTTTTATTTATTAAAATCAAAAAGATTAAAAAAGCTAAACATACCATGATAATCCATCATAATGATGTTGTAGTCCTGGAGGAGTAATGATGTAGTAGTCTGTTGTGTACAACAGGAGGAGAAGAAAGACAATCAAAGAGATGGTGAAACTGAGACAGCTACTACCGTTACTATTAATAGCTGCTTCTGCTGTTGACAGCAGCACCCGGTACCCGGCAGCAGCCGCTACGCAGCAGTTATAATTAAATTATTCATATTTTATTTTACTATTTTTATTATTTGGTCTGTTGTGTACAACAGGAGGAGCCTTGCAGGGTATTTTAAACTTAAACTTAAATCTTGTGCCTATGCTAGCTAATGAGAAAGGAACCACTCTGTAACTAACCTAGATTTAACCCCCCTTAGGGAGGGCCCCATTTAATAATTAAATGTCCTCACTATGTTAGCTATGAGGCAGGGGGCTAGCTTTTGTATAATGTAAATTAATATATATATAGATATATTTGTTAACTCTTTTAAGAGTTTTCTCTGAATTCCAGTGTGTTCCATTATTTATAATTAACCAATTAATTAACCCATGGGCCAATTAACTAATCAAACTCCATCACATCAACCAATTCTAACCAACATTTTCTTTTCTGTCCTATCTTTACGATCTTTCCTATATTTACCTTTATCTCTCCTCGCTTGCTTACCTGGTACCCGCTGCAGCCGTTACTATTAATAGTAATAGCAGTAGCACAATCCTCCATACTTTTTTCTATTTTTCTATTTTTTTCTATTTTTAAATTCTTTCTTCCTCTCTAATTTACTAAATTCTTTCTTCCTTTCTTCTCCCCCTCCCTCCGTAAGGAAGGGGGGAGGACTTACTTATTTTCTTTCTTTCCTCCCCCTGTTCTTACGAATCCCTTTCTCCCTTTTTTCCTTCCTTCTTTCTTATTAATTAACTAACAAAGTATTTGTATTAAACGTCATGTTTTACGAATTTTATTCTATATTACATACAAACAAAAAAGCTCGAGACGATATAGATTGTTGGTCTAATTTCTATTTACTACGGTAATTTTTGTTGTTTTTTGTTGTATAAAATCTTTATCAAAGTATGAAATCAAGTAACACCCCTCATGGAAACATGAGTTCAATGGTTGTCAATGGAGCTCTCCGCCAGGACCACAACAATAAAATACAAACATGGAAATACTTATTTTACTTTACATTCTGTACCTCCTGGGATATTACCTGGACCTTGAATTATCCTAATTTTCTACTATTGACTCTTCTTCTTATGAAGAGATTGTTATATTTATTTGCTTTATTATGACTATGTGCTTTGGTGGATTTTTTATCCTCGAATATTCCGATATTGTCCTTGCCGACTCTTTGGTCTTTTTTAATATTTTAGTTGAAGTTTTCAGACAAGAATAAACCAAACCAAGAATAAACCATGAATTTCATGATTTTCAATATCGATTTCGATCTTGCAATTATTTGGGACACCTGAGTCAATCTGCTTAATCCCCTGTAATTATTTTATTACTTCTGTTTGATTATTTGATGGATTATTTTATCCCTTTTTCTTCTATTTTTTTGTTTTTGTTAGTTCTACATTTTTCTTAAAGTTTGTTAAGCCTGAAACTATATTCTCAAATAAATAAATAAAACATGAATAACGATTTCTTAGAATTTTTCTTTAGCTTTTTATTTTTATATGATGTGTTGACAATATGGGGCTCTTGAATTAGCAGTTGATTTTTTTGTTGTTTTTTGTTTTTTTTGTTTATTTAAATTACGTTGTTTTATGCTTTAAATCCCCTTTTTTTTCGGTTATGCATGTGATGATATTTATGTTTTTGCCAATGTTAATTTTTATTATTCTGTAGGTATATATTATTCTTCTGTAAACTTTTTTAATCGTAGTCGCTTGCGCAAATACATTCGCCTACGCCAACAAACAAAAACAAAAAAACAAACAAAAAAAACAATCACTTGCTCAGCTACCTCACTACCGTGAAAACGAAAACAAAAAAACAAAAAACAAACAAAGGAGCGATTTAACACTCGTCCAATATAATCCCCCCTAAATAAACTACTCCTACTTGCTTTCTTGCTTGCTTTCTTGCTTTCTTGCTTTCTTGCTTGCTTTTGCTGTCACTATTAATAGTAACCGCACAAGCACTCTAGCAACCAAGCAAGCACTCTCATCTCAAATTTATCCATCCCTCAGCCAGGATCAACACACTTACATATGATAAATGAATTAAAAATGAATATGAATAATTGAGCCGCTTAAGGAAATATGCCGTATCCACTACTATTAAATCAATAATAATTAGCCTGTGTCAATATCTTCAGGCCATATGGAATAGATTAAATAAAGTGAATGAAAAACTTAAATAATATTATATTAAATAACTTTATACAATCAAAGTACCCGCGTATATAACCCACGTATATAAACCGCGTATATAAACATTAAAATTTCAATACCCAGCATTAAATAAACTTAAACTAAATAGATAACTTTGTGTGAATAAGTGTATACCCTGTCCTACGGAGCCCAACAAATATTCCGCAGATATATTTTACAAGATATTAGTGTAACATTAAAGTACTAGTGTAACAAGAAAGGAACATATACAAAAATAAAAATAACTCTAAAAATAACTCTAAAGGTAAATACCCCCCCCAAAAATTAAGAAGTAGTTGTAGAACTTATAACGTAGAGTTTATAAAACCACCGCTAACTAAAAAGATAAGCCCTAAAATTTAACTTTGTAAGCCTGTTCTTATTTTTACTTTTTACATTAGTTTTTACCATTACTTCTCTATAGTTAGTAAAGATTAGTTTTAAAAATTGAACAACAATTGTGGGCTCGAAGATTTAGTTCCTAGTTGTAAATTTTAGTTCCTAGTTGTAAATTTTAGTTCCTAATTGTAAAAACTAAAACGTTATTTGATAAAACAGAATTCATAATTTTAATTAATTATGTCCTTCGCTTGCTTTTTACACCAGGTACCCTCGACAGGGCCCCTATATTATAACGAACCAATATTCTAACAAAACCAAAGGCCCAAATCAGCTAAAGCAGCTATTGCCCAATGGCCAAATCAGCTAAAGCAGAAATGGAAAAATGGTAGCGTAAACGAGCGCCCTGTGTGGTTGGTGTGGAGAAAGATAGAATCGAACTATCATAATTATATTGCAAATATAACCGATTAACCATTATCAGATTTCCCCTTAAAATTATAATTATCTTTATTTTATTTTTGTTTTTGTTGTTTTGTTTTTGTTTGTTTTTGTTTATATTTATTTTATATTTCTAGTTATATTTTATTTAATATTTTTTTGTTTGTTTTTTGTTTTTATCTATTTTTCTTCTGTTTCATTACTTTTTACCTTTACTTTTATTTTTATCTTTTGTTCGCTTTCTCGCTTTCTCGCTTTCTCGCTTTCTCGCTTTCTCGCTTTCTCGCTTTCTCGCTTTCTCGCTTTCTCGCCCCGCAATTTAATTGCAAAAACAGGGGGGAGATCATAAAGTTAATTTAGTTGAACTTGGAGTTACAATTAAAATTATCTCTAGTAATACCCAAAATTCCTATTTCCTCCCTACGCTTAAAATAAGGTTTGTGTTTGTGTTTGTGTTTTAATTATTTTAATTTTAATTTTATCCCTAATTTTTTGTTTTTTGTTTTTGTTATTATTTCCGTTGCCACCCGTTGTCCCAAAGGTCTTGTGCTGCTTCTGCTGTTGACAGTAGCCCCAGCAAATACACGAGTAGTGAGGATCCGTATGAGCTGTAACAGCCTCGGATAGTTAATACAAAAGCCTGTGATTATTATTTTTTTTTTTTTTTTATTCTTTTATTTCTTTTATTATTTTGTTTATTTTTATTTTTATTACTTTCCTTTCTTTTATTATTATTTTATTACTTTCTTTTATTACTTTATTCTATTTTTAATTTATTCTCTCACTCGCTTACTTGCTGCTGTCAACAGCAACACAAGACTCTCCCTAACCCCCTTCAGTTATTTGTTTGTTGTTTTTTTGTTGTTGTTTTTTGTTTGTTTGTTTTTTGTTGTTGTTTTTTGTTTTTAGTTCATACCTCCTCCTTTTTATAGTATAATTATTTATTTTTCGTATAAAAAAAAAAAAAATATCCTTTAATATTATATCATTCATATATTATATGTTTCATATAATAAAACAACCCTGTAGATTCCGCATTTTTTATTAACTTATATTGTACTTGTTTATTTTTACACATACATTAGTACTTAGTACTTAGTACTTAGTAATTAGTATTTAGTACTTACCCCTAGCGGTGTATCTGGTTAAAGCTCTTGTATTATTTCCTGATTTCGATTTTTAGGAGGAATTAGATGAAGAACATCTAGATAATTAAAATCTAAGATTAATAGAGACAATTGTTCTTTTCTTTTAAATATAAATTACACTTTTTTAAGGATTTTATTGTTTTATAAAAAATTATATTATGTAATAAGATTTGGCTTTTTAAATCATTCAAATATTAATATTTAGATTCACTTTTCGATAAATAACCAAATTGCTTCTATCGAACCACTGCCACTGACATCTAAAGTTAAAGGAAAATATTTTAGAATAAAATTTATCTATAAAAAGTTTTAGAAAATTCTTTATTAGAATTAGGCAAATTCCTTAAGCTATAAAAAATATTTATATTATTTAACTTTAACTTTTTATGTATACTCCCTATTTTTAATTCATTTTTACCTTTATCGAATAAGAAAAATCATATTGATCTTATAAATCTACCTATCTTAATAATAGTATTTGATATAGACGTTTATAATAAAAAAACAAACAAAAAACAAAATACCTTGAGGATCTAATATTCTAATACCAGGTACTTGCTACGCAACAAGGCTACAGCGAAACCCTCCTTAAGGAGTATAAAAAACAAACAACAAAAACAAACAAACAAAAATTCAAGAGTAAAATAAAAATAAATCTAAATCTAAATAGAAATCTAAGGATAAATCTAAGTATAAGTATAGAAATAAAAGGGATACAACAGGCAAAAAATTTTATTTTTTAAATCATGATTTTTATAAATTCACCGCTTAGTCAATTCGAGGTAACCAACTTAATTGGGATCTTTGCACCAATCTTAGGAATCTTAGGGAAAATTAATATTATTCTAACAAATTTAGCTTTATATACTTTTTTAATAATTATAATTGTAATAGGATTACACTATTTTGGAAATAATGATTCTAAATTAATTCCTAATAATTGGGCTATTTCATTAGAAACATCCTATGCAAGCATCTGTAATATGGTTAGAGAACAAATAGGATATCAAAGTGAAAAATACTTTCCTTTCATTTATTCTTTATTTTTCTTCATTTTAATTGGTAATTTAATTTCTAATGTTCCTTATTCATTTGCTGTAACTGCAAGTGGAATAGTCTCTTTAGGGTTAAGTCTCACTATATTTATAGGTGTAACTATTTTAGCTCTAAAAATACATGGTATAAAATTTTTTTCTTTTTTTATTCCAGCTGGGACTCCTTTAATTTTAGTACGTGCGCCGTATGAGGGCTTGTGTTGATTGAGATCTTGTCCGATCTCTCATGTATATTTGACCGAATAAAAACGATGCATGCTGCGGGTACTCACGACTCCTTAAGCTAATAATTTCTGGAGATTGGATAGCAGAGTACAAATGTGATAAATGATTCGGACTGTCACGAAAATAAGTTATCATAAGCAGGAATAGTCAAGTCGAGGATAACAAACCTGATACTTATAAATGCCTTCAAGTTACGGGAAATAACCTAAACATTAAAAGTCTGTATTTTTCTAGAATTGCTTGGTGAAATGGTACTAGTTCATCAAGTTGTCAAAGATTTAGGCGTTCTTCACTATAGGAAGCTCCCACAAGTGTAAGCAGGCGACTAAAACTATTTGGACTTTAAACACAACACATAGTCAACTACGGGATTCAACCGCCTATTCAGACGTACCTCTGTCTGTAATGCGGAAACAGAGCTTTCATAGTAGTGTAATATGTTACACAAAGGAAAGCAGCATAGATACTCCTTCTTTCTAAACTTTATATAGTGCAAATCAAAAGCCGGTTAGAACGGTCAAACCTGTAAAGGTGGCTAAACGAGTCGGTGTTACTACTATTGTGATGGGAAAGTTGGAACATTATAGAAAAACTGAACAACAAAAATATTATAATTTAATTAAATTAATTGCGGATCCCTATTTCTTGATACACTGCTATGAGGAAATAGCAACAAACAAAAACAAACAACAAAAAACAACAAAGAAGGGTAACAAGAGCCCTGGATAATAAAGATATTCTATTGAATGGCTAAATTGGGAATGGTTTGTCAAGACATCTGAAACTCTAAAAAGCGGAATTTTCGTATTTAAACCCAATCGAAGAGTTGAAATACCTAAATCAAACCAAACGGTCAAACACGTCCTCTAGGTATTATTTAGCCAAGGGATAAAATAGTAAAAAAAAACAAAAACAAAAACAAAAGCCTTACACGCGATACTAGAAGCCATTTTCTAATCTAAGTTACTCTCCTCTTCTCAATTGTTCAGGGCGAAAAGTCTGCCCACTCCTCCTGCCCCCTCTTAGGGGTCTGCTCTTCTTAGAGTTTATCTTAATGGTCATAAACATAATTGGGTTATTCAAGGTGATATCACCCAATGCTTTGACCAAATACCACATGGAATAATAATGAATCGTATAAAGAAAGAAATATGTTGGTGACCCTCGGTTTATTGAAATACTTAATAAATTTCTCAAAGCGGGATACCTGGATCAGAAAACGTGTTAACTCGTGCAGTAAGAATTTGGAATTCCTCAGGGTTTAATTCTAAGTCAATTACTTTCGGAGAACTCCTGGAATTGAACAAGTACAAGTTTAAATACGAAACTTTAAAAGAAAGGGCTGAAATAGCTGTTCAAGCAAGAATATAAATCTTTAGCTTCGAAAAGAAGTAGAGCAAAGGACACTATGAAAAGGCGAAGTCTACCCTTACAGGCCAAATGCGTAATTTAAGAAGAAGCCTCATAGCTGACCCTGATTTAAGTAGAATGGAGTACATAAAATATGCTGATGATTGTCGTTTACGACTATGATCTTTGTTAGTGATTCTCTTAAGGATGCTAAGTTCATTCAATCCAACATTAAAGATGTTCTTAAAACTAACTGTGGCCTAGAACTAAATCAGGAGAAACAAACAAAAACAAACAAACAAACAAAACACACAAACACACAAACACACAAACAAAACAAAAATTATAAACAATCTTAGTAAGGAGAAGGGAAGCTTACTTGGGCGTGAGGTTAAAATTTTTAGACTGAACCCACAACTTTTGCCTGTGCTTTAGATAAAAGTAAACAGAAAAGGTGAAGAGTTAGACATCTTAATCACTCGCTTACTTACCTGGCTGCTGGCTGCTGGTAACAGCCAGCAGCCAGCAGCTATTATTTATAGCAGCAGTAGTAGCACAAGACCAGGCGGGGAGTGGGTGTTGATCTTTCAAAATTGAGGTAAAAGTTCCAACGATTAAGCTGATATTATAAATTCACTAAAAAAAGTCGGTTTTATAAAGCAGAATAAATTGGGTAAATACATCCCTCAGGCATTGACTTCCGTGGTTAAACTGAGTCACTATGAAATAATATCCTTCTATAATTAAAAAATCCATGGTATTTTAAACTTCTACGGTTTGGCCTCAAACAGATTTAGTCTAGGGTCTGTGTTATGAATGGTTAAAGCCTCTCCTACTTGCTTGCTTGCTTTCTTGCTTGCTTTCTTGCTTGCTTTCTTGCTTTCTTTCTTGCTTGCTTGCTTTCTTGCTTGCTTGCTTGCTTGCGCACCCTAAGCCTAGCTCGAAAATTAAAAATTAGAAAAATGAGGAAGGTATTCAGAAAGTTCGGATCTAATCTTAAATGCTCTGAAACGGAAAAGAACTATATCACCCTTCATAAATTAAGGTCATACACGATTTTAAGGCTGAGTATAAAACAAACTCTCCAACTCATTAGAGCTCTTAACACAAACACCCCCCTTCTGCCTTTTGCATTTGATTGTTTAAATTTTTATCTTAATACCTTTGCT
>WNFT01000452.1_pt2 | contig 62292 bp, 96 predicted proteins | sample 5400191 | NCBI WGS metagenome assembly WNFT01 (sample SAMN13153359, study PRJNA577476) | soil metagenome | isolation source: 80 cm saprolite under Madrone tree | place: USA:California | collected 2016-06-14 | reverse complement strand
CCGGCGGTAGCCGGGAGCGGTCGCCGGCAGCTGGAGGAACGTCGCCGCCAACACCTCCTGCTCCAGCGCGGGCCGCAGGCCGCACCAGTAGGCCGCGGCGGCTGTCCGCACGGTGCCGGCGGCCCTGACTGTCACCTGTTGGACGGAAGCCGCCTGGGGCTCGCTAGGTACCACGGCGCGGCACAGCAGGTCGTAGCTGCCCGCCCGCCGGTAGCCTGGTGCCGTGGACGGCAGCACCAGGCCGTTGATGGGCTCCGGCTCATCCAGCGGCGGCACGGTGGCGCGCAGGTCGTAGGAGCCGGCGCGCTGGGCTGGCCTGGCAAAGTGCGGTACGCTCTGGACCGACGTAGCCTGCGGCTCGTCTAGCGGCGGCATGGTGGCGCGCAGGTCGTAGACGCTCCGAGCCGGGCCTCGGGCCAGGTGCGGAATGGTCAGCCGTTGGGCTTCAGCCGGCTCGCTCTGGACCACGAACCGGCTAGTGATACCGTAGTCGCCGGCGCGCCTTGCGCCGGGAGCTGCGGCTGTCACCTGGAGGCAATAGGGGTACTGCGTCTCCTCCGGCGGCACCAGCGGCACGATGATGCTGTAGGCCGTACCGGCGGCCCTGCGAGCGTAGGGTGCCACCTCGGGCACCCTGGCGCGGATGCAGGCCAGGTCCGATCCCTCCAGCGCCACCTGATCGACGTTCAGCGTCGTGATACCGTAGGCCGACTGGCTGGCGCGGCGATGACCGGGTGCCGCCGCCGGCAAGATCAGCCGGGCGTCGGCCAGCGGCTCACTCTGGAGCGGCACCGACTGGCTGACGCCGTAGGCTGAGTACGCCGACCTCTGACCTCTGACCTCTAATCTCTGGTCCGGCAGCGCTAGCCGGTGGGCCATCGTCTGCGCTTCCGGCGGCGGGAACGTCGCCAGCACGGAGTAGTCGCCGGCCCGTCTGGCACTAGGAGCGCTCGCCGGCAGCAGCGGGTGCTGGCACTCCGGCGGCTCGCCGACGTAGGCCGCCAGCCGCGGCGTCAGGTCGTAGTCGCCGGCCTGGCGGGCGCCCGGTGCCCGGTGCGGCAGGCTCTGGACCATAGCCGCCTGCGGCTCGTCCGCCACTATAAACCGATTATAGAGAGCGTAGCCGGCCTCCTGCCGGGCAGCCCCCCTGGCGACGTGCGGCAGTAGCGGCCACTGGTCAGCCGGCGGCGCGCTGGCCGGCAGCGGTGCCAGGCCGATGAAGTAGGCGTGCCCGGCGGCCCGCGGCGCCGGCGCGGCCCGGTCGGGCGGGCGCGGCTCCATCGACGCGAGGGGCTGGTCCACGTCCAGTAGCCGGCGCGCAATCGTGTAGCCGTCGCCGGCCCGGCGCGCGGCCGGTGCCTGGTCTGGCCACAGCCACGGGAAGTAGGTCTGCTCGATGTCGAGCGGCGGTACCGTGCTGCGCAAGTCGTAGGAGCCGGCGCGCAGCGGCCCTCTAGCGAGGTGCGGTAGCACCTGGAGGAACGGCCCCGGTGCGTTCGCGATGGCCGGGGTATTGACGACGTGGTAGGCGTGGCGGGCCGCCCTGACATAGCCCGGCGCCGTCGCCGGCAGCAGTGGGCGCTGGCCCTCGGCTGGCTCCGCCTGCACGGTGAAGCGCGCCGCAATGTCGTAGGCGCCGCTGGCCGCGCGGCGGTAGCCCGGCGCTGCGCTGGGCAGCTCCAGCCGGCGCTGCGCGGTCGGGTCCTCGTACTGGACCTGCGGCGGCTGGGTGATCGAGTAGGCCGACGCGCCGGCGCGCTGGGCCGCCGGCGCCCTGGCGGTGATCTCCCTCCGGTGCTGCGCCTCCTGGTCCTCGTAGAGCAGCTGCGGCGCGAGCAGAATCATGTAGGCCGAGAAGGCTGCCCTGGGTGCTCCCCTGGCCATGTCGGTCACGGCGACCCGGCGGAACTGCTCCTCCGGCGGCGCGGCGTAGGTGATGCTGGTGCGCCCGGCGGCCCCGTTACCGCCGGCGCTGCCGCCGCTGTCGCCGCCGCCGCCCGCACCGCCCGGTGCCGTGCCGGCTTGGGCACCGGCGCCCGCCAGCGTGGCCCCGGCCCCACCCACGCCGCCCCCCGCGCCGGCCGTGCCGCCGGCCCCGCCGGTGCTGCCTACATCGTTGCCGCCGTTGCCGCCCGCGGCCGACGCGCTGCCCGACCCGCCGCCGCCCCCCCCGCCGCCGGCTGACACAGTGCCGCCGTTGCCGCCCGCGTTGACGGTCGTGCCGGTCCCGGAGCCGCCACCCCCGCCCGCTCCGCCGCCTTGGCCGCCGTTGCCAGTCACGTTCGTGCTGGAGTCGCCGATGAGCTGGGAGCTGGTGCCGCCGCCGTCCGAGGTGCCGGCGCTGCCGACCGTGACCGTGTAGATGTTGCCGGGCGTGACCGGCACCGTGGGGTTGGCCGCGTAGCCGCCGCCGCCGCCGCCCGTGCCGGCCCCGATCAGTCCCGTCTGGCCCGCGCCGCCGCCGCCGATACACTCCACCAGCACGGACGTGACGCCGGCCGGGCAGGTCCAGGAAGACGAGCTGTCGAAGGTGTCAGTAGGCACGGCGCGCGCCCTCCTACGGCTGGGCCATCATGACGCGGCAGTACAGCTCGGGGTTATCGGTGGACGGTGCCGGCCACGTCAGCACCACCTGCCCTGCCTGCCCAGCTCCGCCGACGTGCAGCGTCCCGCCACCGCCCCCTGGCGCAACCCCAGGGTTTGCCGCCGCTCCCCCAGTTCCACCCGCTGTACCGCCTCCGGTTCCAGCGGTACCGCCTGCTCCACCAGTACCGACGCCTCCGGCAGCCCCGTTGCCGCCTGCGCCGGTTGAGCCGCCGCCTCCGCCTCCGCCGCCTCCGCCTGTTGAGCCGGCAGAGCCGCCGAGGCCGCCGAGATTGATTACGTCGCCGACGTTGCCGGTCGTCTGGGTGCCGTCTGTTTTGCCACCCTTGCACTTTGCCAGCGAACCGTCGTCCCAATAGCAATCGCCACCGTCTACACCGTTCGCTCCGGCGGAACCGACAACGACGTTGTAGGTGGTGCCGATGACGAGCCCGGTGAGCGTCTTCTTGATGTAGGGCGGCCCGCTCGCCCCGTTGCCTCCCAGACTGACCGCGCCGTCTTGACCGCCTCCAAAAGCTCCGTAAGCTTCAAATACCAGCGTCGTCGCCTGAGCCGCGAACTTGTACGTCCCCGAGGTTCTGATCGTGTAGGGACTGGCCCAGAGTTCGCCGATTCCGATTTGAGACTGCATCCGTTACCTCGCAGTCTCAGGCGGACGTGTTGATACTGATGGCGAAGTCCGCCCATTCCTTCGGTGAAGTCTGGTCAATCACCTGGATCATGACCTGGTTGTAATTCATCTCAGCCGCGGTCAAAGCCACGTTCACCCAGATAGAAGAGGACGGATCGACGCTGGGCAGCGTTGTGGTGTTCGTCATCGCTCCGCCGTCACCAGCATTCTTAAAATCACCGCTGGCGATGGTCGGGTTCGCCTTGAACGAACCGGGATTTGCCATGTCCTGGAGCGCAATCTGCACGGTGAACGCTTGGTTCTTTTTCGGCGGGTTGCTTTGTTGGTATGTGGCAGCCACCGTTTGTCTCCCTAGAAAGTCACAATACACCCAGCGCCCAAGCCGCCGTTGCCACTTAATTGCCCGCTGCCGGTATTGGTGGCAGCGTTGCGAGCCCGCCCACCGCCGCCGCCCCCACCGCCGCCAAAGGAGTTAGTGGAGTTGCCACCAGAACCTCCCGCTGTACTGCTGGCGTCAGAACCACCACCGCCGCCACCACCGCAGTTGCCGTTCGTGGTAGCCCCGCCAGCACTGCCGCCAGCAGCGCCGGCAGTGCCGGCTGAGCCGCTCCCACCTACCCCGCCAGCCCCGCCGGCTGCCTGTGCCGTATCTGCCGTGGCCCCACCCCCTCCTCCACCCCCGCCCGTAAGACTGCCAGCCGAGCCATCGTCTCCCACGGTTGCTCCGCTCCGGCCAGTCCCGCCCGCTGCGCCTGCCACGTCGCCGCTTCCACCTGCTCCGCCTGCTCCTGTCTGAGCCCCGGTACCGACGCCGCCGCCCGTACCTTTGCTCCCGCCATTGGCAGACAAGCTGGCGAACGTGGTGGCGGTCCCATCGTTGCCATTATTTCCGGCAGTATCGGCGGTGCCCTGTGCTGCTGCTGACGCGCCGCGAATGCCAAGCACCAGGTTGCCGGTACTCAGGGTACTGAGCAGCACCGTCCGCACGATCAGTCCTCCGCCACCGCCACCGCCACCGCCAGCCGCCTGATTGCCGCTGACCGTTACCTTACCGCCGCCGCCGCCGCTCGCGCCAGCCCCAATGAGCATGATTAATGTGGAGCGGTAGGGCGTCGTGTTGCTGGGAGACGGCTTGGTCCAGGAGAAAGTACCTCCGACGGTCGCTGCACTTGGATTGAAGACATTGGCTGTCGAGAATACTACAGGCCCAGAGTCGAAATTGAACAGCATGCAGAACATCGCGAGCTGATCGAACCCGACCGGGATGGCCAAGGTCCGCTCGTCCACCCGCAGCCAGCGGAACACGTCGGCGTAGCGTTTGGGGACATGCTTCAGCAGCCGGTCGATGTCCTTCGTCGGACCCTCGGCACAGCGCAGCCAGGCATTATCCAGCCGGCGGAAGCCGTGCTGGAACTCTCGGGGGTCGATGGACCGGACTCGCTCCGCCATGAGGTCGATCAGGTCACAGCGGAGGACGGGTCCGGTCGGCAGTTGAGTGAGGAGGTCGATCATCGTTTAGCTCGCGGCGTCAAAGGCGCTCTGGTAGGTGAAGGGCGCGTCACTCTCGTTGTGAAAAACGACGTTGAACTTGCGGACAACGCCTGTGCCCCAACTTTGCCCGGCCAGCAGTAGCGTCACGGTGACGTGATCGGTAGCGATAGGCATGTTGTAGGGCGGCGTTCTGGCCGCGATGCGGTCGCGGTCGGCAACCTCCAACACCGCGCCGTTCGGGTCGGGGATGCCACTGATGACGACGTGAACCGGGCCGTTGACAGGAACGCCGTTGTTCGTGATCTCCACGTCGTCTTGCCGCCACTTGTCGTAGTACTGTGTACCCGGCGGGTTGTACATCGTCGGGTTGGTAATCGAAAACTGTGAGGTTACGTCCATCGAAATTGTCTCCTGAGAATAGTTAGAATCCCTCTCCCCCTGCACCCTCTCCACGCCCTGCTTGAGCCACCACAAGGGCAGCACTACCCGCCCGACAGGAACAGCTTCTTCTTCGGCATAGTCGCGCGCGGCTTGCCCAGCTGCACGCGCTTGTCGTGCCCGGCCCAGCAGTCCCAGGCGCACAGCACCGGCAGGCCCATCTGCTCAGTCATGCGCGCCGTGAAGGTTATGTCCTCGCCCGCGTGCAGGTGTGTGCAGTTGGCGTCCTTGTAGGTATTGCTGAACCACGGCTGCTCCATGCTCGCCAGCACGCGCAGGTCGAGCACCACCAGGCCGGCCCCAGAGCCCTCGACCGGCCGGATGCCGCTCAGGCCGTAGGTCTCGCTGGCCTCCATGAGCAGCAGGTGCTGGGCGCCGTCCGGGTCGATGCGGCGCTTGTGGCAGCACACCTGACCGTTGACGGCCTGGATCGGTGCCGCGATCCAGGCCGGCGGCCGGTCGTGTACCAGCGCGTCGTACAGGTAGTCGAAGGCGACCTCGAAGAACGGCGGCGCGCCGGGCTCGCAGTCCGGCAGCGTGTCGTGGTCCACCATGCACAAGAAGTCGCACTCGGCCTGCTGCGCCGTCATCAGCGCCAGGTTGCGGGCCGCGTACACCGGCGCCACGTCCAGCACAAACTCCTCCAGGCCCCAGACGCGCTCGCGCTGGCTCGTCAGCCAGTGGCACGTCTTGGCCAGCCACGAACCGACGCGGCCGTGCTCGTAGCTGCCGTAGAGCATGCGGGCGATGCCAACTTTAACCTTGCTGTCTCGCACTTCACAACCCTCCGCCTTGCCAGGGATACTTATTAACGGTTTATAGTCCGAGCTGCCAGGCCAACCAGTTCCACGCCTCTCGCCACCAGGACAGGCGCATGGGCTTAGACCGGGCCAGCGTGAAGACTGCCGGCGACTCTGCTACGGCTGCCGGTTGCGGCGTAGTGCCCAGCCGCTCGATTTTCGTCAGCGTGCCGTTCCGGGCCACGTCGTATTCATCGCCGGGGCAGAGCACCACGCCGCCGACCCTGGCGAACTGGACCGGGTACTGGCGCAGGTGCTCCACGTAGTCGATGGTCGGCAGGCAGCGCACCAGCGTGCTGTCGATGAAGTAGCGCACCTGCGGGTCGTCGCCGACTAACTTGGCCTGCACGGCCGCGTAGTAGTTGCCGACCTCATGGCCGAGCTTACGGCCGTCCGGCCCGAACTCCACGGAGCCGATGACGACCGAGCGGCCGTCTGCGGCCAGCAGCTGTATCTCGACGCGCCAGCCGTTGCCGTAGCGGGTGCGGTGCTGGCCCTTGTCGAGTTGCATGCCGGGCGTGCCGTTGACCCAGACGCCGGTCCCTAAATCCATGCGCTGCACGTCGGTGCGCAGGCTCTGCGGGTCGGCGCCGTACTCGGCCATCATTTCAGGAGGGTGCTCGCTCATGGCGATATGATAGCACGAACGCAGTCGAGAGGCTACCACATTACGCCCGTAGCAGCTGAGATGTGCTGAGCCGCGCCGGCTGGTCTGAAACACCAAGCCGGCGCGGGCCGTTCGTCGCCGCGCCTAACCAGATCACGGCAAACGCATCAACAAATGCTTATGGCTCGTTCCACACGACGGCATAAGAACTCGTGGCCGTGCCCACGTCGTCACGGCACTCCACGTTACAGTTGGCGGCCGTGGCGTCGTAGAGGTTGAACTCCTCACCGGGCGCGGCCAGCCAGCGCACCACGCCGCCGTGAGCGTTCCACGACGTGCCGAACAGCGCCCCGGCGACGATGGTCGGCTGCGACGTGGCATAGGTGGTGCTGAAGAAGGCACCATTGGTAGCGCTGTGCTGGTTGCCCTTTTGCACGTTGCCGGCCGTGCGGGCACCGGTGCCGGTCGCCGAGTCGCGGGCGATGCGCGTGCGCATGGCCGTGCTGGTCGTAACCTCGCCGCCCCAGCTGACCTCGATGATGTCAGCCTGGACGGCCGCTACCGTTTCCAGGACCCACAGGGCCACGCCGGCTACGGGCGTCGCCCCCGCTACGAACCCACTGTATTTTCCTGCCATGATTGACCCCTTTCGTTATCTTGAACAGACCGCATCGCACCGCGCGAGAAAGCGGTCAACCTTACGCTTCACCTCGTCGCACTCACCCGTCTCCGCCGTGTACTTGGCGCAGGCCCGGCAGATGTTGCCCCGGCATTTGCGGCAGCGGAACTTGGCCACGTACTCGTGCTGCACGTGTGCCGCCACGCCGGCCGCCCGCAGGATGTCCACGTTCTGGAGGGCCAGCTGGTCGTGGCCGTGCTGCAAGATCGCGATGACGGTACCGCAGTGGGCGCAGCTCTTGGTGTCCAGCTCCAGCAGCGTGCCCGACCGACCGTCGATGCCCTGCCCGCCCACGTGGGAAATACTAAGGAAGCCCATTGTTCACATCTCGCCAGAGAGTGCCGTGCCTATTAACGGCTTATAGTTACACCAGATGCAGGATCAGCAACACCAGCAGGATGACCAGCAATAGCCCGATCAGGCTGATGCCGCCACCACCTACATTGCCACAGCTGTAGCCGTAGCCGCCTCCGCCGAGCAGTAACACAATCAGGATGATGAGCAGGAGCAGAATCACCTGAGCACCGCCCTCTCCACCACGATGACGCCGCTACCTAACAGGAAGACGACGATACCCAGCACCAGGCAAGCGAACCACGCCAGCCACGGCGAGTAAGCCGGCGCTCCTGGTACGGCACCGAGTAGCGTCAAGAGCCACAGGAACATCACCATCACGAACATCACGATCAAGACGATCAGCAGCATGACTCACTCCTCCACTTGGCCGTGGACCAGCGGGTACGGCCGGACGTGCTGGAAAGCAGCCGTCACGTCGGCCACACAGGCGATCACGCAGTCCCGCTTCCCCACCGGCTCGACTGTCAGCGACACCTGCACCTTGAACAGCCGCCCCGTCTTGGTCACGGCGTCCACCCACACGCCCTTGTTCATGCTGCGCGTGACCGGGTGGTCGTGGAACAGCGCGAAGTCGGTGTGATGGACGGCCCGGTCTTCCTCGCGGAGCAGCGCGTCCAGCGACTGGCCGTGCAGCTCGCCGGGGTCATAGCCGAACATCTCCTCCAGCAATTTGCTGGCGTACAGTATCTCCATATTCGGGTCGTGCAGGTCGATGGCCAGCACCGCCACCGACTTCAGCACCGCTGGGCCGAACTGCACCAGGAACAGGTAATCAGAGAAGGCCGAGTCGCTGGTCACTTAATTTTCTCTCTGAGAGCCACGGTCATCGCCTGCATCGAGTCGCGCAGGGCATCCAGGTCCTCTCTCAGCGCGTCGCCCAGCGAGCCGATCTGCATCCGGCTAAATTCCAGCAGCTGTGTCAGCGTGGCGTGGAAATCAGCGCGCTGCTCCTTCTCCATGACGGCGTGCTCGGCGCGCTGCTCCTTCTCGGCCTTCAGGTGGCTGTCGATCAGCTCCCTGATCTGCTTGTCCTTGGCCGGCAGGTGGACCAGCAGCAGCCAGCAGAGCACGGCGCCCAGCAGGCCGGCGCCGATCCAGCCGGCGCCGCCGGAGATGGGGTCGATGTCGGCCAGTAGTGGCAACCAATCCATCGCATCGCCTCAACCCTTGGTCCGGTAGGACTCGACCCCCGATCCGCCGCACGCGGGGCACGGCCTCTCGCCGGCCGCCGTCTTGACCGTCTTCTGCCCGCGGCAGGTGCGGCACACCTTCTGGTCGGCCGGTCGCTGCATGGCGCCCACCTGTTTCAAGGCGACCGGGCCGGCTGGGTACTGGCACCCGCCGGACACCGGCCGCTATCCCTGGCGAGGGATTCCTGGTTACTCACGCACGAAGCCGCCCGACACCCACTCGATGGTGCCGGCAGTCGTACCGTTTGAATCTGAGAGTATCATCGGCTCGTATGACCGATTGGTGGCGAGGATACCGCACTCGCTGTCCTGCCACTTGCTAATGATGGAGGCCGTGACCGTCAGGGCCGGGTGCGCCTCGGTCGTGTAAGCGTCCTTGTCGGTCGTGATGCCGAACCACCAGACGCTGGCCCCACTGGCGGCGCCGTTGGTCGGCAGCGTGCCGGTCATGGTCCAGTTGAGCGTCGCCACGCTGGCAATGGTGTCCATGTAGTAGGTGCCGTCCGGCAGCAGCACGACGATGTAGTCGCTGGCCGCGGCCACGTTGGTCGCGAGCTGGCTGACCGTGCCGGACCCGCCCGGAATGCCGGCGTTCAGGCCGGCAGCCGAACCGGGGTCCAGGCTAACCGGCAGCACGTAGCTCGCCCCCGCCGTGACGGCCGCCGTCAGCGTGACCGGCGCCGTGATTGGCCGCATGGCAGTCAGCACGTGCGCCGTGGAGCCGGCGATGACCCACAGGTCAGTCAGGACCATGCGGTAATTTTTCTTCGGCTGGAGCAGCATGTCGATAGCCGTACCGGCCGTAATACTCTTCTTGCCCTTGGTGAAGCGGCCCCGCAGGGCCATGCCCAGTCCCATCGTGTTCCCACCTTTCGTTATGCTCCAACAATAGAGCGGGTTGACCGTCATCCGCCGAAGCACGCTCAAAGCACGCTTCAGCGCCGCGGCCTGTCTGGAGAACGTCTACGGCTTCGGCTTCGCCGGGGCCGCTTTCTGCTCACTAACCAGGGCGATGAGGCGGTCGATCTGCTCCTGCTGCGCCTGTATCTGTTGGTCGCGCCGGGCAAGCGCGTCCTTCACGTCCTGGCCGACTTCTCCGTTGACTGACTGACTCGCCGGGCGCACGTAGAAGACCTTGCGCGGCTTGCCATCGACCTGGTGCGACTTGGGCAGGCTGCCCTTGAGCAGCTTGGCGATGCCGCCCTCGACCGCTCGGGCCAGCCAGTAGACCCAGGTCGGCACATGGACATCCTTGAACTCCGCCTCGGGCGGCTCCAGCTTGAAGCGGTGGTGGTCGAGCCGCGCCCGCAGCTCGCGCCACTCCTCGGTCCACAGCGGCTCGCGGACGTAGCCGCGGCCGGTGTCCAGGTCCAGGCCGAGCACCTGGCCGGGGATGGTGCCGCCGTACTTCTGCGTCACCATGCCGGCGGCCGGGTCCGTGGCCGTCGCCAGCCCGACCTCGTAGCGGCCGCGCACCACGCGCTCGCACGGTTTGAACAGGAGGTTGCCGCACGTCGGGCCGGCGATCTCCACCTCGATCAGTCTCGTCACGTCTCACGCTCCTATCGCCAGGGAAGATGCGGGCGAGCTAGTCGTTACGCCGCGCCGGCGTCCTTCATGAGCACGAAGGCCGAGCCGTCCATGACCTTACCGCCGAACCGGCCGCGGCCGAGCACCACCACGGTGTTCTTCAGCGCCAGCGTGATGCCCTCCGTGACCATACGCATGTCGAAGCCCCTGCGGCGGTACAGCCGATACTTCTTCAGGGCGCCGAAGATGATGGTGTTGTTGGCCAGGCTGTTCTGGATGCTGGCCGGGTACTCCAGCAGCTGGTAACTCTGGTGGTCCATGCCGAACACGCGCCGCTGGTCGGCGCCGCTCACCGGAATCTGCCGGAAGCGCTTGTAGGCGGTGTCGGTCATGATGTGCCGGCTGTTCCAGGCGGTGCGGGCGCGGTACTGCTTGGCCAGGCCGAACACCTGCGTCTCGGCATCGTCCACCTCCAGGGCACCGCCGACGCCGTTGACCGAGTTGGTCGTGGTCGTGCCGCTGGCGGCGGTGATGCCCTGCGGTTGCGTGGTGCCGTTGCCGTTGACGATGACGTTGTCCCACTCCTTGAGGGCCGACTGGCCGATATTAGTCTGGAGCATCTGGCCGACGTTGACCGGGCTGTCGGAGAGGAAGTCGATGCCGACTTCCACCGCCACCATCACCGGGTAGATGGTGGTGTCGATCTCGGCCGCGAGCGAGGCGGTGTTGAACAGGGTAAGCGACGTGCCCTCAGCCGTACCCCAGCTGACGGTCGGGTTGCCGAGCGAGGCGCCGACCATGCGCGAGCCCCTGGGGGGCTCGACGATCTCGACGTAGGGGAAGACCTCGCTGTGCAGCAGCGGGAAAGTGACGATCAGCTCGTCGAACCAGATCGGCACCAGTCCCTGGCCGCCGGAGCCGCCCGACTCGTCCAAGAGCGCCTTGACCTGGAGGCCGCTGATGGGCGCGATGAAGTCCTCCTGGCCGTCGGCGGTGAACCAGTCCTTGGCGTAGATTTCCTCCAGCAGCGCCTTCTCCTCCTCGCGCAGCGGCGCGACGTGGCGCTGCTGCATGATAGCTGGCGTGTGCAGGCAGGCATTGTGGAACCACACGCCCGCCTTGGCGAACTCTAGCTCGCTGGGCAGCTCCACCTGGCTGCCCAGGTGCTCGACCGGCTCGCCCGTGGTGGCGTGCTTGCCCACCCACTTCTTGCGCGACCACTTCTCACTGGGGTCCTTGACGCGGACGTTCGGGTCGGCCACGTCGGCGACCGCCGCCAGGCCGCGCGTCTGGTCGGTGGCGCGGTGCGGGTCCTTGGCCGGCGGCAGCGCGGCCGGCTTGACGCCCGCCTTCTCCAGCGCGGCCGCGACGGCCTTGCCGACCACCAGCTCCATGCTGGTCTGCTGCGCGGCCGCGGCCTTCTCGGTCGTCAGCTCTGCCAGCTTGGCCGGCGTCAATTTGCCGGAGCCCAGCGCGTCGGCCAGCGCCGTCTTGTACTGGTCGTCGGTGGCCGTCTCCGGGAGCCCGGCCAGGGCACGAAGCTCTTTCTTGAGAGCGTCGGTGAACTTCATATCTGGTTCCCCTCGTCCTGGTTCCCGGCTGCGCGGCCGGCGTGACTATAAACTGTTAATAGGTAGTGCTACAGCACCGACGCCATCGTCTCGCGGACGTTCGCCTCCCAGGCGTCGTCCACCACGTCCTTCAGGTTGATGAGGTTGGCGGGCGCCACCTTGTCGCCCTTCAGCAGAGCCGCGATCAGCCCGCAGGTCAGCTGCTCGGCGCCCAGCGCCTTGCCGGGCACGCCCGGATTGGCCGGGCCGCCACCGTCCTGAATCTCGGGGTTGGGCTTGGTGCCGACGCCGGGGTTAGCGCCGCCGGGCGTGGCCGACTCCATGACGGACTTCATGCAGGCCATGCCGTCGCGCATGGCGGCCTTGCCGAGCGCGTGCATCTTCTCGTGGCTGGCCATGTCGCTCGCCAGCCCGTAGGCGGCCTTGACCTTGGCCATGTTCTCGGCGCTGAGCACCCGCGCGGCCTTGTCGTCCGCGTCGGCGTCCTGCGTCTGGGTACCAGCCGGCTTGGGCTTAGGCTTGTCGGCCTGGCCCTCACTAGAGTCCTGCTCACCCACCACGTCCTTGATATAGGCTTGACCGGCCTTGCACATGGTCTTGTGGTCGGCGATGGTCTTGTCGTGGTCGTGGACGGCGCCGAAGTTGTCGCTCGCCTGGGTCAGCAGGGCGGCGTTCTTCTTGCTCACGGCCCGGCCCATCTTGGTCTCCATGAACGTCCTCCCCTTGGCGGTGCTCAGGAACTGCTTGGCGGACGCCTCCAGCTCGACTTCCTCGGGCGTGCCGGTCCAGGCGGCGGCGGCCAAGTCGCCGTTCCAGGCGAGGCGGTAGTAGGTGTAGCCGTCGTCGGCGTCGTAGTCGTTGTCGCCGCCTGGCCAGTAGCCGTCGTCGTAGCCCCCGTTGCGGGCCAGGACGCAGACGATGGCTTCCTTGGGGTAGGTCCCCAGGACGCTGTGCAGGTCGTAGCGGCCGGGGCGCTCGCCGGCGTGGTCGCCCAGCCACGCCTCCAGGCCGTCCTCCAGGTCGTCGATGGCGTCCTCGAATGTGCCGGGGAAGTCGGGCAGGCCGATCCGCACGGGGCCGTTGCCCTTGACAGCCGGCGGCGACTGGAGACTCTTGAGTGCGGCGGCCAGCGGCGCGAATGCCTTGTCATTCTCGGCGCACATATTGATCGCGATTGCCACCGCCTGGGCCTGTTCTTTCCCCTCGTCCATCAGCTTGCGAATCTTGGCTGACACGCACTCATCGTCCTTGCCCTTGCCGTCACCAGGCTTGCACGTCTCGCATGCGCAGCCGGCGGCGCACTTCTGACCGGGCACGTCCAGGCCGGTGGTGCTGACCGTCTTCGGCAGCAGGTCCCAGGTAGCCTTGACCCAGCTCTTGACGAGCGGGTGGTGCAGCTTCTCCCAGCTGAAGTCAAGTAGTTGGGCGCGGGTGTTGCTGGGCACGCTGACGCCGCTGACCTCCATGACCTCGTAGTCGAGCACGTGCCAGCCGGGCTCCTGAGTGTCACCCTTCTCACGCTTGATGGGCGTGAACTTGATCGGCCGGAAGCCGTGGCTAATCCGCAGCGCCCCGAAGTCGAACAGCTTGGCTGCGTCCTCGCCAAGCTGGGTATCGACGATGGCGCAGCGGACGACCACGAAGTCGTCGTCCTGGCTGACCACGCGGACCAGCTTGCCGATGGGTTGCAGCGGGACGTGCTGCCACAGGAGTGGCATCAGCGGATCGACCTGCGCGCCCTTGCTCTCCAGCAGATCGCCGTCGCGGTCCTTGGTGGTCGCGGTGAGCACGCAGTCGAACTCGGCGATGGCGTTCTTGACCGTGGTGTAGCCCCTGAATTCCTTGATCTTCAGCGGCTCGTCAAAGTAGGTCAGCTCCTGCGCGGCCGCCTTGAGGACCGTGGCCCAGAGCGAGGCGGTGCCTAGCTGGGCCAGCGCGCAGCCGCCGTCCCCGTCCCGGCAGGCCAGCACAGTCTTGAGCCAGCGGTCGGCTGAGAGGATGCCGCGCGCGCCGTCCCGCTGGGCGTGCTGGATCAAACTGCCTAGCTCGGTGAGACTCACCTATTAACCCTTAATAGAGTCGCAGGGCGGTGAACTGGGCGATGTCGAAGTTCAAGTCGGCGCCGGCTCCACCCACGTCGCCGGTGCCGTCGTCGTAGACCGTGCTGGCCCACAGCTCCAGGTCGCACTTGCCGGCGACCAGCTGGGTGCCGTTGGCCGGCGAGCCGGTGAGTGACAGCACGCCCTGAAACGAGACCGCCTGACGCTTCTGGGCACCGTTGCCGCTCAGACGGGCGCCGATGCCGGTCTGCTTCACACCGTCCACGTACAGGTACAGGTCCAGCTCGCGCACGGCCCCCATCCACATCGAGCCACTAAACATCACCAGGTAGATGCCGCGCTCCACCACCTGGAGCTTGTTGCTAGCCAAAACCGGCGCGACTGACTGGTCGCCGTCGCTGCTGGACGTGTGCTGGCCGGCGGCGGTGAACACCGCCAGCTTGGCCGGCGTACTGGTCACCTGCACTTCAGCAGACTGCACCAGATTAAGCTGCCCGTGGGGAACGTAGATGGCGGCTCCCGGTAAACGAAAAAGGCCGGGCTGGGAACCTGGGTAGGTCCCTAGCCCGGCCTCGTAAGTCGTGACGTTACAATCGGCTCGGGGGTGCCGTCAAATGGAGACGGCCCACTTACAAGAGAGTAAGCAGGCCGGCGGGAAGTGTCAAGGGGAATTATTTACGCCGTCTGCAACCGGGCCGCCTGGCGCGGCGCGCCGGCCTTGGTCAGCGTGTCCTGGTAGTCCAGCGCTTGGGCCAGCAGGGCATGCTGTTCGTCCTTCGGCAGCACGACTTCGATCAACGTGCCGGGCTGCGAGGCGGTCGCGTACTCCGTGCCCTTGCCAAGCCCGGACAGCACCACTTGCTCGACGCTGTACGGCACCATGACGCCGTCTTGCAGCGAGGAGCCTTCCTGCGTCCGGCGGCTGACCTGCGTCACCTTGACCCACACGTCGTAGACCTGACAGCTCATGGTGACGCCGCCCATCTTGACCACGTCGCCGACCTGGATCGTCTCAATCGGCCGGCTGCGGAGCTGCTTCAGGTACAGCAGGGCCGCGTGGCCCCGCTTGGTGTAGGTCCGCTTGCGCCCGCAGCAGCGGAAGCAGGTGGTGCCGTAGCTCTGGCAGTAGCTGTAGTTGCCGGAGCCGCCGCAGCGGCTGCACGTCTCGGTTTCCAGGTGGCGGGCGGTGGTCGGCTCGTTAGTGGTCTGCATGGCTGACTCCTGTAGGTTGCGTTCGTTACTATCTAAAGATAGCACACGAACGCACCCACATCAACTATTAAATTGAAAGCGATAGTTCCTAGCTGCGGTAGATCGGGTCGTCGGCCGACAGCGACAGGTCGCGGACGTAGTCACTGCCCTCGCGCTCGATGATGGCGGCAAAGTGGGCGACGTTCTGGGCCGGCGCCAGGAAGCGGCCGCAGCCGCAGCGGACGAGGATTAGCCGCTGGCGGTCGTACTGGGCGATGACGGCCACGTCGCCGTCGCGGAGGAAGCCGCCGTGCTCGTCTATGGCGGTCTTCAGGACGCGGGCCAGGTCGGGGTGCTGCTGTGCAGTCTGCATAGGTAACTCCTGAAGTAGCGGGCGACCTCGGGGTTAGTCGGCGTAGCCGTTGACGTACAGCCGGCGCGGGGCGGTGCCCGGGTTCAGGCGGGCCGCCCGGCGGCTCTTGCGGGCGGCGGTCTTCTTGGCCTGGCGGCGCTCGCCGCGGCTGGAGTGACGGGTGATCTTGCAGGGCAGGGACCGCATGAGAGGACTCCGGTTAGCAGTAGATTTCGACGCCGAACCTATCACCGACCGGCCGCACGCGGGCGGGATAGCCCAGGTGACGGCCCGCGACCTGCTCGGCCAGTTCGCGCGTGGCCCAGGTGCTGACCTTGCTAATGTGGCAGTTGGTGGTGCGGAGCCACTGCCACGCCGCCGGCAGGCTATTCAGCCGGTCCAGTTCAGCCAGTGCCCGCCCGACACCCCTAACCGCCCTGCTTAGCTCGTTCATTTTCGTCTCCCGGTTTGTCGTTCGTCTCTATCTAAATATAGCACACGAATAGGTGACGTGCAACTATTTTCTTTAAATAGTTTCAGGTCGTGGCGACGGCCAGCAGCGGGGACTTGACGGGCAGCAGCACGACCTCTTCGGTCACGCGGGCGCGGACGGCCCGGCCGGACTCCCAGACAACCTCACCCTGGCAGCGGCCCTTGAGCAAGTCGGCCGCGCGGCAGGTCGCGGTGCCGAGCAAGAACTGGGTGGCCATCTCCAGGTTGTCGCGGATCGCGACCTCGGATACGTCGGTCAGCTTAGCCTGGCGGCAGCGGCCCTGCTCGAACAGCAGTACGACCGTCACTGAACCGTCCAGGCCGCCGGGCTGGAGCCGGCGCAGGGCGGCCACCGCTAACCAGTCCAGGGCCTGCTTGACGATTTCTGCCGACATGCTCACTATAATCCGTTAATAGGTAGGGGCGCCCGCAACGGCTTAGTGTACAGCAGGTGATGGTATTACGGCAAGACCGTAAACTCATCCAGCCGCAATGCTAGCCGCAGGTCGGGCCGCACGCGGACGTTGTACCAGCCGGTGCCGGGTACCGTGTCCTCCAGTACGCCGAGCGTGTCGCGCCACGGGCAATCGGCAGTGATCTTGACCACTTTGCGGCTGCGCGCAGCCTGGTCCACTAGCTCTTGCATGGGTGTCTCCTATGCGGTCTGTTGATAGCCGTGATTCTTCAGCCAGGCGGCGCCGTCGGCCCGGTAGCGGCTGAACTCAGTGCCGTCCGCCACGGCCGGGTCACTGGAGCGGCAGCAAAGCACAAAGCGGCCGTTGCCTATCCAGGCACCGCTGAACACCGGCACGCCGTCCCGGTAGCGCGTGACCACAATGACGCCGATGCCTCCAGCACACTCAGCAGCGCCGGCGACCGCGACCTGGTAGATCGTCCAGCGCGGCGCAGCCTTGCGCGGCAGCCGGTGGATGAACTCCGGCCCGTGCTCGTCCTGCTGGTCGCGGATGCGGACGTGGTAGTAGTTATCACCCGGCACCGGCTCGAAGACCTGGAACAGGACCGGCGGGTACTCGGGGACGTGCTGGGTCAGCTTGGGCAGGCGCTGGCGGCTCATGCTGTAGCTCCCTGTGGGTAAGACCGCCAGCTGCCCAGCAGCGGCGGCAGGCCCAGCCGAACCAGTTGCCATTAACTGGCCGAAGTGCCCGTTTCTTGTGGCAGCTGCCACACTTGCCGAAGCCAAAGTAGGTTTGCTTGAAACCCTTCATACACGGTATCCTCCCGACCACTGCGCCACCACCTTGGCCTGCGGGAAGCGTGTCGCCAGCTCGTGATAGGGGCCGCCGACGTAGCCGTTGGGGCCGAGTTGGCGCAGCTCGTACTGACTGTAGCGGCCGGCCCGGTAGGCGTTCAGTGACCGCAGGGCGCACGCCTTCTCGGCGCGGCGGCGGTCGGGGTAGGTCTGGATGGCATTCGACATGGGTGACTCCTGTAGAGGTTGGCAGGTGAACGCTGACCTACTCGTCATCGTCATCGAACGCCATGTCCACCAGCACCGAGCTGGGGCAGCCGGTCGCCAGCGTCATGAGCAGGATGAAGAAGGCGTAAGTCAGCTTGAGAAAAGTCTTCACGGTCGTCTCCTTTATGTTCGTCTCTACACAAAGATAGCACACAAACGGCAGCGCGTCAACCTATTAACGGAAAATAGTTCTAGTCGCCGCCGGTGAAGCGCCAGCTACTGGCCACGGTGTCCCAGGTGCCGTCGCGGCGCGTGCAATGATTATTTTACAAATGCGTTGAAACTAGAAGTGCAACTGATACGATAATGGAACGCGATGGTCAATCCAAAAAAAACAAGGATTGAAACCGGTAAAGCGGCATGGTTGACCAACCGTAGGCGTCTTGCTACGGCAGTTTATCCACAAAAACAAGGATTAAAGAACCGCCACCAGCAAGCATCGCGACCGAACCGCAGAAGAGCCAGGTTCACCGCCTGGCTTACAGGTCCCAATCCTCACACGTCGCTATCAGCCGGCGCTGCTCGGATAGGGCGCGCAGACCCTTGACCCACTCGGCGGCGACCAGGTAGGCCGTCTCCGGCATGCCGCCGGCCGACAGCACCAGCTGCCTAGCCCACTCGCCGGCTGCAAGTAGCTCAAGCTCAGTTGACGGGGCGTTCAATAGACCGGCTCCTCGGCGACCGCCGGCTGGTCGGGCCACTCGACCTCGGCGCCGACGGCCGCAGCGGCCCGCTGCACGGCCCGCGTCCCCCAGGTGCCGTCCGCTGGGCTGACCTCGGCGGGCCGGTATAGGGCGTTCAGGTGCGCGGCCACGTCGGGCTCGGCGCTAGTCCACGCGCCGTCGTCGCCCATCTCGGCGGTCCAGTGCAGAGTCTTGAGGCGGCCTATCATCGCAACCTCCCGTTGAGCATGCCAGTGACAAAGTGGAAATACTCGGGGTCAGCCTTTGCGAAGGCAACCGGGTCACGGTACAGCTGCTCCAAACCCATGCTGGTTATTTCCGTAGCCCCATGCTGGTAGAACTTGCCGGCGTAGTAGGCGCGGCTCTCGTCGCCGCCCATCGCCGCCTCGAAGCCGTCCTTGGCGCCGACCTCCCCATCCTTGTAGCCACCGCCGAACTTGTCCCTGAAGCTGACCAGTGGCTCGTCTTTGACGCGGCCCTTGTAGAAGGCGCGGGCGGCCTCAGCGGCGGCCGGGTAGCGGTACTCCAGGGCGTGGCCGATCTCGTGCAGGATAGTGGCGTGGTCGGTGTCCTTGGTCAGGTTGATAGCGCCGCCGGAATGGTTGGCGCGCTGGTCCTGGTCCGCCGGTATCTGCCGGGCGACGATGTCCCAGGGCTTCTCCTCAGAGCCACGGTACTCCTTGGCTACCTGGCCGTCTAACCAGGCCGTCACTTGACCGACCCGCTCCTTCAGGCCGGCGTCCATCGGCGTCGCGCTCTCGTCCACGTGCGACCGGATGTTGACCGCGTCCTCCAGCTTCGGGTTGCTGTCCACGTTGCGGTTGCGGAAGCCGTCCAGCACCTTGTCGCGCAGCGCGTCCTTGGCGGCGTACACGGCGTCATTCTTGGTGTTAAAGCGGTCGTGGGCGTCCTCCAGAACCTTCAGGGCGGCGGCGCGGGCCTGATCGCCCTCCGGGGTCGGATTGTCGGAAGAGTCCCGGCTGGCTTTGTGGTACGCCTGGAACAGCGCCTCCGTCTCCGCCGCGATGGCGTCACGCTCAGCTCTCAGTTTGACCACCCGGCCCTGCAAGGTGCCGCCAGAACGGGTCACGCCCTGGCGCAGCTTCTCGCCCAGGCCGTCCTTGTAGATCGCCATGCGGCTACTGAGAACTTCCTGGTCATACTTGACGTTATCTGGTCGCCACGGCTCGCCGCGGTGGTAGCCCACGGGAGACGTATCGGTGACCGGTGCCACCGGCTTGTCACCACTGCCACCATCACCGCACGGCACGAACTGCCCACCCTCCGGCTGACCCGCCGGTACCCGGCACGCCTCCTTCACAGCCTTGACCCGCGGCCCGTCCTCCGCGTGCTCGCCGTCACCCAGCTGCCGCAGCGCCGCGTAGTCCAGGCCGGCGTAGGACTCTCCGGCCGCCACGGTCGTGAAGGCGTCCGTGCAGCCGGCGTCATCGGCCGCGCCGGTCAGCACCAGCACGGCGTCGGGGAGGAGGGTAAGATAGAGCATTATTGAGCCAGAATGTTGTTGAAGCCGTACTCGCAGGCGCCGTCGCCGTCGCTCACCCAGGCCACCTGATTCGCATAGTCTATCGCGCGAACATAGCCCTTGTGCCCGTCACGGCAGTAGACCCACGAACCAATACTAACGCCATGAAGCGCACCGCGCTCGTCGCGCCAGGTGCCATTTTCATTGATAGCGATTGCTGTATTCATGGCGGACTCCTGTTAGGTTTGCGTTCGTCTCTATCCAACCATAGCACACGAACGCCCGCCGGTCAAACTATTAACTTGAAATAGTCAGCTACAGCAGCTTCTCCTTCCCCAGCAGCCCGGCCACGTACTCCCGCGTCTTCGGGAACGTCGCCGCGAAGTCGGGCTTGACCGCTGCCGCCTGGCCGACCAGCTCGCCGGCCGCCTGGGCGAATGCCTCCATGCGGCCCTCGCCAGTCTGCCGCGCGAAGTACAGTACGCCCCACTTGCGCTCGCCCAGCGCCCGCACGTCGGCGTCGTGGGCGACCCGGAACTCGGCCGACTGGCTGGGGCGGCCTAGCGCGTCGTCCAGCGCGTGCCCGGCCTCGTGCGCCAGCGTGGCCGCCGGGTGCTCGTTGGGCCGCTCCACGCCCTGCCGGACGGTGCTGGACATGACCGCCAGCACCTTGGTGCTAAAGCTGTACAGGCCGTTCGCCTGCGCAGCCCGGTCGGCCGATATATCACCACGGTTATCAACTTGGTCGCCACGGCCGGCGGCCGTTACCTGGACGCCGTGACTGGTCAGCCGGTCGCGCAGCGTGCCCGGCAGGGCGTCCCACGCTTGCGCCACGGCGGCGTGGTGCTCCGGGCTGGCCGACGTGTTGCCGACCGTGCCGGACGCGCCACAGGCGACATAGCGGCCTCCCTCGGGCTCCCCGGCGGGGACGCGGCACGCCTCGCGCACCAGGTCGAGCAGCAGCGCCGACTGGCGGTCGGCGGGTCGGCGGAATGCGTAGGACTTGCCATCTTCCAGGCCGGCGAATAGCTCGTCCTCGGAGACGAGGACAGAGGAACTATTACAGCGGCAGTTGCAACGCATGGCAGCGCTCAGGCTGGTGTCACCAGGGTACTGGCACTCCTCCTCTTCGCCGTCGTCGTTGACTAGGATAAACGGCTCGTCATTGTCCACCTGTTGCTCGTTGGCGTCCTCGTGAGCCGGCCGTACATCCTGATCCAAAATCGACAACCACTCCTTCGCTTTAAGCAAGCCCATCTCATCTAACTTATTGCGCGATTCTTGATGCCCTGCGTTTAGCGCCCCGGTGCACTCGCTCCTAGCTATCAATTGTGCCCGCGCCGCCCCGCCACCATCCGGCCCCAGCTTCTCCTCGATCTCGTCGGCGATCTCGTCCGTGCTCTTCCCTTCGTCCACGCCCGTCTTCAGCTCCTCGACGATGTCCTCCCTGGTGCTGTCGCTCACGTCCTTCCAGTACGGCTCGTCCAGCAGGTCGTCGGTCCAGTCCTGCATCGCCTGCACCACGTCGTCGGGCGGCCGCACCGCCAGCTTGTCCAGGTAGGCTTGCAGCGCCTCGTCGCGCTCCTTCTTGGGCTTGTCGGCCTTGGTTGACTTAGCCGGCTTATGCTCAATCTTGGTCCAGCCCTTGTCACGATCCTTGTAGACAACCGGGAATGGCCACTCGGCCGGCTCCGACAGCTCCGACCGACCCAGGTGGCGGTTGATGATGAGCCCCTTGATCTCAGACGGCTTGATCTCGCCGCCCTGAAAGCGGCGCTCATACTCATTCTCCGCGGTCGGGTCCTGGTGAGAGATGATATCGCCGTGCGCCGCCAGGCTTTTCTCGTCCATTAAAAATATATAGTTGCCGCGGGCACCGGTAGTCGCCCAGTCCAGGTTGGAAGTCATCGAGATAGAGCCCTGATTGCCGACGCCAAAACTGGACGCCTCACCGGCACGCAGACCGTCATCAATAATCTTGATGGCCGCCCCACCGTTGGTAGCGTGGAACACAGGTGTTTCCACTCCTGGAAAGTGCTTACCAACCTCATTGACCCATGTCTTGCCGTAGACTTCCTGGTCAGTGCCACCGGTTGCACCGCCGCCCTCATCGTCACAAGATGAGAACTGTCCACCTTCCGGTTGCCCAGCCGGCACCCGGCACGCCTCGCTATTTTTGGTTAATAGTAGCTGGTAGAAGTGCTTGTGGGCGTTGAGCCACTCGGCGGCCGCGCCCGCCAGGCCCGCGCGTAGCAGGCCCGGTGCCGCCGCGGCCTTCAGGGCGTCATCCACGCGCGCGACCGTCAGCCACGCCTCCAGCTGCTTGACCGTGGCGCCCGCCCGCACCTGTGAGGCTGCGTCCCGGCCCAGCTTGGCCAGGTAGGCGCGCAGGTCGGCGGCGAGGTAGTCCTCCTGTTCCCCGTGCATCTTGAGCCACAGGTCGAGGCGGCTGTCCTTGTCTTGCAATAGGGCTGTCACGCTTCCTCCGGTAATCGAAAACACCGCACTCGTCGGTTGCTGTGCGCCTCTACTGACCAGCTGTTGACCAATTCACCAGGCTGCCGACTCAGCGCATTCAAGACGCGCTGCCAGCCGATAGTAGGTGGCCAGCTAGGGCACTTCACACCGGCGCGGACTGCGATCAAGTCGAGCAGGCCGGCGTCACCGTACATGACCGCCGGGTTATCTGTCTCCCGAAGAACCTGAGCGGTAACGTCACAGATGCGGTTGTTACGCGGCATGCTTCACCCTCCAGTAGAAGTCGTGGACCCCGGCGTCCTCCTGCCAGCCCCAGCGGCGCAGGGCCGCGGCCAGCAGCGGGTTGCCGACGCCCTCCACCACGATCAGGTCGTACTGCGCCAGCCCGGTCAGGTACTTAAGGAACGCCCGGCACTCGCCCTGGTGACGGTACTCAGGCGGCACGCTGACCGCCTCCACCGCCAGGGCGTGCCAGGTCGGCAGCGGCGTCCAGTCCGGCCGCGTGGCCGACGCGCGCAGGCAGTCGCGGCGCACCCAGCACTCGCGCAAGCTCGCCTCGACGTGCAGCCAGGCCGGGCGGCCCAGCTCCACAGCTACGTGCGTCACCATCAGATACCTCCGCCGGCTTCCTTGACCGCCTGCTTGGCAGCCAGGTCATTCAGGTACTCCAGCGCCTCTTCTGCGTCGCTGCCGACCGGCTCGCCGTCTTCCCAAAGAAAAGCCGGCTCGCCATGTTCGTCGCGCAGTCGGAAGTGCGTACCACAGTGGACGCACATGGTGCCGCCGTAGAAGTGCGGGTCCCTGGCATAAGTCTCGGCCAGCTTAGTGCCCATGTAGGTCGCGCCGCCGCACTTCAGGTGGATGTAGCTGCTCCGCACGGGCCGCACAAAGCCCTTGGCGCGCTCCTCGTCACTAAGTACCAGATAGTCGAATTGCTGGCCCTTAAGCGGGCCGGACTCGTGAATCTTACGCAGGTTCGGGTCGTGGCGGTCGGTGGTCATGATGGCGGGTCTCCCAGGACGTGACACTTGGAGCACTTCTTGACGATAACGTAGCCAGGACCGTACTCGGCCGCGAATGGTAATTGGTGACGCTGCCAATCATGGATGCAGCCGAACTCTGCCGGCAACTTTAGACCGCCTGTACGTGGTTTATCGTCTTGGCAGTCGAACACCATTTGCTGGAGGATGTCCTTCAGCTCCTGGCTCGGTGGTTGCAAACCGCCGATCTTGCCGACGTTCTCCGCCTCATTCTGCTCAACGCCACCAGCTTCCAGTTTCATGCCGGTTTACTCCTGTGCTCCTGGGTGCGCTGCTCGCAGAAGTCCGCTATCTCGCGCAGGCAGCCCTGGTCGAATACCGTGCCCGACCGTGGCGTGAAGCAATATTTCCGCCACGGCGCATACCACTCCACGTCGCCTACCGGCTGGCCGCCCGCCTTCGGCACTAGCGCCCACCGCAGCGTCTTGCCGGACGCCGACGCGCCGGACAGACTTGCCTCCAGGTACTTCATTGATTCCTCCAGCACTTCTCCTCAACGCTCCGCAGGTACAGCGCCAGCCGCGCCATACGGAGCGCCGTCACCTGGTCCAGGCCGTCGTCGGCTGGCTTCAGCAACGGCTCGACTACCCACTCCAGCTTGCCGGCCGCGTAGTAGCGGCTGACGACCCGCAGGCCGGCCCCGCCCAGCCGCCGCTCCTCCGCGTCCAGCGCGGCTGTCAGCTGCTCCACGGTATCGTTGCGGTCCTGCCAGGTCGAGCCCGGCAGCATGAGCGCGAATACCAGCAGGCCGTAGGGCGGGCAGCGCGGGTCCTGCGCGAACAGGGGTTGCTCGGGCGGCAGTTTAACCGTCATCGTACTCCAACTCCTTTTGGTCGCAAATCCACCTGGTTAGGCTGATGTCGCCCGGCCCGTCTCCCTTACTATAGTCGTCGGGGTCGGCCAGTTGCCCGAGAGGAATCCACTCCTCGGTATCCTCATCGAAGCGGACGAGCAGCGCCTTCTCCGTCTCGGCGACGATAAGCTCGAATGACAGCGTGACGTAGCGGCTCGCGCTCATGATACCGTCTCCCGGTCAGTAACACCAAGGAAAGGAGCGATCTCCGGCGCGAATGCAGACACAGCCTTTCTTGCCAAAGCGACCGCTCCGTCCTGTCGCCATAAAAAATTGCGACCGCTCGGGTGAGGCAGCACGCAGAACACGCCGCGGCGCGTGACCTCCAAGCTGAACGGCGAGAAGCCCACCCTGAAGGCGTCCGCCACCCTGCGCCCGCACAGCACGAAGCGAGCTGGCGTCGCCAATATTTCCTCTACCCGCTTACGCGCCACCCTCATCGACCACGGCCCTTCACAGAGGTTGACGCGCTCGAAGGCGTCCAGGTAGGTATCCTCTGTCATCCCGAGTATCAGGTGACAGAGCCGGTGCCCGGAGCAGCCGGCCGGAGCCGGGTACAGGGCGAAGTCGGGGTCGGCCCCGTAGGGGTTGGACTCGCCCACGAGGATCGGCTTGCTTATGCGGGCCTCTTTCCGGTGCTGCTTGCCGTCGCAGCTCCCGGTCTCCGCGCAGCAGCGCCACGAGCACAAGCCGCTGCCATCGGGCCACTGCGGCTTGCTGCACTGGTCGCAGTATAGGTCGGGGTCGATGTCGGTCATGTTCGCGTCCTCCGCTTCTTGGACCGCAGCCGCGCCAACTTCTCGTCAGCATGCTGCCGGCAGTACATGCCCAGCGTCCGAGCGCCACGCCGGCTGCCGCGCCCGTCCGGCTCGACGCGCAGCGCCGTCACGGCCTGCACCACGGCCGGCTTGCAGGCGTCACAGTGGCACCAGGGGGCGGATACAGGTTGCTCCGTGTACCGGCTCACGCGAACAGCTCCAGTTGCGCCGGCCGCTCGTCTATTAACCGCTTATAGTGCGGCGCGGCCGGCTGGTCCTCGGTCCCCTGGAACACCCCCAGCGTGCGGGCGCCCACGCGCTCCCACGACCGCCGGCCGTCGCCCAGATCGAGCTTGCCACACAGCGACCGGGCCAGCTGCATCTCGACCGAGCCGGCGTCCTCGCCGCCCAGGGCGATCAGGCCCTCGGTGGAGAACTTGCCCTCCAGCGCCTCGCTGGCCGCCAGCTTGCGGCCCATGAGCGCCATGGCGCGGTCCTGCATGGTGGCGGCGTAGTACAGGTAGACAACCCGGCACGGCAGCGGCTGGAGCAGCCGCCAGCTGCGGCCGGACGCCTGGCGCAAGGTGAAGGTGTCGTAGCCGGTCTCGTAGAAGCACAGGGTAGCGAAGTTGTGGCGGCCGCCCTTGTCGAACAGGTCCAGGCCGGTCTCCACCAGCTTCGGGTGGCTGATGATCACGTCCTGGCGCGGGCCGTGCTTGGCGATCCACTCCTCGCGGGCGTCCACCGGCACCGCCGACCTCATGACCATGACCCGCAGACCGGCCGCTTTTAGCAGCCCCTCCAGCCGGCCCTGCACGTCGTGGCGCTGGGTAAACTGGACGTACACCCACACCTGGCGGCCGGCCCGCTTCTCGCCCAGGCACAGCTCCACCAGCTGCCGCTCCTTGGGCCTGACGACCGCCTTGTCCAGATTGTAGGGCCGCACCACCGGGACGAAGATGCCGGGGTCGGCGTCCGTCTTGCCCTCCCAGTAGCCCACGTCCTCCCAGCCGTAGGGGTAGTCCGGGTAGGCCAGCAGCGTCTGGAGCATGGTGCTGAGCAGACGGCGGTCGCCGCGCGGTAGCATGACTTTGAGCTGCTCCTTAAGAGCCGCTTCAATGCGGACGTACTCGGCCAACTGGTCCTCGTCCAGCGGCACCGGGCAGCATTCCTCGCTCAGTGTCGGCAGGCCCTCGGCGACCTCATCCAGGCTGAGAAAAACTGATTTGTCCAATAGATGGCGGCCGAACAGCGCCGGCATGATGCCGGGTCGCACATTCTTCTGCACCGAGCGGCTTACCTTGCCGCGGCTCTGGCGGTTGTCGGGCGACAGGCCGCCACTGGCCTTCTCGCGGACCACCGTCTCGATGCGGCCGTAGCGCTCGTTGAAGGCGGTGTCGCCGTCCCAGGTGATGCCGTCCTCCACCAGGCTGCGCGGCGCCATGCGGAACAGCAGGTGCTTGAGGTGCCAGGCAAATCCACCACAAATAGAGCCGCTAAGGGCGATAGTCTTTTTCGTAGCTGATATGAGAGCCCCAGCAGCGTTTGCCTGGGCACTTTCTGAACTTTTTTCTTGGTGAACCTCATCTAAGACAAGATATGTCCAGTATGTCTTTAGATGCTGCTTGATGTAGTCGGCCGGCGCGAACCTGTTGATCTCGCGGGTCGCCTGCCACAGCTGCTCGCCGCAACCAACAGCCGGCACCCACACCGGCACGGCCAGCACCTTGTCGCCGACCTCCTGCCGGCTGTAGCCGTCTACCACCAGCACACTCTTGCAGGTCTGGCGGGTGCGCTTCAACTCGGCCAGCGTCAGCCGGCCCTTCGGCCCCGTGAGCACGCCGCCGCAGCGCGGGCACTTCAGGCCGGCGCGCGTCTGCTGGCAGGCGGGCCGCCAGCAGTAGCCCAGTTTGGCGCGGTCGCGGCCGATGATCCACCACTCAGCGCCGAGCAGCGGGTCCGTGCGCCGCAGCGGCAGCAGGTCGGTCCAGCGGTCGATGGTGCGGACGATCGCGCCGGGCACCGTCTCCTCGATCTCGCGCCGCCACTTGCCCACCTGGTCTTCACTGCCGACCAGGTGGCCGGGCGCGAACACCAGCGCCCGGTAGGGCCGGCCGGCGGCGTGACTGTGGACCGCAACGGCGCTTAGGAGCGAATTGTGCGTCACGATGTAATCGTTCGTGATGTAGAGCTGGCTTGGCGAATCAAGGGAGATGCACGCACACTCCTTTTCGCCAGCCGGCGAAATGTCCGCGATGCCGCGCGCCGGCCCATACTTCTTGCCTGGCAAATACCTAGACCTCTTTCGCTCAAGAGCGAAAGGCGCAACGTGAGGCGGCAGCGTCCCAAATACCCTCCAGGACGGAAGGCCAGCCCTTAGAGTTCCTAGATAAGTACAGTGCGTCTGCCGCTGGCGAATAGTCGCCGTGCCACCGAAAGAACGTATCAGCTCTTGCACATTCTCCGCCAAAGTCTGCGATGTTGACGAGAATTCAACAGTGGACGTACTGCTCACATTTCCATCGGTGTCCAGCAGGCCCTGCAAGAGACTTAGACGGTCTTGAGAAGTTGCCCGCATGTACTGCGCCGGCACAAACTTCTTCTCGCATCGGCACCCCCATAGGCCAAGTATTCTCAGCCAGGTCGTCAACTGATTTGACCCGCCTTTTTGGCCAGTGCTTATCCTGTAGCTGTACGTGTCTTCAAGCTCAGTAAGTGATAAGCCGCGAGGCAGCCTGTCACGCACGGACTCAATAATCTCCTGGTCCGCGCTGGTTATCGTTGGAGAGCCGACGATCATACTACCGTCGCCAAGCAAGCATCCGAGCAGATATGGGTCCAGAGGCAACTGCGGAATCTCGCCCTGGTCAAACTCCACCGGCACGGTGAGCGGCACGAAATACTTACGCATCCGCTTGCCATGCGTGGCGACGTTCTTACTCAGGTAGTCTTCCTGGATGCACATCAGGTCCATGACTCGCCCCGGCTGACCTAGCCACTTCTGCATCGGCGTGGTCACGTACCATAAATGCTCATTACAGCACTCGGTACTCGCCCCGTCGCTAAATGTGACCTTAAAGACCGGCTTGACGCCCTGCGGGTAGACGGCGCGAATCTTGGCAGTGCCGCCGGTTGGGTCAGTCACCAGGTCGCCGACCTTCAACTCACCCATCAGCTTCCAGCCGTGAGGAGTGAGCACCTTGGCATCTAGCGGCTGCGCCTTCCCCGTGCCGATCTGAGCGGCGATCAGCACCGCGTCCTGGCGCTTCAGCGCCTTCACCACCGACGTGATGACGTGGGCCTGCGCCGGAAACGGGTCGCGGAGCAAGGGCGGCAGCACGGCCGGGTGCTCGCTGGGGACGTGCAGCGGCGCCAGCGTCTTCTCCGTCTGGCGGCCCAGCAGCTCGCCGTAGCGCTGCACGTAGGCGTCCAGGTCTGGCAGCTCCGCCAGCGCCGAGTGCCGGCCACGGCCCGCCTGGCGGCCCAGGTGCAGGGTACCGTCCCGAAGTCCCTGCTCGACCAGCTGATCCAAGTCCTCCGACGTGGCGTGGCAGAAGCCGGCCTGGCAGCCGTAGCCGTCCGCCTTCACCAGCAGGTTCTCCTTCGTGAGCCGGTCCTGGAGCCACGGCGTCCACTCGCGCAGGAGCGGCGTCGTGTAGCGCGCGCCGCGCAGGTGCTGCCACAGCGCCTCCTCGCTCAGCACGGAGAGGAAGTCGCCGGTCTTGGCAACCGCCACCAGCTGCCACAGGCCGTACTGCGGCAAGAGCCGCGTGCGGTAGCAGCGGTAGCCGTCCTGGTGCTGGCTGAGGTTGTACTGGCGCGCCGGGCCGTAGGCGCCGCCGTTCTCCCACTGGAAGGCGCACTCCATGCGGCGGTCGCCGTGCAGCGCCGCCGCCAGCGCCTTGCAGCTCGACTCGGGACCGGCGGCGCTGACCAGCAGCACGTGACCGCCCAGCCAGGCGGCAGCGTCTGAACGCAGCTCGACCTGGGTGCGCTCCCAGCGCTTGGCGCTGTAGATCGTCAGGGTCAGGGTGCCGGCCGCAACGGTAGGTTTGGTGTGTCGCATGATAAAGTATAGCCCACGAATCGGGGTGACGCAACTATTATACGTTAATAGTCACTGGACCGACAGCCGGGCGTCCTGCGGATGGTGCAGCGGCTGGCAGTTGGCGGCGCGCTGCTCCAGCACGGCGAATTTCGCGGGCGTGCCGGGCAGGGCGCTGGTTGGCTCGTAGGGCGCGTAGTTGACGGCGCCCAGGCCGGCGCCGCGGCGGTTGGCGTGGTGCGGCGACAGCGGGTACAGGTCGCGAACGCCGGGCGTGTGATAACAAGACCAGCACAAACGACGGGGGCGGCACGACTCAGTTTTCTGACAGTGGCGTCACAGCATCGGTATCCTCCTGTTCCTCTGGTTCACTGCCGAACGTCTTGATGGAGCCCGACAGGTCCACCGCGCGGACGATCAGTTCCATGCGCTCGCCGTAGGTCGTCTTGACCACGCTCTCACCCTTCTCGGTTTCTGACTCCTCGCGGCCGACCAGGTACTGCTTCTTACGCGACGTGCCGCGGACCAGGTGCGGCGACTCACCGGGTGGCTGCACCAGGCCGTCCAGGTGACCGCTGGCCAGCAGCAGCGCCAGGTGGCCGGTGCCCAGCGCCAGCGGCGGGCTCGGCAGCTGAAAGGCGGCGCGCTCCCTCCAGCGGTCGCGGAGCGGCGAGCCGGCCAGCGCGGCGGCCAGCTCCTCCTCGGTCGGCTCGACCTTCTGGAAGCGCTTCGGCGGGCCGGCTGACGGTATTTGGTACTGGTAGCCGGGTGGCGCCTGGATGTCATCCCAGCTCGGCGCGTAGCTGCCGTACAGCTTTTGGCACTCGTCCTCCTCCAGCGGGCGCGGGCGCTTGATGGCCAGCACGGCGACCTCCTGGTAGTGGCGGGCGGCGGCCGGGAATGGTAGTACGGCGACACTGTGAAACCACTCGGTCAGGAAGTGCGGCACACCGAAATACTTGGACTGGATGACCGACTCCGGGCAGACCAGGACCAGGATGCCGTGCGGGGCCAGCCAGGGCGTGACATGCTTCAACCAGGCATCCTCGGTGCGACCCTGACCGCCGTACTGGTCGCCGTATGGTGGATTGGCATAGGCGAGCGCGAAGCCGCCGTAGGACGCGACGCAGCCGAAGGCGCTCGCCGGGGCCAGCACCTGGGCGGCCGGCAGGGCGGCGCGCAGCTCGGCGGCACGGTCGGCCTCCAGCTCCACGGCGTGAACCAGCTCCGGCCGGCAGCCCAAGGCCGCGGCCAACTGGGCGATAGCGGCACCCTTGCCGGCACACGGGTCCAGCATGGCAAACGGCTTGGACGGCGGTTTAAGCCGGCAGGCAATCATGGTGACCGCCTCGGGTGCAGCTGGAAAAAAACCGAGTCGGGTATCTGCCTGCGGGCGTGCCATCGTGGTGACTCCTGGAGGAAGCGGGCGACGGGTAAGTATAGCACACTGCCAGCGACTACGGCGGCCAGTCCTTCGTCGCCTCCAGCCACTCTTCTAGCGTATCAATCAGTTGCCGCTGCGCGCGTTCCTGACTATCCCACGGGCCAGTCTTGATCTCGGTTGAGTTGATGACCGCCACCCTGGCATACCAGCCACCGCCGCCTGCGCGCCATCCTACACCGTCCCTTCAAATCTCTGTGGCAGCTGCTGCCGTCCACACGTCGGGCAGCAGGTAGTCTCGTCCAGTCGCCCGCAGTAGATGAACAGCTCCCCGCAATCCTCGTGGCGTCAGCGGCACTGCATCTCGCTGGGCGACCGCCGCCAGCCGATCAGTTCACTGAAGCACTCGACCGTGTGCAGCTCCACGCCGGGCACGACCCGGCCGCGGTGGTCAAGAGCCGGCCGGGTGGTGACGACGCAGGGCCGCTCCGTGCCGTCGCGCAGTACGCCGGTGAAGCGGAAGCCGGGCTGGTTCGGCAGGTCGGCCAGCGGCAACAGCGGCGCGCCCAGCAGCCGGCGGATGTTGTGCAGCATCTCGTCTCCCGTTGAGCCGCCGCACCAGCCACCAGTCCACCGACCCCACGAGGGCCAGCAGGCCGGCGGTGGCCGCCACGGCGTAGCACAGGTCGATCATCACAGGCCCTCCGGGTGCAGGCTGTCGCGGGCCGGATCGGCCGTGTAGGCCGCCGACTGCCGGCGGAACTCGGCCTGCCCGGCCGGCGACAGGTCCAGGCAATCGAAAGGCCGGCACGCTTCGCAGTAGTGGCCGTGACTCGGCGTCACGGAAAACAGCCGGTCCTGCGGGATATGCCGCTTGCAGCCGTCGCAGAACACGTTGCCGTGCGGCGGGTCCACTATGCGACACCCCGTACCGAACGGGTCCGCCTCCCACTCCTCGATCCGCTTCAAGAACAGTTCGGCCTTGGCCACGATGGCCCGCAGCTCGGGCTTGACGAGCGCCAGCAGCGCCGCGGCGGCGTCCTCGCGCTGGCCACCGACCTGAAGGAGGCCGTTGTATTGCTGCCCCACGTCGCGGCAGCCGGCCCGCAGGCTATCGACCAGCAGTCGCAGCTCGTTGGGCACGTCGTCGATCCGCCGGATAGCTTCGGTAGTGGTCATCGGTCGCCTCCTAGTAGAACAGGGCCAGCAGCCGGTGCAGCAATTCGCTGCGGGCCACGCGCTCGCCCTCCGAGCGGTTGCCGGTCTGGAGCAGCAGGGCGAACAGGCGCAGCAGCAGCGTCCGTACCATGAGTCGGGCCTCCTTGCCGGGTGCCGGCGCCTAGATGCCGACGTAGAAATAGTACCCCTTGCTGCCTACCCGGTACAGCGTTCCGTAGCGGGTAACTTCCGCCACATTCAGCTCGTGACCGCCCAGGTAGAAGTCGTAGCAGCGGGCTAGGTCGTCGGCCAGCGCCTCGTCGTAGGTGTAGTAGTCGCGCTGCGGGTACTTCCAGCCGGCCGGGTTGTGCTGCGCGTTCATAATCCGCCGGACGTACTCCGGTGGCAGCACAAGCGGCCCGGTCGGGACGCGAATGTCGATACCCTGGATAGTCACGGTGGTGGTCGGTGCGGCCGGCATGGTTGACTCCTGTTGAGCGGTTCGGCGTGTCTGTCACTATCCAACTATAGCACACGATTGGCGGGCGTGCGGACTATTAACACTAAATAGTTAGGCGTACCACGAGCAGTAGTGCTGCTGGTCGGCGGTGGTGATGGTCGCGGTGCCGTGCTTCATCGGCACGCCGTGGCTGCAGATGACTTTGCGGGCGGGCACGCCGTAGAACTTGTCGGGCACAGGTCGCAGCATGCAGGCCATGCCGCCGGTGTTGCTGCCCTCGACCTCCTCACCGCCGATGGGCATGAGCACCACCACGCTGCCGCGCTTCTCGATCACCTGGAAGAACTCGCACTGGGTCTGCTCCCAACCCCAGGCGTAGTGCAGCAGCGTGCCGACCTGGATCGACTCGACCAGCTTCGCCCTGGCGGCCTGGTCTGCCGTCTTGCGGTCGGACTTGGCCTGCTGGCCGGCGTCCTCAGCCTGGCACTGCCCGGCGATCCACTCGGCGCGGCGGGCGTCGTCGCGGAAGCGGTAGTGGGCGTAGGGCCGCGTCTGCCGGCCGCGCCACGCCTTGACGTAGCAGGCCGTACCCGACTCGTAGCTGTGAAACTTCAGGGTGCCGACTACCAGGGCTGTCTCGGGGATCGGTTCCGCAAACATCGACTGACGCATGGCTGACTCCTGAAAATTGTCATAGAGACAGACGACGGCCAGTCGTTTTGTCCCAGTTAAGGGTCTTGCCCGGCTGACGGCCCCTTGTGAGGGGAACGCTCTTATCACTATCCGTTTGGACCGGGGCCGTTTCAATTCGGCCCGACCCCGCCGTCTGTCTACCTAAATATAGCACACGAATGGGAGACGTGCAACTATTTTCAGAAAATAGTCAAGAGGAGCCCAGGACATGCTTGACGATAGCGGCGGCATCCGGGTGCAGCTTGCCGAAGTCGGGATGCTTGCTGATCGCGTAGGATTCCGCAACCAGCTCCTGCTTGTTGTAGGCGGCATACCAGCTGACGCCGGCCTTGACGGTCGCCTTCTGGCCCGCGTTCGCGAGCACGTCTTCTGCCCGACTGGCTTGCTCGGGCGTCTCCAGGGAGTGGCCGACCTCGTGAGCGTATACGCCCACCGTGTGATCTGCATAGAACTCAGGCACGCTGCCAGCCTTGTCCTGGCCGACCACCTTAGCAACCTGCGTCTCCGGCCGAAACTTTGGCTCTGGGTTAATGACGATATGCCCGAACCTCTTATTCCACTGGCCGCCCATGTCTTCAGAGTCCTCGTCTTTTATCGGCTTCCTAATGATGACTGGCACCGCTGGCAGGCCGTGCTCGCTTCTAGCCCGCTCTACCGCGTCCACTACCTTAGCGACCTGTTCCTTGGTACCCTGAGTACCGCGCAGCTTCTTGGTCCAGTTCTTGACAAAACCCTCGCGGGTCATGCCTTCCTTCCAGCCGTGACTCTTCTCGAAGGTATCGGCCATAGCGTTCACTATGTCGGCCGTCTTGTGCAGGATCGTGGCCTTGCTGACAGCACCGCCGCCAGTGCTGCTGTCGCCGCACGGTACAAACTGGCCTCCTTCGGGCTCCAGGCCGCGGCGGAGCTGGAGGTAGCCCTCCGCCAGGGCGGCGCCGACGACTAGCAGGGCGCTGGTGGGCAGGTAGACGGTGTGGCCCGTAGCGGCCCCGGCGGCGAAGGCGCCCCACGAGATTACGTTGGCGGCTGCGAATATGTGGCCGGCCGTGGCCTCCCCGTACCGATCCGCCATGCCGTCCTTGAGCCCGGCCACCGTCTCACGGGTCCACTGGCCGCCCGGCACGCGGTCGATGTAGCCCTTGATGGACTCGCCCAGCCGCTCCTTCAGCTCCGCCACGGCGTCGGCAGCCTGGCGGTGCAGGGCCAGGTGCGGCCCCAACTCGGCGCCGACCGTGCCCTCGCAGGGTGCGAACCGGCCGGCGTCGTCGCGGCACGGCTCGGCGGCGTCCTTGCGGCTCTTGACCAGCGGGCTGGCGAGCGTGATGCCGTAGCGGACGTACTCGAAACCGTCGCCGTCTAGGTCGTGCCAGGACGCGAGCCAGGCATCTTCGCTCAGACTCACGGGTCCGCGCACCGGATCGTGGCAGTAGACGCGGCCGTCACGCACCCCGCACGCTACTACGTAGTGACCTCCCGCGTCCCCGGCCGGCCGCTCGCCCAGCGCTTGCACGCAGCAGATGACCGGCTGGCCCGCCCCCAGGTCGGCCAGCTCCAGCACACCGGCGCTCGGCCGCAAGCCCAGCTGGCCGGCGGCCTCTACTAGCCGCTCAACTCGGGTACCGTCCTGGGCATTCGTGCCCAGCAGGGCGCGGCACTCGGCCTCCGTCGCCGGCCCCACGCCGTAGTAGCGGGCCACAGACAGCAGGCATGCCGCGCCACACGACCAGGTCAGCTCCTGGCGCACGTCGGGAATCGGCAGTATCGACGGTTGACTATTAAGCGTTAATAGGTAATCCACTGAAGACGCGACGGCGCGGTCAAGCGCCGCGGCCCAGGCTGGCTGCCAGGCGGGCGAGCCCACGAAAGGGCTTGGCCGAAGCCTTGCCCCCCTTCGGCGGCTTGGCGTTCGGGTTGACCCCGGCCACCGGCGCGGCCGGGGTGGCGGGCGGCTGGCCGTTCGCCTGCACCTGGCCGTTGACGGGCGGTTGCCCAAGTGGCACCGGCGGCGGCTCCTTGCGCTCGGGGCCGGCGGGCTGGTTCGGGTGCTGGCCGACCTGGCCGGGCGCGGCCGGCGGCGGGTTGGTGATCGACTCGGGGAAGCTGCCCTCTTCACCAAGGCGCACGACCTTGACCGGCTGGAGTGTACTGGCCATATAGGCGCAGTCGCCGCCCTCATTCGGTGGCAAGCCGCGCTCAGCGCGCAGGTCGTTGATCGACACGGCGCCGGCGCCGAGCAGAAAGGTGTCGTCGGCGCGCTTCTCGTCGGGGTTCTCGGCCCGGCACGGCTCGCGAAACAGCAGCAGGTCGTCCTCGCCGTACAGCGGCGGCACCCACTTCGACATGGCCTGGTCCTGAAGTTCGAGCATGGGATTCACGGTCAGGCCGTAGAAGTGGTCGGCGGCGGCGCTGCTGGCGGCGTAGGTCGTCATCTCCGCCTCACCAGACATGACCGGGCTGGTGCCGAAGCCCTGGTCGATGCGGCTCTTGGTCACGTCGCTGGAGCGCTGGAAGTCCATCTCCTTCGGCATCTTGTTCAGGCGCTCCACCTTGTCGATCAGCGCGTCGCAGATCAAGGGGAGGCCAAACTTAGACACGCCCATCGCGTTGGTCCTCACCCACTCCATGAGCTGCTTGCGCTGCTCCTGGGTCAGCACCGGCTTCTGGCCGGGCACGCCGGCCACGTCGGGGTGGCGGCCGATGGTGATGAGCAGGTCGGGGTTGGCCGAGTTGCGGAAGGTGCGGTACTGCGACTCGCTGATCGACTCGTCGCTGACCACGCTCCGCGCGTTGGCCTGGAGGGGACTGAACCAGCCGAGCGGGTTGGCCGGGTCGGGGAAGCCGACCGGCACGATGTATTCGCCGGCCACGTCGGCGACGGCCGCCATTGAGTTAGGCGGCTTGATGAGGTAGCGCGCGAACAGCCGGCCGCCCTTCTGGTCGTGGACCGGGTGGACCCAGGACGGAGGAACGGCCATGATGTCGTACTCGCCCTCGTCCTCCACGGGTACGAACCACCAGTAGTAGCGGCCGGTGAGCAGCATGTGGACGACGGAGACGTACCACAGCTGCCAGGTCACCTGGAGCGGGTTCGGATCGGCCAGCGCCTCCAGGATCGGGTGGCTGTCCAGCACGTCCAGGTCTTCCGCGTGCGCCTTGACGAAGCCGGGCGCGTGCTGCTTGATGCGGGCCACGTGGCCGCGCCAGGCGTACTCCACCAGGTTGTCGGTGGCCGAGCGCTGGCTGGCATGATCCCACTCGGCCTGCATCTTCTGCACGAACTTGACCTTGCCCAGGCCCTTCGGGTGCCGGCGGGCCACCTTGAGCGGCTGCGCGGCGATGGCCTGCGCGATGGGGCGGATCGAAGTGAACACGCGGCCGTTAAAGTGCTTCAACTGCTCGGCCGCGTGGTACATGCCCTGCGGCCGATTAAGAGACTGGATGCTGGCGCCCAGGCCAGATTCTAGGAAGGTGGCGTCGCCGCCCGCGAAGGCGCCGAATGGGCTGGCGGCGGCCCGCACGGATAGGCTGGCGGCGAAGTCGGCGGCGGCGAGGCGGCTGCGGGTAAGTTGGTCGCTCATGCCGCTACTGTAGCGGAGCCAGGACGTGAATGCAAGGCGGTGTCAATCTGGCTTGCTGTAGTGCATCGAAATGCGCAGCCCGGTGACGCCGACCTTTTCCAATTTCTTCTTGGCCGCCAGCATCTTTTGCTCGGTGGCAAAATCGAAGCTCATATCGCGGTCGCCAAGTCCACCGCCGGAAGCCCAGTCGCGCTTGCCGACCGCCTTGCGGATCAACTCGTCAATATCGCGGCGCCCCAGGCGGTAGGCGACTTCAAGTCTCCAGGGTCCGATCTTCATGGCTACTACTTCCCAACTAGAGCGTCCTCGTGTACTGCCTGGTCATGCAGGCGTCAGCGATAGCCCGGTCATACCGGCCGACCTCTGAGTCCCAGAGCCGCCACTGCGACGTGTTCTTGCGGCAGTGCTCGTCGCGCATGTCGATGGCCGCCGCATGCTGCTGATACATGCGGTTGACCAGCAGGTTGGCCAGCTCGACTACCTTGTAGCCGTAGTCGAGCGCCGACCACAGCTCGCGGGCGAACTGGATGGCGTCCAGCACCGCCTCGCACTCGTCGGCGTCAGTCGCCAGGTGCAGATTGCTCAGGATGGCATTGTGCTGGCGAACCAGGGCGTTGGTCACGTCGGCCCGGCGGGACGGGACTTCCAGAGCTGCTACTTGCGTCTGCATCGTTGACTCCTGTTCGGGATTGCGTTGCGTCTCTATCCAAAGATAGCACACGATTGCCCGGCAGTCAAACTATTAAGTGGAAATAGTCGCGTGCGGCCGCCGCCGAGTGCGGTATGGCCGCTCCCGCCACTTGATGCGCGCCAGCAGCGCCCGCAGCCTGTGCCAGGCGTCCCGATAGCGCTCCCGCCCGGTGTGCCAGCCGTTGCCGCGCAGCTCGTCAAACTCCTCCATGAGGCCGCCGAAGCAGACGCACTCGCCGTTGCTCAGCTCGTCGCGGATCAGCTCGCACGCCTGGCAGCACAGCAGGTGCTGGCGGATGCGCTCCACCGAGCCCTCCCACTTGCCGACGCAGGCGAAGTGTCGCTCGCCCTTCAGGATCGGGGCGCAACACTCGCGGCACGGGTAGAATTTCCTGGCGACTGGCTCAGACCAGGAGTAGAAGGCAGGCGGGTCCACGTCGCACAGGCCGCTCACGGTTGCACCGCCTTCCTGATCTCCGCCAGCCGCTTCTTCCGGCAGGCCGCGCAGTTGTCCGGGTGCCCGTCGTCGCCAGGCGCCAGTACCGGCTGACCCAGGCAGGCCCACTTGCCGCACAGCGACCGGCCGCCGCGCAGGTAGTGCCAGCGCGTCGAGTTGTCGGGCCGCCACCAACCTTCGACCGGCTTGCTCATGGCTGACTCCAGCTAGTTCTCTAAGCGCTACTTCCGAGCCGAGAGCCGGGAGAGAGTATCCCCGTCCAAAGTTGGACAGAGATACGCTGCTCCCGGCTCCCAGGCACACTTCGTCGCCTGTCGCCATTCGCTTCGTATTGGCCGGTAGCCTCACGCCGGCCCGCGGGAACTTCCCCCGCGCCCCCGTTGCACCAGCCTTAGACCGCCGGAGCGATCACGCTTCCCTTCCCATTCCCGGCCCGCCACGGCCGGTATCCCGGAGCCAAACTTCCGGGGCGTTTATCAGACTGGAATCGTAGCACTGACTCTAACACTGACTTAGCCTGGATGCCTCAACGCCGGTCAAGCCTACCGGCCGCCCCGCTGGCCTCGACCTTCCGGCACGCGGAGCAATGCCCAATCTGTCGCGGCCGGCAGCGTAACACGCCTAAGCGCCGAAGACGACCGCGTGATTGGCTGTGAAAATGATACCAGCCCGGTGCTGGTGACGTTCATGCGCTTCGCTGCGGGAAGAAGCGGGGCCGAAGCCCTTCGTCACCAGCACCGGGCTGGTATTTACTTCAACTTTATCCCACAGCAAACCTTGCGGCCGCGCATGACCACAGCCGTAAGCAAGTCTAGCCCACGATCAGCGGTTTGTCAACTGCCGCGGTGGAATTTTCTTGGATCGGCTCCGCGACCGGCGCGAACCGCTCCCCGCAGTAGCCGCACCACACCAGCCCGGCCGGCTCCGGCTCGTGCTGCGTCGGCAGCGCCGTGCCGGCGTACCAGCCGGCCACGCGGTTGACTTTGGAGCAGTGGGGACAGGTACATCTCATGACGGCTCCAGGGCATACGGTCCAGACACGACCAACACGCAGCCGCTCTCGTCATTACTCTCCACCACAGCCCGCGGCACGTCGAGGCGCTGCTCGACTGCTACCTCGTGGCCGAAGCTGAAGCAGCGCGCCCATGACTCATCCTCTGGCCCGTACTTCACGAAGCGATCGGGCGGGAACACCCAGCGCTTGACCACGACGCCCGTCAGCAACTCCAGCCTGCATATCCAGCCCAGCCGCAGTCGCGTGCCTGGCAGCCTGATATGCAGCCTCTTGTAGAGGCTGTGGTCGTGCGCTGCCGGGTCGATAGACCAGGCCGGCACCGGCCGCCGGGTACCCTTGAAGATCAGCACGCCGTGCGGTTGAGGCGCGTAACTCACAGTTTCCAGCTCCTCCCTAGGCAGTCGCGGACCAGCGTCAGGCACGGCCCGCGGCCGATACCGAGAAACGCCAGTGGGTGCTCGCGCAGCTCTGCGCCGCACAGCCGGCAGGCCGCGTCTCCGCCGGCCCGGTCGGCGCCCACGTCGCCGTACACGTCGCCGTACACGCCGCTCGGCAGCGACAGCTGGCCGGCGACCAGCGCGCCGTGGCTGGCGTAGGCCAGGTGCCGCAGGTAGCTCGCCACGGTGCGCATGGCTCTACTCAGCAGTGGTTAGCTGGCAATTCTGCCGCAGCGCCGGCCTCCAGGGCGCGCTGGCGCTCATTCAGCAGTCGCTCCTGCTCGGGCGACGGCCGCCCCAGCGCCTCGAAGCGCCGCCGCGGGCCGCTGGCGTTGACCCGGTACCGCCACCAGCTGCTGTTGTCCAGCCGCAGCGTCAGCGTGCGGCCGTCGTACTCCAGGCCGTCCTCCATGATGCCATTTGCCGGCACAGGCGCGGCCACTGCCTGGCTGTCGGGCATCACGAGAGCCCGGAGCCGGGCGAGCTGCTTCAGGCAGTCGTCACAGGTGGCGGACGCCTGGTTGAGCACGCAATGTACGTTTACGCCGGCCCCGCACAAGGCGCCGTACAACCCCTTGTTCATGTGTAGCCTGTCCGGGTTCGGCTTGCTGGCGGCGCGCTGCACGGCCGCCTGGTTGAGAGCGTAGGCGAAGTCGTCGGCTACGCGCAGCGGCATGTCGGAGCAGATTCGGAAGCTGCCGTAGCCAATAACGCGGTAGGTGCCAGGACTGTTCGGCTCGGGCTGCACCACGTAGTCACTCATCGTCCTCACCTATTAACCGTTTACAGTTGCACTTCCGGGTCCAGCGCGTCGGCGGCGTTCAGGCGGGCGTGCTGCCGGTCGATGGCGCGCTCCGCGGCGGGCGTCAACGGGCCGTACCGGGCCTCCTCCTCTTCAGCCGCCTGGTCCAAGTCATCACGGCACGCCGCGCACTGCTGGTAGTGCCGGCGAACCGCCCAGCGCTCGGCGCGGGTCACGTCCGCCAGGTCGCCTACTACGGCCAGCTCGCGGAACTGCGCGCAGGTCATCGGCCGCCTCCGGTACGCGGTGAAGATGGCCTGGATAACGGCGGCGAGTGGTTCGTCTGACATGCGTCCTCCATGACGGCCGCGGCCACTAACGCCGGGTCCGCGGACTCCTTGAACACGGCCGCGTAGCCCAGGCCGAGCCACTCAGCCTCCGGGCAGTCGTCGCCGACCACCGCGACCAGGCGGGCCGCCAGCTCGGCCAGCGCCGCCGGCAGCCGCATTAGCTGCCAGCGCGGCAGACCGCAGCCGGCCAGTACGGCCGCCGGGTGGTAGCGCTCGGCCAGCAGCCCGGCCGTGACGGCGCAGTCCTGGGCGTCGATCATCGTCCAACCGGGCAGCAGCGGCACCAGGGCGCGCCACAGTGGGGCCGGCAGGCCGCAGCACAGCAGACGCGGCTCCGCAGCCAGGTCGCCCAGCGGCATGCCACGGGTACGCATAAACTGGACGAGTACGCCGCGCTCTACCCGGCGACAACGGCCGACCAGGTAGCCGGTCAACTGACCGCCGTCTATCCACTTCGCAACCGTCCGCGGCGCTACGCAGCAGCGGCGCGCCACCTGGCCGACACTCAACACCTGGTCAGTGCCCTTGAAAGGGCCAGTATTAACGTACTTTCGCATGGGAAAATATAGCACACGGCGGCCGTCCGGTCAAACGCGCGGCCGCTCCAGCGCGATCGCGCCCGCGTGGTCGCCGACGAAGCCGCGGAAGTGCAGCTGGCCGGCGCACCACTGGCCGGCCGCGTGCGCCGTGCCCTCGACCAGCAGCACGTCGCCGGCGCGGACGCGAATATCCTCGCACGGCAGCCAGCCGAATGCGCCATCCTCGCCAAGCAGAGTCCAGATACATGCGTTGCCGCGACGAATCGTGAAGCCGGCCGTCTTTCGTCCGCCAACGCGGTCTGGCCTGTCGATACTAGTCATGAGCTGCACCAGTTCGCACGGCCCGGCCAGCCGCGCCAGCTCCACGACCTGGCCCGGCTCCCCAAGCAGCCCGGCCCACTGGAGTAGGCCGGGGCCGGCGACCTGCGCCACCGGCGGCAGGGCGGTATCGACGGCCATCAGCTGGGCCAGCAGCGCCTCGGCGGCGAACGGGGCCGCGATGGCGCCGGCCAGGAAGCGCTTCAGGAACTGGCGGCGGTCATGCATGGTAGACCTTTGTCTTCTGGCGGGCGCTTGCTGCCCGGTGGGTTGCGGCGGCCGAAGCTGCCCTCGCTACCGTCTGTTATCCAGGAATCGTCGTAATAGGGCAGCGTCGGGTCCGGCATGACTAGCATCCGGACCAGCGGCTTGCCTACGGTAGCGACGTAGCCGGCGAAGTCGTCCACCAGCACGTCGATACCGTACTGCTCGCACAGCACCGCCTTGCACAGTTCCCCGTGCGCCTGGTAGTCGGCGCATAGGACGCGGTCAGCCGGCACCAGGAAGCCGTTGTCGTGGCAGAAGGCGACCGCCTTGGCGTGCGGCTTCATGTCGCTGACGATATACGTCTCCACTCCATAGCGCGGGTCAATACCACGGAACAATAACAAGTCTAGCAGCGGCCGGAACACGTCGGGATACTTGGATAGCACGCCGCCGATGTCGAAGGCAATTTTCATATCGACTTCCTGTCCTCCCGCGCACAAACCATGACCGCGCCCGCGTTGTGGCCCGTGATGCCCAGCACGACGCCCAGGCTGGCGTTGAGCGACCGGCAGCGGCGGCCGGAGGCGTTCACGAGCGCGATCGTGGTCGAGCCGGTCACGGCTGCGCCGGCGGAGTGCGCCTTGAGGAACACGGCCGTGATGGTGGACGCCACGACCGCCTCCACCAGCACCGTCTCCTGGTCCGCCAGGCCGCTGTTGATCGTCAGCAGGCTGCCGGCGACGATGTTGAGCACGCTCGACAGCGCCACCGTCTGGCGGGCCTGGGCGCTGACGGCCGGCGTGATCGTGATGCCGGGCAGGGCCTGCGCCGGGTTATTTGAGCCCAGCGTGCCGGTCCAGGTCTGGTTGAGGTTGCCCAGGTGGTCGGTGCCGGTCGCCACCACGGTCGGGGCCGCGGTGCCGTTGGCGAAGCCGGCCGACACCACGCCGATGAGCGCCGCCTCGGCGTAGGACTTCTGGCCCGCCGTGCCGCTCTGGGTCACGGCCAGCTGGCCGCCGACGAACGAGCCGGCCGCGGTCGCGTAGCCCATGCCGGACGCCTGGCCGTTCTGCGGGTTGATGCCGGGTGTCAGGCAGGGCGTGCTGGTGGCCGCCGCCGTCCCGTCATTGGAGCCGGCCAGGTAGTTGACCACCGTCAGCGCCGTCTGGTCGCCGTAGACAGCGTTCCACAGGTCATTGAAGCTGGGCGTGACCATGTTGGCGAACAGCGCGCCACCCAGGCCGCCGTTGTAGTAGGCCAGGTAGGTCTCCAGGCCGCTGATGCTGCCATCTACCGTGCCGCCCTGGCCGGCGAGGTGTGCCTCCAGCGCCTTGACGACCCTGGTCAGCATGAACCGCGCCGCCTGGTCGGCCGACGCCCGGTAGAGCGTCAGGTCGAGCGCGTCCGGCGCCAGGTCCACGTCCTGCTGCAAGTCGGCCAGCGTCGTGTCCACCAGGCTGCCGAACAGCGCTACCAATTGCTGCAAGTTGCCGGCCGCCGCGCCGCTCAGCTGGCTGCCCTGATTGGCTTTGAGCGCGTCCCAAATAGCTCCGAGGTGGTCAGCGTAGGCCAGGACGTTAGTCGGGGTGATGAGGGCCACGGGGTCTCCTGACTATTAACCTAAGATAGAGTCTGATCCTGCCGCCCGCTGCTGCGCGAAGCCGCGGCGGGCCACCTCGATGGCGATCTCGGTCTGCACCCGCTCCTTGTCGCGCTGGTAGACCAACTGCAACAGGTCCAGCTCCTGGGCCATGATGCGGATAGCCGACTCCCTATCCTCCAGCAGCGCCCGCAGCCGCTTCAGGTCGTCGGCCTGCGCGGTCAACTGGACCGCCTGGCCAGCCTCCAGCGGCGTCATGTCTCGCAGGGCGGGGCGGAACACGCCCTGCGCGAAGTGCCAACAGCGGGCTTGCCAGGACGTGGAGACTGTGCCGGCGCTCATGTGGGTATGCGACCTGCCACACAAAATAGTTCAAGCAAAAAGTCGTAAGCGGCCCGGTAGATGCCCGGCGCCTTGCTCTCGCGCGGGCCGGCGACGTTCAAGACCGCGACGCCTTCAATCAGACCCATCGCTTTCGGTATGGCTTGCGGCGTGCCCAGTAGCGCCAGGTAGCGCCGGCGGCTTCCGCGCTCCAGACACGTCAGCGTGAATCGCGTGCCGCTCGTCTGGGCCTGCCGGTCGTCAGTCACCAGTACCAGTGTCGCGTCAGCCGCCTCGATGTTGCGCCGGGTCCGCACCTGATAGTCGGTGCCTACCATTTCTACCAGCGGGTAGCGATCTGGGATACGGCCGTCCTCGGCGCGGCGCCCCGCCGGGCAGTAGCCGCCGATCTCCAGCCCGCAGGCCAGGGCGGCGTCCAGGGCCGCGCGGTCCACGCCAGTCTGGCCGCCGCTGATGACCTTCATCCGTCTTTCCCCTGGAAGGCCGAGCCGCGCGAGCCGGCCCCTGGGAACTGCCGCGCCCGACTGGCGCGCTCGCTGGCGTCGGACGGCCTGCGCCGGTCGGCCTCGATGATGCCGCGCGGCACCGGCGCGTGCTTGTTGCCGACGCGCGCCAGGTACTCCGCCACCGTCATCAGCTCGTCATCTACCGGCTGCGCGGCCGCCAGCGCCTGCCGGGCGGCGTACAGCACGGCGGCGCGGTCCTCGGCTCCCTCTGGCCGGGCGTGCGCCAGGCAGTGCTGGCAGGTCCAGTCCAGGTGCCGCCGCCGGCCGCTGAACACCACCCGGCAGCCGCACGGCGCCTCGTAGGTGAAGTCGGCCGCCTGGTCGTAGGCCGGAGGGCTGCCGGCACCGCCGCCGGCCAGGCTCAGGCCGCCCACGTCACCGAACGGGCGCTCTGGCTCGCGTAGTCCATAGCTCATAATATTCTCCCCGCCAGCTCAACCTCACGGTACGTCCGCGGCGTGCTGACGTAGATCAGCTTGGCCAGCGCCCGCATGCGCTCTAGCAGGTCGAGCGTGCCGGGTGTCACGGGATCGTAGGTCACAGCGACCAGCGCGTCCGCGTACTCGGCCATCGCCTGGTTGCGGCGGGCCAGCGCGATGCTGATGTTGCCGCCAGGCAAGCGCTGGTCCTCGCCGTAACGCTCCGCGAAGGCGTCGTAGTCAAACTCGCGCACCGGCACCGGCGGATTCTGCTGGAGCGCCCAGTGGTGGCCCAGTGACTCCGGGCCGACGGCGCCGCCGCACACCAGCTCGCTGACGCGGAAGCGCGACTGCTCGATGGCGCGGTAGACCCAGCGGGCGTCGCGGATGTCGCGGCTTCCGGAGACGATGACCTTCATTTGCCGTACTTCTCCTCTAGCCGCTTCAGGTCCAGCGCCAGCCGCCACTCCCGCATGGCCTTGCTGCACTGCTGAGCCTCCACCGACTTCTCACTCTGGTAGGGCAAGTCTGGCTTGTCACCCAACGCCACGATGCCGTCCAATATCATACGAACGGCCGTGGACACGTCTCTGGCGCGCATGGCGGCCCAGGCTGCGACCAAGTACTCGGCCAGCGGGTCGCGCGCCAACAGGACGAACAGCGGCTCATCCGGTTCGGCGTTGGCGTAACAATCATACGCTGACGGTGATGCCTTGGTACCCATCTATTAACTCCAAATAGTCCAGGTGGGACGACGCGCAAGTATAGCACGCTGGCGTGGCGCGGTCAAATCACGCCTCCCACCACTCACCCTCTGACTCCGCCGGCAGCAGAAACTCCTGGTCAGCCACCTGGATGCGGTCAGCCGCGCCCACGGCCTCGATGCCGGCAGTGACGACGTGCCGGTCCTTCAGCTCGTCGGGGCCGGGCCACAGGGGCAGCTCGCCGGAGAAGGCGGCGGTCAGTATTTCATCCTGAGTAGCCAGGATGCCGCCGTAGGCGAGGCAGTCTGCCATGTCCTTGAAGGCGCCGTTAGGAAAGGTGAGCAACTCGTCTTCGAGTCGGGTCTGCCAACTAGCGCCCTCCTTGTGCCAGACCTTGCCGCTGCGGTAGAGAGTAGCTACGGGTGCCGCGCGCTCCACCTTGTCGCCAGGTGTCTTCAGTTCACCGATTGGGAGGCCAGCCGCAGCCCCCTGCTGGATCAGGCCGAAGCCGCTGGCCTTCTTCTCCACCGCCTGGATCATGAGCGGCTTTGGCCAGAGCGGGCCGGGCCACCACTTCAGCACGCGCTCCTTTAGGGGCAACGTCTGCCAGGCTGGGTCTTCCGACGACTGGCCGGGCGGGTTGCCGTCGCGCTGGCCCTGGCGATGGACCAGGAGCACGGGGAACTGGTCTGGAACCAGCACCCGCGCCCGCCAGACGTGGTAGACGAGCAGGTCGCGGCCAGGGGTTAGTGCAAAGGTGACGGCCGCCGTGTAGGCGCTGCTCTTGGCGGCCGTCAGCGCCGTGTCGATAGTCTGGAAGAAGCGGCAGTCAGTCAGCCGGTAGCGGCGCACCAGTTCCGGGTTGCTGGGATCGCGCAGCACGAAGACGGTATCGTCACCGGCGTATTCTTCCTGGAAGTAGCGGAAGTGCTCCTTGCGGAACACGGCACCGCCCTCCTGACTGGGCCGGAGCATGTACACGCCGGCCCAGGCGACTGGCCCGACGATCTCGCGCGTATTCTCGGCGTCCTCCCGGCTATAGCGCTCGGGCCAGAGCGGCTCCCCGTCCTGGCGCAGGTCGCGCGGGTGGCGGTGCTCCCATAGCCGCGGGTGCGGCGGCTCGGGCTCGGCCAACTCGGGGAAGCGCACCACCTTCCAGGGGATGCCGCGCGCCTTCTCTGCCTGCTGGCGCAGTAGCCAGCCGGTCAGGTCGTCCTCATGCCAGGGGGTCATAACAATTAATATGCGGGCCTGGTCGCTGGAGCGGCGCCCGTAAAGCACGCCCTGGTACCAGCCCTTGACCATCTCCCGGTAGGCCTCGCTGTCCGCCTCCTTGCGGTCCTTCACCACGTCGTCGATGATGAGCACGTCGCCCGGCCGGCCGGCGATGCCGCCGCCGACGCCGGCCGAGCGGTAGTAGCCCTTGTGACCGACGATCTCAAATTCATCACTGTTGCGCAGCCAGTTGCCGTGCGCCAGTGTGCGCACCTGCTTGGAGAATAGCCGCGTCTCGGGGAACAGCTCCTGGTAGGTCGGTGAGTCGATGATGCGCTGCACGTCGCGGTTGAAGCCGCTCGCCAGCGACGCACCGTAGCTGGTGGCGATGATGCGCAGATCGTGATTGTCACCTAATAGATATGCAGGTAGTCTCCTACTACACTGCTCAGACTTGCCCCTTTGCGGCGGGAGCCAGATGATAAGCCTAAGAGTATCGCCGTCCGCGAACGCCTGTAACTCTTCAAAGAGCGCGTCGTGATACCACGTCACCTGGTAATCAGGCTTCGTGTACAGGGTAAATTCCTTCAGGCTTAACCGCGCCGCCTGCCGCCGGCGCTCCGCCTCAGTGTCGGCAGCCTGCTGCTCGCGCGGCCGCTGCCGGAACAGGTCGGCGACGGCGCCCACGCCGGCGTCGCCGAGCGCCTTGTACTCGTGCAGGTTCTGGTCGGACGGGCGGCCGCGCATCAGGGAGCCGTCCTTCCGTTTTCGCAAAACGCTCGATATACCAGCGGCCAGCCGGTCGCCAGGAACTGCTCGCAGGCGCGGGCACCCAGTTCGATCTCCCACAGCGGGTAGCTGACGTGCCGCGCCGTCTCGTCGTGCGTCCGCAGCGCCAGGAAGGACATCAGGGAGCGTGGGTTGACCGTCACCCAGCATGAGCTGTAGACGCCGACCGGCAGGCAGTCGCGGGCCAAACCGGGGTCGATGCCGAGAGCCAGGTTGTCGAGATAGCAGGCGTAGGCCATCTCGTAGGACTTCACGAGGTTGTTGCAGAGCGCCTGGTAAATCGGCTCGTGTTCACACCGGAGAAACCGCGGTCGCCCCGGCTTCCATAAGTCCACTTTCATCATCGGCCGGTCACGGTCTGGCAAGTAGAAGACAGGTTCTAGGACTTTATATCTCCCTGATTCCTCATTAAAACTGTGGCCGATCCGGTGTCTGTGCCATTCCCGCCAGACGAGGATCGGCGCGTGGACGAAGAACGTCAGGGCCGAGTGCTCGAACGGCGTGCCGTGGCGCATCTTGACCAGGTAGTTGATGAGCCCCCAGTTAGCGCCCTGGTCTACGAAGGCCAGCGCCTCCTCGCCGGACGTAGATACCTTGGCGGCGGCCACCACCATCTGGTCGCCGCCCATGCTCTGGATGAGCCGCACGGTCACGTCGCTGCGGGTTTGAATATCCATCAAGTCTTCTCCATCAGCGCCATTTCCAGGCCCATCAGCATCCGGCAGGCCGCATGCGCCAGGTGGTCGTCCGACACGTCGCCGGCCTGGTGGGCGAACAGGTGGACCAGTACGTGATTGACGTGGTCCGCTGCGCCGATCTTGCGCCAGTTGTCAGGGCCGTACTTGTCGCAGCCGGCCTTCAGTACGCGGGCCACGTCCAGTACCGCGCGGGCCGGCAACAAGTCGCAGCGGTACGGCGAGCCGCTCTGGCGACCGCCCGCGGCGTTGGTGACGAGCGGCGCATCCGGGCTGACGCCGGCCACTGCCGGCTTGCTCGGTCGGCGCGGCACCAGGTTGGCGATTAGGAATGGCATCGAGTCGTAGACCGGGATACCCAGCTCGTCCGCGCAGGCGACCTCGCGGTCGGCACCCACCGACTCACCCGGCAGCCGCAGCACCGCGTCCGACACAGCCACCCACTGGAGGTTCACGCCCAACCAGTCGTCGTGGCTGAATCCAGCCGGCGCGGCCGCGGGCAGGTCGCCGCCCATGTAGCACGTCAGCTGCGGGCAGAAGGGCGCGAAGCCAGCGCGCATCAGGGTGACGGCCGCGTCCGTGCCCTGCTTGATGTTGGCCGCCAGGCCGCCCTTGCTGATCGGCCCGGCTAAATAAACCCGCAGGCGCTCGCCCATCACTGCACCTTCCTCGCCGTGAAGCCGCCGCACTCGGTGGACTCCAGCGGCGTCAGGACGTGCCCCTTCGGCGCGACCGCCAGCCGCGCCTCTTGACCGTCTATCGACACCGCGGCCCCGTCCAGGTCCACGCCGGCCGGCAGCCCGATGAAGCGGAACGGCAGCTGGCACATGCGGCAGACGATCCGCACGTCGGCCTGCCAGCGGTGGACCGGGCCGCCCTCGCCCTCATGGAGGCAGCTCACATTCACCGACGCCTCGAGGAACTCGTGCTCACACTTCTTGGTGTCGTAGACGGGAAGGCAGCCGTCGTGCAAGAATAGCTCGGGGTGCCGGCGGGCGTTCTGGGGCGTCATCACCAGGCCGCACTTCATGCAGATAGGTTGTTCCATATCACTTCTCCGTCAGCATCTTGAACCGCAGTAGGAACTGCCGCCTGGCCTCTTCCGGCGACCAGGGCTCGACCTTGCCGGGCAGGCAGCAGATCGGCCCGTGCCCCTGCGGCTCACCCCACGGCGCCGGCGGCTCGGTCAGTAGATCGCGCTTCTCCGTCCAGAGTACGACGGCGTCGGCGCGCTCCACCGACGCCGGCAACCTGGCGCGCACCGGCAGGCCGAACCTGCCGAGTATGGCCAGCAGTAGACTGTGCTCGACTTTGCGGTACCGCTCGCCGAAGCCGCCGTACTTGAGCGGCCGGATCAGGTCGCCCAGGTACGCCTCCGGCGCGTCATGGAGCAGACCGACCAAGGCGTCGGCTGGATCGCAGACCTGACTTACTATAATGCTATGCTGCGCGACTGACAGGAACTCCCGGCAGTGCCCGCCGAAGCGGCAGATATTGGACAGCGCGTGCGCGATGTCCTCCAGGTGTACTTCATGCTGCCGCGGGTCGAGCGGCCAGAACATGGTGCCGGTAGGAAAAGTTTGCATCCAGTCACCGATACGCGGCAGCAGCTCCGGAGGCAGACAGGCGTCATGCAGGAATAATTCCGGGTGGCGGCGGGCGTTACCGGGTGTCATGATGCCGCCACACTTGGCGCACTCAATAATAGTTGTCATAGCCACGTCTCCACGATGCACGGGTCGTCCAGCTCGCTCCGCTCCAGCCGGTAGGCGGCTGGCCCCAGGGCGCAGCGCACGGCCGACCGGCAGCCCTCCAGGTCAGCGCACACCGCCAGCGGCTCCAGCCGGGCCTCCAGCGCGCCGGCAGTCACCAGCCACTCGCGGGCCACGTAGCAGTCGGGGTAGTCGCTCGGCTGCCGGTAAACGCACGCCAGCCGCAGGGCGGGCGGCTTCGGTTGGCGGGCGCGGTACTGCGCGATTATGGCCCGGTAGCCCAGCGACGCTTCCTCTTGGTTCATGGCTATTAACCGATTATAGTGAGCATGGTATCACGGGCACCATCCAAACAGGCCCGCAGCGCCGGCGACTCACGCACGCCGTCCTCTGGCTCATCGTCCAGGATAGCAATACAGGCTTCCAGCGCCTCGGTGAACCGTCCACGCCACGCCTGACGCTCCGAGCACGCCAGGTCGTACTCGCGGGCATCCTCAGACGGCTCTGGATCGACGTGGCCGTTAGTAGCGGCCGGAGTAGTGACGGCCTCGGCCGGCTGGACCTGCGCTGTTGCCGTGTCCGGATTATTGCCAGCGCGGGCATTCGCCTCGGCCTGCTGCTTCGACATATTGTGCTTGACGATCCAGCCGAGCATCCAGCGCTGCCGCTCGGGGTCCAGGTCCTTCAGGTCATCGTAGTGCTTGGGAGACACCTTATGCGCCAGCTCCGGCAATAGCTCGTATACGGCCGGTTTCTTTAGTACCGCCGGCTTGGTCGTCTTGTACTGACCGCCGTCGCGGCCGGTGCGCTTTTGCGGCTGTGCTTTAGCAGTCGGCGACGGCGAATGTTCACTAGACGGCGCGCTTAGTGAACTATCATTTTTCTCGGGAGATTCTAAAATTGAGTTGGGAGATTTCCCAACTGAAGCTGCCGGCGGCTCGTCGGAAACGTCGGCCTGGTTTAGCTCAGCGCGCATGACGTGGACGAGGTGGTTGGACACCTTGGCGGCAGCGGCCACCCAGCGGTTAGTGCGAGCCGTCCAGTCGCAGTCTTCCAGGAGCGTGGTGACAGACTTTCTCTTGTCAGCGTTGGTCCGCCGCTTGCCATGCTTTGCGTTGGCGCTGAAGCTGAAGAATAGCGCGTCGCGGCGCGTGCCCTGGCGGATTAAGACCGGGACCTTCTTGCGGTCGGCCGCCTTGTAGGCCAGGTAGCGGTGCCAGCCGTCAGCCAGCCAATAGACGCCGCCGTCGTGAAACACCACTAGCGGCGGAAGCTCGCCGCCGTCCCCCAGGACCTCGGTCAGCTCGTCAACGTAGTCCTGGTCGATTTCCTGGCGCGACTGCAAGCACTCGTCGAGCTTAATCGTGTCCAGTGCCAGCTTCATCTCTGCCTTGCCAGCCATCTCTATCTCCACAGCTCAAAACGCCAGCTCCCCGAATGCGTTCCCTAGCCGGGTGAAGGCACCGGAGAAACTGGCGTCTTGGCTCGCGTCACGTGGGTTCCGGCTAGGGAACTGAGGATACTGTATCAGCCCGGCTTCTCTGCGTCTACAGCAGTTGGGCTTTCTCCCGTATCACCCGGCTCTGCTCCAGCCGGTCGTGGTGGCTCAGGTGCGGCGACTCCACCAGCAGCAGCGCCTGGTCCAGCAGCTCCCGCAGCGCCGCCTTCTGCTCCAGCAGCCGGCCGCACGCCTTCCGGCTGTCCCGCAGCTGGTCCTCCACTAGCGTCAGCCGGCTCTTGCAGCCGCGCAGCTCCAATTCGTCCTGACTCATCGACTACTCCCTCCGGCTGGATGACCTTCGGCACTTCGACCTCCACGGCCCGCGGCCGGCTGCTCAGGTAGCGGTCGAGCCGGCGGGCCACGCCCTGCTTGATCTCGTTCGCCAGCACGCCGTCCGCGTGCTGGCCGATCTCGGCGATGATCTCCTGCCCCAGCATCGTCACCAGGCCGATGACCTCGCCGTGCGACATCATCGCGTGGGCCACCAGCTCCCGCTCCGTCTCAGCGTGGACGGCCTTCTGCACGTCGCCGCAGATGCCGACGATCTGGCCCCACAGCTCCTCCTGCTCACCGCCGCGCACGATCAGCTGACCGACCGCGTCCAGCGCCTGCGCGACCGCGGCGCCGTTGCCCTGCTGGCGGGCCGACTGGAGTACCGCCCATTGCGCCCGCAGGTCGCCGAACAGGCTGCCGGTCTCGCCCTGGTCCAGCCGCCCAGCGAGCTGCTCGAAGCGGATGTTGAGCAGCGCGATCTGCCGGCGCAGCTCCTTCAGCTTCGGGTCGTCCATCAGCTGGTCGAAGCGGCCGCGCAGGCTGGGCGGCAGCCACTTGGAGCTGGAGCCGTTCTTCCAGGATGGATGAGACGGACCAGCCGGGAGAGAGGCGCCACCGTGCCAGTAGCAGACGCGGCGACCTTCTACCGCCGGCTTCGTGCATGGCTGACCCTTGCGGTTAGTTGCTGCGCATCGCATGGAGACTATGGCGTAGCATGGGGACTGTACGAAGACAGACAGACGGGCTTGAGTACCTGCTCTGTTGCAACAGTCAGCTACTACTATGACGGCCATGCCGCGAGCCGACTTGCGGTCAGCGTAGTCCCAGGCCGACCGGGGTTGTTCCCCAGCCGAACCCGGCGCAGATATGGCCCTCAGTTTGCCGCCAGCGTGTCCTTCCACGCCGCAGCCGTCTGTCAGCGCGGGTACGGCGGGACTTGAACCCACTCGACGGGCGGCCTAGTGCCTGCCCCGGCTGGCCCCACCGGCCTCGCCCGCGTGATTAAAATTGGCCGTTGCTTCAGCGCGTCTTTACGGCCGTGTCGTGCCCGCGACGCCAACTGGGCGCAACGGCCAAAGCCTGACACGGATCGGGCTCCAACGTGATTTTACGTAGTCTGCTTTGACGGCTCCAATCCTGGGTTGGCGCCACCGACATTCAGGTCGTACTTAGCGCCGGCGCTCACGGCCTGGCGCGTGAACGTAATTTCCTCCAGCCGGTAGTCGAGGTAGCCTAGCTGCGCCGAGCCGCCGTGCTCCACGAAGCGCAAGCCGTGGCGCCGGAGGGCCTGGTTGACCTTCAGCATCACCTGGTCAGGCGTGTCTGGCGGCTCGTCAGGCCGGCCCTTCACGTCCTCTATCCCGGTGCAGACCCGCACGGTATTGTACGCCATGGCGCTCACCTATTAACCTGGTTACAGTTGGGCGAACAGCGGCGGCACGTCCGCCGGCCGAGATACGGGCGCTGGCGACGGCTCCGGCACGGCCAGCAGCTCCGCCAGGCTCACCGTCAGCCGCCGCTCGGCCCAGAAGCCGTATAGCTCGTCGGCGTATGGCAGGCCACAGCGCGGCACCAGCTCCCACACGGTCAGCTGGCCGCGGCCGAGCAGTCTGGCGCGACCCACGGCCTGACACAATGCCGCCAGCATACGGGCGCGGCTCGCGGGCATGCGGCCGACCGGCAGCGGCGTGCGGTAGTCGGGCTCGTCGTCCATCGGTGAAGTATAGCACAATAGTGCGGATACGTCAAACTAAGCCATCCGCTCATGACCTCATGGCGGCGTCGAATGCCTCGCGACTGCACGGCACACACACCTTGACATAGGCCACTTTGCCGCCGGCTCGCCGGTCGCGGTTGACGACCGCCACGAAGCCGATAGCGCCGACCAGGCCCTGGTACTCGCCGTACCCAATAGCCAAAAACGTCTCCTGCCGGCCAGACGCCTCATCGCTGGCAGTCACCTGCACCTTGCCGTTATCGCGTGCGTTCACCAGTGTAACTTGCATGGTCGTCTCCTGTTAGCGTTGCGTTCGTCTCTACCTAAACATAGCACACAAAAAGCAGACGGTCAACTATTTTTCTGAAATAGTCTCGCCGGGCACCCAGCCCTTGTTGAAGTCGGCGTGCTGGCGGCTGACCACGGCGGGCAGGCCGGCGCGCTCGGCGAGGCGCTCGACCTCCTCGTCCTCCATCTGGAGGAGGAAGGCGATGTCGGCCGGGTCTTTGCCGGCGGCCAGCAGCGCCCGGACGATCTCAGCCATCGGCAGCACGCCGTGCTCGCCGCGGGCGCGGTTGTGGCGGATGGTGCTCATCATGCGGTGCTCCAGCCGTAGATGGGCGGGCAGGCCAATTCAGCGTAGTGGCAGACGCCGATGACCTCCTCGTGCGTCCAGTCGGCGAGCGGGCTGTAGCGGGTGACGCCGCGACTGCGGTAGACGTTGCTGCCGGCCCGGCCGACGAAGTTGCCGTCCGCGCGTCGGCGGCCGAGCACCAGCACGTCCAGGTCGTGCTTCTGGTAGTAGAACTCCTGGGCAGCGTGCTGCACCTGTTGGAACCACTTCGCGGCCGTCGCAGAATCCTGCGGGAACAGCATCTCCGGGTGAGTCGCCAGCCACTTCAAGTCCTGGCCGGTGCAGACTACCTCCAACTCCGCCGGCATGTGCTCCGTCACCCAGGCCAGGAACGCGGGATACTCCAGATTGGTCATGCCGAAGCAGCAGCGCTCCAGGCCGGCTAGACGGCAGACCTCCAGCAGGGCGATGCTGTCCTTGCCGCCCGACCAGGCCACCGCCGCGCGCTTGCCGGCAGTCGCCGTCTTGATCGCCGCCGTGGCTTGTTCTACTAGCTTGGCGCAGTGAGCCGCGCTGACGTAGTCCTCGATGTGCTGCGCCACCCAGACGAAGTGGCCGTTCCTGGACGCCTGCTTGCGGCCCAGCGGGCCGGGCGGCGCGGCCGGTACGTCCCGCTCCGGGTGCGGCAAGAGGCTCGCCATGCGGCTCCTGGGCATGCTAGTGGGGGTGCGGGCCGCTTGGGTTGGCGGTCAGCGGGTCTACCAGGCGCATCCTATCTGGCGCGGCGACGTGCTTGTGCGGGTGGCCGAAGGCCAGGAACAGCAGCGGCCTGGTCGCGTCGGCGTAGGTCTTGACGCCGTGGGCGTGCTCGGCGGCAATGAATACCGTGTCGCCGGCCTGGACGTGCCTGTCGGCGCCGTCGATGTGCACCAGGCCCGCCGCCGACTCGGGCAGCAGGAACAGCACGTGGTCGCCGGGGTGGATGTGCAGCGCGAAGGCGCTGCCGGGCTGCATCTCGACCAGGTCGGCGCCGATCTCGCGCCCCTCGGCGGTGATGGCGACCGCCCCGCTACGGCCGCGTATTCCCGGCAACTCGCGGCCGTCCTCGCCGTGCAGCGGCGTCCAATCGCCCGCCAGCACGTTGCGCAGGTGCTCCGACGACACGAACTTCCTGACCGCCTCAAGCACTGTCTGCACCGGCTACCCCCTTACAGATGTGGGCGAGGGCCTCCGCGGTCGTCTCGAAGCCGTGCTGCTTCTTGACCGCCGCCACTGCCGCCCGCACCGTCATCTCCTGCTCGGTCGATAGCAGCACCTGGAACTGCTTGTAGCCAGCATACAGGTCGGGCTTGGCGGCGTCACCGTCACTTTCCGGAGTCCTGGCCATGTCGCCGAGCTGGGCGACGATGGGTGCCTCCAGCAGCGCCGCCACCTCGTCCTCCGTGAAGCCCAGCGCCTGCGTGTCCGGCTCCTCCGACTGGCGGATCGTCGTGAGCAGCATGGCGAGGATATTCGGCTCCCAGCTGGACAGCTCGGAACTGCGATTGTCGGCGATCGCGCGGCGCGTGGCCGTCAGGTCGCTCTCGTCCACGAACAGTGCCGCCAGGTACTTCCAGCGCAGGTCGCCGCGCTCCAGCAGGAGCCGGGCCGCCGCCAGCCGGCCGTTGCCCTTGCGGATGATGGAGCCTTCCTTCTGCACGATGACTGGTTGATCCTGGCCGAAGGCCGCCATGCTGTCAGCGATGGCGGCGATGGACTTCTCGTTGTGAGTCCGGGCATTCGCCGGGTCGGGGTGCAGGTGCTCGATGGGCGTCGCCAGGTCGCGCAACCCGGCGGCGATATGAGTCAGGTCGGGCAACTCCTCGCGCAGTCCTCGCTTCGCCATCCAGCACCACCCATCTATTTCAAGTTTATAGTTACGCCGGCTGCGGCACCTTCTCCAGCGCGCACTCCGCCTGAATCATCGCCGCGTGCGAGCTGGACGCCAGCCCGGTTCGGCCGCCCGCCTCCCAGGCCCAGGCGCCCCTTGCCTGGTATACCTTGGCCACGCCGCGCGTGACTTGCCCGATAGCGGTTTCCACCGGCTCGCCCAGCAGCCACACCTTCGGCCTGTTTTCGACTACTACCCACATGCGGTTCATGAGTCCACCCCCTATTCCGGCAAGCCCTCTTCCGCCGTGATCCCTAGACACGCCAGGTGATACCGGCGTTCGGTCGCGTTGTCGAGGAACACCCTGAGCACCACCTCGTCGTCGATCCGCTCCCCGCAGCGGCTGCACAGGCACGCCGCGTCGCCCGGCTCCGGGCTGTCTAAAAACGCCCGGTCGTCCGACCGCTGGGCCGCCTGGAGGTAGCCGTGCAGCGCCGCCGCGTCCTCCGTGCCGGCCGGTCCCCAGATGCCCAGCTCCGGCAGCCGCCGCCAGTCCGGTTCTGTCTCCAGCTCAGGCGTGCTACGCACCGATGGCCGCCTTCCGCTTGCGGCTGACGGGCACCTCGCCTGGGAACAGACTCGTCAACTCCGCGCCGTTGCTACCAGTCTGCACGTACGCGCCACCAGCCCCACCGCCAGCGGCACCGCCCATTCCCGTTGCAGGCGTGCTCTGAGCGGGCACTTCGGCCTCTGGGGCGGTCGCCGGCACGTCCTGCGGCAGATCGTCGCCCTGGGGCGGCTGGAGAGCGTCCAGTGCCTCGATGGGCGGCAGGCCGGCGGCGGCCCGGCACTCGTTCAGCGTGTACCCGACGCCGAAGCCGGCCTCCAGCAGCTCTACCTCGGCAGCCAGGTCGCGGGCCAGCGCCACCACGGTCCCGCACCAGTAGGCCGCGACCGCGCCGGCGCGCTTCTCGCTCGGGTCGCTCATTGGCCCGCCCTGGCGCGGCACGCGCCGCCACAGGCCAGGTAGACCGGCGACCGCGTACAGATTGACGCCGTACCACGACTGGCCGGCGCCGTCGAACTTGCCGGTGCCGTGCAGGTGCTCGAACATGCTGCACTGCGGCAGCTGACTGGTACTCTTCTTCATTGACGTAAACCTCAGTAGTTAGACGACCTATGGCCGCCAGTGGTGACGACTTCGTGCTGCTGGCCCAGGCCGTGACCACCGCCGTTCGCTCCGCCGATCAGGCCGAGCTTCAGCAGCCAGCGGATATAACAATCTTCATGCGATCTATACGCCGCCAACTCGGCGGCACTCTCCACCGGCCGGTGGCAGTAGCAGCAGCCAGGAGCAGTCAGCACGTCCATCCAACACCCCCTGTACCCGCAGGGCGAACCGCATGGCCTCCGCGTCCGCCGCGAAGCCCCTGGCCCGCCGGACGACCCCGGCCGCCCAGTGGTCCTCGGCCGCTAGCGTCACCGACCTGGCCCGGTCGTAGCCGGTACCCCGGCCGCGCCGGCCCGGCAGGCCGCCAAGCACCTTCTGGACGACCTGGGTCATGTCCAGCGGCACGCCGATCCGGCCAAGCTCCCGCTCGGCCTGCTGCCGCACCGCCCAGCTCAGGGCCGTGCTGACGTTCAGCCGCGCCTTGCCGAGCTGGCGGCTGATCGTCTGGCAGGCGGCCAGCTCGGCCGGCCCCAGGCGAATCTTCCACGGCTGCTTGACGGCTCCCATGTCGATCATGGTAGTGTCGTGTGCTATATTTGTCAAGCGGCCTCTTCTTCCGGCTCCGGGCGGCCGTCGTCGAGCAGCACGAACCAGGTCGCCAGGCCAGCCTCGTCCCACCAGCTAGCCGTGGACGTGTGGCCGTCCGCCGGCCGCACCAGGAACTTATCGACGCCGCGGATGACTGACCTGCGCTCGGCGGTAAACAGCGCGCCCGTGTGCTTGTGCCTGACCAGCATGGTGGACTCCTGTGTTTGCGTTCATCTCTACACAAAGATAGCACACAAATGCCGGGAAGTCAAACTATTTCTCAATTATAGTTCGGGGTCGTGGACCTGCGCCGCCCGCACGGCCGCGACTACGCGCCGGCCCTTCTCCCGCTTCGCCCTGCGCTCGGCCGGCGTCATCAACCGGTCGGGTCCAGCTGTATCAAACGGCGGAAGTCGTCGCAGGTCACGGTAGATCGCCCTCGCAAATTCCGGCGGCTCGGCGCGTAGGCCGGCCGCCCACAGGTGCTGCCACAGACGGCAGTACGGGCCGCCGTCCGCCCAGTCGGCCAGCACCAGGCTCAGGCCGCGGCGCCGCAGGTCGGGCGTCTCCGGCCGGTCGCCGCACGCCGAGAACATGGCGCAGCCGGCCGGCGCGTGCTCCCAGACCGCGCAGGTCTCGTCCACCGCGTCCAGCCAGTGGCAGGCGCGGTCCTCGCCGCGCCGGGGTACCAGCGTCGGCACGCGGTAGCGCTCGCGCGTCTCGTGGTCCTGCACGATCGCGCCCGGGCTGGCGCGCAGGTGCTGCACGGCCCACAGCAGCCGCCGCGTGCCGTTGGGCGGGGCCAACCGCTCTAGGTCCGGTGGCGTGAGGTGGCCCGGTAGGACGCGGCAAGCGGCCCGGCAAACGTCGCAGGCGCAGGCCGTGCGCGGCAGGCCGAACTCGGGACGCAGCGGGAGACTGGTCATGCGCCATCGCCTTCCGGCCCGAACAAGCGGCGGTACTCTTCGTCCATCGTGGCCCGCTGGTTCAGCGGGTGCCCGTCGCTCCACTCGCCTATCTCGCGCACCGCAACTGAGAGGACGTGCGGCGAGATACAGCGGTTTGGGTAGCGCGCGTTCTCGATGGCATCCTTCACGCCGTCGGCGCCGAGCCCGTCAAAGTCAAGCACGGTCACTACTAATCTAATGACTTGCACGGCTGACCTCCACCAGGCGCTGGCAGCACTCGACGCAGTAGCGGTGCCGGGCGGCCACCGGGGCGTCGTGGCAGCGCGGGCACAGCTGCTCGACCGGCTGGCCGCGGCGGATCAGGCAGGTGAACCAGTGGGCGGCGCTATACGGCTGTCCGGCCCTGGGGAAGCGGTCCACGTCCCGCCACTCGACCAGGCCGTCCTGCACGAACAGGGTAGCGCTCAAGTGGCGGTCGCCGGCCTTGACGGCACCGGATAGCACGCGGTAGTAGCCGGGCGGCAGCTCAACCGCTGCCTCCAGCAGCGGCAAGCCGGTCGTCGGGTCGGCGCGGCGGACCACGATGGTAGTCATGACGTGCCCTCCAGCAACGCCCGGCAGCTATCAGGCCGCCGGGTTGAGTGAGCAGACCCTAGACCGCCTGCGCCACCTGCGGCTCGGCCGCGATGCCTGGCAGCACTAGCCCGGCAGCTTGGTCCAGAATACCGTTCAATGCTTGCGTGCGGTGCGGCAGCTCCTGGAGGTTGCCGTGGTCGCGGAGAATAGCTGTGAAGGCGTTGAAGAGCCGCCAGGCGTTCTTCTCCTGGGCGAACTCCGGGTGCTCCGGCGTCCGCCACTGGTGGAGCACGGCCGGTAGCTGCGTGACCGGCACCACGCGGGCGTCCAGGGCCTGGATGAGCAGGTCGTGGGCCTGGCGGTCGCTCAGCTCGGTGTTGCGGTACGCCTGGAAGCGGTGCTCCTGCTTGCCGCGCTGGTCCACCAGCAGGCCGACTGCCCGCTCCACCAGCTGCGGTAGGTCGCGGTGGATATTCACCGTGTGTTTTCGCGCGATCTTGACCTCGCCCGAGAACGACATATTATCGCAGACGAAGACGCTGGCCCCGAGGCAAAGGCCGGCGCATGTCGAACGATCATGCGCATTTCGGAGGCCGATGACGAGCCCGAAGTCGCCGTCCGTCTCGCCGTTGGCGACCTGGAGCAGGCCGAAGTACCTTGCCCCGTCGCGGGTCAGGCCGTGCGCCTCTGAGACGACGTGCAGGCCGCTGCGCTCCAGCGAGCCCTGCACCTGGCCGAGCAGGCCGCCGTGACCGACCGGCACCCAGCTGCGGGTGCGGGCCGGCGTTACGACCGCCTCGACCTGCTCGCGGCTGGCGGCAGTCGCGCCGCAGTGGAGGATGAGATTTGCAGTACGCATGAGTGGACTCCTGTTGCGGGCGAATTTCTGTTAGTAACTACCGGGTCGCGTTGAGATAGTGACAGCGGGCGCACGCCGCTTCTTCAGTTGCAAACCTGTCAACCGTTTCCTGGTTGACGAGCCGACCCTTGAGAAGGCCGGCTGTGCGACACACGAGCCAGCCGCCGACACCGCAAGTAACGTAGAACCGTGCCATCGTTGACTCCTGTTTGGGTTAGCGGGTCGCGTTTGTCACTACCTAAAGATAGCACACGATTGGCGGCCGGTCAAATTGCCTTCAAGAAATTTGTCGAGAATAATCTGTGCGAGAAGTGTACGGCTGTAGATGTGCTGACTATTAGCCGTTAATAGGTAGTGGGTCAACGGGACGGGTCGTAGCCGCGGCGGCGGGCATCCTGAAACGCGGCCTCCCAGGTGCGCCCGGAGCCGCACGCCTCGTGATAGGGGCCGACGCAGCACCAGCGGCCCGGCCGGCTACCGCACAGGCCGTCGCGCTCGGTGGCCTGCCAGGCGAACGGCACCGTGCCGGTCGGGTAGAACCAGTCGCGGGCCTGCTGCTCGGCCTCGCGGTGCGTCATGGCGGTGACAGGTGGGCGCCACTCGGGGTGGGCGAGCAGCAAGGTCAGAGCCAGGGTCAGCATCCGAGCTACCTCAGTAGTGCCGCCGGGGCGGGTTGGCACTGGCCCCGGCGGCGGTCCTCGCGTCTACGAGACAGGAGGTATCAGGCTTGCTCGGTCGGCGCGCCGGCCGTAACGGCGATGGCGGTCGCCTGGCCGGCGTCGATCTCCGCGTCGATGGTGCCGGCCGCCACGGTGTTGTCGGCCGCGTCCGTCAGCTTGACGCTGACGGTGCCGGTGCCCAGCGGCCCGACCGCCTTGACGACGCAGGAGAGGCTGTCGGCGGCCGGCTCCAGCGCCAGCAGGGCCGGGTTGTCCACCAGGTAGCTGATCTTGCCGGCCGGCTGAGCGACCGGGTTACCCTTCTTGTCGGTGAAGGCGATGCTGATGGCGACCTGCTGACTGTCGCTCATCGTGACCTTGGCCATGAGACGTACCCCTTGAAGCCGGCCGTGATATTGAGGCGAGGGAGCCGCCGGCGCAGTCTGCTCCCGCACCATGCCGAAGCAGGGCACCAGCCGCACTCTCGGCCGGCGCTGCTCGCAGTACAACTTGATCTTCATGGAAAAACCCTGGTCGGGTACCAGCGGTGCGGACTGCGGGCGCACGCACTGGCCCCGCGCCAGGGGTGTCTCGCAGTCGGGCAATACAGGTTACTCGTCGTCGGCCGCGGTCGCAACCTCGCCGACTTTCCAACCGCGCGGCAGGTGCTTCTTCAGGCACTCGGCGACCGCGGCCGTCACTTCTTCCGGTGCCAGCCCATCCGGCACCGTCACTTCCACCGTCAGCGTCAAGTCCACGACGTAGTCCTCCTACGGCAGCGGCCCCACCGGCTGGCCGTTGACCGTGCCCCTCATCACCTGGCAGGCGCCGTTGGGCGTGTAGACGTAGTACACGTCCTGCATGCCGGGGAATTGCATCAGTAGCCCGCAAAACTGCAACGCCTGCTGCTCATTCAGTCCCGTGAAGTAATAAGCTTTGCCGGCGGAATCGGCCGCGTGAGCCGAAAATACTGGGTTCGGGTTGAAATGGTCAGCCGCCATGCCGGCTTCATTCAAGCCAGCACCCTTCGGCTTCAGCACAAACTCGTACAGGCCCTTCGGTATCGCGACTGGCGGTACCAGTAGCAGCGGCCAGTGAGCCGGTCGGTCGCGGGTAATGTTCACGTCGAATAGCTCAGTAGGCAGAGGTACGGGCGTCGGAGTAGGTTGTGGAGGCGGCGGAGGAACCGGGACGCTGCCCTTGAACGGGTCGTCGTCCCGAACACCATTGGGCAGCGCCTTGACGGCCGTCAGGAAGGTGGGCCACGCCTCGGTGTATACGTGGCCCGTCACTGCCGCGTAGAGATTGGCGAGCGTGCCGGAAGCCGTCAGAGACACCAGTGCCCGGCTGACCTGCGACAGCGTGTAGCCCTTCGCCAGCAGCCAGGAGATGAACACCATGCCGCAGCCGATGCTCGGGTAGTCGCCATCCGTGGGCTGCGTCTGGTCCACCCAGTTGGGGTAGCCGGCCTGCTGCCAGCTCGGCCCGGATGCGAAGTCCGCCAGCGCACCCGGCGACGTGCTGTTGGCGCACCAGCGGCTCAGGGCCTCGCCAGTGCTGACACCGCAGAGGTTGCCACCCATGCTGCACTCGGAAAGCTCTGCCTCGAACAGGGCGGATACGCGAGCTGCCTGGGTGAACGCGGCGCAGACCTCGATCTCGCCGCCCGTAGTCACGTCGCAGCCGCCGTGCAGGGCACCACCAGTGCCGTCCGTCGCGCCGCCTAGCGCCCACACCATCACGTTGACCGGCCCGAGCGTGCTGCCGAAGAACCCGTCATTCGCCGCGGCGATCCGGTCAGCGTCGGCCAGCAGCGCCATCGTGTTGAGTAGTCCAGGTGAGCCGAGCGATGGATCGACCCAGACGTTGACCTTGCCGCTCGGGCTGGTGCCGATGTACTGAGACACGCCGGTGTAAGTGACCCAGGCCGGGGCGGGCGGGGCGGGCGGCGCGGCCTGGCGCGGGGCAGAGTCCTGCTTCGGCCCGGCGGGATGCTTCATAACGCGAGTTGTCATGCAGTCTCCGAAGAGTACGAGGAAGATCAGGCCGCCCACAACTATTAAGCCAAAAATAGTTGTGGGCGGCTGACCGTAGATGAAGGGCGGCATCAGACCTTGATCGTCGGCACCACGGGCACCGGGGCCACGGGCGGCGCCGGCGTCTGCGGGTGATAGGCGATGAGGAATTGCAGCCACGCCTTGTAGTGGTCGGCAACCTCGGTGAGCACCGCCAGCTTGTCAGTCTTGCCGGCGATGAACGACGGCGCCGAAATCGCGGTCAGCGCCACGGCGGCGGCTTGCAGGTCGTGTTCCATAGCAGTCATCTCCAAAATGTGATAGGGACAGGAACAATTCATCGAATGGCGTACACGCCCGCCTTCTGGGCCGGCTTCTTGACGGGTGGCAGCACGCCGAGCCGGATGTACTTCGCGACCGGCAGCCGGCTCGGGTTGACCGTCGTGGACGGCGCCGCATCTGGGATCGTCGTGCTCGGCGGCGTAGTGGGAATATCCACGGCCGGCGGGATCGGGGTCGTCGGGATCGTGGTGGCCGGCGGCGACACGGGAATCTTCACGCTGGGCGGCGTCACGGGGATGGTGACGGACGGCGGTGTTACCGGGATAGTCATCGAGGGCGGCGTGGTTGGTATGGTCACGGTCGGCGGAGTCGTCGGGATCGTGACTGAGGGCGGCGTGGTCGGGATGGTGACGCTGGGCGGCGTCGTGGGAATCGTCACAGACGGCGGATAGTACGGCTGCGTCGCCGGCGGCACGTTGACC
>WNFT01000106.1_pt1 | contig 62339 bp, 58 predicted proteins | sample 5400191 | NCBI WGS metagenome assembly WNFT01 (sample SAMN13153359, study PRJNA577476) | soil metagenome | isolation source: 80 cm saprolite under Madrone tree | place: USA:California | collected 2016-06-14 | reverse complement strand
AGAGACCATCACGGAGATACCCGGAGCATCGTACTTTTCGAGCGCGGATTCCTTCGGAATGATCCGCGGTGGTCATGTCGATCTTACGGTGCTGGGCGCAATGGAAGTGGACGAGCGCGGAAACCTTGCCAATTGGATGATCCCTGGAAAGATGGTGAAGGGGATGGGCGGCGCAATGGATCTGGTAGCGGGAGCAAAACGGGTCATCGTTGCAATGGAGCACGCCACGAAGGATGGAAAACCGAAGATCCTCAAGAAGTGCACCCTTCCGTTAACCGGCGTCGAAGTAGTCGATACGGTTGTCACCGAATTATGCTTGATTGAAGTCACCGGCCGGGGCCTGGTTTTGAAAGAACTTCGGCCCGGTGTTAGTCTTGAAGAAGTTCAAAGATTGACTGAGCCCAGGTTGATTGTAGAAGGCCAAATCGGTCGAATGGAAGTGTAAGTCGCGGGCTTTAGTCCGTGTTCTGTTCGTATGAAGCTGAATTCTATAGTCATCGTTAATCTCCAGGGACCCAAAGAACGATTCTTCGGACGCCTCCTGGATATCGCCACCGTTGGCGTGACCGTCCGGGGAATCGACCTCAATGCTTTTGAGGATTGGATGAGCGACATCAACTATCGGGAAGAGAGCGGCGTCCAGCCGACGACGATCTTTTTTCCGTTACATCGAATCGAAAAAATCATCCTGGATGAAGGCATTGGTGCCATACCGTCGCTGGCCGACACTTTTTTGACTAAAGTCGGCTCCGCGGTCGAGGATCATCTGGAGTAAAAATGAACATTGGCGTCATTGGAACGGGCTATGTTGGATTGGTTGTAGGTGCGTGCTTTGCTGAAAGCGGCAACGATGTGGTCTGCGTCGATAACAACGCCGAGAAGATCGCAAAGTTGCAGAAAGGCATCATTCCGATTTACGAACCTGGCCTTCCGGAGATCATTGAGCGGAACGCGCGTGAGGAACGACTCACGTTTTCAACGGACCTTGATGCGGCCGTAAAGAAATCGTTCATCATTTTCATCGCTGTGGGAACTCCGACCTCGTCGACTGGTGCAGCGGATTTGACCGCGATTCGCGAAGTTGCCGCGGGCATTGGCCGTGCGATGGACCGGTACAAGGTTATCGTCACCAAATCCACGGTGCCGGTGGGTACGACGGATCAAATCCGTGAAATCATAAAGAAAGAAACCAAACACCACTTCGACGTCGTGTCGAATCCCGAATTCCTGAAGCAGGGTGCCGCTGTTGAGGACTTCATGAAGCCCGACCGCGTAGTCGTGGGCGCGGACCAGGTACATGCCGGCGAAATTCTGCGTGATCTATATGCGCCTTTTGTGCGCACGGGCCGGCCGGTGATGCTGATGGATATCCGCACAGCCGAGATGCTGAAGTACGCGGCCAATGCGTTTCTGGCGGCGCGTATATCGTTCATGAATGAGATCGCGAATCTCTGCGAGCATGTTGGAGCCAATATCGAGCTGATCCGCAACGGCCTGGCTTCCGACGAACGCATAGGCCCGGCGTTTCTGTTTGCCGGAGTGGGCTTTGGGGGCAGTTGCTTCCCCAAAGACACTCTCGCGCTCATTCATACGGGGCGCGAGCATGAGTATCCGATGAAGATCCTCGAGGCCGTGAGTGACGTGAACACGAATCAGTCGCTTCGCTTCATCGGAAAAGTCCGCACGCATTTCGGCGGTAAGCTCAGCGACAAGCAGATCGGCGTATGGGGACTCGCTTTCAAACCGCGCACGAACGACATGCGAGACGCGCCTTCCCTCAAGATCATCGAAAGCCTGCTATCGGATGGTGCAACCATCACCGCCTACGATCCGGAAGCCATGGAAGAAGCGAAACGGGTCTTCGGAAACCGAATCCAGCTTGCGACGAATAACTACGCGTGCCTTGAGGGCGCCGACGCTCTTCTGCTGGTCACGGAATGGCAGACTTTCCGCAATCCCAACTTTGACCGGATGAAGTCGATGATGCGGCAGCCCGTTGTGTTTGACGGCCGCAACATTTACGACCCGGTACAAATGCGGCAACTCGGATTCACATATTATGGAGTGGGTAGAATATGAGAGCTGTTGTCACTGGCGGGGCCGGATTCCTCGGAAGTCATCTATGCGATCGTCTCATTGAGATGGGCTATGACGTCCTGTGCATGGACAATCTCAGTACCGGAAGCACCGACAATGTCGCGCATCTGCTCGGGAATTCCCGATTCAGGTTCGTAAAGCACAATGTGGTCGACTACCTGTACGTCGAGGGTCCGGTCGACGCGGTCCTGCATTTCGCTTCCCCGGCTTCTCCGATTGATTATCTTGAAATGCCAATTCAGACTCTGAAAGTCGGATCGCTCGGCACTCACAAGTCGCTCGGCCTGGCCAGGGAAAAGAAAGCCCGGTTTCTCATGGCGAGTACTTCGGAAATCTACGGCGATCCGCTGGTGAATCCGCAGCCGGAAACGTACTGGGGCAATGTCAACCCGATCGGTCCTCGTGGCGTTTACGACGAAGCCAAACGGTTTGCCGAGGCGATGGCGATGGCCTACCGCCGCTATCACAAAATGGATGTGCGGATCGTTCGAATCTTTAACACCTATGGGCCAAGGATGCGTCCGAATGACGGCCGCGTCGTTTCGAATTTTATTGTCCAGGCGCTGCAGCGAAAGCCTTTGACTGTTTATGGCGACGGGTCTCAGACGCGAAGTTTCTGTTTCGTTTCAGACCTTGTCAGCGGAATCCTGGCGCTGCTGTCGGCACCGGCGTCCGAGGAAGTTGCAACACCGTTTAACGTCGGCAATCCGGAGGAACGGACCGTTCGCGACCTCGCCTCGAAGGTCCTGGAATTGACCGGGAGCTCGAGCCGGATTGAAACACGTGACCTGCCGCTGGACGACCCTCACGTCCGCTGTCCGGATATCACGCGTGCCAAAAACATTCTGGGCTGGCGGCCCCAGGTCGGAATCGATGAGGGTCTGCGGCTTACCATCGAATACTTCAAGAAAATGGCAACCGTCCCGGAAATTGCAAGCAGGATTCTCTCGTGATTCTCGTCACCGGCGGGGCCGGCTATATCGGCAGTCATGCTGTGAAGGCACTTAGGGCTGCCGGGTTCGCTCCGCTCATCTTCGATAACTTCTCGGCTGGCCATCGGTCGTTCGTTAAAGGAACCCCTCTGTTTGAGGGAGACGTGTGTAATCCCTCCGATCTTGATCGAGCTTTCGGCAAGCATTCCATCGAAGGGGTGCTCCATTTTGCCGGAAAGGCCCTCGTCGGCGAATCCACGCAAAAGCCCGAGTTGTATTACCAGGTAAACCTGGTGGGTGGTCTCAATCTCCTGCGAACGATGCGGGAGCGTGGCGTCAAGCACTTGATCTTTTCATCCACCTGCGCAACCTACGGAACGCCCGAACATATGCCGATCCGGGAGGATCACCCGCAAAATCCGATCAATCCGTACGGCGACTCGAAACTCGCGTTTGAGCGCGCCATGCGATGGTTCCACGAAGCGCACGGTCTCGAGTACCTTTCTCTGCGCTATTTCAATGCAGCGGGGGCAGATAAGGATGGAGAGTTCGGGGAAGATCATGATCCGGAAACGCACCTGATACCTCTCGCCCTTCAAGCCGCTGCAGGTCTCAGGCCCGAGCTTCAACTCTTCGGAACCGATTACCCGACGCCAGACGGTACATGCCTTCGCGACTACATCCATGTTTCCGATTTAGCCCGCGCCCATGTTGTGGGACTCCAGGGACTGATGGAAGGCCGGATTCAATCCCAGGCCATCAACCTTGGAACGGGAGATGGGTATTCGGTGCGAGAGGTGATCGACGCTGTGCGCCGGGTGACGGGGCGGGCTTTCAAAGTTCGTGAAACTGCGAGGCGTGAGGGAGACCCGCCTCAGCTTATCGCTGCCGTGGATCGGGCAAAGAAAGTGCTGGACTGGACAGCTGTGGAAAGCGACTTGAATACGCTTATCGCGTCCGCCTGGAATTGGATCAATTCTCGCCGTCGTCCTCCAGCATAGCATTCACGGTCCGGGTGAACTCTGCGATTAACGACATGAATTTGAATGCCGGTTTCGAGACCGTGTCCCGTACTTTGCGCGCCCCGTCGGAAAGTTCGTTGCCTGCCTGCTCCAGCCTGGAATCCACTTTCCCCAATGCACGCGCGTACTGCTGCTGAGCGCGTTCCAGGACCGGATCGCATTCCGCCATCCTCCGTTTTGCGACCTCGGTAAGCGCCAGCGCTTCCTCGGCTGCGATTTCCATGGTTCCGATCCACGCTTTGGGCAGGCCGCTCTTCTCGAATTGCGCGAGCATCTCCGTGATTCGCGAGGTGAAACCGGCGAATGCTTTGTAGGCAAACCAGATCAGCAGCGTGTTGGTGACGACAGTCACGCTTATCAAGGCGAGGAAAATGACCAGCCTGATTTCCATCCAGTCCAGCATATACGATAGGCACGGACAAGTAAGGCCCCTCTTAGTGAACGGGACCGGTAGGCTGTGTATGCCGAGGTCTTTTCATCAGGAACACCAGCGGAACAACGATAGCGAAGACAAGAGCCAGATCCCGAAAAAGATTAACGAAAGCGACCATGGCCGCCTGTCTCTGCACCGTTCCGGAGAGCGCGACATAGGCGGCTCTACTGGCGGTAGTGAAATCGAGGCCTCGAGCGATGAAGGCGCCTCGTATCTGATCCAGCAACATGCGGACGTTCGCGTCGAAGCCGCTGACGTGACTTCCGAGGATGTTGAATTGAGTCTGGGTAGTTCGGCTCAGCGTAGTTGCAATCACGGCAATCCCGACGCTTCCCCCGAGATTCCTCATGAGATTGAACAGACTGGTCGCGTTGCCCATTTCTTCCTTCTTGATCAGGCTCATGGTGACCGTGGTCAATGGGACGAATATGAGTCCCATCGAGAGGCCCTGGAAAAATTGCGGCCAGAAGATATCCCAGTAGCCGACCTGCAGATTAATTGATCCGAGCACGAACAGCGAGATGGCCCCGCCAATCAGGCCGCAACCTAATAGTTTTCTCGGATCGAACTTTGCAATCAGCAAGCCGACCAAGGGCATCGCGATGAAAGATCCCAGACCTCGGGGAGCCATTGCAACACCGGCTGCCATCGCGGGATAGCCCAGCACGGTTTGAAGAAACAGCGGGAGCAGGACGAGACTTCCGTACAGAACGAAGCCGAGCGTGGTCATCAGGAAGACACCGGTGGAGTACGTTCTGTTTTTGAAGACTCTGAGATGGAGTACTGGATCGGCTGTCCGGAGTTCATGAACGATGAAAAGGGCGAGCATCGCGACGGAAAGAATCAGCAGAGACGTGATCCAGTTGGAGGAGAACCAATCTTCCTGCTGGCCTTTGTCCAAAACGAGCTGGAGTGTGCCGATTCCGACAGCGAGCATTCCGATTCCCCACTTGTCGACTCTCGTGCCGGACCTGCGTATATACGGCGGGTCGAAGATATAAAATTTCGTCATGATGATCGAAACGATTCCGACCGGGATGTTGACGTAAAAGATCCATCGCCAGGAGTAGTTGTCCGTCAGCCATCCACCCAAAACGGGCCCTAACATGGGTGCCACGACGATTCCCAGTCCCCATACACCCATCGCTTTTCCCTGCTGAGCCGGCGGAAACGCCTCCAGCATCACAGCCTGCGATAACGGTTGAAGGACGCCGCCGGTCAGTCCTTGAATGATTCGAAAAATCACAAGCCACGCAAGGGTCGGCGCGAAGCCGCAGAAGAACGAGGCCGTGGTGAAGCCCACGACGGCGGACATCAACAGCCTCTTTCGGCCAAAGTAGTTGGCAAGCCATCCTGTGATCGGAAGAATGATCGCGTTGGCGACGAGATAGGAAGTGAGCGCCCATGTTGCTTCTTCCGGCGTGGCCGAGAGGTTTCCCGCGATGTGCGGCAGGGATACGTTGACGACAGTGGTGTCGAGCACCTCCATGAAGGTTCCAAACATCACCGAAATAACAATGAGCCACGGGTTGATTTGAGGGATGGCCGGATTGGTGTCTTCTGCCATTTTGTTGCGTGTCCGAAATGACTGATCAGTAATTAGTCATTGAAAACCTATCTCACCCTTACCTTCACCACTACCGACATGCCCGGTCGTAACTGGTGCGACGAGTCCTGTCCCTGGTCCAGAACCACTCGTACCGGAACGCGCTGCACAACCTTAACGTAGTTCCCCGTGGCGTTTTCCGGCGGCAAAAGACTGAACCTGGCGCCGGTCGCAGAAGAAATACTATCGACGTGTGCGTCATAAACCCGGCCCCCGTAAGCATCGATGGAAAGGGTGGCGGGCTGTCCCGGATGCATCTCCGCCAATTGAGTTTCCTTGAAGTTTGCCGTCACCCAGATGTCCTCTGGCGGAACAATGGCCATCAACGGCTGACTGGGCTGAACGACCTGTCCGATTTCGACGCTCTTCCTGCTAACGATGCCAGATACCAGCGCCTTAATGCTTGCGTATTCAAGGTTGAGGCGCGCCTGGTCCAGAGCCGTTTTGGCGAGTTCAACACGAGCCTCGGCGGATTGGGCCTGAGCTCTTGTGATGGTCACCTGCTGCGGGGCTGTCTTCGCGGCCTGCTCTTCGGAAAGAGCCTTCTGGAGATCCGCACGGGACTGCGACACTCTCGCTTTCGAGGCAGCGACTTCGTGATCGGCCTGCAGCACGGCTGCCTGTGCAGAATCAACGCCGGCTTTCGCGGCTTCAGCGGAAGCAACAGCCGCGTCGTACTGTTGCTGTGAGATCTCGTCCTTGGCAATGAGCTGCTTCATACGATCGAGATCGCGGGCCGCTTTTGTGCCGTTTGCCTGCGCCTCCCGGACACGGGCCTGCGCGAGATTGAGCCGGGCCTCGGTGGCAAGCAGTTCTTTCTCGGCCGCCTCAACGCCGCTCTTGGCGCGCTCGGCGATCGCTTCCGACGAAGTGATCTGGCTGCCTGCGGTGCTCGAAGCGATTGGTACGTTAGCACGCGCCGCAAGGACCGCAGCCTGAGCATCCGCAAGTTCTGCTTCGGCCCGCGACACGGCAATTTCGAAGTCACGTGCATCCAGCTGCACGAGCACTGTGCCCATTTCGACAGGCTGGTTATCCTTGACGCTTACAGAAACAACAGTTCCTCCTACCTTTACGTTGACGGGATGAATATGCCCGTCAATCTGGGCGTCATCCGTCGATTCCCATTTGGAAAAGTATTGCCAGGCTGCATATCCGCCAACGATCAGGATGAGCAAGAGCGGGAGTAAGAGCCATCTGGCGCGGAAGGGCCTTGCCATCACTTTCCTCCAAAAAACGACTTGATTGTTTTCTCAGCCACACCCATCGCCCTTGCAAGCGAAGCTTGAGCAAGGTTGAGCGAATGAAGACTCGAAATATAGTTTTCGTCGGCGGTGGCGATGGCTTCCTGAGCCTGCACCAGCTCCAGGCTGTTCGCGACGCCGGCAGCAAAGCGGTCCCGCGCCTGAACGATCTGCTGTTGCGCCAGATCCCTCGCGCCCTGTGCCACCTTGATTTGTTCGGCCGCTGCCTGAATATCGAGGCTTGCGGTCCGAATTTCATACTCGATTCGATCGCGAAGGCTGGCCGCTTCCGCCTTGCGCTGGGTGAGGATCGAATCGGATTCCAATGTCTCGGCACGGATTCGGCCCCCGTCGTAGATCGGTATCGATAGCGTGGCCTGTACCGTCATCGTGCCCTGCGAAAAGCCGGGGCGGCGGCCGATGGCGCCATAGTCACCGGTGAACTGCAAGCTTGGAAGTCTTCGGCTCGTTGCGGCCTTTCGAGACTCCTCGGCGGCGCGCACCAGAGCATTGGCATGCAGGTAATCCGGCCGGGATTCGAGAGCGGCGCTCAGTGTTTGATCCAGGTTGGGCAGGCTCGCCGGAACCGTGGCCAGCATATCAGTCAGCATGAAGTCCTGTCCTAAAGGCATGCCGATCGCTCGCGCGAGGTTGAGCCGTTGTTTTGCCAATTCATTTGCGGCAAACACCAGCCGTTGCTGTTGCGCCTGGAGCTGAACTTGCGCGCGCAACACGTCGATTCCAGGAACCACGCCGGCAGATTTGAGGTCGCTTGCCTGATCGTAAACAGCCTGGGCGGTATTGAGCTGCGCGCGGGCGGCATCAACGCGGCTGCCTCCGGCAACCGCTTCCAGGTACAGGTCGGTGGCGATAAGGACCACCAGCTCGCGTATGTCCTGCTGAGAGTAATTGCTCGCGTTCAGTTTTTCGGTATCCGCCCGCAAATCGTGCAGAAGTTTGAGATCGACTACTGTCTGCGTCACTCGGGCCCGTGCATCAAAGACACTGAAAGGACCGACGACCGGGGGCTGGCCCGGGAAGCCGCCAAATCCAAATGCCGCAAGGTTGATTTGCTCGACCGTTTCGGTGACTCCACCGGTTACTCTCGGAAGAAGATCGGCCAGCGAGCGTAATCGTTGGGCTCTGGCGGTGCGAGTTTCCTGTTCGCTGATAATGGAGCCAAGGTTGTATTTCAGGGCGCGGTCGATTGCGTCCGAAATGGATAGTGGAATGGCGGTCCCGGCCGGGACACTTTGCGAAACACTTCCAAAGAGCGTTGGCGTCAAATTTCCGCCGCGTGGCTGCTGCTGGGCCTCGGCAAAGCTGGAAAAGAAAACGAACAGCAGAGTTAGCGAGCAGGGGAGAGCTTTCATGGAGCCGCAATTCCTTTCCATATCAAATCGAAAATGAAATCAACGTCCTGGGCGATTCTGGTCTTCGACCATCCCATGAGCCGGTGCGTAACGACGCCTCGAATGATGTCGGAAATTGCGAAGGCAGTCTGATCCGGGCGCAGGCTCCGGATCGCTTTCTTCCTTATGCCTTCTTTGAGTATGGCCTCGATGAGGCGGGCTTGCTCGAAGTAAAGGGCTTTGAATTCGCTGTCGATGGTGCCGGGATGCGTGTGGATTTTGCCTAATTCGGATAAGTAGATCTTGAAGAAGTCGCTGTTTTCGTCGAAGTACGCCAGCTTTGCTGCAATCAGCGCCTTGAGCTTTTCCTCGGCCGTTGAATATCGAGCCACTTCTTCGACCAGCGAAGAGTACATCTGAGAAATCCCAAACTTCAACGCCGCGATATACACTTCCTGCTTCGAGCGATAGTAAAGATATACGGTTCCCTTCGCTACACCCGCCGCGTTCGCAATGTCGTCCACTGTCGCATCGTGGAATCCCTTCTTTGCGAATATCTTCCGCGCAGCTTCCAGGATTTCGGACGTCCGGAATTCGGTGACGACATCTTTCTTGGTCCTTACAAGAGTGCTCATAGAAGTCCCGCCTCCACTGACTCATCAGTCAGTGTACTATGCGCGGCGTTCAGTTGAGGTGTCTTTTCGGACCGGTCTGTCGTTTGCGTAGTTCCCGGAGATCTTGACTTTGCCCGGTCAGTGGCAGAGGATGTCTGGCCATCTATGTCGCGTCGGATATTGCTTCTTCTCCTGATTTCTTTCTCAGTTCCCCTCGCATGCAGCCGTCCTGACAAAACAGGCGGCAAGGCCGCGTCAGATGCAAGCCAGCCGGTTCCGGGTGATTGGGTGATTGTGAGGTATGAGTCGGAGCCGGCCACATTGAATCCGCTGATAAATCAGACCACGACCGGCCAATACGCCATGATCGGTATCAACAATTCGCAAATCTACGAACTCCTGATGCGCTACAACACGACGGATTGGGGGCTAACGGAACCGCTGCTCGCCGAAGCTCCACCAGCCATTTCGGACGATCGCCGAATGTACACTTTTACAATCCGCCAGGGCGTCCAATGGCACGACGGACGGCCGCTTACCTCCGAGGACGTGTTGTTCACATTCAAGGCTATGATGTGTCCGCTCGTCGATTCTGCGCTGTACCGCAGCTATTTGAACGACCTGACGGATGTCCGGACAGAGGGGCGCAACGTGAGTTTCGAAATGGACAAACCGAGCGTGTTTAATGTGGATCGCATCGCGAATACTGTACCGATCATTTCGAAACACGTCTTCGATTCCGAAGGGCTGCTTGACGGATTCAGCTTTAAGGACGTTATCGCAGCGAAGGTAAAGACGGATCCGAAGATCAAGAGATTCGCCGAACAGTTCAACACTCATCCGAGCAACCGATCTCCTGTCGGAACTGGTCCATATAAGTTCGAAAAATGGGAAACCGGCAGAGAATTGGTTCTCGCTCGAAACGACAGTTATTGGGGGAAGAAGGCCTATCTGGACAAAATCGTTATTCGCGTTATCACGGATGCCACTACAGCATTGGCAGCGCTCAAAGCAGGCGAAGTGGACCTCCAGCCTCGCCTTTTGCCAGTCCAGCACGCTCAACTGACCAGTGGTCCCGCATTCGATGAGCAGCTGACCAAAACGAAGTATTCGATCCCCGCTGAGTTTCAGATCATGTGGAACAATGAACGCCCATTTTTCAAAGACAAACGGGTACGCCAGGCCATGACGATGCTCGTTGATCGCCCGCAAATCATAGATACGGTCCGGTTCGGCCTGGGACGAGTCGGCGTGTCGCCGATAATTCCGAAATCGAGAAACTTCAATTCCAACCTTAGACCGTGGCCTTACGATCCAAAGCGCGCTGCCGAACTCCTCGACGAAGCGGGGTGGAAAGACCACGACGGCGACAGCATCCGTGACAAGGAGGGTGTGAAATTTCGCTTTGAATTTCTTGGAGCCGCCGGCGGAACGCTGTTTTCGCAACTGTCCCCAATTCTGAAGGAACAATTTCGTAAGGTTGGGATCGAAATGACGGAGCGGGTCGTCGACGCGAATGTCTTGTTGAAGACTCTGCAGGACCACCGATTTGATGCAACGCTGCTTGGTGCGACTTTTAATCTCGAACAGGAGCAGGAGCAGACCTGGCACTCCAGTTCCGCTTTGAATGGCGGTACGAATTACGTCAGCTTCAAAAATGCAGAATCGGATCGCCTTCTCGAGCAGATCCGTGTTGAATTCAACGACGAAAAGAGAAAACAACTTTACTGGCGATGGCAGGAAGTCATCCACGACGAACAGCCATATACCTTCCTTTACTATCAGGAAGAGCCTGCCGCGTATAGCAAGCGGTTCCAGAATGTCCAGTGGTTGCCGCTACGGCCCGGCTACGACCTGAACAGCTGGTGGGTGCCTAAGCCGCTTCAGAAATACGGCGCTGCGACCCGCGCGCAATAGAGCCCTGATTACGATTGTCTTCAGTGGGAACTTTGTGGGCACTCGACGCTTTGAATAATGCGGTCCACGGCGTATCATCTGCGTCTCTTCGAATCCGGGTCGGTCGGCGCCCCGGAGAAATATTAACGAATTCCCGAGCCTCAGCTCGCGCACGGTATCGCACCGTGACGCTGGAGAAAGCTTTATGACAGGTGCGCGGATCGCACGAGTTTTAAGTGCTGTAGGATTTGTTTTGTTGACCTCACGAACGAGCTTTGCTGCCGCGACTGTCGGTCCGATTGTTGCCGATCCCCCTCAGATCCAGATCAACATCGCGACGACCGTAAAGATTACGGCAGCTATTACCGACCCTGCTTACATTGCAGGTAGCGCCAATCTTCAACGGCGCACCGGGAAAACCACGTGGACCGTCATCGGGACCATGCGAGATGACGGGACCGCCGGAGACGCCGTAGCGGGCGATAAGATTTTTACACTCCAGATGACCTTCCAGGAATTTGCCACTCAGGCAATTCACCTCCGGGCGTCGGCGGCTTTCAGGGGACAGTTGTTGCGCGGATTCTCTCCTGAATTTGAACTTCCCGTCGGCTCTCTGGTCGCGCCGAATGCGGCGGCCGTTATTCAGGGCAGCGGCGGAACGACCATCGAAGTGCCGCCCAATGCGCTTCCATTTGAAGCATTGATCGGCATCGAGCTTATAGACGTTGCCACCATTGTTCCACCAAGCTCCAACCTGCCCGCGGTGGCGGCTGTCAATGTAATTTATGAGCCGACCGGCTTCAACAACAGCGTCCTTCCGGCTAATTTGCCTTTGAAGATCTCCGTTCCAACCACAGCGGCCGGCACACAGTTTGTGGTCGCGCAGGCAGTGCTTAGCGACTCGATCACTGGAACACCCGGTCTGCGCGAGCAATTGGTTTTCGTCGATCTTGCTTCACGGCAGGGCTCGGTCATTGTTTCGGATGGAAGCGCAGGGCCCGGAGTTACGGGCGGTGGTCCGTTTATTATTCTCGCGGACATTGATTCCGGTCGTGCAACCGGCATCGTTTCCGATGCTACCGGTCCACGGCGCGGAGTAGTCGTCAGCAATACTACAAATTCACTCGTCGCCGTGACAGATTCTCTGGGGCGATATACAACATTCATCAACGGCGGTCCTTTTACGGTGACGGGCTTTGATCCGTTCAAGGGTTCGCTCGGATCAACCAGTGGAAACATCGTGACGGCGGGATCGACTGTGACAGCCAATCTTTCCCTCACGCCTGTGGCATCACCTCTAATTACGCGAGACGGCATTCGCAATTCAGGGTTCGAACGTGGGGATCTTACGAGCTGGGCCACAACCGGCGCTGCAATTGCGGTCCGGCAACTCGGCCCGACGTCAACCGAAGTCGTCATACGCCCCACGGAAGGTCAATGGATGGCAGACATTAACACCGGAGCCGGATCCGTCGGCGGCGTCGGATCCAGCCTCAAGCAGACCTTTCAAGTTCCAGCGGGCGTAAGGACGCTGCAAGTCGACTTCAATTTTGTCAGCGAAGAATTTCCGGAGTTCGTTGGATCGGAGTTTGACGACTCCTTCAGGGCTTTGATCACCACACCGAACGGACAAACCACGTTTGCGCAAGTCAGCGTCAACCAGTCGGGTGGTTTTACGCTGATAGGCGACTGCTTCTTCCCCGGAGGAGACAACACTTGCGGCATGACTGGATGGAGGACCGGAAGTGTCGATCTCTCTGCATTCTCGGGTACAGCCACGCCGATTACCGTGGAGTTGCTGTTTAGTGTGGATGACCGGGGCGACAACATTTTCGACACGCATGTTCTGGTCGACAATAGCCGGTTCGCCACATTGTGGGTAGATGCCAAAATCATCAGCGGGGCCGCTGCAAATCTCACTCGCGTGCAAGACGAGCTTCGAGGAGCAAATGAGATCCTGTCGCAGGCGGGTCTCAATCTCCGGATTCGCAATGTGCGGACAATTGACGATCCCGGGGGTCTGCTCGATACGGATCTTACATGGACTACGGGCCCTTCGTGCGCCGACGGCCGGATAAACGGACGGTTGACCACTGAAGAGCGAACACTGATGGGGTTGTCGCGAAGTGAAACGCGGACCGACCTCAACGTGTACTATGTCCGATCCGGTACTGGTTTTCCCGGCATCGGGGGCCTGGCTATAAGTCCGGACGATTTCTGCGTCGACGTGAACATTTTCGCGAACTCGGGTACTGTGCAAACCGACATAGGTCCGGGCGGTAACATCCTGGCTCACGAGATAGGACACGTTATCATCTCGCCGCAGACGGCCGGGAGTACTTTGGAGCACAGTTCGCCTGCTGGAAACTTTATGGGCACCACACCCGCTCTGGGTATCCTGAACCGAAACCAATCGGCGGATATCAATCGGCCTGGCGCACCGCTATTGGTGCCCTGATCGGTAATTCGAAAAATGGGGTCGAACGCGGGCTGAAGCCCGCGACTACATTTGGGATCAACGTTCGGCCAGAATGTAGTCGCGGGCTTCAGCCCGCGTTCGACCCCATTTTTCGAATTACCCGAGTCGTTCGCAGCTTTACTATCGCCGTTCGAGCACATTGATCGCAGCTTCCATGGCTGTGCGAACGTGTGCCTTCGATTCATTCTGAGCAGCCGCGCGCAACACACCCAAAGCTTCCGGACGGCCCATGGCTTGAAGAGCTTTTGCGGTATTCTCGCGTACCAGCTCGTCTGGATCCTCGAGGCATCGCAACAATCGGGTAAACGCTTCATTCCCGCCCAGCTTGCCCAGGGCTTCGGCAGCCGCTGCTCGAACAAGCGGTCTGGAGTCCTCTAGAACGGTGATGACCGCTGTAACAGCTCGCTGATCTCTCAGGGCCGCAAGAGCGCCGATCGCCTTAACGCGTACCAGTAGCGAAGCGTCTCCGGGAAGGGCAGCTCCGGCGTCTGCTGTAACCCCGTACTGCAGCAGTCGAATTAGAGGATTTACAGATTCGGAACCCGACTTCACGACCGCCTCGAGCTTTTCCGCACAATCGAAATCAACGCAGTGGAGATAGCTATCAATTTTCCTGCCTACGCTAAACTGGCTGAAGAATCCGGAATCGAGGGGCTGGTTGCTTTGGTTCTGTGTTCGGGCTGCAACCTTGCCCGCGCAGCTTGACGAAAGAACCAGGGCAAGCGTGACAGCAGCGAGGCCAAAAATGGACCTGGAATCATCCTTCATTTTTGTCGCTTTTCCAAAGGACACCACAAATGCGTAAGCGATTGAATCTTCACTAGTATCGCACGGAATTGGGGCAAAAATCGGGGCTGGCTGGCCGATTTTGAGCTGGCCCTTGCAGACGCGCGGTCGAGAGAGTAGCATGCGCTGGGAGCAACGACGTGGGTGTCGGGAAAGTCTTGCATTACGAACTTCTCCGCAAGCTCGCGGAAGGGGGAATGGGCGAAGTGTTTCTCGCGCAGGACACTGTGCTTGGCCGTACGGTGGCTTTAAAAGTCCTGCCGGCCGATATGGCGTCCGATCCGGATCGTATGCGGCGCTTCATTGAAGAAGCCAGGACTGCTTCGCTCCTGAGTCACCCGAATGTTGCAGCCATCTACGAACTACGGGTCGGGGGCGACGTACCATTCATTGCGATGGAGTATGTCGAGGGCCAAACGCTCGGCGAAAAGATCACAGGCCAGCTTCTTCATAGTACGGAAATCCTGAATATCGCGATTCAGATCGCAGATGCCCTGGACGTTGCCCACTCGAAGGGCATCATTCACCGCGACATTAAGCCCGCCAATATCATGATTACTCCCCGTGGTCAGGCAAAGGTCCTCGATTTTGGTTTGGCCAAGCGAACCGTTCTGGAGGATGCCCTTAGCGAAGACGTAACGATCCGGGAGCGAACACTGCCCGGGCTGCTGGTTGGAACGATAGCCTACATGTCACCCGAGCAGGCACTGACACAAACAGTCGACCACCGGTCCGACCTGTTCAGTCTCGGAGTTGTTTTGTACGAAATGGCGACGGGGCGCATTCCGTTTGCCGGTATAACCGCAATGGAGACCATCAATCGAATTATCAATTCAGAACCGGAATCCATTGTGGGTCTAAACGCCAGCATCCATTCGGGTCTCGAACGCATCATTATGAAATGCCTCGAGAAGAAGGTGGAGCGCCGGTTTCAGTCCGCGCGTGAGCTTCTCAGCGATCTCCGGAAGGCTGAACCCGATATAGAGCCTCTGCGTACCGAGCCAACCCGGAACAATCTGCCAGAGCAATTGACTCGTTTCATTGGCCGGCAGCAGGAGGTGGCCGAGATTCGGAGTTTGTTGGCGAAGACTCGCTTGCTCACGCTTACGGGTTCGGGCGGTATCGGAAAGACCCGGCTTGCTCTGCAAGCGGCGGCGGATTGTCTGACCCAATATGGTGATGGCACATGGTTTGTGGAACTGGAGGCCCTTTCCGATGCGGCACTGGTTGCTCAAACTGTGGCGTTCACGCTAGGTGTGCGCGAGGAAAAAGGGCGATCCCTCAGTGACTCGCTGTTCGATTATCTCAAAGGCAGGAATCTATTGTTGGTGCTCGATAATTGCGAGCACCTGATCGACTCATGCGCTGAAATTGCAGCCGCATTGCTGCGCAGTTCTGCAAACCTTCGGATCCTGGCGACCAGCAGGGAGGCGCTGGGCATCACCGGCGAACTTGTTTTCCGCGTGCCGCCACTGAGTGCGCCCAACCCCGAGGAAGAGTTGGACAGCAGGACTCTCAGCAGGCATGAAAGCGTGCAGCTGTTTGTTGATCGCGCGCGCTCGGTGAAACCAAACTTCGCAATAAACGTTCAGAATGCTCCGGCATTGGCAAGAGTGTGCGCGCGTCTCGATGGCATACCGCTGGCGATCGAGTTGGCAGCGTCGCGCGTTAAGATTCTGTCGATGGAGCAAATCGATGTGCGGCTGAACGATCGGATGGATCTCCTGACCGGAGGCAGCCGAACGGCATTGCCGCGCCATCAGACTCTGCTGGCGGCAATCGACTGGAGTTACAACCTGCTTACCGACATGGAACAGCTCCTGTTCCGCCGGTTGTCTGTCTTTTTGGGTGGCTGGACTTTAGAGGCGGCGGAGACGGTTTGTGCCGGCGGTGGCATACAGCAAAACGATGTCCTCGAGCTGTTGTCCGAGTTGGTGGACAAGTCCCTGGTCCTGGCCGAGGAGCGCGAGGGCGAGCAACGGTTCCGGTTTATGGTGACCTTGCTGCAATATGCGCGAAACCGACTTACACAAGCCGGAGAGAGCGAGGATTTGCTCCACCGGCACGCGTCGTTCTTCCTTACGCTGGCGGAACAGGGTGAGCAAAACCTCGTTGGCTCGGATCAGAAATTATGGCTCCAGCGTCTTGGTACCGAACACGAGAACATGCGCGTAATTCTGAGTTGGACGCTGGAAAAAGATCCCGAAACGGCACTGCGCCTGGCAGGCGCTTTGGGCCGATTCTGGTACCTGCGAGGCTACATGGGCGAGGGACGAAAGTGGCTCGCCCGGGCGCTGGAGCAAAAGGGGCCGTCCGTTAATTTGCCCAGACGAGCCAAAGTCCTTATTGCCGCAGGACGACTCGCTACGGTTCAGACCGAGTACGCCACTGCACAGGGCTTCTTTGAAGAAGCATTGACTATTTACCGCAACCTGGGCGACAACCACGGGATCGCCGCTGTGCTCACGCTTTTGGGTAATATGGCTCGGCCCCAGGGAAATTCGGTAGCAGCACGCCCACTGTATGCTGAGAGTCTGGCCATCTGCCGGCAACTCGGCGATAAACAAGGAATCGCTGCCTCACTCAACGGTCTTGGTAATGTGGCCGTGCAGGAAGGGGATTTTGCGGCGGCCCGGCCTCTTTATGAGGAAAGCCTCGCGATCTCCCGGGAATTCGGCGACAAACACAGAATAGCTGCCGCTCTGAACAATCTCGGCGCCGTAGCCGAGCGACAAGGCGACTATGCCGTTGGTGCCGCACTCCAAAAGGAAAGCCTGGCGATTGCCTGGGAATTGGGTAATACGGTCGGTATTCTTCCACCAATTGACAATCTCGGAGGTGTCGCTCTCGCTTGCGGGGAGAACGAGCGGGCAGTACGTCTCTGGGGCGCGTCACACGCCCTGCGCGAAAGAACTTCGGCGGCTCTTCCCCCAACCGAATTAGAAGAGCGGGCAGCTGGCATCGCCTCTGCGCGCGCGGCGTTGGGTGAAGAATTGTTCGCCGCCGCCTGGGCCCAGGGACGCAGTATGACCCCGCAGGAAATTGTCCAGTACGCGCTCACCAACAAGATCGCGAAGTCCTCCGCGTCCGGTTTCCTCAAAAGCGGCCGAGGGGCATGAATCGGGCCTGTCGCCCCTCGCGTTGAAACAAATCTAAGTAGAAGTCGTTCGGTGTCTCCTGACGAAGAGCAAAGCGATTCCTATAGCGAGGAGACCTAAAGACGAGGGTGCCGGAACCGGTGTCGCAGCCGTGAACGACAGGTCATCCAGAGTGAATGTCCCACCGAATGGGCTGCCGGTTCCGGTTATGGTAACCGAACTGATGCCGTCGGCTGACGCGACCGAAAGAAATTCATTTGGCGAACCTACTCCCGACGACGCAAAGTTTGTGCTGAATGCCGATGTAACGGTACCAACTAAGGTATGCGTCGCATCAAACGCTTCAAGCTTAACTGGTCCCCCTGCATAAGTGAAGAAACCGCCCACGCTGCCAACGGCATGCGTAAAGTTGATCGATATCGGAGCACCGTCGTCAAATATGACATTTTTACCCGAATGCGGCGGAAAATCGAAGTCATTGAGGGATATTCCCGCTGTGAGAACTGTGGCATTCGTAAAGACCAGGCCCGGGATCAGGCTACCCACAGAGGTGCCATCAACGAGACCTTCAAAATCGGTCAAGGTGATGGAATCTGCTTGAACGAAATGCGGCGTAAACAACATCAGTAACGGAAGCAGTAACCAGATACGCTTCATCACGCGATCTCCCTTTTTGAGAACGTCACCTGTCTTTTCGGCTGGGAATAACTGTTCTGGGGATAAAAAAACCCAGCGGCACGTTAAGGAACGTATGGTCATTTGTCAAGCTTTTCTACTGAGTTCCAGAATGATGTCGATTAACAAAGCATCGATCTCAATCCACTTGGTGCCTCAAGCGATCATGTTGGCTTTGTTGTTGGTTTGCGATGCATTGAACATGATTGAGCAGTCTTTCTTGCGAAGGTAGCGATCATCTGCGCGAAGCAAGCGATCTTTTCCATCGATCTAGCGGTTTTCTTTTCCTTCGAAGCGATTATTTTCGTCGGTAAAGCAATCATTTCCGTCATGGAGCGACCAGGACCGAAGCTCGAGTAAGACTCAGTTTCAGCAATGCAAGTGACCAGCAGATTGCCGCAATTGCCGCCCGCGTCCTTGAGGGCATGACTGGCAACCAGGCGTTTCCCCCTCAGACGGTACTGAACGAGTTTAACGCTGCGATCGGGGCGCGAGCACAGCGCGGCGAGGTCTTGTTGTCCAGCGGGTTCCCGGCAGGCAGCGCCTTGAAACACCCGCCTGCTCGGCCATTTCTTGAATTTGATGGCCTCGCAGGCACCCCTCCTAAACTTATAATTAGGAGGGGAGTTTCAGTACCCAACGACAATTCGTTCACAGCTTGACCGGGTTTTTCATGACCGCCGACCATTGCTGCAACAGAACAGGAGCATTTAGATGAAGTCATCAAGTCTCAAGCGTTTTGCCGCAGGTCTTTTGTTCACAGTTGTTGCAGCTTCCTTTTTGATAGCTCTGCCTGTCCGGCAGAAGGCTGCCTCGGGTTATCACCTGATTAAGACAGTTTCTTTGCCGCCGGCGCCCGGCGGGGACGAGTATTACGACTACCTTACCGTCGACGCGGATGCCAGGCGCCTATACGTGTCGCATGGCACCGAGGTTGTCGTTCTCAACGCCGACAATTATTCCGTAGTGGGTAAGATCGGCGGGCTCACGCGCAGTCATGGCATCGCCATCGCCAGGGACCTCGGGAAAGGGTTCATCTCGGACGGCGACTCGCGGCCGGGTGGGACTGTTCAACAGGTCGTGTTTTTCGATTTGAAGACGCTGAAGACGACGGGCAAGGTGCCGACGGGCCAGTTTGATACGGACGCCATCATCTATGAACCTGTCACGAAGCACGTCTTTACGTTCAACGGCGACAGCCACAACTCGACCGTGATCGATGCGGAGAGACAGGCAGTTGTCACCACGATCGACCTGGTGGGAAAGGTTGAGTTCCCGACCGTCGACGGAAAAGGCATGGTTTACGACAATAATCCGGAAAAGAATGATGTCGTCGCAATCGACGCGCGGACGAATACGATCAAGGCGCGCTGGCCCACTGCGCCTGAAGGGGCGCCGACGTCCATGGCGATGGACCAGAAGAACCGCCGGCTTTTCTCGTCTGGACGAGGTCCGCAGCTCGTAACGATGATGAATGCCGATACGGGAAAAGTGTTAGCGTCTTACCCGATTTCGGCGGGAGTGGACGCGAACGCATTCGATCCGGGAACAGGCATGCTCTTTGTCTCCACGCGCGAAGGCATGCTGCACATTTTCCGCGAAGATTCGCCCGACAAGCTCAGCGAGGTCGAGACGGTGAAGACCGAGTACGGGGCCAAGACCTGCCAGGTCGATACAAAAACGCACAACGTTTTTCTGAGCACCTCGGACTTCAATGCGCCGGCGGCTCCTACGGAAAGGCAGCCGCGTCCATTGCCAACGCCGAAACCTGGAAACTTCAGAGTGCTTGTCTACGGACGCTGAACACGCCGCCGAGTTACGGTACTACTTGATAAACCTGAACAACCGCCTCCGTATTTCCGTGGTGGTTGACAGCTAAATAGTAGCGATCCAATTGGGACACCAGAATTGCCGTTACGGAGTGAAAGGCAGTTGGAATTTGTCCGAGAAGATCGTAGCGGTCGCCTTCGCCGATCTTTTGAAACACGTTGATGAAAGGAACACCTGCGAGATAAAGCCGTTTATATTTCGGGTCGTAAACCGCATCGTCGACCAGGCCCGCCGAGAGTAGCGTAGTAACTATCTTCCCGGAATCCGAATCCATGACGATGACCTTGCCGGGATCCCGAGCGTGAACAAACAAGCGGTGGCCGCCTTCGTCAAACGCCATCGAGCCGTTATTGCGACCTTCTTGAGCGATGGACCATGTTTCAGTGACGGTCCGTTTCTGCCGGTCGATCACTGCCACGGCAGCCTTGGAGTAAAGGTTCACGAACATCCTCGGGCCTGAACGCTCGAGGGCCATTGCCTCGACTCGGTCTGCGCCCTCAACCCTGATATCGCCTACTTTGTTGCCGGTTGTGGTATCCACAATACTGATGAGACAAAAGTCCTGCTTCGCTTGCCGGCCGCCATTGCCGACATAAAACAATTTGCTCACAGGATCGTAGATACTGGCATCGGCATGGGCGCTCATTGGAATCGCACCCAAAAAATCGAAAGATGTTCCGTCGTAGATCTCAACCTGGTTTGGGCCTCCGTCATCGACGACAAATAGCTTCTTCGAATCGGGATCGTAAGCCATCGAGTGGGGAGCTTTCGGCCCTGTGATCCTGTGGATCAGTCTGTTGGCGCGCAGGTCGATTACTTCAACTGCTGAATTATCCTCGGCCGTGAGGAATAGCCGTTGACCCGGAAGATCCACCTGGAAATGATCAAAATCACCGTCCTTGAGACCTGGAAGAGAAATGGATTGAATCAGCTTCAAAGGGCCCGGCACCTGGGCGTGCATTCCGGCTCCAGGCAGTACGAACAAACTCACTAACGCTGCGATTAGTTTTTTCATTGTTCCCTTCTCCGGTCAGGTTCCCGTTTCTCCGGAAATGATAGGAGCAAAAAGAAACATGCGCTAATTTTTTTGTAACGAGGTGATTCGCGGACGACTTCACTGCGTTACGTGCGACAAAAGGAAAAAAGCCAGTCTCTTTGACGCATCGCGAATTTGAGGTTCTGCGGCTACTGTGGACTCATCGCGATAAGGTGGTCACACGCGAGCAACTGCTGAGATCGGTTTGGGGCTACACCGAGGTGCCGGTAACTCGAACCGTTGACCACTTTATTGCCCGGCTTCGATCAAAAATTGAGAGTGAGCCGCGGAACCCTGGGTTCCTTCCTACGGTATATGGAGACGGATACCGTTTGACGCCCAATCCTTAAAGGCGCAGCTCGAGAGCGCTCCTGGAACAAAGTCTTACAATTGGGTCCTTGACCCGGGCTCCTCAAAGATATAAGAACCGCATCGAAAGGACGAACCCAAGGACGCGTTTACCGGACGGCTGCGTTGAAGAGGGCCAACGGAGAGCTCGGTACCTCCTACGAACGTGACCGGCGAGCCAGGCGGAAGTGATCTACTCGCAGATCGGTAGGAAGTTCGATGCAAACGGAACTCGATACTTGCGCAAGGTCACGGCGCCGTCATCGTCGGGGCTTCGTTGCGGTCTGTGGTCAGCGGCGCGAATGGCATGCGGCACAATGCCCGGTTGCTCACCCAAACGATTGCTCTGGGCGGACACATCAATCCGAACCCGCGTGGAACCGAGGCGCCGCCGCGCAACCAGCGGCCTCAGGTGCAGGGATTCTCGGGCCGTTCGGGCGGCGACCGCTCGTGGGATCACTTCAAGCAAATCATCCTTGAAGAGAATGGCGGCCGCGTTCCCGTTGCGCCTCCTGCCGGTCAGAAGGTCCCGCCACGTTCGAAGGACACCATTAAAGAAGATCTGGTTATTGCGAGCCGGATCCTGGCCTCTCCCGATAGCGGCATTCTCGACGCGCTGGGGCATGTCAGCGTTCGCAATCCGAATAATCCCAATCACTATTTCATCTCGCGCGCAGTCTCAGCCGGAAGCATCACGGTTTCGGACATCATTGAAAACGATCTTGACAGCCGGGCCGTCGGCGGTCCTCGCGACGATGAGTTCCAGGAGATCTATCTTCACGGGGAGATTTACAAAGCCAGGCCGGACGTGATGGCCGTTGTTCACGCGCATACGCCAGAGATGGTGGCGTTCAGCCAGATTGACGTGGCCCTCGGCCTTGTGTACAACGGCGCGAGCTTCATCGGGAACAATCTGAAGAATTGGGTTGTCGGAAAATACGATCTTAAGGGAACTATAGTCAGCAACCCCATGCTCGGCCACGCGCTTGCTGAAAGTCTCGGAAGGACACCGTTATTCTGCTGGCGGGGCACGGCTTCGCGCTCACCGCTCCGTCGGTCTACGACCTGGTCAGCGACGCGCGCGACATGCGCATCAACGCACAAATCCAGGAGCAAGCGATCCTGCTGCGCGGTCGCATCAACTTTGTGGAGGCTCCGGCGCCTGGAACTGCGAGAAATGCAGGCACTGGCGTGTCGTCCCCCGACGGATCCGGCGGCGGCCGCCGTATCGCTGAACGAGCGTGGGAGTACTGGCGGCAGACGATTCGTTTAAAGTAGTCGCATGAATGTTGCGACCCGAATCACGGGAGTGCTTTCCCCGGTTGTTACGCCTTTCAAGACCGACCTGTCGCCGGACAGTCCGCTGGAGAAGTCCGGCGTTCAGATCTCCATTAAGAAAGGAAAGTGACAAATGAGAGGAAACCGAGGAAGACTTATGGGGTATCGAAACGATTACTAGGACGTGCTTGCTTATGCTGATCGGTCTTACAGCCGGTCGCGTGGTCTGCCTCGACGCTTGGGCGCAAGCGACGGCTCAAATCGCCGCGTCGTGAGCGCGGAGAGGGTGACAACCTGTTCACAGACTCTGTCGTCGCATTGGACGCAGACACAGGCGAGCGGAACTCCGAAAGCTCTGTCCACGGGCTGAACGGACGGTCAGAGGCAAGTTGACGTAAAGCGCCTTCATACGTCATCCATCCAGGAAAGGTCTCCGTTTGACACCGTCCGGCTGCCTTGTTATCTTGGCCCGCTGTTCAATTCGACAATTGGTGATTTGCGGAGACCAGGGAATTTGAGTTCCGCCTGGATGTCGTGAACGTGCCTAACCATTCGATTTTCGGAAATCCGGATCTGAACATCGACTCCAACAACTTCGGCCGTATTACGACGGCCTCAGCGGGTCGAAGATTCACAATCAATGCTCGCTTCAACTTCTGACACCGACCAGCACGAGGAGGTAAATCATGCTCAAAAGCAAAACGATCGCGATACTGTTCGCGGTGGTGGTCTTCAGTTGGTTGGCTTCGGGTCAGGTTCTTGACGCGGCTGTTCCGTGCGAAAGTCCGGTCTCTCTGAGCCTGCCGAATGCGGCCGTTGCATCTGCTCGTACTGTCGCCGCGGGCGCGTTTACGCCACCTTCCGGAAATGCCGCGGATTTCAAGAACCTGCCGCCGTTTTGCCGTGTGGCGCTGACGCTGAAACCGAGCAGCGACTCCGATATCCGCGCCGAAGTATGGATGCCGGCCGAAGGCTGGAACGGCAGGTTTCAGGGGAACGGAACCGCTGGCATGGGCGGAGCCATACCCTTCAACGCGTTGGCTGCTTCTCTGCGGCAGGGTTATGCCAGAGCCGCAAGCGACACCGGACATCAAGGAGACTCCAGTTACGCGATCGCCCATCAAGAGAAGGTGATTGACATCGCTTACCGCTCGTTCCATGAAACGACCGTAAAAGCCAAAGCCGTGATTGCGGCGTTTTACGGCAATGGGCCGAAGTTTTCTTACATGGATGGATGCGGGACGGGCGCGCAGTATGCGCGGGCTGAACTGCAACGCTACCCCGAAGACTACAACGGCATTGCGATAACTGGCTTTTCCAACAAATCCAACCATGTGTTCTGGCAGATGTGGGCCTGGTATGCCGCTCATCAGGACGAGGCCAGCAATATCCCGCCGGATAAATACAAAGTGCTCCACAATGCGGTGCTGCAGCAATGCGACCTCCTCGATGGAATCAAGGAGGGTGTGCTCGAAGACCCCAGGCAATGCAAAGTCGATCTGACGGCCCTCCAATGCAAAGCCGGAGACGGACCCAATTGCCTGACCGCCCCGCAGATGGAGACGGTCCGCAAGATCTATGCCGGACCGAAGAATCCCCGCACCGGCGAGCAGATCTTCCCGCCTCCCTATCCGGGAAGCGAACTCACCTGGTACCGCTTTACCGAACCCAAACCGTTCGCGCTGGCCGATGATTTCTTCCGGTACTTCGTCTTCAAGGACGCGAACTGGGATCCCAAAAAGCGTCCCATCAATTTCGACACCGATGTGGCCCTTGCCGATTCGCCTCAGAACGGAGTGGTTAATGCCATGGATCCCGATCTCAGCAAATTCGTCGGGCGCGGCGGCAAGTTCCTCCTGTATGAGGGATGGAGCGACACGAGCATTCCGCCGGATCGGGCCATCCAATATTACAAAGACGTCGTGGCCAAACTGGGCACCCAGAAGGCGAAGGACTCAGTCCGCCTGTTCATGGTGCCCGGCATGGCACATTGCAGCGCCGGCGAAGCTCACGGCACATTCGATTCGTTGAAGGTCCTTGAGCAGTGGGTCGAGAACAAGAAGCCGCCGGGGGAGATCGTCGTGTCCCGAATCAACGAGGGTAAGGTCGTTCGTACGCGACGCCTGTGCCAGTACCCGCTGGTGGCTACGTACAAAGGAATCGGCAGCACCGACGACGCCGCAAATTTCGTCTGCAAGGCGTCGGCAAAATAGCCGCGCGCGGAGGTGGTCAGTTCGGCGGGATTGCTGTATTTTGCCGATCTGATTGTCTTTCAGAGATGGAGGGCGACATGTCGACAGGCTTAAAGATGACCATCGCTCTGGTGGTGATCGGACTGGTGTCAACTGCGGCCCCGGCGCAGCCGGCCCAGGCCGACCCGCGAGCGGCGCAAGCCGTGCTCGTGAAGCAGGTAAAGGAGCATATCGATAAGGCGAAGGCGGCCGCAGGCAAGGAGTGGCCGTGGTTTCAGCAGATGCTGTGCAGCAATCCACAACTGGGCGGGGACGTGATCGGCATGTTCTTCGGCGCGTCGCGGCTAAGCGCGCCCGACGCGGATTTCGAGCCCGTGCGCGTTTTCGACAACCTTTATTATGTCGGGCTGCAACAACTCGGCGCTTGGGCGGTCACGACTTCCCAGGGCATCATGCTCATTGACGCCCTCAATCCCGGCGACACCGAGCCGCGTCTGCTTCCCAATATAAGCAAGGTCGGACTGAATCCCGCCGAGATCAAGATCGTGATCGTCACGCATGCCCATGCGGATCACGGCGGCGGCGCCAAATATCTGCAGGATAAATTCGGTGCCAAAATCGTCATGTCAGCCCAGGATTGGGATGGCGCGGTGAAAGGCGGCCTTGGCGGTCCGAACAATGCGCCAAGGCGGGATACGGTGGTGACCGACGGAGATAAAGTCACATTAGGAGATGTGACTGTGACGACCGTGTTCACGCCTGGACACACACCGGGTTCGATCTCCGTCATCGTTCCAGTCAAAGCCGACGGCGTCAGCCACACCGCGATGATGTGGGGCGGTCCGCAGTGGGGCTTCAGGAACGCGGACGTGCCAGCGCGGGAGTTTTATGAGAATTCGCTGGTGAAGTTTCAGCAGGCGGTCAAGCGAGCCGGCGCCGACGTCGTACTGGAGAGCCATCCGTTCCTCAGCAATCTGGTAGAGAAACTGGCGGCCCTCCGCAACCGCAAAGCGACCGGTCCAAATCCTCTCATTGTCGGAACCGATGCCGTCGATCGCTACATGACGATCTGGACGGAGTGCGGCCGCGCCAGCGTGGCCCGCTACAAGCAGTACCAATTGAAATACGGCCCGAATGCGCGCGACTGGCCCCAGCCGGCTTTCATGGACGAGGAATTACTGCGGTAGTCTTCGGTGATGCCTATTCTGTTCCACAGACGAAACTAGCCGCATCATCAATACTGCCGCTTCCTTTGTATTTCGCGACCTTCGGATATGGGCACAAGGGACGGGTGCGATCGACTGTGCCATCGCGCTGTCTGTGCGACGCAATGATCTGATCCGGCGCTTTGCCGTTTTCGACCCACTGTTCGAGCGCCGCCATAGGGTCGAAGCTATTCGGTCCTTCTCCTCCGCCGCAATGCTGCATGCCCGGCATCATAAACAAACGCACCCAGTCGGAGGGTGCTTTCGTGCCGGTTAAGGATTTCTTGTAATAGTTCACGCTAGCCCGTGGCGCGATATCCTGATCAGCCCATCCGTGGTACATCAGAAGTTTGCCGCCGCGTTGAGCGAACTTCGTCAGGTTGGGATCAACAGCCTCAATAGTGCCCTTGGCGAGTTTATCTGCAGTAGCCGTGTCTCTTTCGAGATCAAACGTTCGCCAGTCCCAGTTTGGATTGCCAAAGAGGACATACTTGAAATCATCAAGTGCAGTGTCATACGGATCCGGCCCTTTGAGCAAGCGTCCCCAACCGAGTTCGCTGCCTGGCTCGAAACCGGGGAAGATCAGCGTCCCCGTATGTCGATCTCTCGCGGGGCCCACGATGATCGCGGCCGTACGAACTTGAGCTTTCGTGAGGCACTGTGGGCCGTCAGCACCTTTGCATTCAGTAACGCTCGGGTCGAAATGACATCGCAGCGGGTTCTCCAGCAGACCGTCTTTGACCCCATCGAGTGCATCACACTTTCCGAGTACGGCCTCGTGAATGATGGAGTATTTACTCGGAGGTATGTAGCTATCTTTGTCTTTGAACATCGCCTGACCCATCCACACACGCCAGGCATCGAGATGCGTCTTCGGGTTTGCGGCTGCTCCAGCGAGGATTCCGTCGAAGTCTTCCGGGTATCGCTGAGCTTCAACCAAAGCCTGCCGTCCGCCCGTGGAACAACCCTTGAAATAGGAGAACTTCGGGGGCTCGCCATAAAACGCCGCGAGAATAGCCTTGGACGCGATCGTCGTTTCGTGTACCGCTCGATAAGCGTAGTCGAGCAATTTTTCGGGGTGCCCGAGTGCGAATTTGGCTCCTGCATCATCATGGCCCGTATCGGTGGATGCTGTCGCATATCCGTTTCTTAATGCGCCGGCCATTCCACCCGGTCCGCCACTTGCAGCTGCGTCCCCATTCATGTACGAAATAGCTCCAGCCCATCCTCCGTTACCGACAACCTGAAACTTCCCATTCCATTTTGTCAGGGGCAGCCAAAGCTCCATTTTTATGTTGGAGTCGGTGGATGGTTTTAATGTAGCGGCGATTCTGCAGAATGCCGGAAGGTCTTTGAAGGCTGTGTTTTGTATCGTCCCTCGGTCACCGCGACTCGGCGGCGAAAACTCTCCGGCAGCAACCGACTGTGCCAAGGTGATTGTCGTGTGTGCCAACGAGAGCGATTGCAAAGTCTCGCACGTTGCGCTGTACCCAATTGGTGTGATCGACAGAATCGGCCAAATTGCGAAAACAAGCTTCCGCAGAATCATAGTGTCCACCCCTGACGGCGATGACGATCGGTCGGCCTTCTTTTCATGCGTGCCTATCCTATCGCGGCGAGAAAACCACGTAAAAAGAAAAATCGTCGCGCCTAAACGCGCGTGCACGGATCGATTTCGTTTAACCACCCATATATAAAAAACACGCTCATTTTTCGGTTGAAGGAAAACAGATTGGCACTCGCAATCGGCACACAGCTTGGTTCGCTCGAAGTGACGGAACTCATCGGCCGCGGAGGGATGGGCGAGGTCTATCGTGCGCGCCATGCAACTATACCTGGGCGGCCTTGGGCCGGTGCGTCCCTTGGTGGCACGTGTAGGATCGACAAGGAACAGTTCATGCCCCGGCTGAATCGAACCAAAGGTCGTATCGCGGAGCTCGAAGCGAGAATTCACGCAAACAGTCAGGGGGCTGATCGACAACAAGAATTACGATTTCTTGTGGATCACTCTAAAAAGCTGGCGGTCCATCTTCGACCTGGGCCTTCGAGAATGCAAATTGGAATCGAAGACGAGAGATCATTCGCAGCCTGGTTGAGAGAATTGAAATAGCGCGTACGAGCATTTCCATCGTCTACCGAGTGCCCGCTGGCACTGCTGTCTCGCTCCAGGATCCCATTATCGTGACATTGTCGCGGGCGTGAACTCCCCTGGGAATGACAAAACTGATTCAGAAGAAAGCGGAGAGGGGGGATTCGTTTCGTGTCCGGGATAATGAGGTCTGCAAGTTACAGATTCAACGTTGCCAAAGTTCCCATGACTGCCACACTTGCCAGGGCGCATTGCCCTAAAAGACCCTGAGCTCTGGCACCGATTACCGACTTGACGCTGGCCAAAGAAACCGCCAAAGTTTACATGCAGAGGTCACCAATCAGCCGGTAGTGGGCAACAACGCGTTTCGCGGAATGAAACAAATGAAACCAGAAGGTAAGGTTGCCAGGCATAACAAAATACTTGGCAGCAACATTGTGATAACAGGGTCGTCCGGGGGGCTCGGGTCTCACTTGGTGAAACATTTTGCGGCAGCTGGAGCAAATGTCTACGGGGTGGATCTCGTCACCCCGAAACATGAAGTCGAGGGTGTTCAGCCTATCACTGCTGATTTGAGCAAAGCAGACGGAGTCAGGTATGCGCGGGAATTCCTTTCCACACGAGTGGCAGGATTGGAAATCCTCATCAACTGCGCGGGGCAATTCCATGTCGATCCTGTGAGCGAAAACGCATGGGAAACCGCCGACAAACTGTGGAAGGCAAACGTCATGACCACTATCATGTTCACTTTGCAGCTCGAAGCTTTGCTTGCTTCTGGTTCCAACCCTCTCGTGGTCAATGTGGCTTCAACTGATGGCGTCGTTGCGAGCGGCGGGCAGGATAACGAAATCGGGGTCTGCCACGACATTCTCTACGCCGTGTCGAAAGGCGCCGTGGTGACCTTCACGCGTGCCTTGGCGATGAAGTGGGCACCGCTAAGCATTCGAGTCAATGCAGTCTGTCCGACGATCTTTCCCTCACCAATGACTGATTCCTTGCTAACGATAGCGGGGAAAGAGCAGGAACTTGCTGGAAGAATTCCCCTCCGGCGGCTTTGCCAAACTCAGGACATTGTTGAAGCTGTCGATAGCATTTATCCAATGCTAATGACTACGGGACATCTGTTTCCGATCGATGGTGGATACTTGTGTCAGTAGCGCCTCGTCCGCTTTCATTGCTGAGCGGAATTCGCAACTTCGATACGGATGCATTTCCAATTGACAGTTGATCTATTACACGCGGTGCCGACAGCCGCGTTCACTATCTCGCCGTCGAATTCAGGTATTCTGTAGCCGCGTGCAAGGTAAAGAACGCCTCAGGCTTTGTGTGTCCAGAACACGATCCAAGTCATGCCTGATCCAGGTAGACCGGCCAAACCGGCTCCCTTTTAAACCGCCACTAAACATTTTTTCACGTCCTTAATGATGCCCTCCTGCTGGACCTTGTCGCTTGAACGGCGAAGAGCGCTCTAGTAGATTCGCTGTCGAAGGCCGGACTTCTGCAAAATGTGCCTCCGTGATCGAGCCGTCAGCATGATTGCCACGTGTGCCGAAAACAACGCGTCTTTCTCAGATGCCTACGCGACGCTTCGGCAAGATCTTCATGCTTCCCGTCCGACATGACGCATCGGCGGCACTGATCAGAACATGAACTTCACCGACAACTGGACCTGCCGCGGATCGCCGACGCCTTGACGGAGAAACCCGTCGAAGTTGATTAAGCCCGGCGAAGCCAGAGGATTCACATTGTTGGTGTTGTTGAATGTGTTGAACATCTCGATCTGCGGGACTATCGAGTAGTGTTCACTCAATTTGAACGGACGCTGCAGCCGCCAATCGAACGAGAAGAACTCGTTGTCCTTGCGCAGGCTGTTGCGGTCCGCGCCTTTGCGCGGAGACGGGCTGATCGGTTGAGCCGAATGCGCCTGCATGCGGACGTCGGCGATGAAGCCTTTTCCGAGGTCCCAGTACGAGAAGAAATTGAACTTGTGACGTTCGTCTCGATCGGAGGGGGCGTACTCGAGGTAGAGCCTGTTCACATCAAAGTAACGGAAGGTGAAGGGATCGCGTTCGTTGGAGTCGTCATCCCAGTCCTGCGAGTAAGTGTAGCTGCCTTCCAACTGGAATCTCCGGCTGAAACGCTTGCGCACGCCGAACGTCACGCCGCGATATAGGGACTTTGCAGAACTCACGGTGTCGGTGACGTCACCCAGATTCTTGAACAAGGCGGAGTTTGCGTTGGGATTGATAAAGCGCGTGAGATGAACGCCCTTCGACCAGGTGAAATCCACATAGGCGAACACATCTTGTGCGAGTTGCTGCTGGAGGGCGGCGTTAGTCGTGTAGATGCGAGGATTAGCATAGTCCTTGCTGAATACGGTGACGCCCGCACCAACGGGAAGGGTTCCCGCCGGAATCGACGGTGGTACGAGCACGCCGGGGTATGTCGGAAGATCGCCGCCTGCGGTGTTGAAAAACCCCCCCGGAAATCCTCCCGCGGCGATCGACTGTTGCTGGATGCCGTTCGTTGTGATCGCACCCACCTGCGTCAACATGTTCTGGCGCGCGTTGTAGATTCCCCAGCTCCCCCGCAGAACAGATTTGCCGTTTCCCGCGGCATCCCAGGCAAAGCCCACGCGCGGCTGGAACATTCTCTTCTGATTGTGAATCGTCCCGTCGGATGGGAAACGCGGATCGCTCAAATAAGGACCGTAAGCAGTTTTCGATGGATCCAAGGTAGGTTTAGGGAAGATTTGCGCCTCCCAGCGCAGACCGTAGTTCACCGTAAGATTCTTCGTGGCCTTCCAACTGTCCTGTAGAAACAGGCCGTAATCCTCGTTCTTGATGGAGGACGCGCCTGCCGCGTCGGTGGTCGGTCCGCTGAGCGCGGCGTGCTGGAGGTAGAGGAGCATCGGCGTGTTGGCCGCCGATCCGTCCGAACAGGTCTGGCCGAAATTGATCCACGCGCCATTCCCGCAAATCGCAGCCCTCGGACCGTAGCCGGGTCCAAGCGAGGCAGGCGAGGCGTAGTGCAGGAAGCCCACGACGTCGCTGAAGATGTAGCGTCCCGTGAAGAAGCCGCGGAAGACCTGGGTGTTCACACTATGCACCCAGCCGCCGCCGAACTTGATGTTGTGGCCGCCCGTGACGATGGAGAACTTGTCGCTCAAATCGGTGCGCCAGAAAAGCTCGTCGATGGACGGTTCTATAAAGTAGGGCTGGCCGAACCGGAAGGTCGTCGCAAAACCCATCGCGGTGTCCGGGACCTTGGAGGAGACCGCGTTACGCGGACGATTCTCGCGCGAATAGCTCAAGTGGAACTCGTTCAACTTGGTCGGCGAGACCGTTGTGAACAAGTTGCCGTTGACCACGTTGATCTTCGAGGGACCCTCAATCCCATTGGCTGAGTTTCCATAGGTCGGCACATCGAACGTCTGGTTGGTGTTCTTGGAATAGTCAAAGTTGTACGACACGCCCATGGAGCTTTTGGGGGTCAAGTTCCAGTCGATACGGCCAAATGCCGCACTGTTATTGATCGAGTGGATAACGGGCTGGCTTTCGTCCTGACTGAAACGGGTCTTGAAAAAATTGATCAACGCCAGGCGCTGGCAGTCGGCGCTGCCCGCGATCGCCGTGTCGTTGGTGCTCACAACTGGAGCAGAAATCGAGCAGGGAGGGCCAATGGCGGTACTCAGATTGTCGCGGCGGAGGTTTTCGAAGATCTGCTCGAACGCGCCGAAGTAGAACGCTTTGCCGCTGACAATCGGTCCGCCAATGCTTCCGCCGGACTGCTCGCGGCGAAAATCCTGAAGCGGGTTGCCGTCCGAAGTGTTGGCACTCAGAGCTCGCAGCCGCTGGTAATGAAACAGGCTGCCGTGCAGGTCGTTTGTGCCGGATTTGGTAATGACGTTGACCACGCCGCCGGCCGTGCGGCCGAACTCCGCGCTGGCGCCGGTGGCCACAACCTGGAACTCCCTCACGGCTTCCATGCTGATGTCCACGGCGGCGCGCTGGCCTCCGACTTGCTCGCCGAAGAATCCATTGTTGTAGTCGCCACCATCGACGGAGATGTTGTTGAAGACCCCACGCTGGCCGGCAAAGTTGATCTCATCGCCGTCCGCGCCTTGAACGATGCCGACTCCCGGGGTGAGTGTCAGCAGGTCCTCGAATTTGCGCCCGAGAACAGGCGTGCTGCTCACCGTGAGGTCATTCAGCGTGGTGCTGGACTCCACTCGGGTCACGTCGACGGGTGTGGCAGAGACCGTGATCTCTTCCGACACCGACGATATTTTCATGGAGATCGGGAGCGATAAAGCCTGGCCCACAGTCAGCTCCAGGTTCCCCTGAACGATAGTCGCGAAACCCGGTTTCGAGGCCGTCACCGTGTAGCGGCCCGGCGGCATTTGCAGGAGTGCGAACCGCCCGCTGGCATCGCTGTCCTGGCTGCGCGTGAAGTTCGTGTCCAGGTTCCTGGCTTCAACTCTGGCGTCGGGAACTGCAGCCCCTGTTGGATCGGCTATGGTGCCTTGGATGACTCCCGTCGTGGCCTGCGCCTGGCCCCAACCGAGCGCCGTGCATGTCAGAAACAAAAATGAGAACTGGATAGTCCGCTTCACAGATGCCTCCATTTTAGTGTTCGAGATCTTTCCTATTACGGGGGACAACGTGGTTCCGCTTCGCTTGGCTGGCGGGGGTCATGTTAACTCGAAACTAACAATTGCAGGCGCGAAATTTGTTCACTCCACGGGATATGGGCCCTCTGCAAAGTTGCCCGCGTGGTATCCCTTGATTCCCACAGCACGCGACAAAGGACTGCGCGGGTCGGCCCCCGCTTTCAGGCTGTCGAGCACGTGTACAAAGTCATACCGAGGGCGCCAGCCCAGCTCGTTTCTGGCTCGTTCATCGACACACACTCTTTCGACGCTTGGAAACATCCTCCGGCCTCGACGGGCATTCTCCGGCTCGTACTCCGGAACCCGCCGCCTCAGGACTAAAGGTGCGTTCGCGCGCAAGTCGAACAGATCGTCACGTGTAAAACGTGTGGTCGCAGTTATGATGTAGCGGCCAAAGCCGATTGAAGATGCCTTCTCAAGCGAGCAGATGAGCGCGGACGACGTCTGCGGATGTCTACGCGGCGATAGAGAAATTCACTCGCCTTAACGCTGCTGTCGTCGTAGGACTGTAGCGTCTCTTTGCGCTCATCCTCTTCAGGAAGGAAGCGCGAAGTTCTCAAGACGAGGCATGCGAGTCCGTGATTCCGATGGAACAGCTTGCAAAGATCTTCCGCCGCAGTCTTTGTCAGGCCGTAGACATTCGCAGCGAGAATCCGCACCCGACTTTGGCAGCGGCGATCTCGTCCACGCGCCGGAACGATGTGAGTTGAAGCAACTATTTCAGAGCTTCTTCCAATGGAATTCCTTGAGCTCTAAAGAAGCTGAGTTTGTCAAAGTAGCCGCGCTGGAAAACGATTTGTCCGTTCTTGACTTGGAAGAATCCGCATCCGCGCACACCCAATGGGTCCGACCATTCAAGAATCGCCCATTCTCCGTCTTGAAATAGATTTTCGACCTGACAGACCATTCTTGCGCGCCCAAAGTCCAGCTCGAACAGTTTTCGAATCTTTTCCGCACCCTTCAGCGGTTCATAGGCAACTTGGTGATTGACTGCGTCCTTGTGGTAGAGGCTCACAAGCTCATTTACATCTGCTCGATTGAATGCGCTGACCCAAGCTTGAACCACTTCTTTTGGTGTCTTGTGCATGGGGTCTCCTTCGCGTCCAATACACTACTCCACGATTTGAAGAACTTCCAAGTACATCTCTGTCATATCGCTGATGATATTTTCGCTTCGATAGAGCCGATGGAGTAACGGGCCGAATTTTTCGAGCACTCTCGCATTCCTCGGTCTTATGTTAGCCGGCGGAAATCTTTTGATTGCGGATGGCGCAGTTCGATTGTTTCGAAGGAAGGTAGGTGATGTTGGACTGGCTGGGAATTTACAGCTTGGTTGCCGCACTAATATTTATTGGAGCTGGCTCCATCGCGCTCGATTTACCGCGCGATAGTCAAGAAGCTGAACAATTGGAATCGCGCTTGCCATACCGACACGTTAGCAAAGGGAGATTCAGACAATGAATAGGACCAATTATTGCGAAGAACGCTCGTTCGGGTTTGCTTACCGCTTTTGCTGCATTCTTCGTCTTCTCGACAACGGCGATGGAACAGGTGGCCACAATCGATTCTGAGACTATGCGGTCCGAACGCACTGGGGCTTACCGATGAATAGTCGTCACTTCATTACGGCGCAAAGGTATGGTGATGCTGTGAGAACGTCGGAAACGGACTCCGCGATGGCAATCGCAATCGCTCCACCGATAGTGACACGGGAACTTGTGACACAAGTCCCTGCTGCGGGACGGATAGCGCTCATCAATTCTGACGGAAACATCGTTGCAGTCAATCAGAACTGGATGGCCCTCGCCGAAGAGACCGGTGCGGCGTTGGATCATGTCGGACCAGGAATGAACTATCTGGAAGTGTGCTGCCAGGCAAGCGGTTCCTCCAGCGATGCTCGAGAAGCTCTAAGCGGAATCCGTGCGGTTCTGGAAGAAAAGATTCAATCCTTCAATATGGATTATGCCTGCGAGACCCCTTCGGGACCAGCTTACTTCCGCATGTGCGTCACGCCGATCTGTTACAAGGATGCTCGAGTTGCCATCGCTCATGTGGATGTCAATGAACTACACCTTTCAAAGGAGAGCAGCTTCAAAAGCATGCAGCAGTTCAAGCGGTGTCTGATCAATGCGCAGGAGGAGGAACGGCAGAGAATTTCGCGAGAAATACACGATGATCTGGGTAACAGGATCGCAGTCCTGGCGTTCTCGGTTCACCAAGTCATGAAGGAAGGTACGAAGGTCTCGCACTCGAGCATGAACCAATTGAATCAAGTCATTAATGACCTTACAGATCTTTCAAATGCGCTGCGCAACCTCTCGCACGGTCTTCACCCCCCGCTCCTGCGGTATGTGGGAATCTGCGCAGCACTGAAGAGGCTTTGCGTAGAATTCGAAAAAACGCGAAGTATCCGAATAGATGTTGTGGTTCCCGAGGAGTTCCCACGCCTTCCCGATGAAGTGCAACTTTGCATTTTCCGGATTTCGCAGGAATGTTTACAGAATATTGCCAAGCACTCCGGTGCCGATTGTGCCCGTGTTGTCCTTGAAAGCACGCCCGGGCAGGTCCAGTTAATAGTGTCCGACACCGGCCGAGGATTTATCGAATCGGATGCCATGCGAAAGGGTGGCCTCGGCCTTGTCAGCATGAAAGAACGGGTGCTGTGCGTTGGGGGATGCCTGGAAGTGAAAAGTTCACTCGGTGGGGGCACCGAAGTACGCGTCGGAATCCCGCTCCAGGACAACCCGTCGATTTGGACATGATTTACATGAATCGCACAAGCGTTCTACTCGCAGATGATCACGTTATGTTGACGGATGCGCTTGTCAGCCTCGTGCGGCAAACTGTGCAGCGCAGATGAATTTATGAAGGCGATTCAATGCGTTGCTCGGGGCGCCACGTACATCACGCCACTGCAGCCCTGCTGGGGATCTCAACACGACTACCGAATCGCACGAATATGAAATCATGCGTCAACTCAGGGTCCGGACAACTGCAGAACTGATGCGGTACGCCGTTTGCATCAAGCTCGTTTAATCCGGGGGCCTGAGTCCGGTGGCCCGCTTCCCCGATACGTCCTTTGGGCTCACCTGCGCCGATCCCGTGCTTGCTCTGAAGACCGCGCCGTTTGCCGTCCTGTTATCTCATCCTGCAAAAGCCTTATGAGGATACCCGGCAGCTCGACGTTGCCACAATCGTCAAAGCTTCGCACGCACTGTTCAGCGAGTGTATAGTCTGCTTGATTGGCCTGCCGCTTGCGGGGCACTTCCGATGAGTTCCTCCGACCCTGCTCTGGCCTGGCGCAAAGGATCGCGATACGTCATTGGCTCTTTAACCAGGAGGCAACTATGGATCGCACGCAAAAACCCGTTCGTCTTTTTGGCGAAGATCTAACCGAATCCCCGCACGTTTGTGCATTCTTTCGTACGTCGGACGAAAGATATCGGGTGCTGATGCCGTTTATCCGCGAAGGCATGGAACGCGGAGATAAGGCACTTCACATCGTTAATCCGTCGCTTCGTCACCATCACACGCAGCGTATGAGTGAAGCTGGAATCGACGCCGAACGAGCGGAAGTCGACGGCCAATTAGAGATAATCGGATGGTACGACGGGCCTTTGCGCGGTGGCCGTTTTAACCAGAGCGAATGGCTCGCGTCACTTTCGGTAGTTTTGAATAATGGAAGAACTCAAGGTTTTCCCATAAATCGTTTCATCGCGGACATGGAATGGTTGCTGGACAACCCAGACGTAATGGATCGTGCTCTCGAGTTCGAGTGCCGTGCGAATCTTGCCCTACCCAAAGCCGGAGATATTGTTATTTGCGCCTACGATCTGGATAAGTTCGGCGCGGAAATGGTCGTTAATGCCCTGCGGACGCATCCGCTGGTGATCATCGGCGGAATGATCCAGCACAATCCTTTTTACGTTGCGCCTGATGAATTGTTGAAAGAACTGTCTGAACGCGAGTCTTCCGGGACCGGTTCGTCTACAGGAGCCTGAATCACTGCCCGTGAAGGATGCCTCCGTGAACCAAGACTGTTCGGTCAGCAATACACATTCAGAGGAGCGGTGGTTGAAGGAATGCCTTCGCGATTTAACAGCTTTCACATCCCTTCCGCTGTTATATAAGGACAAAACTCCTCGCGAGATCGCCGATAGCCTGGCCGCCGTGCTTCAGAGCACCCTGCGCTCCGATTTCGTGTTGGTTCGCATTACGGGTCCATTCGCAAAAGAGCCAATCGACGCGGCGCGTGCAGCAAGGCGATATCCGAAGGTTGATGCGCTGAAGATTTCAGAGCGCGTGGCCCCATTCCTGGAACTGGAACGCGGAGGACCGGTGGTTGCCGGATCCAATCCTCTTGGACCTGGTGAACTCCAATTTGCACGGAGACCGCTCGGCTTCTTGAGCGAGTATGGAGTTGTGCTCGTTGGTGGATCACGCGCGCTCGGCTTTCCCACAATCACGGACCGGTTGCTCCTGGATGTCGCAAGCAACCAACTGGCGACATTACTGGAAACCATGGCTCTCCAGATACGTGAACGGGAGCTCCAGACGAAATCGGCAGCTCAGCAACGTCTCCTGGAAACTGTACTCAAGCAGTTACCTTGCGGTGTCATCATCGCAAACCCACCGAGCGGCGAGATTGTTCTGACCAACTCGCAAGCCGCGGACGTGTTGGTACCGTCGGCCGGCCAAACCGGCCGCCGAACCGTGCTCGATCTGGAGCTGGGCTTTCGTGCCGACGGCCGCCGCTACGAGCCGAAAGAGTCGCCTCTTGCTCGCACCATATTTAACGGAGAAATCGTCAAAGACGAGGAGTTCGAGTACGTTCGCTCCAATGGTGAGCGGCGCTACATTGTGGCGAACTCTGCTCCGGTTCGGAATGACCGAACCGAGGTAATTGCCGGCGTTGTCGCGTTGCAGGATATCACCGAGCTTCGACAGACGCAGAAGATGTTGCTCCTCAAGAGTGAAGAAAAGTATCGTGATTTGATCGATCTTTCTCCCGATGCAATTTTTATCGTCGATAGCAAAGGCAACTATGTCTCCGGAAATCCGGCAGGTCTGGAGCTGCTGAAGTGTACTGCGCAGGAACTCACCGGTATACCAATCGCCGATACTTATTTGCCGGAGGAGCGCGACACATTCCGGTCCCGGTTCGAGACATTGAAGACTGAAACCATTATCCGATTCGAGCTGACGCTTTTGCGGAGCGATGGGACTACTGTACCGGTCGAGGTTTCAGCTTCGCAAATACGCGATGGCTATTTTCAGACCGTCGTGAGAAATATCAGCGAACGCAAACGCAGCGAAGCGGCGTTGGAGAAGGCGCTCAAAGAAATCCAGTTGTTAAAAGATCAGCTATACGAAGAAAACATTGCGCTTCGCGAAGAAATCGTCAAGAACTCAATGTTTGAAGAGATTGTAGGGGTTTCTCCCGCGCTCCAGGCAGTCCTTTCTCGAGTATCCAAGGTAGCATCAACGGATTCTACAGTTCTCATCACGGGCGAAACCGGAACTGGCAAGGAACTGATTGCTCGTGCGATTCACAAAGGATCGCAACGGTCTTCGCGGGCCTTTGTCAATATGAACTGCGCTGCGATCCCGCGGGACTTAATCGCGTCCGAGTTGTTTGGCCATGAAAAGGGCGCGTTCACAGGGGCGCTGCAACGCCGCCTGGGGCGGTTCGAAATTGCGAAAGGCGGGACGATTTTCCTGGACGAAGTAGGCGAGCTTCCACTCGATACGCAGGTCGCGCTCCTGAGAGTGCTACAGGAACGGGAAATCGAGCGCGTCGGGGGGGCGCAGTGCATCAAGGTCGACGTTCGCGTCATCGCTGCCACGAATCGTGATCTGAAAGCCGCCACAACCAACGGGACCTTCCGCCTGGATCTCTTCTACCGGCTAAATGTATTTCCCATCGAAGTGCCACCTCTCCGAGAGCGCCAGGACGACATCTTGATGTTGCTCGAATATTTCGTTAAGCGTTACGCAAGCCGGGCAGGCAAGAATATCCGGGCAATCGACAAGAAGACCCTCGACCTCTTTCAATCCTATGAATGGCCAGGCAATATCCGAGAGTTGCAGAACGTCGTTGAGAGGTCCGTCATTGTAAGCTCCGGTGATGTCTTCTCGGTCGATGAATCCTGGCTTTCCAAAGAATCATCTCCATCGGCGCCTCGGATTCAAGCGATCCGGCCCGTTAAGGGCGAGCCGCGTGGAGAGCGGGAAATCATCGAGGCCGCCCTGGCCGAGAGCCGAGGCCGCGTCGCGGGGCCGTCAGGGGCGGCGGCGAAGCTCCGAATTCCGCCATCCACGCTTGAATCCAGGATCAAAGCGCTGAAGATTCGCAAAAGCCAATTTAAATTCGGCTAAGCTTGCTCACGAAAATATTCAAAATCGCGACATTCGCGACATTCGCGAAGTCAATCCAGCTTACCTGTCGTTACCGGTCCTCACTTTCCAGTACTTACGAATGGGGCGTGGTTTGCACCAGGGCTAGACAATGAGCTGCAGAATCGAACGAACTGTCAGTGAAGGCGGCGTTGTCGTCTTGCGCGTGAGTGGCCGGATTCACGTGGAGCATGTAGGCACGCTTAGAGAATTGCTCGGACGGGAAAAGGGCGCTGTAGCCATCGATCTTGCGGAGGTCATTCTCGTGGATCGCGAAGCGGTGAGCCTTCTTGCCCTCAGCGAAGCCAACGGAATCGAACTCAGAAACTGTGCGGCGTATCTACGTGAGTGGGTCACTAGAGAGAGGGATCGTACCGGTAAGGAACCACCAGAGCCGAAGAGCGGGGAGTAAAGAGATGATATCGAAGATCTTTAATCCCGACATCGAACGGGGCGTCATCCTTTCGCGAGGCTCGGTATTTAAGCCGGATCTCGACCAGATACAGTATCCAGGAACCAGGCTGCGGAACAACGGACAGACCCTCGACGATGCAACACGAAACCATATTCTTCAAACTTTGGACGAGGTGCGGTGGGTCATTGGCGGGCGGCACGGATCCGCGACCCGCCTCGGAGTCCCTCGAACCACTCTAATTTCAAAAATGCGCCGGCTTGGCATCGGAGCCGCGCGGGCGGAGTGCGCTGCGTGGGGCGCCACGATACCCGAAGCGTTCGCAACAGCAGCGTCCCAGTGAGCGAGGCATCAGTATGAGCTCGAGGTCTGCGCGACCGGCTTACTCGCAAACAGGTTGATTTCGGACAAGACGTGCTCTCTAACGGCAATTTCAATCCAACCAAGTAAGAGGAGGCGACACCATGAAGAAGGCTCTGTATCTTTTACCGTTCCTCGTCGTGCTGTTTGCGCTGTCCGTCGTAGCGCAGCGATTCGGGGAGGATGCATCTCGCAGCCGCGGCACCCTCGTGAAATTCGAAGGGGGAATCGGGGTCATCCCCGTCGCCAGCGGCGTGGGGCAGGCACCCACCGCCGAGGTCGTGAACCGGAACATTGTCCGCGGGGTCCAACCCGCCGGCCAGATCTGGGTGATCTCCGCTCTCAGGGCGGACGTGAAGGTCGATGGGCGTATCCACGTCGACGGCCAAGGCCTGCTGCTGGGCGGAGGCAACCTCATTGGCTTTACCGCCAACGCCAGCGTCTTCGCGACGCTGATTTGTGAAGCCGTGGCACCCTTTACCGAGCGCAGCACGAATGCTGTCGGCGTTGCACTCGAGCCAGATGGCGACTTCCGGATCGACGATGTGCTGGTCCCGGCGCCACCAGCCGTCTGCGACAGCCCCGTACTCCTCATCCGCGTTACGGGAGCCAACCCAGGCTGGTTCGCTGCGGGCATCCCGAGGCACGACTAGCCTCCGAGCGTAGCGACATAAACGGGGCGTCCGCCAATTCTCGACGGACGCCCTCCAGCGTGACGGGAACGCCGACTTCGACAGTGGCGCGAAGTGTTCCGGACTGTAGAGATCGGCGGACGCGTCAAATCCGCGCGTGCCCGCAAGCCCTGGCGGCCCGTGAACTGGATAGCGCCGCAGGTGGACCTGGTCCATTTCGTGGTGGCAGATAAATTCCACAACATCCTTCGGTGAATCTCCCGGCAAATGGAAATAGCCATAAGTAAAAGGACTAGAACCCAAGGTCCCGGTTTCGCGGCGCAGTGTGGGACTTCTCGGATAAGCGAGCGCAAGGAGAACACAAGCACTAACGCAGTTGATGAGCCGTCGCACCATTAGACTGAGGAGGCGACACCGGCGTCTGTGGTCGGTCGTGTCCGGACGCCCGATCACGGACGAACTCCTCGAGTGGCTCCCGGATCTGTGGTTGCTTGCGGGTTAGGTTATTGGTTGCAGTGGGGGACATTTCGAGTGTTGAGGAGAGGTTGTGATCCTCCTACCTGCAGACTAAACTCCGGTTGCGAAATGGGGTTACGGTATTAGGACGGCGTTTTTCGCGCCAGAATTTACGCCACAAGTAGCTCGTAAGCATTGAAAACGGAAAACGGAAAGCGGAGAGGGGGGATTCGTTCCGTCTCCCGGATAATGAGGTCTGCAACTTACAGATTCAACGTTGCCAACGTTCCCAAGATTGCCGCAGTTGCCACCGCGCATTGCCCTAAAAGACCCTGGACATTTCTGTTGATGCCGCGTTTCACAACAAATCGCACCCTAATCATTTTCGGTTTCTCGCGTCGGAATCACCGGATGACTGCTACCACGAGCTGGATAACTCCCCCCTCGGAATACGTGGATGACTTTCCCGAGAATCGCAGTTTGGAAAAGAGATTGAACGCCAGCGTGATGGGGAAACATTCACGGGTTTGCATGCCTGTTTATAGTGCCATTTACCGAACTAACGGCTAACCGGCAGTCGGAATGGATGCGGAAACTCCGATTGACTATGTGTATACAATAGCATACAAATATGCATGCGGTTTGAATGGGACGAGTCCAAGAATCGGACCAACTATCGCAAACATGGCGTCTGGTTTGAAGAGGCTCAGACCGTTTGGGCGGACCCTCGCTCGATAGAATTCTTCGACCCGCAGCATAGCGATGCGGAGGATCGATTTCTGCGAATCGGATATTCGTCTGGAGGCCGATTGCTGTTGATAGTTTTCTGCGAGCGGGAATCTGGCGGGGTGATTCGCCTGATTTCTGCTCGAAAGGCGACGGCTAAGGAAACAAAAACCTATGAAAAAGGAATATGATTTGAAGAAACTCAAGCGCAGGCCGGGCACTCCTAAATCCGATCCGGAGGCAGCCAAGATCCCCATTAGCATTCGCCTGGATGGATCAGTACTAGCAACCCTGAAGACCGAAGCCCAACGTCTTGGAATTCCGTATCAGACGTATATTGGAAGCGTGCTTTACCGCTTTGCCCAAGGGGAATTGATCGATCGCAAAATGGTTGACCTTCTTAAGCAGCTAAAGGTGTCCTGACGTCGTAATGTGTAAAACGAGACGATGCATGTTCGAAGTCATATATTGCTGCTGGTCGGCGATCGACAGACTCATCCCTGTTGGTGGCGAATTCCAATTTGGCTGAATTCTCGGCGGTTTATTGGCTGATAGCATTGGGTATGCGCCATGTGATTATCCTTCTCGTCCATTTGATCACCATTGTGTTACGGCTCTCCCGGCCCGGCGGAGTGCGCGGCGTCGTTGCAGAATCGGTTTTGGCCAGGCATGAATTGCTGATCCTCAACCGTTCGCGCAGGCGTGCACCAAATCTCCGAATCCTCGATCGTTTAATTGCTGGATTGTGTTCGCTTTGGATTAAGCCGAGTCGGCTCCGTCGAGTGGCGATCGCCTTCAGACCATCGACGTTGCTGAGTTTTCATCGGTCGCTGGTGCATCGAAAGTACCGGCTGCTGTTTTCCCCAAAACACAAAACCAAGCCCGGCCCGAAGGGGCCGAAATCGGATTTGATCCGTGCTGTCGTTGAAATGAAACGACGCAATCCGACATGGGGATGTCCCCATATTGCCGAGCAGATCAATTTGGCGTTCGGAACCACTATTAATAAGGATGTCGTCCGGCGCATTCTGACGCAGCATTACCGGCCGGTACCGACCGAAGCAGGTCCGTCCTGGCTGACGTTCATCGGTCACATGAAGGATAGCTTGTGGAGCTTGGACCTTTTTCGATGTGAATCGGTTGCCCTGCGGACATATTGGGTACTGGTCGTGATGGACCAATGCACGCGCCGAATCATCGGGTTTGGGATTCAGGCCGGCGGCGTCGATGGCTTGGCGCTGTGTCGTATGTTCAAGCAAGCGATTCGAACTGCTGGTCTTCCGAAATATCTCAGTTCAGATCACGACCCGCTGTATCGCTTTCATCAATGGGAAGCCAACCTCAGAATCCTCGGCGTGACGGAAATCAAAACGGTTCCATACATCCCCTGGTCCCATCCGTTCATCGAGCGATTAATCGGAACAATCCGCAGAGAATGCTTGGATCAGCTGCTGTTCTGGACGGCAGCTGATTTGGAGATAAAACTGATCGCCTTCAGGGACTACTACAACAAGTATCGAACTCATGCTGGACTTAAAGGACGAACGCCTGTCCAAACGTCGGAAGCCATAGCTGCGAATCTTCAGTTTTATCGGTGGCAACCACATTGTCGCGGGCTGTACCAAACACCAATCGCGGCCTGAGCACCAATTCGCCACGAACAGGTAATTCCAATCAGCATCAACACTTCGATGTTCCGCATTTTCTGATTGGAAGTATGAACGGCAAGCTGAAAGGCGGCCGGCACATTCACTTCGATCGCAAGACCGTTACGACCGGCAATCTCCTGCTCAGCATCCTCGATATGTATGAAGTGCGGCAGGACAGGCAGGGCGACAGCACAGGCCGGCTCGCGAATTTATAGGCCGGGTCGAGAATCGGAATCGTTATCTTTGCGCGCGAAGGGGGGCTAATCAACCTGGACCTCCACCTTTTTCTAGGGATTCGCCCCTCTTTCTTTTCAGTTGCACTTAGATCTGCGTCACGAAGTCTTTTGTATCGCGCAACAGCTGATCTGACAATTTGGGGTCTGTAACAATTCGGGACAACACCATCGCGCCCACCATCGCGGAAAGGATTGCACGAGCCTTCGGTTTCGCTTCTTTCGCTGGAAGGTCTGGAAAACACGCTTGAATAATTGAGACGAAACGGTCAATTCCCTTGGTGATCGCTTGACGGGCGTCATTCTCGGCAAGCCGAAGTTCGCTTCCTACGGACGGCAGCGGGCATGACGACTCCAGGCTATCCCGGTGCTTCTCGGAAAGATAACCTGCGGCAATCGCTTCAAGGTCTCCTCCTCGTTTACTCTCAACCGAATCCAGCGAGTGTTGGAGCGCGCCTCCCAAAGCTTCCTTAACAAGCTGGTCCTTAGACGAAAAATGTTTATAAAATCCTCCGGTCGTCAGACCCGCCGCGGTCATGACATCAGCAACCCCGGTACGATCAATTCCGCTTTTATTGAACTCGCGAGCGGCGACGGTGACGATTCGTCTTCTCGTCTCGGCCGCTTCCTGTTTGGACTTTCGCATTAGCCCCTCTCCGCAACGATTCCAAGTAGATGTTATCAGCCCATCCAAGAAAATGCCGACATCCTAATCTGTGAATCCAGGCCAGTTTGTTCGCTGGGGAGCGTGGGTTGACGGGTGGGTCCGAAACAGGTCAGTCCGGAGGCGCTCGTTTTCGAGCACCCCCAGAACTTCATAGATGTCGTAGCCTCACAGGTTAGCCAACCTTCCAGTGCTGTCGCCGATGCTTTCTTGATGAATGTCGTATTTGTCCAACATGGTCAACAGGAGATTGCCGGTCGGAACAGCCCTGCTCGGATATGACAGATGGCGATTTCCTTTCATCCGCCCATTCAGGCCGCCGACCAGGATGTGGGGTACATCATAGTGAAGGTGCTGATTGGAGTTACCCATATTGCTGCCGTAGAGGACCAGCGAGTGATCGAGGAGCGTACCATCCCCGTCCGGCGTCTTGGAGAGTGTTGCCACGAGATGTCCGAGCATCCTGACATGGTATTGGTTGAGCTTTGCGTACTCCGCGATTCGCCTCGGATCTTCACCGTGATGAGATCCGCCGTGGAATCCCAGCGTTGGCGCTTCGCTTTCCGGGTAGGTCCGTCCCGTGAGGTCACGCGCAAACAGCAATGTGCCGACGCGTGTGATATCTGCCTGGAAGGCGAGCGCCAGCAAATCGAATTGCAGCTTGATGTGTTCGTCGAATGACTGGGGCACCCCCACAGGCACCGTCATATCGGTTGGGGCAACGGTTGATGCCTTTGCCGCAATCTGCAATCGACGCTCGATCTCGCGGACATTCTGGGTATAGTCGTCAAGCCGCGCCCGGTCAGGGGCACTGACCTCATTGCGCAGTCGCACCAGACTGCTCGATAAGGAGTCCAGGATGCTGCGGTCGCGCGCACGACGTGTCGCCCGTTGGTCAACGGTGCTTCCGTCGCCGAACATTCTTTCGAACACAACTTGGGGATTTAACTCCATCGGCAGGGGCTGTGTGGGTGAAGACCAGGAAATCGTGTTCGTATAAGTACAGCTGTAGCCCTCACCACAATTACTGGAGTTGGCGCCCGGGTCTTCGACTGCCAGCTGCATTGAAGGCAGAAGGTTCTCCTGGCCGATCTTCTGGGCGATCAGTTGATCGATGGTCGTGCCGGCGTAAACGTCCGCACCAGCTGTCTTCTTCGGTTTATCCGCACAAAGAAACGCAGCGGCCACCCAGTGATCCGCTCCTGTGACGCCCGGAGGCGGTTCGGCCGACCGCGAGTGGAGTCCGCTTAGAATCGTCACCTGCGTCCGATACGGCTCAAGCGGCTTGAAACAAAAAGGAAACTCGAAGTCGCTTCCCTCCTTTTCAGGAATCCAATATCCCGGCGCCATACCGTGCGGCACGAAACAGCCCACGAACCGGGGTGTCGGTTTAGCTGGCGTCTGTGCCAAAGCGGTCGCTGCGGGCACCATCGACTCCAGTAGGGGTAGCGCCAGCGTAGCGCCGGCCCCGCGCAGGAAGCTACGGCGTGGAATCGCTTTCTTCGTTAAGAACATCTGCTGTTTTCCTCCTTGGTCGTTTTTCCGCTCCCTGAACGCGCACTTTATTTAGCTTGGTTAATCTGGTGCCGATCGTATTACGATCGTAATCTAAGTGTCAATACTTAGATTATGTACAGCATCCAAACCGCGTTGTGTTTATGGCGGCGTCAACATCATCTGTTTGGTTGCGGCTTAACGACATGCGAGAATCTAGGAACGTAGATGTGCGAATGACAACACTACAGGCCGCGGAAAAACGAACGTTCGAAATGATCGCCGACGGCGCCAGCCTCAGAGATGTTCTGGATCAGTTGTGCGACGTTATCGACGTTCAGGTTACGCCATCCGTGACCACGGTTCTGCTGATGGACGACAACGGAAAGTGTCTTCGGCACGGTGGCGGTCTGGGAGTCTCCAGAGAATGGATTTCAACGATAACTCCAGTGCCGGTGGCTCTCGAAGCCGGTCTATGTGGGACTGCGGCCTTCTTGAGGGAACGGGTTGTAGTGCCCGATGTTGCCACAGAACCAAACTGGCCTGAGCAGTATCGCGACCTGGCCATTCAGAATCGAATACGCGCCGCGTGGTCCGAGCCGATCCTGACCAAAGACAAAGAGGTCTTGGGCACTTTCGCGCTTTACTCTCACCAGCCGCGAGTGCCCGGCGAAGAAGATCTTGCGCTCATCGAAGGCGCTGGGCACATTGCGCGGATCGCAATCGAACGGCAACGTTCGCAGGAAGCTCTCAAAAGCGCGCTGGAACAGGTGCAAAGGTCCGAAGCTCGACTTCGGCAGGTGATCGATACGATCCCGACGTTGGCCTGGTGCAATCTTCCAGATGGCCCAAACGAGTTCCTAAACAAACGGTGGCACGAGTACACAGGCCTTTCTCATGAAGAGTCGCATGGTTGGGGATGGAAAACTGCCTTCCAGCAAGAAGACCTGCCGGCCCTGATGGAAAAATGGCAGCAGCTGTTGATCACAGGAGAACCCGGCGAGATCGAAGCACGTCTTCGGCGCTACGACGGTATCTTTCGTTGGTTTCTCATTCGCGTCGAGCCATTTCGGGATGAAACCGGGAATATCGTCAGGTGGTACGGCACAAGCACGGATATTGATGCTCTCAAGAAGACAGAAGAAAAACTCCGGGAAGATGAAGGCGAACTTCGCCGGATCACGGACGCCATACCGCAAACGATTATGGTGCTGGACCCAGCCGGTGCGCCGATGTACGCCAACCGAGCGACCCTGGATTACACTGGCCTCAACCATGAAGACGTGCTTGCTCCAGACTTCCGGCAGCGAATCTTCCATCCAGACGACCTGGAACGATTGCGAGAAAAGCGCAAGACATCGCTCGAACGGGGGCTTCCATTCGAAGCCGAGCAACGCGCACTCCGGAAGGATGGGCAATACCGGTGGTTTCTAATTCGATATAGCCCTTTCCGAAACGAACAAGGACAGGTAACTCGCTGGTATGCGACGGGCACCGACATTGATGAACGCGTCCGGGCTGAGGAAAGGACCCGGAACGAGAATCTAGCCCTACGCGAGCAAATCGATCGTGATTCAATGTTCCAGGACATTATCGGTTCATCGGAAACGCTCCGAAAAGTCCTTCGCCAAGTTGCCAAGGCCGCCCCTTCCGATTCCACCATATTGCTTCTGGGCGAAACCGGCACCGGAAAGGAGTTAATCGCTCGGGCTATCCACAAGCGATCCAAACGGGCGGAACGGGCATTTATCGGCGTGAATTGCGCTGCAATTCCCCCTTCGTTGATCGCTTCCGAACTATTCGGACACGAGAAGGGCGCCTTTACGGGTGCGACGCAACGACGCCTGGGCCGTTTTGAATCGGCGAATGGCGGCACGATTTTTCTGGATGAAGTCGGCGACCTGCCTCCCGAGATTCAGATTGCCCTATTGCGAGTGCTCCAGGAACGTGAAATCGAACGCGTGGGCAGTAGTCGTTCGATTCCAGTCGATGTGAGAGTCGTCGCTGCTACCCATCGTGACTTGAATGACCTGGTTGCCGAAGGAAAGTTTCGATCAGATTTGCTTTATCGATTGAATGTCGTGCCTGTCCGCATGCCCTCATTGCGCGAGCGCGCGGATGACATTCCCTTACTGGTCGAGTACTTCATCGAGCGGTTCGCGAAAAGAGTTGGGAAGAAGTTCAAAAGGATCGATAAGAAAACAGTCAACCTGTTCCAGTCATACCATTGGCCGGGGAATGTTCGGGAACTTCAAAACGTAATCGAACGGGCCGTGATCTTGAGCGAAGGCGATATGTTTTCTTTGGACGAAACATGGTTCAGATCAGAAAACCCGCCGCACAGCACTTCAACAGTCGCGCTCAATGGCACATTGCTACGGCAGGAAAAGCAACTGATCGAAGCCGCACTAGCAGAAAGCCGAGGCCGAGTCTCGGGGACAAACGGTGCGGCAAGTAAATTAGGACTTCCCTCAAGGACACTCGATTCCAAAATCAAGCGTCTGAAAATCAACAAATCCCGCTTTAGAGATCCCGACTTTTCTTCCTGATTGTTACGTTTGTAGTGAACAGCTTGGATCGATCCGCCGGCTGGATCGTACCGCCGCACGTTGGTAAAGAAATCCCCCGGCGACTATCCCGGCAATGAGCGCGGTATTGTTTGCGCAATAGATAAGTATGTGGAGGACGGTTCCGAAGTTTCTATTGGTGTATGCCGCAATCGCGAGGCTGCCGGCGTGTGGCAGCAGAGAGACCAACATCGTCAACGCGTAGAGCGCGATCATGGTTTTGTGATGTTGTCGGTGTAGTCGCCCCACAAGTAGTGACGTAGCGGTACCGAAGATCAAGGCGATGAAGACAAGGATTGCGCATGCCGCCGCCAAATACGGCGATCCCGCACTTCTTGCAACATGGCCCAAGGACCTTGGAATCTCCTGGAATGAGGTCTCAAACAGGTCCAGCGCGAGGGTTCCCCTCAAATCGAACAGAGACATGAAATTCCAGCCTACAGCTATTGCTTTCACGGCAAGCAGCCGACCTATGTTGTAAGCCGGCATGAGGGCCCACACTACGACGAGGCCTCTGAACGCAAGTAGCTTGTGACTCCGAATGTCGCGAACGAAATGAGTGGCGAGCGCAGCAAACGTTTGCCGCCAATACCACGAGTGAGACCTGCCCTCAGAACGAAACTCCTCCAGGTCACCCATGAGGGAATCAAAGTACGGGGTATCGTTTAAATATCTCAAAAGCCACGTGGCTGCCAACCCCGATTTCGATGTGATCATGCGCCGCCCTTTTCAAGTTTCGGAATGCCTTCCCAAAACTTCACAAGGACGCGTCGTGTATCGCGGACTTCGCGCAAACCCTTTGCAGTGATTCGGAAGTATCGCTTCGCTCTTCCCCCTCTCTCGGGGGTGGGTTCACCCAATTCCGAGGATACTAGTTGCTTTGCCACGAGCTGGTCGAGAGCTGCATAAACGCTTGCAACCGATATTTCCCGACCGCTCTGGGCCTCAATTTCTTTTGCGATGGGCATGCCGTAAGCTTCATCGCCAAGGCGCAGAAGCGCCAACAAAATCATCAGTTCAAAGTTGCCGATGTTATCTCTCATGATTTCTTCGCATTTTAATGAGAAATAGAGAGGTTTACAACCCTCGGCAGTCTCGATCATGCGTTGATTTCTTCGTAATTTGATAATAACTGTGTTGACATCGCCATATGTGGGGCTCATTCTTCCTCGTCATGCGAATATCCCACTTGCTTATCAGCCTCCCATTTTTGTTGAGTCCGGTGACGTCGACGAGCGCACAAAACGCTCCGCTTCGTGGCCGGATCTCGGATTCCTCCGGCGCGGTGATTCCCGGATCGAAGATCAAAGTCTTGAAAGGAAGCGATGTCGTCGCTGAAGTCACAGCCAACACAGCAGGAGATTTCGCGCTGGAGATCGCAGCAGGAGAGTATCAAATCGAAGTGAATGCGCCAGAGTTCAATCCACTAAGGCTCGATATTCGTGTGGCTGCAGGGATGGCTCCGCTTTCTCTGAGCCTGACGATTGCTACGATTACACAGAAGCTCGATGTGAAGGAAACCGCGGAGCAGGCTGTGACCATTGATGCGGATATTCCGTTAACCACGCAGACGATTGCCGGCGATCAGCTCGCAGATTTGCCGGACAATGAAGATGATCTTGTAGCGTATCTGGTACAACTGGCCGGAATGTCCGGAGCGGCGGGATCTCGAACAACCTTTTTCATCGACGGATTCATTGGCGGCCGGCTGCCTCCGAAGGATCAGATTCAGCAAATCATCATTGATAACAACCCTTTCTCGGCGGAAACCAACGGTGGGACGCGAATAACGATTATCACGCGTCCGGGCACCAGTAAATGGACGGGGCAGTTCGGCGGAAACGTGAATAGTTCTGCATTCAATGCCAGGACTCCGGGAGCATCGACTAAACCGGACCGGACACAGGAAACGCTGAACCTGAGTCTCGGCGGCACGCTTATCAAAAACATCCTAGCATCGACGTTCACGGGGCAGCACCTCCAGACGGATGCTGGCAATGCGATTCGTGCGGTATTACCGGGAGGGCAGAATGTGAATCAGGGTGTCCTGAGCCCCACCACGCGGCAGACGGCCGGTGTCCGCGGCCAGTTGCGCCTGGCCAGGAACAACACCCTCAATTTCAATCTGGTGCACTTCACGACCGACGCGAAGAATCAAGGAACCGGCGGCTTCAATCTGCCCGAGCGGGCTTTCACCACATCCGGCCGTGTCTGGCAAGTCCAGTTGAGTGATCTGGCAATTCCCAACGGAAAGATGGTGAACGAACTGCGGTTCCAGGCGATCGAAACCGATAACGATACTGCCTCTGTGACCCCGGCGATTGCGGTGAATGTCAACGGCACCTTCAACAGCGGTGGCGCCCAGAACGACAACCTGAGCCGGAGCCGCACTTATCTTATCGGGAATACAGTGCGATCGGCATTGACTCCGAAGTTAAATCTGCAATCAGGAATCGAGATCAACTACGAGAGACGCCACAGTGTCTCTCGAAACAATTTCCTGGGCACCTACACCTTTGCGAGCCTGAACGACTACGTCGCGGGCCGTCCGCAGACGTTTACACAGGCTTCTGGAAACCCGCTGCTCGACGCGCATCAGTACGATTTCAATGCGTTCGTTCAGACGGATTGGCGCGCGGCGAAGAATGTGAACGTGGGCTTTGGAGGCCGGTATATCGCACAATCCAATCTGCCCGACTACAGCAACCTCGCGCCAACCCTCAGTGTCGCAGTCCAAGCCGCGAAGAAAACCGTGTTTCGGGCCGGAGCCCGGCTGTTTTATCTCGGTTTCGACCTCACGAACACCGAAACGATTCTGAGGAATTCCGGCGGATCGGCGCAGACGGTCCTTAATATTGCGTTCCCGACATACATTGCCGGCGATGTGCCACCTGAAGCGGCGACGGCGAGCAGCTCGAATGCCGGTTCGATCTATCTCCGTTCCTCGCGGCTGGTGTCGCCGTACAATATCAACTCGTTGGCCAGTCTCGAACAGGCTTTGCCCAAAGGTTGGAGATTCGCGGCCAGCGCCGATACGACGCGCGGCGTACACCTCATCCGAACCCGCAACACCAACGCCCCATTTCCGGGAACGCCCTTGCCGGATGATCTGCTCGCGAGTCTGAATTCTTCGGACCCAAACATCAGAGCCAAGGCTCGCACGGAAGTGGATCAGTCGCGGCCCTATTACCCGGCGGTCGGGAACCTGTATCAATTTGAATCGAGTGCAAGCTCGTTTTCAAAGAACTTCACGATCCGTTTATACACTCCAACGATCGGTCTGCCCGGCACCCTCGGCACCTTGTATCTCGGACATTTTGCATTCGGCGGCACTTTGGCCTACACGCGAGGCTATAGCTACGACGATCTCGGCACAGCGCCCAACCAGTACGACTTTTCGAGGGAGTGGGCCCGTTCGCAATATGATCAACGGAACAGGATACAGGCCCAATTCCAGGTCCGGCCCACAGCGCCTGTTGGATTGGTCTCATTCAATATCAGTCAGGCTTCGGGCCGCCCATACAGTGTCACGACCGGAATGGACAACAATGGTGACCAGAGTTCTACGGATCGCCGGTCCGGCGTCGGCCGAAACACACTGACGTCTCCGGGCGCCTATAACGTCGATGTGACGTGGACCAAGATCAAGACACTCAAAGCCGAGTCGCGAACCAGCACTGCGGCGAGCGATATCGGTGGCTCCCCAGGTCAGTGGCGGGCAGGGTGGCGCCATTCAGGTCGGACGCGTCAATTTTGCGGGTCCCCGAATCACGTGGAATCTAACCGTCAGGAATCTCCTGAACGATACTCAAGTTCGCGCAGTCAGCGGCGTCCAGACGTCGCCTCTCTTTGGAAAGGCCATCAGCTTTGCAACTGGCCGCTCAGTAACCGCGGGACTGAGTTTTAATTTCTAGAAGAGTTCTAAAGACCCCGCTTTTTCCCGATTCAACAGGAATTCCTCACGAATCAGGACAGGCGCTGTATTTAAGTCGCACAATTTCCTACATATTCCGTTGGTGCTTCTCTTGCATTTTTCAATCGGCATCGGAGCCAAGAATCCATTGACGTTAAGAATCGATCGGATTTCGGGGCGGCGCAGAACACGAATTCGCTTGTCTGGCGAATTTCGAGTTGAACACATTGATCAGGTAAAAGCCGAACTCAATAGCGGGGGGACGCGGCCGGCGTTGGATTTGCATGAGGTGGACCTTTTGGACGTCGAATGCGTTCGCTTCCTGAACACGTGTCAGGCAGAGGGGATCTCCATGCTCCACTGTTCGCCCTATATCAGGGAATGGATGCTTCGTGAACGAAAAGCGAAAGGAGAACAACCATGAATGCCGATGTTCTGACAACCAGGGTAGATGACGGAATCGCTGTCATTACCCTTGGCAGCGCAAAGCAAATCTACTTCAACGCTGAGATGGGCGACATGCTTACGGCAGCGCTGGAAGAATTCGCGGGTGACGCTAACGTTCGCGTTGTCGTCGTGACCGGCGGTGCTCCGGGTTATTTCAATCGTCATTTCAGCATCCCGGCTCTGCTGGAACTAGCGGAAGCCGTGCGCGCTTCGGGCCGTCAGTGGGCTGACAACGCGACCTATCATGGCGGATTCTTCGACCGAGCTATGGCGCTCTGCGAGACCATGCCGAAGCCCGTGATCGCGGCCATCTCCGGCACGGCCTTGGCCGGGGCCTTCGAGTTTGCGCTCGCTTGCGATCTCCGCATCGCCGAGGATGGCGACTACCTGATTGGATTTCCGGAGACGGAACTCGGTCTTGTTCCCGGCGCTGGAGGTACGCAGAGGTTGCCGCGAGTCGTCGGAATGCCAGCTGCCCTTATGCACATCCTGATGGGTAAGCCCATAAATCCGCGTGAGGCTGAGAGGAAGGGTTTCGTGCACGAGACAGTTGCCGGGAAGGCTCTCGACCGGGCAATGGAGATCGCGCGCCGCCTGGCGATGCATCCGCCGGAAGCGGTCGCTTACGCCAAACGCCTCGTTCGGAATGCCACAGAGATGCCTTTAGCCGATGGGCTGGCGCTCGAACGCAATCTCTTCTTTAGATTATGCGTCTCGGAAGAAGGCCTTTCTCGCATGCGCAAATACGACTCCAAGAAGATCACGTCGCCTTCGCGCAGCGTCGATATTTACGGAGAGTGAACCATGGCCAAGAGTGAACCTGCCGTTCGTGTGATCGAAGAGACTCCAGTGTACTGGAGAGCCGTGTTTGACAATCCGCCGTTCAATATGATGGACGACACCATATTCGACGGCCTTCAGAGTCTGCTCGCTCGAATGGACGCCAGCCCGAACCTGCGAGTTGTCGTTTTCGAGAGCGAGAACCCCGAGTTCTACCTCGCCCATTTCGATTTGACGGGCAAGCTTGAACGCCTTCCGCATCTGGTCGGCCGCGGCCGCGCGCTAGAGATCGTGCTCGGGGCCGAGGACTTTGATGGCGATACTGCGGAGCGCTACGGATACGTGAACCGGGCGCTCCCGGACGCGGAGTTGGACCGCTTCGTGGATGCGCTCGCGCGCCGGATATCCTCCTTCGATCGGGCTGCCATAGCGACGGCGAAGAGACTCATCAATGACGTCTCTCTGCCATCCTCCGACAGCCTTCTCGAAGGATTGACTTCCTTCCTGCCTGCGCTGACGCGGCCCGAAACGCTGAAACGAGTCCAGGCTTTGTTCAAGCGCGGCCTTCAAGAAAACGCCGACTTCGAGAAGCGGTGGCCCGAAATCCTCGGGACGCTCCTCGATGCAGGGAATGGAAAAGAATAAGAATGTCTACAACCCAAGCCCAAAAGATCGTTCTAGCCGCTCGACCGCTGGGGAAGCCGCGACTTGCCGACTTCCGCCTGGAAGAAACCACGATCCCGGCTCCAGGTCCGGGACAAGTCCTGTTGCGTGTCCAGTATCTGTCACTGGACCCTTACATGCGTGGCCGGATGGATGACCGCGAATCATACGCGCCGCCGACTCCGGTTGGCGGCGTCATGCCCGGCGAATCCGTGGCGACGGTGATCGCCACGCGCCATCCCGGCTATTCGAAGGGCGACACCGTCCTGGCCGGCACGGGATGGTGCACCCACACGCTTTCGGATCGAGGGGACCTGCGGAAGCTCGATCCCGCCGTCGCTCCAGTGACGACGGGGCTCGGCGTGTTGGGGATGCCCGGCTTTACGGCTTATGGCGGGCTACGCGTGATCGGTAAGCCCGCCCCGGGCGAGACAGTCGTCGTCGCTGCGGCAAGCGGGCCGGTGGGTTCGCTGGTCGGCCAGCTCGCAAAGATTGCCGGGGCCACGGCGGTGGGAATCGCGGGCGGGCCAGAAAAGTGCGCCTTCCTGAAGGATGCGCTCGGCTTCGACGCCGCGGTCGATCATAAGGCGGTCGATTTCGCTGCGCGGTTGAAGGAAGCCTGCCCAAAGGGCATCGACGTCTATTACGAGAATGTCGGCGGAGCGGTGTGGCAGGCCGGACTGCCGCTCCTCAATGAGTTCGCGCGTGCCCCCGTGTCTGGTCTGATTGCGCATTACAACGCTTCGGGGCTGGATGACAGCCCCAATCTTCTGCCCGCCACAATGCGCGCAATCTTGTCCAAAAGCATCATGGTTCGAGGCTTTATCAACTACGAGTTTGATGCCGCACACTTTGCCCCCTTCCTGCGGGAGGTCGGCGCTGGCATCGCCGACGGCCGCATCCGCTATCGCGAAGACTTCGTCGATGGGCTGGAGAAGGCGCCGGAGGCTTTCATCGGCATGCTCGAAGGGCGCAACTTCGGAAAACTCATCGTCCGAGTGGATAACCCTCTTGAGTGAAGTCACGAGCCAACAGATTCCGCTAAATTGGGACGTGTTCGTCGTCCAACGCCAAGGCCTCACACGCGACCTTCCGTCCGGCAAGGAACAGTTGAACTGGGTCGGGGGCTCTGCGACTCTCATCTACGGTGAAAGGGACGCGGTTCTCGTCGATACTCTACTAACTATCGACCAAAATCGAGCCCTCGCAGATTGGATTGCGTCAAAGAATAAAAAACTGACCAGGATCTATATCACCCATGGGCACGGCGATCATTTCTTTGGTCTTGGCATAGTACTAGATCGATTTACTGGTGCCACAGCAGTTGCGAGGCCCGATGTCATAAAAGCCATGCGGCGGCAGGCCTCCGCCGAATCCGTCGCAAACTTCTGGAGTCCGCGGTATCCGGGGCAAGTTCCGGATAGACTTTTGATCGCAAACGAACTTCTCGGAAGTGTGATTGAACTCGAAGGGCGCGAGCTTGTCGCCATTGACCTGGGACATACGGACACGTACCACACCACTTGCCTCCAGGTGCCATCAATCGGTCTGGTGGTTGCGGGTGATGCCGCTTACAACGATACGCACCTTTATCTCGCCGAGTCGAACGCGCAAACCCGACGTGAATGGATCGCGGCGCTGGATACAATCGAGTCACTCAAGCCACGCGCAGTCATCGCCGGTCATAAGAAACCGGGCAAGGATAATAATCCCAGGATTATCGAGGAGACTCGGCGATACATTCGGGATTTCGAACGCCTCGCCGAGGTGACCACCACGGCGCGAGATCTGTACGGCAGGATGCTCGAAATTTATCCGAATCGGGCTAATCCTGGCGCGCTTTGGGCTTCTGCGCAAACCGCCAAAGGCGAAAAGCTATAGGTTCAAATCTGGAAAGTGATTGAAAACACGAAACGGCCGATCAGTCCTTGGCAAAAATGGTTGGAACATCCGGAGAAACTATTCATACGCCACATCTTCTTCCAGGTGCATCTTTGGCTGGGTGCGGTAGCGACCGCGTACATCCTCCTAATGAGCACCTCCGGCAGTGCGATTGTTTTTCGCAACGAACTGGCTGGGAACCCTATCGTCGAATGGCTCGTGCGCTTTCACGAAACCCTACTGATAGGAACCACTGGCCGCTTTGTTAATGGTGTAGGCGCCGGAAGCCTTACGCTGCTTTGCCTCACCGGCGCGGTAATATGGTGGCCTGGAATCAAACACTGGCGCCGCAGCCTTGCAGTCGATTGGGGCGGACATGTTGCCCGGCTCACCTGGGATGCTCACAGCGCGCTAGGGTTCTGGTTCTTTCTTTTTGTACTGCTATGGGGAATTTCAGGGATGTATTTTGCCTTCCCCGAGGCGTTTAACTTCCTATTTGCCTTTGATCCCGAAGACCGATTTACCAACTCGGCACTAGGCTGGCTTTCTGACTTGCACTTCGGCCGCTTCGGGTGGTTCATGCAAGCAATTTGGGTCCTCTTGGGCCTGGTCCCCGCGATCCTTGCGTTCACTGGAGTCTTCATCTGCTGCCGCCGAGTCGTTTTCAACGAGCCTTCAAACCCCAAAAAACAGTCCGAGTAGGTCGACTCGCAGCTTCTCACCATTTGGAACCTGTCTGTCAGTCGACGCGTGCCTGTTTGAAAATCTCGACCGGAGCATTTTCCTGATCCAACAGGAATTCCTCAAAATTCAGAACAGCCGATGTCCCTAAATCGCTTGCCATCACCACATTTCATTGGCCTTTCTGTTGCAGTTAAGACCTGCTCGACTCCGAAATCATATCGAACCTCGTTAGAAAAGAAAGGAAGCACACTATGAAGTCGCATTCTACAGGAACCAAACCAGGCATCGTGTTCTGCCACGGCATCTGGGCCGACGGATCGTCCTTCAGCAAGGTGATCCCCCCGCTCCAAGTGGATGGACACCAAGTGATCGCCGCTCAATACGGCCTCGACACATTCGCAGGCGATGTTGCCACAGTGAAACGGACGCTCGGGCGCGTCAACGGCCCCGCTATCCTTGTCGGGCACTCTTATGGCGGAAGTGTGATCACTGCGGCTGGAACGGACGACCGCGTTGCCGCCCTTGTCTACATTGCGGCCCTCGCACCCGACGCGGACGAGACATCGCAGAGTCAGCAGGAGAAATACCCCGTCACCGACGTTTTCTCCCACATCGCAGTCGCGGACGGACGCATCTGGATGCTCCCGGACGGTGTTGAGAGCTTCGCGGGCGACTTGTCTGAGCAGGAAAAGAAGGTCGTCTGGGCAACTCACTATGCTCCGGCTGCGGATCTGTTCACCCAAAAACTTGATGGCGTAGCCTGGAGGTCGAAACCGAGCTGGTATGTCGTGGCCAAAAACGATCGCACCGTCCAACCGGAATTGGAACGTTTCCTGGCGAAGCGCATGGGCGCGACTACGACGGAGGTCGCCAGCAGCCACGTCCCGATGCTCTCTCACCCGGACGTGGTGATCAATGTCATCCGTGCCGCGGCCAAAGCCGTTCAAGAAGGCGCGGCAAAGAAATAAAGGTTCGCGGGAACTCTGCAACTGTGGGGCCGATCAAATGACGAAGGATGAGGTGCTAAAGATCCACACGGATGAATTCGTCGGTGCGCTTATCAGGCAGGACTACGCGACCCTGGAAGCGTTGTACTCGGACGATTACATTCTCGTGCGCCCGGACGGTTCGATTCTGAATAGGCAGGAAGTGTTGCAAGACCTTCGGAACAACGGGTTGACGTTTCCTTCGATCGATCTTCTGCACAGCCTGGTGCGAATTTACGGCTCAACAGCCGTAGTGACGGGCGAAAGTAGAACGGTTACTTCCCGGAATGGCGTTGAGAATCGAGCAAACTCAGTATTCGTCGCCATATATGCACGAGGCGGCGAATCGATCCGGCTCGTTCACTATCAAAGTACGACGATCGCCCGTTAAGCCCGCGTAATCTACGCCACTGAACTTGGAGAGATATGGGAGGGAGAAATATATATATGAAGCAACCTCCGGAAAAAGCGCCTCTAAACTGGGACGTGTTTGTGCCGCCGGGCATCCCCATCGTCACACCGGACCGCCCTGCAGAGATACAACAGACGTATTTTCAAGCAATGGCGGCAACCCTCATTTACGGGGTGCGGGACGCCGTCCTGGTGGACACCTTTATGACCGCCAAGCAGGCCAACGCCTTGGCAGACTGGGTCGCAGCAAAAGGTAAGAACTTAACAACCATCTACATTACGCACGGCCATGGAGACCATTGGTTTGGAATCGCCACTCTTCTAGAACGATTCCCAACCGCTAGAGCACTAGCAACGCCCAATGTTGTTAGAGTCATGCGCCAGCATGCTTCCCCAGAGCGCCTCAAGTTTTGGAAAGCGGCATTTCCAAACCAGATTCCGGACAGGTTGGTGATTGCCGAGGAACTCAAGGGGAACGCATTCGAATTGGAAGGGCGTGAGTTAGTCGCTGTGGAACTTGGCCATACCGATACTGATTACACAACCTGCCTGAATGTTCCTTCTATCGGACTCGTAGTTGCCGGCGACGCTGCCTACAACGATGTCCACCTTTACCTCGCTGAGTCAGATGCCCAAACACGACAGGAGTGGATCTCTGCGCTCGACAAAATTGAGTCGCTCGGCCCTCGCACAGTTGTCGCGTCACATAAGCGACCGGAAAACGACGACAATCCACGGATCATCGAAGAGACGCGGCAATACATCCGCGATTTCGACCGCCTGACGGCAACGACAGCAACCCGTCACGAGCTCTACGAAAAGATGTTGGAGCTCTATCCCAACCGCGTCAATCCGGGGTGGGCGCTCTGGGGTTCGGCACGCGCAGTCAAGTCATGAATAAGACGAGTCTTCTAAATAGGAGGGGCCTCAATGATCAGGAACATCGAAATCGAACGATTCAGTCTCATCGCGTCGAAGCCGTTTGATGATGTTGTTGCAGCGATCAACGGCGGGATCGGTCATCCGGACATGGCTGAATTGAGGAATTCGACACAGAAAACGCGATCAGCCGCGGAACTGGAAAGCACAATCGAGAAGGCTGTGGGCAAAACTGGGCTGATGCTGTTTGCCGCCTTTGATCAGGGCGCGATCATCAGCAAATCGACCGGCCGTGAGAAGTCCAGAATTATCCGCCTTCTGATCGGCAATCCGCTAATCATGAAGGAAATGGCGAAGCACGTCCCGGATGCCGGCTCGTACGCGCCCGTTACCGTCCTAGTGGATGAGCGCACCGACGGCGTGCATTTGTCATATGACAGGATGGCCAGCCTTCTGGCTCCTTACGAAAACGCCAGTGCGTTGGAGGTCGCGAGGAACCTGGACACGAAGGTCGAAGATCTTTTGCGCCGAGCTGCGGCCTGAAGCGCCCCGGAATCGATCCGAACTACAGAAAGGGAAATTCAATGGCTAACAACAAGACCAGTGTAAAAACCAGCGCGCAGCCTCGGCTTCACCAACGGGCACCCGAGATTCAGGCGTACGGAACCGTCAACCATCTCGTGCCGCTTGAACTGGAGGAGCCGGTACGGCTGGAAATGACCGCACAGCTCAATCAACTTCTTGCCGACACCATGACCCTGCGTGACTTGTATAAAAAATCGCACTGGCAGGTCGCCGGCCCGACTTTCTACCAACTGCATCTTCTGTTCGATAAGCACTATGACGAGCAGGTCGAGTTAGTGGATTCCCTCGCCGAGCGTATTCAGCTCCTTGGTGGCGTCAGTATCGCGATGGCGGCTGATGTGGCAGAGACGACCCTGATCGAGCGCCCCCCGCGGGGCCGGGAAACGGTTTCAGTCCAACTCTCGCGGCTGCTAGATGCGCACCAGATCGTGATTCGTCAAACTCGAACGCTCGCTCGGCGGGCATCAGAGCTGGGCGATGACGGCACGAATGATCTTCTTGTCAGCGACCTGTTGCGTACGAACGAGCTTCAAGTGTGGTTCTTGAGCGAGCATTTGGTTGACGTGCCGCTCGTCAAGGCGGTAGTTCGACCCTGAAAGACCAGACCAGCTATGACTCTAAAGGAGATTAAAGAAGCAATGCGGGGTGAATGGGTCAGTATTGCGCCCGAGCTTCGCCCCAGCACAATTAAGAATGCCGACGGCGCTGTCAAGCCGTTTTACTTAACTCGCACATTTAGATATCAGCTCGACGACGAATTTCAGTTGACGATCTTGAACCTGGCCGATCCGTACGGCAAGGCACCTTTGGCAACACTATTTATTCAAGGGCATATCGTCTGGCAAGGGGACCATCCAATCGTCGCGGGAGCACAAAAAGTAGACTTCGTCGCTGACATCGAGTACACGGTGACGCCCTTGCTGCAAGCTTTTCCCGACGCCTTGAACAGTCTCGCGAGTAAAGGGTTTGACAAATGGGAGGTCAATCGTGCGCAGAGTATCTTCAAGAAGGCCTTCCCTCCGTTCGGACTGGAGGAGCGACAAGTGTTCGCAGAATATGATCTGCTCTATTTGAGCGGCGACTTGTTGTTTTGGGGCGCCAGGCACGTCGACGGGCGCGGCTTCGACAAGGAAGAAAACCGACCAACCAATTTGCAGATACCGCTCGTCAGAAAGCAGTCGTCGATTTCAGATCCAGCCTGAGGAGATTCCATGACTGCTTCGTTGCCCGAGGTGGCAAATGATTGAACTTCTCGAACGCGCTATCGCCGCGCATGGCGGCCTCGACCGCTGGCGGAAATTGCAAAGCCTCACCGTCACGGCGGTCAGCGGTGGCGGGCTATTTGCCTTGAAGGGCGTTCCGCAGGACCCGATGCCTCGCCAGCAGACAGTATCGCTTCAGGAGGAGAAAGCTTCAGTCTTTCCGTTTGGGAAGCCTGATTGGCTCACTCGATTCTCCTCGCGTCGTGTTGCCATCGAAAGCACGACCGGTACCGTCGTGAGCGAACGACTGGACCCGCGGAGTTCGTTTGCTGGACACGACCTGTTCACGCCCTGGGACGCGCTTCAGCGGGCGTACTTCAACGGCTACGCGATGTGGACGTACCTCACGACTCCGTTCTTCATGGCGATGCCGGGCTTCGAAGTGTCGGAGATCGATCCATGGCGAGAAGGCGACGAGCGCTGGCGCGGGCTGCGTGCACGGTTCCCGGATGACATCGCGAGCCATAGTACCGAACAAGACTTCTACTTCGGTGACGACTACCGATTGCGGCGCCACGATTATCACGTCGACGTCGCCGGAGGCTTTCCGACCGCACAATACGTTGCAGAGATCGTAGACGTCGGCGGGTTGCGGTTTCCGACGCGCCGTCGTGCTTACGTGCGCGCGCCGGACATGAACCCCATCCGCGATCTCTTGATGGTTGCGATCGACTTCAGCAACTTCCACCTTGCTTCGCAATCCAAAGGGGACGATCACCATGAGTAATCCCCCATCGCTCGATGTCTACGTCACGCCGATGCGGCCCGTGGTTGGTGCCCCCGCTCAGGGCCCCGGCGACGAGCCCGTGTGGTCGCCCATGTCGAGCACCCTGATTCATGGCGAGCATGATGCGATCCTCGTCGACACTCTTGTCACGTTCGATCAGGCAAATGCTTTGGCCGATTGGGTCGATGGCTTCGGCAAAAAGGTCATCGCGATCCTGATCACTCACGGGCACTCAGATCACTGGATCGGTCTCCAGCGCCTCCTCCAACGCTTTCCAGGTGCAAAGGCGCTCGCGCGACCGGCTCCGCAGCAACGAGCACAGTTCGAGGCGACCGATCCCAAGACGAAGAAATACTGGCAGTCGACTTTTCCCGGCGAGATCCCCGACGATCCGACTGTTCCGGCCCCGTACTGTTCAAAAACTCAAACTCATTGAAGTGATTGGTTGTGAGCACGCTTTGGCGCAGAGACTGAACTTATGGAAGTGCATTTCTCGGCCGAATTGGAAAAGAAGCAACGATTTGGCCGCAAGGGGGCAGGGACCGATGAGCCGACTGCCGCTACGGTGAGCTTATGAGCGGCAAGATAGAGCCGATCGACGGCGAGGAAGCTGCAACCGCCTGCGCGAGAAAAGCGTGCTCCGTCGCA
>WNFT01000065.1_pt1 | contig 62477 bp, 61 predicted proteins | sample 5400191 | NCBI WGS metagenome assembly WNFT01 (sample SAMN13153359, study PRJNA577476) | soil metagenome | isolation source: 80 cm saprolite under Madrone tree | place: USA:California | collected 2016-06-14 | reverse complement strand
AAGCCGAGCTCACGACGCTTGCCGCTCGCGACTCTGTACCGCAAGACCCACGATGCGGTTCTGCCCTGTACCCGCAGGATCAGTCCTTCGCCGTCGTGGGTGTCGCCCTCGCGCGCGACCTGCACCTGCCGCGCGGACAACATGTGCTTCGGCACGTCGATTCCTTTCCCCCCGCTCTTCCCCCCAAAATCGTTGCGTCGGGGTGCATTTGCAGGGATGTCACTGGCACTGATCGGACTGTACGAACGTCCGATTTGTCCTGCAAGTTCAAGTGCTTATTGCACGCACTTGCAGTCAAGTGCAGTTACGGAAAGGCTGATGATGGCGGAGACGGACGGATTCGAACCGTCGATGCACGTTTTTGCGCGCATGCTCCCTTAGCAGGGGAGTGCCTTCGACCACTCGGCCACGTCTCCGGGGAACTCGGGCCGCGACGCTGGGCGCGGCCGCGGCAGTTTAGATCGCACGCACATACGGGTCAACGCGAACGCTTCACGCGATCGCCTGCTCCAGCCCGAACGCCTTGTGCAGCGCCCGGACCGCGAGCTCCATGTACTTGTCCTCGACCACGACCGAGATCTTGATCTCGCTGGTCGAGATCATCTGGATGTTGATGCCCTCTTCCGACAGCGTGCGGAAGGTCAGGCTGGCGATGCCGACGTGCGAGCGCATCCCGATGCCGACCACCGAGACCTTGCAGATTTTGGGGTCGCCCACCAGCGACTGCGCGCCCACGTGGCCCTTGACCTTGGCGCCGAGGACATCCATCGCCTTCGCGTATTCGTTGCGGTGAACCGTGAACGAGAAGTCGGTGGTGCCGTCCACGCTGGTGTTCTGGATGATCATGTCCACGTCGACGTTGGCCTCGGCGATCGGGCCAAGGATCTGGTAGGCGATGCCGGGCCGGTCCGGCACGCGCGTCAATGTGATCTTGGCCTCGTCGCGCGAAAAGGCGATACCGGAGATGATGGCCTGTTCCATTTTGGTGTCTTCCTCGTACGTAATCAGCGTGCCGGAGTTGGCCTCGACCGCGAGCGGCTGCTCTGCATCGCTCAGGCTGGACAGCACCCGCAGCCGCACCCGGTACTTGCCCGCAAACTCGACCGAGCGGATCTGCAACACTTTCGAACCGAGGCTTGCCAGCTCGAGCATCTCTTCGAAGGTGATCGTGTGCAGGCGCCGCGCCTCGGGAACGATTCGCGGGTCGGTCGTGTAGACGCCGTCCACATCCGTGTAAATCAGGCACTCGTCCGCCCGTAAGGCCGCCGCCAGCGCCACTGCCGAGGTATCCGAACCGCCGCGCCCCAGCGTGGTGATATTGCCCAGCCCGTCCTGACCCTGGAAGCCGGCCACCAGCACGATCGTGCCCGCGTCCAGGTCCGCTCGGATCCGCTTTTCCTCGATTTCGATGATGCGCGCCTTGTTGAACGCGCTGTCGGTCAGCACCCGGACCTGGTGACCGGTGTAGCTCTTGGCCTTCAAGCCGAGCTGCTTCAGCGCCATCGCGAGCAGCCCGATCGTCACCTGCTCACCGGTGGAGGCCACCACATCGAGCTCGCGCGGATCGGGCACCGGCTGGATGTCCTTGGCCAGCCCGATCAGCCGGTTGGTCTCGCCGCTCATTGCCGAGGACACGATCACCAGTTGATGGCCGGCGCGACTCCATTTGGCGACGCGCAGCGCGACGTTCTTGATGCGGTCGATCGAGCCGACCGACGTGCCGCCGTACTTCTGAACGATCAGGGCCATGGGGAAACTGCGATGCGGGATGTCGAATTATAGTTTGCCGCGCGCAAGCGGCCCGCGGTGCGGCCTCAGTCTCGCAGCAGCCGCGTTGCACCGACCCAGTCGATCCGGACCCGCTCCCCTTCGGCCACCAACATCCGGGTGTCGGGTCCGACGCCGGCCACGTAGATCAGCCGGCCCTCGCGCCATACCAGCGGCAGGGCCGATCGTTCGTACTCCGGAATGCGCGCTTCCTGGAAGATCTGCTTCAGCCGCTTGGACGGGCGCGTGGGGTGCGGCTTGAAGCGTTCGCCGCCGGTTCGAGGACGCAGCTCGAGCGGCTCCGCGCCGAGCCAGCGCGCGTCGAAGCCTTCGTCGCTGGTCCGGGTGAACACCAGGGTCCCGCCCCAGCTGGGCACCGCGAGCTCGGGCTCGCCCTGCCACTGCAGCGCGTGCAGCGCCGGCGCGTTGCGCCTGGGCGCGTTCAGGCAAAGCAGGCCCCGATGTCGGCGCAGCTCGTGCTCCCCGATCCGGATCAGCAAGCGCGCGTCGGCGCCCGCGTGAATGGCTTGTTGCAGCGCCTCGCGCAGGCGCGCTCTCGGTGGCGCCGGCAGGCCGGCTTGCGCCAGCCATTCACGCAACACCAGCATGCGCCTGGCCTCCGGAAGCTGCGCCAGCCGGTCGATCCGCAACATCGAAGCCGGTGCATCCCGCGTGCAGGCTCGCAGGTCCTCTCGGGCCACCGAGCGCAGCGCGTCGGCACCCTCGGCGATCAACTCGATCGAGCGCTCGGCCGCAGCGCGAAATCCCGAGCGCAGCCGCGCCAGCTCCGGCATCACGCGCAGCCGGATCGCACTGCGGTCGAAGCGCGGATCCGAATTGCCGGGGTCCTCGATGAACTCCAGTGTCTTTTGCTGGATGTACCGCTCGATCCGCTCGCGCGGTACGTGCAGCAAGGGGCGTAACAGCACGATCGCAGCGCGGTCGGCAGCGGCGTCGAAGTCGCGCTGCTGAGCCATCGTCGACAGGCCGTCCAGTCCGGCACCGCGGATCCACTGCAACAGGAACGTCTCCAGGCGATCGTCCAGATGATGGGCGGTCAGCACGGCCGCCGCGCCCAGCTCACGCGCCACCTCGGCCAGCGCCTGGTAGCGCACCTCACGCGCCGCCGCCTCCACGCCCAGGCCGCGCCGTTCGACCCGCACGCGCCGCACGGTCAGCTCGACGCTCAACGCCGTGCACTGGCGCTGGCAATGTTCCACCCACGAATCGGCGTCGGGGTGCAGCCCATGGTGCACGTGCACGGCGTGCGGCCGGCCAAAGCCCGGGGCACGCGCATCTCGCAGCGCGCAGGCAAGGCTCAGCAGGGCGCTGGAGTCGCGCCCGCCGCTGTAGGCGACTACCAGCGGCGCATCGAGCCGGGCGCGGCCGCGCGCTGCGCGGGGCGCCGGAGCACTCTCGGAGAGTGCATCGTCGACCGCCGACTTGACCGCGGCCAACAGCGAGCGCTCCAGCGGGTCAGCTGTCGGCCGACGTTTCCTTGAACTTGCCATAGCCCATCAGGCGGGCGTGGCGAGAAGCTAGCAGGTCCTTGACCTTCACGCCCTGGAACTGGCGCAGGCTGTCGGCCAGCGCGCGCTTCAACAGCGCGGACATCTGCTTCGAGTCCCGATGCGCGCCGCCGACCGGCTCCGACACGATCCGGTCGATCAGGCCCAGAGCCTTCAGCCGGTGTGCCGTGAGCCCCAGCGCCTCTGCCGCTTCGGCCGCGCGCTCCGAGCTTCTCCACAGAATCGAGGCGCAGCCTTCGGGAGAAATCACCGAATAGGTCGCGTACTGCAGCATCAGCACCGTATCGCCAACCGCAATGGCCAACGCCCCGCCCGAGCCACCCTCGCCGATCACGGTCGCGATGATCGGCACCTTCAACCGCGCCATTTCGCACAGGTTGCGGCCAATCGCCTCGGACTGGCCGCGTTCCTCCGCATCGATGCCCGGGTAGGCGCCTGGGGTGTCGATGAAGGTCAGAACCGGCAATCCGAACTTCTCGGCCAAATGCATCAGCCGCAGTGCCTTGCGGTAGCCCTCGGGGCGCGGCATGCCGAAGTTGCGCAGCGCCCGTTCCTTCGTATCGCGCCCCTTCTGATGGCCGATCAGCATCACCGCCTGGCCGTTGAAGCGCGCCAGCCCCCCGACGATGGCCGGGTCGTCGGCGAACACGCGGTCGCCGTGCAGCTCGTGAAAGTCGGTGAAGATCTCGCCGATGTAGTCGAGCGTGTACGGCCGCTGCGGATGCCGTGCCAGCTGCGACACCTGCCAGGGCGTCAGCTTGGCGTAGATGTCCTTCAGCAGGGCCTGGCCCTTGGCCTGCAACCGCGCGATTTCCTCGGAGATGTCCAGCGCCGAGTCGTCCTGCACAAAGCGCAGCTCCTCGATCTTGGCTTCCAGCTCCGCGATCGGCTGTTCGAAATCCAGAAACGTCGTTTTCATGGGTTCAGTAATCGACCGGTATCGGGTCCAGGCTGCGCCATAGATACCATGTGGCCACGCTCCGAAACGGTACCCAGCGACTGGCCAAGTCGACCACTTGCTGGCGCCCCTCTCCCCTGAGCAGCGACGCCGGTTCATGTTCCGGCAGGTAGTGCCGCCCGACCGCCTTCACAAGTCCCAGGTCATCCAGCGGCAGTACATCGGGACGCTGCAGATTAAAGATCAAAAACATCTCCGCTGTCCAGCGCCCGATCCCCCGGATGTCCGTCAGTTGCTCGATCACCTGCTCATCGGACAGCCTGCGCAGGCGCGCCTGATCGATGCGCCTATCGGTGAAATGAGCCGCAAGATCGCGCAGGTATTCGACTTTACGCTCTGACAGACCGCAGGCGCGCAAGGTCGCTGCACGGCGGCGCAGCACCCGCTGGGGCGACACCTCGCCGCAGGCGCCGCGAACCCGGGTCCAGACCGCGGCGGCCGCCTTGACCGAGATCTGCTGGCCAACGATCGAGCGTGCCAGCGTCTGGAACGCGTCGCCGCGCGAACCGAGCGCGATCCGCGGGTGCCTGCGGATGATCGCCGCCAGCACCGGGTCGGCCGTGCTCAGGCGGCGCTTGGCCTGCGTCCAGAACGGCGGGCGCATCGCAGTCGATCCCGCCCTCAACGCCGGCGCCATGTCGTGCCGCCCGGCCCGTCCTCCAGCACCACGCCCTGCTGCAACAGGTCCTGCCGGATCCGGTCGGCCTCGAGATAGTCCCGCCGCGCCTTGGCGGCTGTGCGCGCTTCGATCTGCCGGGCAATCATCGCGTCATCGAGCGCACCCGCCTGGGCGGCGGCCAGCCCACCCTTGAGAAATTCATCCGGCTCGCGCTGCAACAGCCCGAGCAGCCCGCCCAGCGCCCGCATCTGCGCCGCCAGCGCCTGGGTCGGACCGCGATTGAGCTCGGCCGCCATTTCAAACAGCACCGCGACGGCCTGCGCGGTGTTGAAGTCGTCGTCCATCGCCTCGGCGAAGCGGCGCGCGTGCGGTTCGTCCCAATCGACCGGCGCAGCGGGCGCCGGCGCCGCCCGCAGCGCGGTGTAGAGGCGCGTCAGCGAGGCGCGCGCCTCGTCGATCATCCGGGCTGAGAACGAGATCTGGCTGCGGTAGTGGGAGCGGGCCAGGAAGAAGCGCAGCACCTCGCCGTCGTATTGGCCCAGCGCTTGGCGAATCGTCAGGAAGTTGCCGAGCGACTTGGACATCTTGTCGTCGCCGACGCGCAATGCCCCGCAGTGCATCCAAACACGCGCGAACGGAATGCCGAATGCGCCTTCGCTCTGCGCGATCTCGTTTTCGTGGTGCGGGAAGATCAGATCGGGGCCCCCGCCGTGAATGTCGAAGGGCTGACCCAGCGTCTGCCGCGCCATCGCCGAGCACTCGATATGCCAGCCCGGGCGGCCCGGGCCCCAGGGTGACGGCCATTGCGGCTCCTCGGGCCGCGCATGCTTCCACAGCACGAAGTCGAGCGGATCGCGCTTCGAACCGAGCACGGCGACCCGCTCACCGGCACGCAGTTCGTCCAGGTTCCGGTGCGACAGCCGGCCGTATTCGGGAAAGTTGCGAACCGCGAAATTGACATCACCATCGTCCGCCAGGTAAGCGAGCCCCTTGGCCTGCAGCCGCTCGATCAGTTCGAGCATCGGAGGCACATATTCGGTTGCGCGCGGCTCAAGATCCGGCGTCTGCACGCCGAGCGCGGCAAAATCCTCGCGCATGTACCCGATGAAGCGCTCGGTCAGGGCCGCGATCGGCTCGCCCCGCTCGGCCGCCCGCCGGATGATCTTGTCGTCGATGTCGGTGATGTTGCGCACGTAGGTTACACGCAGCCCATTGGCGCGCAGCCAACGCTGCACGACGTCGAACGCGACAAACAGGCGGCCGTGACCCAGGTGGGTGTAGTCGTACGTGGTCATCCCGCATACGTACATGCGCACATGACCCGGTTCGAGCGGTTCGAGCGGTTCGGTCCGTCCGGTCAGCGTATTGTGGATTCGAACTGCCATCCGGGACGGCGCAGGCGGGCCCGCCTGCGTTGTTAGAATCTCAGCTGGAGTATATCAACGCCTCTCGATCGCCCGCCCTCACGCGCCCTTCGTTTTTCGAGATGTCCCCCGTAAGCCGCACCGCTGCGATCGTGCTGGTAGTGGCCGCCCTGGCCGCTCCGGGCCTGGCCCAGCAGCCGGCGCAATGGTCGCCTTGGTCGCAGGAGCTGATTCCCGCGCCCCGCTCGGAGGCGGCCGAAATCGCCGACCTGATGCAGGCGGGCAAGAGCGAGGAGGCGCTGAAGCGCGCCGACGCCTTTCTGGTTGACAAGCCACGCGATCTGCAGGTGCGATTTCTGCGGGCGGTGACGCTGATCGATCTGGGGCGGCGGCAGGAGGCTGACAACGCGCTGGTGCAGTTAACGCAGGACTTTCCGGAGTTGCCCGAACCGTACAACAACCTGGCCGTTCTGGCCGCTGCGCAGGGCAGCCTGGAACACGCCGAGCACCTGCTGCAGCAGGCAATTGCGGCCCAGCCCAACTACATAACGGCGCACGAGAACCTGGGCGATCTGTACGTCGCGATGGCGGCTGCGGCTTTCGAGCGCGCCTCCCAGCTCGATCCGGCCAACGGCGCGCTCAAATCCAAGCAGGCGCTGGCCAGAGACCTGATTTCCAAACTGAAAGTGACCCGATGAGCGATTCAATCCTTTCGAAGTGTCTGAACCTCATTGCACCGATCGCGCTGACTGTGGGCGCACATGCCTACGCGGCCGAGCCGGCCGCCCCCGCGCCAGCGGCACCCACGCGGGTGGCGCTGGAAACCAGCGAGGGACGGATCGTAGTCGAGCTGCGGGCCGACAAGGCGCCCAAGACGGTCGCCAACTTTCTGCAGTACGTGAACGACAGCTTTTACGATGGGACGATCTTTCACCGCGTGATCGCCGGCTTCATGATCCAGGGCGGGGGTTTTGATGCAGCCATGGTCGAAAAGCCGACGCGGCCGCCGATCCCGATCGAGAGCAACAACGGGCTGAAGAACGTACGCGGCGCTGTCGCGATGGCGCGTACTGGGGATCCGAACTCGGCCACGGCGCAGTTCTTCATCAATGTGGTCGATAATGCCCGGCTCGATTACCCGAGCTTCGACGGGCACGGCTACACGGTGTTCGGCAACGTGGTCGAGGGCATGCAGGTGGTCGACAAGATCCGCGCCGTACCGACCGGCCGGCGCGGCTCCTTCGAGAACGTGCCCGCGTCGCCGGTCGTGATCAAGACCGCGCGCGTCGCCAAGTAGATGGAGCCGACATGCCGACCGTACGCCTGAACACCACGATGGGCTCGATCATTCTGGAGTTGGACCGGCAACGCGCACCGCGTACGGTTGAGAATTTCCTGAACTACGCTCGCAGCGGCCATTACAACAACACGCTGTTTCACCGCGTCATCAACGGCTTCATGATCCAGGGCGGCGGCTTCGAGCCCGGGATGCGCCAGAAGCCTACCTCCAAGCCGATCGAGAACGAGGCGACCAACGGCCTGAAGAACGTCAAGTACACGATCGCGATGGCGCGCACTTCGGATCCGCATTCGGCCACCGCGCAGTTCTTCATCAACGTGGCCGATAACGATTTTCTGAACCACTCGGCTCCGAACGCCCAGAACTGGGGCTACTGCGTGTTCGGGCACGTGACCGCGGGCACCGACGTGGTCGACCGGATCAAGGGCGTGGCCACAATGCGGTACGGCACGCACCAGGACGTGCCCGACCAGGAAGTGGTGATCGAAGCGGCCGAGGTCGTGTCGGAGTGAGCGCAAGCGTCGCGCTGGCGTCGGTTCAGCTGCGCGACCCGGTCTTCATATCGGACCTGCACCTGGCGCAGCAGCAGCCGCGCACCGTGCAGCGCTTTGTGCGCCTGGTCGAAGAGCTCGGCTCCAAAGGCCGCGAGCTGGTGATCCTGGGCGACTTGTTCGAGTACTGGGCGGGCGACGAGGAGGCGGGCGAAGGCGTCGGCGCCGTCGTCAGCGGCGCGCTGCGGTCGCTCACCCAGGGCGGCACGTCCGTGTACGTGATGCACGGCAACCGCGATGTGCTGCTGGGGGACGGCTTCGCGCGGGCCACGGGTGCCGTATTCCTGGCCGATCCGTGCCGCACCGAGCTAGCCGGCGTGGCCACGCTGCTGTCGCACGGCGACGCGTATTGCACGCTGGACACGGCCTATCAGGCGTTTCGGCGCCGGGCGCGCGATCCGTTCTGGCAACGCATGTTCCTCGGGCGCTCGCTCGCCTTGCGGCGCACCATCATCAGCCAGGTGCGCCGGCTCAGCGAAGCGGGAAAAAAACAGATGGCAGCACAGATCATGGACGTCACGCCCGAGGCGATCGAGCAGGCCCTTCGATCGGCCGGCGTGCGCAGGATGATCCATGGCCATACGCATCGGCCGGATCGGCATCGGCTGGAGCTGGACGGCCACAGGGCCGAGCGCTGGGTGCTGCCGGACTGGGACCTGGACGTCGATCCGCCGCGCGGAGGCTACCTGCAGGTGAGCGGCGATGAGCTGGCGATGATCGACTTCTCCTGACGCGTGCCCTCACCCCCGGCCCCTCTCCCGCGAGCGGGAGAGGGGAGAACTCTGCGACTTCTTGCTCCCCGCCCGCAGCCGCTTCGGTTCGACAATGGCCGCGCAGATTCCCAGCAGCAGCTCCACTTCGCCTGAGCTGGGGCCGGCCCGGGCCAACAAGCTTCGAAGGCGCGCCATCGAGTGTTTGGGCTGCTGCGGATCGTGAAATCCGATCGCGGTCAAGGCCTGCTCGATCGCGATAAATAGTCTTTCGACGCTTTCAACCGGAGCGCCGCCCAACTGCGCGGGCGCAGGCGCATCGTGCGGCGCGCTCAGCGCGCAACGCATTTCGTACGCGGTGACCTGCACGGCCTGCGCCAGGTTCAGCGAGTCGAACCGGGCGTCGGCCGGAATCGCGCAGCTGTAGTGACAACGCAGCACGTCGCGGTTGGTCAGGCCGCTGCGCTCCGTGCCGAACACGAAGGCCACCGGCCCGCTGCCTTGCTGCAGCCAACCCGCGGCCTGCAGCGCCGCCTCGCGCAGCCGCTGGTGCGGCGGGCCGAATTCGCGCGCATGGCCGGTCATCGCGAACGCCAGACTCACCCCCTCGAGCGCATCGATCAGGTCCGGATGCGAGCGCGAGTCCTGCAGGACCTGGACCGCGTTGGCCGCCAGCGCGACGGCCTCGCCCGAGGCCCGATAGCTGCTGTCTCTTGGCGCCACCACTGAAAGGCCGCAGAACCCCATGGTGCGGATCGCGCGCGCCGCCGCGCCGATGTTGCCGCAATGGCTCGGCTCCACCAGCACGAAGCGCACCCGGGTTCGATCCAGCGCGGCCGCCTCCGCTGCAACGTCTCCGGTATCTATAGAATCGGGCGCTTGCATAGTCTGCGGTTTCCTCTCGATGCATCCGATGCTGAACACCGCCGTGAAGGCGGCGCGCAAAGCCGGTTCGATCATCAACCGAGCGAGCCTGGATCTTGACCTGGTCCGCGTTTCAAGCAAGGGCCGCAGCGACTTCGTCACCGAAGTCGATCGGGCCGCGGAGCAGGCCATCATTTCGACGTTGACGACAGCCTACCCGAATCACTCGATCCTGGCCGAGGAGTCGGGCGCAAGCGGACCCGGAGGCGACGCGGACTACCTTTGGATCATCGATCCGCTCGACGGCACCACCAATTTCATTCACGGCTTTCCCCAGTACGCCGTGTCGATCGGCCTGAGGCATGGCGGCCACATCACGCAGGCCGTCGTGTACGACCCGACCCGCAACGAGCTTTTTACGGCCACGCGCGGGCGCGGCGCCTTTCTGAACGACCACCGGCTGCGCGTGTCCAAGCGCGATCAGTTGGAGGATTGCCTGATCGGAACCGGTTTTCCGTTTCGCAGGCTCGACGATCTCGACGAGTATGTCGAAGTTTTCACGCGCGTGACCAAGAACACCGCGGGGGTGCGCAGAGCCGGTGCGGCCTCGCTCGACCTCGCGTACGTGGCGGCCAGCCGCCTGGACGGGTTCTGGGAGTTCGGGCTGTCTCCCTGGGACATCGCGGCCGGGAGCCTGCTGATCATCGAGGCCGGCGGCTTGATCGCCGATCTGCATGGCGACGGAGATTATCTGGAAACGGGAGACGTCGTGTGCGGAGCACCGAAGATCTTCCCAAAGCTGCACGCGCTGATGCAGGGCACGCCGCAATCGGCGCGACGCCGTTCGTCGTCTTGAACGAGCCGCTCACGCCATGTTCGCATCGACGCCCAAGCGCCTGCTGAACCGCCCGCGCCTGATGCACGCGCTGGTCGCGCTGGCCGCGGCGTCCTTGATTGTCGCTGCCGTGGTCATACAGAAGGTGGACGGGCTCGAACCGTGCCCGCTGTGCATTCTGCAGCGCTACGCGTTCACCTTCGTCGCCGCCCTTGCGGCACTGGCGGCAGCGCTGCCCGGCCGCGCCTCGACCGCGTCCGCGCTGCTGGCCCTGGTGTCGTCGCTGGCCGGCGCGGCAGTCGCCGCCTGGCACGTGCGCCTGCAGCTGTTTCCGCCGGAGGAATCCTCGTGCGGGCCGAGCCTGCAGTACCTGCTGAGCAACCTGCCGCTGGGACGCGCGCTGCCCCGGATCTTTCAGGGCTACGGCGACTGCACCCGGATCGACTGGACCTTCCTGAAGTTGTCGATGCCGGCCTGGTCCTTCCTGTGGCTCATCGCGCTGGGCGGCATGCTGGTGTTCGCGCTGCGCCGCCCCAGGTAGGCGCAGCGCGGTCACGGACGGTCGGCGGGCCAAGGCCCTGGCGTGTCACGCCTGGAAAACGACCTCGAATGACGTTCCGCCACTGGTGCGGCTGACTTCCAGCCGGGCAGCCAGTTGCTCGGCCAGCGTACAGATAAGCTGCATCCCCAGCGTGTCGGAGTGCCGGATATCCAGGTCCACCGGCAGACCCACGCCGTCGTCCTTCACCGCCAGCCTGACACGCCCGGCGGCCGTTTCCTCGAGCTCCACACGTACCGTGCCAAGCCGCTGCTGAGGGAACGCGTGCTTGAGCGCGTTGGTAATCAACTCGTTCAGGATCAGGCCGCACGGGATCGCCTTGTCTACCGCAAGCGCCACCTCCCCGACCTCGACTTCGAGCTTGACCGCCCCGGGCGACACCCCGGCCGCGTGAAATACGTCGCCAGCCAAGCCCTTCGCATACTGCGAGAACGGCACGCGCGAGTAGTCGCGCGACTGGTACAGCTTCTCGTGAATCAGGGCGATCGCCTGTACACGACTCTGGCACTCCTGCAGCGCATGCCGCGAAGAACCTGGCTCGAGCTTGCGCATCTGCATATTGATCAGGCTCGAAATCACCTGAAGATTGTTCTTCACGCGATGGTGAATCTCCTGTAGCAGCGTCTCCTTCTCCCTCAAGGCATCGCGAAGTTGAGTCGTGCGCTGTTCGACCACGCGCTGGATCGCCGCCGCGCGTTCCGTCATCAGCAGGACCATCATCTCCAGCACGCTGGCGAAGAGCAGCCCGACCGTGAGGACCGTCCAGGCTTGCCAGTTGCGGTGAACGATCGCGTAGTCGGCAGAGGGAGTAAAGCGGATCGACCATTGGTGATCGCCCACGGCCGTGGTCACGACCCGGCCCCAGGGCAAGCTGGTGCCGCGAGCGCGGCGCTCGTACAGCAACCGCTCGCTCGGCGGGGCCGTATCGTCGGTGACGGTCACGTCGATATGCGCCGATTCTTCGGCAAACAGTGCTGCTCGTACCAGGTCGCCGATACGGTACACCCCGAGCACATAGCCGCGCAGCGCAGACCGTCGTTGTGCAATCGTGCTGTGAGGCAGCTGGCGGTCGTACACAGGCACCAGCACGAGAATGCCGAACTGCCCCCCACGTTCCTGCACCAGCGTCAGGCGCCCGCTCGCAGCCGGGAGCGCCGAATCACGCGCGCGGTCCATGACCTCCCGCCGGCTGGGCAGCGAAGTCAGGTCGAAGCCCAGGGCGGTCTCGTTGCCGGTGTGGGGCTCCATGAACAATACCGGCACGTATTCGGCGCGGGTCGGCGCCGGAACCATCCGACCATCCGGGCCCCGGTCGGTGATCGCGAACGCCGGGTAGCCTTCGCGACGCACCGCCTCCTCGAGGCTGGCCCGCTGGGCCTGGGGCACAACCGGGGCCCATTCGAGCGCCTGAACCCCCGGGTGCCGCATCTGAAGAGGCCCGGCGAAGGCGGCGAAGCTCGCGCGGTCCAGCGGTCCGGCGCTGACGTAAAGGTCGTGAAGCGCGGTGACCGCTTCGAGATGTCCCTCGACGTCGTTGACGAACTCCCGGCCCAGCGTGTCCGCCGCGCGTTCGAACTCGGCGCGGATTCCCTGTTGCTCCCGACCGCTGATATAGACATACAGCACGACGGCGAGCGACAGCGCCACCGCGGTGGACCATGTCAGCGCCGCGCGGCCCGCGCGCCAGCGATCTCGCGGGAGCACCAGCCAGGCGAGCAGCAGCGGCGCCATGACCGTCACGCCGATCGTGTCTCCGACCCACCACGTGAACCAGCTGAACGGGATATCCGGACCGGAGACCAGGCCCCACGCATACAGACAGACCAGCCCGACGGTTGCGCTGATCAGACAACTGACAGGGCCGCCCAGCGCGAGGAACTTCGCGATCTCCCTCTCGGTTTGAAGAACGATCGTCGATCCGACATAGCGTCGTATCAGCGCGGCGCCGCAGACGGCCTGCAGCGTTCCGCCGCAGGCGATGGCCAGAGGCAAAGCCAGGGACTTGAGCGCCGCCCCGGAGCTCGAGGTATCGTAGCCTGTCAGGATGTTGACGAAGAAGTGACCGAGCAGTATCCCGGGCCATACCCGGTAGCCCAACAGCAGGATCGCCACCAGTGCGACACCGGCTGCGGGCCAGACCGCCGTCGCGTAGCCGGGCGGAATGGCCAGGATCAGGGCGAGGCGACCGGTGACGTAATAGGCAAGCGCAACGCCCGCAGTGTAGGCGATGGTCTTGAACACGCCTGGATGGGCGGACAGCCGAAAAACTAGAGGGCGAAATAGAACGTCGCACCTCGGGCCGGAGCCCCTTCGGCCCAGATCCGACCGCCGTGCCGGTTGATGGCACGTTGAGCGATGGCCAATCCAAGGCCATTGCCCTCGAACTGACCGGCTGAATCGAGACGCTGGAAGGCGACGAAAAGCTTCTCCGCTTCCTTCATGTCGAAGCCCGCTCCGTTGTCCCGAACGAAGAAGACCTTGGAGCCATCTCGGTCGAAGGCGCCGAACTCGATCCGTGCATGCTCGACCTCCCCGGTGAATTTCCAGGCGTTGCCCAGAAGATTTTCGAGCACGATCCGCAGCAAGGACGCGTCGGCGTCGACCCGGACGTCTCTTTCGATGACGACCTTGACCTCACGCTGCGGGGTGCTTTCCCGCAATTGAGCCACGACGCCCATAGCGATCCGGGACAGATCGATCGTGTCTCTGCGCGCTTCAGTCTTCGACACCTGCGACAGCAGCAACAGGTCGTCGATCGACAACACCAAAAGATTGTCGATCACCTGTCTCATCCGCCCGGCGGCCTCGCGAACCTGCCTGAGCGTCCTGAGCCCTTGCGGACCCAGATTGGCCGCGTGGTCCTCGATCAGCGATTGGCTCAGACCATCGATTCCCCGTAGCGGGCCGCGCAAGTCCCGGGCGACGCTGCAGGTGAAATTCTCCAGTTCCCGGTTTGCGGCCTCCAGATCCGCGATATGTTCGGCCATGCGCTTTTCGCGCTCACTCTCGCCGAGACGCCATCCGGCCAGGGCTTCGGCAACCAGGTTCAGGTAGCTCACCTTCGGCCCGGCTTCCTCCGCAGCCTCCGCATCGTCGGCGCAGCGCATCCTGGTCGCGAGCCAGCGCTGGCGCTCGTGCAGGCGAGCGTTGATCTCGCGCCGATGCAGGGCGATCTCGATCGCGCACCGCAGCTGCGGCGGGGAAAAAGGCTTCACCAGGTAGCCGACCGGCTCGGTCTGCATCGCCCGGCGCAAGGTTTCGTCGTCGGAATGCGCGGTCAGGTAAATAACCGCTATATCGTGCTCCTGGCGGATCGAAGAGGCGGCCCGGATGCCGTCGATCGCTCCGGGCAGTCGTATGTCCATCAGAACCACGTCCGGCTGCAGCTCGCGCGCGCGCTCAACCGCCTCTTCGCCGGTCGCGACGGTCGCCGGGACCGCGTAGCCGAGCTCCCTCAGGGCGCTCGCGAGGTCGTGGGCCACGATTCTTTCGTCCTCGACGACCAAAATCCGGGCAGGCGTCTCGCCCGAAGCCTCAACCGAGGCCTGAGACTGAACCGGACTCACCGCGCAGTCCTCCAGTGGCCGCACCAAATTGGAAGCCCGGTGGACTGTATCGTATCGGTCGAATTCCTTCAATGAAAAGTGCCCAGTGTCCATGACGCCAACGGACCGCGCCGATGAGATGGCCGGCGCGGCCGAATTGTCCGGCCACACGCCGATGATGCAGCAGTCGGGGCAAGAACGAGCCCATGTGCTTGATCTGAGGGATCGAACGCCGGCGCGCTGTCTAATAGCTTTGCGTGGATACGCCGTAGACAAGCCCTTGATTCACTGCGAGGGCGCAGCGACCCTTCCGAATTGCAATCGCCGCCTTCGTCGCTAATTAGAAAGTATTGGTGAAGTTGGGATAAGGAATAGGTATAGGAGGAGCAGGAGGGGGAGCAGGACGGGAAGGATTACTAGTGCCACCAGCGACCTCAGCTAGCTCGATTTCGTCGAGCTCGATCAAGGCGTCAGATTCAATTGTCTTTGAGTCCACGGCATTTTTCCATTGAAATTGAGCTGAAAGGGCGATTCGGATGAACGAACTGTGCGCCGCGCTGACCGTTGGCGAAAGTGCCGAAAGTCATCCTGCTGTGGCGTTGAATCCCGGCTGGCGCTTTCGGCGCGGTTTGCGCAAGCCTTAGAGACCGCATTGGGTCGATCGGACGCGAAGGGCGACCGGTCTCGGCGTTGTAAGCTGATCGGGCACTTTCTGACCATCGGTTAACTATCGAGATCTCAGCCTCGACCTGGACCGGCGTCGGAACGTACTCAGATCCCGGAAATCAGAAAATCAAGCGCCGCGATGATCGCCGGGCGATCGGCCGAGGCATCGGCCACCACCGGCCCGAGCTCGCGGGCTGTAACGCCAGCGAACTGGGGAGTGATCATCAGATAGTTCTTCCCTTCTACTCGGATCGCTGGCGTAAGCGTTTGCATTGATCGCGAACGGCCTGGGCCCGCAGTCGCGAGCGGCACGACGACGCGTGTCGCCAGTGGATCGAGCAGATCCGACTGGATGTCGAGGAGGAAGGGGAACCGTGCCCGCGTCGCCGCATTCTTGTTCCGGTACACGGAGAACTGTGGCATCAGAAGCTGCGTAGAGAGTCGCCGAACGTGCCGCGTTTTTCGACGTCGCGGTTGTAGGCCTCGATGCTGTCACCGTTCGTTACCAGCCATTCCTTGCGCCGCCGCTGCCGCAGCTGATCTTCGAGAGCGGACTCCAGCGTCGCCGACAAATTGATCTCGTGACTGCGGGCAGCCTCCAGCACGTCCGCCGAGATCGACACGTTGACCGCCTTCTTCGCGCGCTGTGGGGACGTCATGCTTTGGGGGATTCGCGAGTGATGCGCATCGGATATGCGCATTGTACGTGCGCGCCAATACCTCGCTGGCCGGCGGTTGTGACGCCCACTTGCGCAATGCCGATTCGCCCCCGGCGCCGGGCCAGTCCGAAGCCGGAATACGTCGCAACGGTACTTGCTGGTCAACGTATAGTTTCGCCACCGTCGAAACATAGCGCATAGCGGCAAGCGGAGCCATCGGCCGTTGGACAAAAAACGTAGCGAAATTAACGGCTTAACCCACACGCCGATGATGCAGCAGTACTTGCGCATCAAGGCGCAGCACGAGGATCACCTGCTGTTTTACCGGATGGGTGATTTTTACGAGCTCTTCTACCGCGATGCCGAGCGGGGGGCCCGCCTCTTGGACCTGACGCTCACCTCGCGCGGGGCTTCGGCCGGGGCACCCGTGCCGATGGCCGGCGTTCCGGCAGTCAGCGTCGAGCAGTACCTGGCGCGCCTGGTCAGGCTGGGCGAGTCGGTCGCCATCTGCGAGCAGGTCGGCGACCCGGCCACATCCCAGGGGCCGGTCGAGCGCCAGGTCGTGCGCATCGTCACGCCCGGCACGCTGACCGACAGCTCGCTGCTCAGCCCGAAGGCCGACTCGTCGCTGGCGGCGGTCGCGCTGCACGCGGGCCGGCGCGGCCAGCCGACCCGGGTCGGGATCGCCTGGTTGGTGCTGGCCAGCGGCGACCTGCGCGCGACTGAAACGTCGGTCGATGCGCTCGCCGCAGAACTGGCCCGCATCGAGCCGGCCGAAGTGCTGGTGGCCGAATCGGCCCGCGACGCCGTCGCGGGCAGCGCGTGCGTGCGGACCTTGAACGAGTGGCATTTCGACTCCGCACTGGGCGAGCAGCGACTGCGCGAGGCGCTCGGCGTTTCTCACCTGGATGCCTACGGCATTGCCGGGCGCGCGGCGGCGCTGGCCGCCTGCGCGGCGCTGCTGGGGTACGCCGAGCAGACCCAGAAACAGCGCCTGAGCCACATCACGACACTGCGCTTCGAATCCGAGTCCGACACGATCGGCCTGGATCCGGCAACCCGCCGCAACCTGGAATTGACCGAAGCGCTGCATGACCCCCAGGGGCCGTGCCTGCTGTCGGTGCTGGACCGGTGCCGGAGCGGCATGGGAAGCCGGCGGCTGCGCCTGTGGCTGAATCAGCCGCTGCGCGATCGCGGCAATGCCGAGGCGCGCCATCGGGTCATCGAAACGCTGCTCGAATCGGTGCAGGCCGCCGCGGCCGTGCGCGAGGCGCTCGCAAGACTTCCGGATCTGGATCGGATCGCCAGTCGCATCGCGCTCAAATCCGCGCGGCCGCGCGAGCTGGCTGCGCTGCGCGATGCACTGGCCCCGATTGCCCGGATCGGGGGCGCCGCCAGCTCGCTGGAGGCGCCGCTCGCGGCCCGGCTCGCGGCCTGCATGCTGCTGCCGCCAGCCCTGGCCGAGGAGTTGGGGCGCGGGTTGATGCTGGAGCCAGCCGTTTCGCCGCGCGATGGCGACGTGATCCAGGCTGGATATGACGCGGAGCTCGATGAGCTGCGCGCGCTGCGCGATCACACGGGCCAGTTCCTGGTCGACCTGGAGACGCGGGAACGCTCGCGCACGGGTATCGCGAATTTGCGCGTCGAATACAACCGGGTACACGGCTTCTACATCGAGGTCACGCACGGCCAGGCGGACAAGGTTCCGGACGACTACCGGCGGCGCCAGACGCTGAAGAACGCCGAGCGCTACATCACGCCCGAGCTGAAAAGCTTCGAGGACCGGGCGCTGTCGGCCCAGGAGCGTGCCCGGGCGCGCGAGCGGCAACTGTACGACGCGCTGCTCGCGAGCCTGCTCGAGCACGTGCCCCCGGTGCTGCGTGCCGCGGACGCGCTGGCCTCGCTCGATGCGCTCGCAGCACTTGCCGAGCACGCCGCTGGCGCGAGCTGGATCCGCCCGCAGCTCAGCGCCGAGCCCGGACTGCAGATCGAAGGCGCGCGCCACCCGGTCGTCGAACGCAGCCTGGAAGTGTACGTTCCGAACGACTGCCGGCTCGATTCGAACCGCCGGATGCTGATCGTGACCGGCCCGAACATGGGCGGCAAGTCGACGTTCATGCGATCGGTCGCCCTGGTCGTACTGCTCGCCTACTGCGGAAGCTTCGTGCCGGCGGTCAGCGCGCGGATCGGGCCGGTCGATCGCATCCTGACACGCATCGGCGCCAGCGACGATCTGGCGCGCGGCGCCTCCACGTTCATGGTCGAGATGACCGAGGCGGCCTCGATCCTGAACGCGGCCGGCGAGCAAAGCCTGGTGCTGATGGACGAGATCGGGCGCGGTACGTCGACCTTCGACGGTCTGGCGCTGGCGGCGGCGATCGCGCATGAACTGGCGGTTCGCAACCGCTGTCTGACGCTGTTCGCGACCCACTATTTCGAGCTGACCCAGCTCGCGCAGCGCCTGCCGCAGGTTGCCAACGTTCATGTCGCGGCCGCCGAAGCCAGCGGCAAGGTCGTATTCCTGCACCAGGTCCGCGAAGGACCCGCCAGCCAGAGCTACGGGCTGGCAGTGGCCGCACTCGCAGGCGTGCCCGGCGCCGTGCTGCGGCGAGCTCGCCAGCTGCTGGTGCAGCTCGAACACAGGGCGATGGCGGGCGGCGATCAGCTCGATCTGTTTCAGCCAGTCCAGCATCAGGCTCCGTTGCCCTCTGCGCCGGACCGCGTGCGCGAGCGCCTGGCCAGCGTGGATGCCGAGCTGCTGACCCCGCGCGCGGCACTTGATCTCATATTCGAGCTGATCGAGCTCGCGCGCTCGGAATCGGCCCCCGGATCGCACGAATGAACGATGCGCACGCTCCGCCGGAATCCGTGCGACCGGTCCGCGCGCTCACGCACCTGGGGCCGATGCCGGTGCGCAAATTCCTGGCGCGCCACTGGCAGCGCGCGCCGTTGCTGATCCGGCAGGCCTTGCCGGGTTTCGAATCGCCGTTGACGCCGAGCGCCTTGTTCGAGCTGTCGGGTCGGGACGAAGTCGAGTCGCGCCTGATCGATCGCGTGGACGGCCGATGGCGACTGCGCCACGGGCCGTTTCGCCGCCGCAGCATCCCGTCCCGGAAGCGGTCCGACTGGACGCTGCTGGTCCAGGGCGTCGACGTCCAATCCGAAGCCGGCGCCGACCTGATCGCACGCTTCCGCTTCGTGCCGGACGCTCGCCTGGACGACCTGATGGTCAGCTTCGCCAGCGACGGTGGCGGCGTCGGTCCCCATGTGGACTCGTACGATGTGTTTCTGCTGCAAGCGCTCGGAAAGCGGCGCTGGCGAATCGAGCGCAGACCGGACCCGTCCTGCAAGCCGGGCCTCCCGCTCCGGCAACTGCTGCATTTCCGACCGCAGCAGGAGTGGGTGCTCGAGACCGGCGACTTGCTGTACCTGCCGCCAGGCGTGGCCCACGAGGGCGTAGCGCTCGGCCAATGCATCACCTGTTCGATCGGCTTCAGGACACCCTCCTGGGCCGATCTGGCATCGATCTGGAGTGAGCTGCAATCGGAGCAAGGCTCCGGTCGGGATGTCGCGTTTCGTGATGTCGGCTTGACTGCGTCGGCCCACCCGGCGCGCCTGCCGACCCGGCTGATCGAGCAGGCGCACCGGGAGCTGCTGCGCAGCCAACCTGGCCGTCAGGACGTTGCGATGGCCCTGTTGCGGCAGTTGAGCGAGCCCAAACCCCGCGTCATCTTCGAGCGGCCCCGCCCGCCGATGACGCTGTCACACTTCGCGCAGGCGGTACGCAGGGGACTGCGCGCGGACCGACGAACCCGGATGCTGTACTCGGAGCGCACCCTCGCGATCAACGGGGAGTTGGTGCCGTTGCCCGACCCCGAGCAGCGGCGCCTGGTGAAGTCGCTCGCGGATCAACGCGTGCTGCTCGCAAGATACGATGCAGACCCTCGGGGGCTGCCCGCTGCGATGCTGACGCGGCTTTACGAATGGTATCTGGCCGGCTGGATACACCCCTATTGGCCGCTTCCTCAGAGGTGACTCCTGAGCTTCGAAGACAGCGGAGCCCGTAACCGAAAAGCGGGAGGATCGGCTGCGAGGGGGCCGGGCTGGCCCCCAGCCAATGCAATTACGCAACGGTACTCAGTCGTACAATGCTGCGCTGCGCCGCGCTGGATATAATAGCCGCCCTGGGGAGATTGAGGTTTCGTCTGCTCGCTTTGACGATCGCCGCGCTAACCAGAGTCATCGCGGCAATCGACTCGCCATAAACGACTCGTCATTTCTTTCAAAGGAAATCTCATGAAGAAACTGCTGACCCTTGCTTCGTTGTCGGTCGCGATGTTGGCTGGTTGTGAGAAGCCCGCGCCGACCCCGGCTCCAGCGCCGATGGCCGCGCCTGCCCCCGCGCCGGCTCCCCCGGCCGAGCCGGCGAAGGACGCTACTCCGCCTGCTCCGGCCGAAGCGCCCAAGGACCAGAAGAAGTAAGCATCTCGAGTTCGGCGAGGGCCGGCACGATGCCGGCCTTTTTTTCGTCCGCTCACGGCGGCCCCACCGCCTGCCAATCCAACCCCAGTGCCTGGTCCGCCACGTCGCATTGAACGTGCACGGGCATCCCAAGGCCGCCGAGCGCCGCGCGCGCCAGTTGCGGGCGATTGTTGGTCAGACTCAGATGCGCGGCCACCACGCGCGTGAGGCGGCTGCGATCGATCGACTCGAGAAATTGAATCGATTGCGCGTTGGAAAGGTGTCCCACGTCGCTTTCGATCCGAGCCTTCAACGAAGGCGGGTACGGACCCTGCCGCAGCATATCCAGATCGTGATTGAACTCCAGCACCAGCGTGTCCAGGCTCGACACCCTCGTGATCACCGTCTGTGCAGGATGTCCCAGATCGGTCAGTATGGCCAGGCGCCGCTCCCCGTCCGACACCATGAACTGGACCGGCTCGCTGGCGTCATGCGGCACGCCGATCGGAAGCACCTGCAGCGGGCCGATCTGCAACTCGATGCCGGCGTGGATCGTGTGCAACTTGCGCAGGCGGCGGTCGAAGCCGGCCGCCGTGGCCGTTCCCCCGGTCGCGTACACACTGAGCTGGCGGCGCGTCGCAAATGCGGCAACGCCCCCCGCATGGTCGCCGTGCTCGTGCGTCACCAGGATGGCGCCAAGCGATACGAGATCAACGCCGGCGCGCGCGAGTCGCCGCTGCAACTCGCGCGGAGAAAATCCATCGTCGATCAGGACCCGGATCGAGCTGCGTCCGTCGGACGCCTCGACCACAAACGCATTGCCGCCGCTTCCGGAGCCCAGACAGCAGAAGCGCAGCGTCAAGTTAGGTCGAAGAAATCACGGAGGACGGGAAAGCGCGAGAGGGGGCCACGGCTCGCGGCCTCTAGCGCATTTGCTCGTCGAGTTGTTTCAGGATACGGTCGCCGGCCGAGCCGGCTTCCGGGTGCCCGTCCTTGTCCTGAACGCGCACCGCCGTGCGATCGCCGTCGGTCAGCAGGGCAACCCGGAACTGCTGCGCATCGACCTTCGGATCGGACTCGAACATCCTGGCGAAAAAGCCGCGGCCCTCGCGTTGCTTGGCTGCGTAGTCCGGGTCCACGTAGCGCACGTAATAGAGTCCCTTCGTGCGGTCACGATCCTCGACTGTAAAGCCGCCGCGATCCAGCGCCAGTCCGACGCGCCGCCATGCGCGATCGAACGGTTCGTCGACTTCCAGATGCGATTCCGAGCCCTCCTTGATCACGTGAGAGACGTTCGGCAGCGCAGTCGCCGCGGGCGCTTTCGGGACAGCCTTGTCGCCGCCCGTCTTGGCGACGGTGGCCGAGTCGGCGGCTTCGAAACGCAGCAGCAGACGCTGCAGCATTTCGGCCTCCAACTCCGGGTCACGCGCCCGGGGCTGCCAGGTCGTCGTCGTCTTGTCGTTGGACGAATACACCTCTTCCAGACCGTGGTGCGTGATGAAGATTTCCGAGGTATCGGTGGGCGTGCGCTCGATCCGGGTGCGATATTGATCCCTCAGGCTGGTAGAGGTCACCGACTCCAGTACCAGGTTGAGGGTGCGTTGAATCACGCCCTGCGGGACCCTGGGGCGCTTTTCGTCCCAGTCGGTCTGCACGATACCCAGCGCCGGCTCGTCGAGCTCCAACTTGATCCCCATCGAGGGCCAGAAGTCCTTGACGACCTCGTAGGCCTTCTCCGGGGGAACATCCACGGCCAGCCATCGCTGTGCGCCATCGCGCATCAGACGCGCGTGTGCTCCGGTCACCGCGACCAATTGAGCGCTCGAAGTGCCGCCTGTGGCCGAACGCAGCGCATTGGCTGAAACGCCTTGATCGGGTATCGCGAACCGCTCGTCCTTCGTCAGCGGCGCCAGGTCGGGAGGAACCTCCAGCGGACCCTGGTGGGTCGCCTCGGCCTGATAGCCACCGGGATCGCTGGACTTCTTCGACCCGAACAGTCCGCAGCCGGCCAATGCGAGCACAAGCGCGCAGGTAGTCCACGCGCACAGGCTCGACACCCGGCGCGCGGTACGTCGGCCCGTTCGAAATTTCTGGTGCAAGAAACTCATCTCCCACCAACCCAGTTTTCAGTTCAACCCGACCTCGTCCAGCGCGGCCTGCACCGCTTCGCGGCCCGAGGCCGACAACGGAACCAGCGGCAGCCGGATCCCGCCGGCGATTTTTCCAATCCGCTGCAACGCCCACTTGACCGGGATCGGATTGGGCTCCACGAAAAGGCGCGTGTGCAGCGGCATCATCCGGGCGTTCAGCGCCCTGGCTTTAGGCAGATCGGCCGACAGCGCAGCATCGCACATCTGCCGCATCAATCTTGGCACGACGTTGGCCGTCACCGAGATCACGCCATGGCCCCCCAGCAGCATCAGAGCCAGCGCCGAGTCGTCGTTGCCGCTGTACAGCGCAAAGTTCGCCGGCAGGCGACGCAAGAGCTGCCCTGCCCTGGCCAGGTCTCCGGTGGCGTCCTTCAAGCCCACGATGCCGGGCACTTGCGCCAGGCGCAGTGTCGTATCCACGCCCAGATCGGCCACCGTGCGCCCGGGAACGTTGTACAGGATCATCGGCAGATCGACCGCCTCGGCGACCGCCGCGAAGTGCCGGTAAAGCCCCTCCTGGGTCGGCTTGTTGTAGTACGGCACCACCTGCAGCGTCGCAGCCGCGCCCACTTGCCGCGCCTGCTTGGTGAGCTCGATCGCTTCCCGAGTCGAATTGGCGCCGGTACCCGCGACGAGCGGAATTCGTCCGCGCGCCGCCTGCGCCGCAACGCGCACCAGTTCCACGTGTTCCTCAGGGTCGACGGTCGGCGACTCGCCGGTCGTCCCCACCACGACGATCGCGTTCGTGCCCTCTTCGATGTGCCATTCGATCAGCCGACGCAGCGCGTCGAAATCGAGCGCCCCGTCCTCGTGCATCGGGGAAACAATGGCGACCAGGCTTCCCTTGATCATGGATGCTCGCGGCATTCGAAGCGGCCGAATTTTACACGCGTGTTACCGGGATTCCGGCAGCAGGAGCCGCTCCAGGCGCGTGGATTCGGTTCGAACCGCACACAGCCGCTGCACCCGGGCAGGGGCGGGCCGCTGGACAACTCCATCCTCGAACGCCAGCACATGCAGCAGCGGCGCAAAGCAAGCGGCCAGCTCGAACGGTGCCAGCAGGAAAGCCGGATTGCTTGGGCGGCCGAATCGCTCGTTGCCGGCCGCGAACGTCTCGTAAACCAGGATGCCCCCGTCGCGCAGAGCCTGCGCCAGCAACGGCAACATGGGACGGTACAGGTAGTTGGCCACCACGACCGCGTCGTAGCGCTGCGCCTGGAACGGCCAGGGGCCGCGCTCCAGGTCCAGGGCGCGGAACTGCACGCCAGGGATGCCGTCCAGATCGGCCGCGCGCGCGGCATCCACATCGACGGCGTCGACGCGACAGCCCAGCGCGGCCAGGACTCGGCTGTGCCGCCCGGAGCCGCACGCCAGATCGAGCACTTCGGACCCGGGCGCAAGCCGCTCGCACCAGCGCATGACCCAGGCGGACGGCCCCTGCGATCCCGAGTGGGGCGGCGTCGGAGACGACCGTGCGCCGTGGTCAAGTGTAGGCAAGGCCCATTGCCTCGCGCACATCTCTCATCGTCTCCTGCGCCACGGCGCGCGCGCGGTCACAGCCGTCGGCCACGATCGAGCGCAGCAGGGACGGATCGTCCAGGTAGGGCTGGGCCCGTTGCCGCCAGGGCTCCTGCTCGGCCAGCATCGAGTCGATCAACGGCTGCTTGCACTCGAGGCAGCCGATGCCCGCGGTGCGGCAGCCCTTCTGGACCCACTCCTGAGTGCTCTGATTCGAATAGACCAGGTGCAGTTGCCAGACCGGGCAGCGTTCCGGCTCGCCCGGGTCGGTGCGCCGTACCCGCGCCGGATCGGTCATCATCTTCCGGATCTTCTCCGTCAGAACCTTGGGCTCTTCGCGCATCGAAACGTCGTTGCCGTAGCTCTTGGACATCTTCTGCCCGTCCACCCCGGGCAGGCGCGGAGACGCGGTCAGTACCGCTTCCGGTTCCACCAGGATGACCCGGCGCGTGCCCTCCAGGTAGCCGAACATCCGTTCGCGGTCACCGAGCGAAAGGTTCTGCGATTCGGCCAGCAGGGCACGGCCCTGTTCGAGCGCTTCCTCATCGCCCTGTTCCTGGTAGCGCGCGCGCAATTCAAGATACCGCTTGCTGCGCCGGACACCGAGCTTCTTGACCGCAGCCAGCGCTTTTTCCTCGAAGCCGGGCTCGCGACCGAACAGGTGATTGAACCGGCGCGCGATTTCGCGCGTCATCTCGATGTGCGGCACCTGGTCCTCTCCGACCGGAACCAGATTGGAACGGTAGATCAGGATGTCGGCCGCCTGCATCAGCGGGTAACCCAGGAAGCCGTAGGTCGACAAGTCCCGGTCGCGCAAACGCTCGATCTGGTCCTTGTACGTCGGCACCCGCTCCAGCCAACCCAGGGGGGTGGCCATCGCGAGCAGCAGGAACAGTTCGGCGTGTTCCGGAACGCGCGACTGCAGAAAAACGGTCGCCTTGGCCGGGTCGATTCCGGCGGCGAACCAGTCGACCAGCATGTCCCACACGCTGGACACGAGCACCTCCGAGGATTCGTAGTGCGTGGTCAGCGCGTGCCAGTCTGCGACAAAGAAAAAGCAGGGATGCTCGTCCTGCAGTCGAATCCAGTTCTTCAGGGCGCCATGGTAGTGGCCGATGTGCATCGCGCCGGTCGGGCGCATGCCCGAAAGAACCCGGTCAGCGTACATCGGACCGCGCGGTAGGCGCGAGGCGCATCACGGCCGCAATGACCGCTCGCACAGCGTCCATAAACCAGTCCCCCAGGCCCTCGCCCTTCTCCCGAACACAGTCTATCAGTCGGCCTGCACGCCCAGCGCGGCCGGATTGCCGCTGCCTTGCCGCACCAGGACAGCCGACGGCCCCGTCAAGTCGACCACGGTGGTCGGCTGCAGCCCGCAGCTGCCCGAGTCGATCACCAGGTCCAGCTCGTGCTGCAGGCGCGTGCGGATGTCGCCGGCTTCGGTCATCGGCACCAGGTCCCCGGGCAGTTGCAGTGTCGTGGCGATCAGCGGCTGCGCCAGTTGCGCCAGAAGCCCAAGCGCCACGGCGTGATCGGGTACGCGGATCCCGATCGTTTTGCGCGAGGGGTGAGACAAGCGGCGCGGCACTTCCCGAGTGGCCTGCAGGATGAACGTAAAGGGGCCGGGAGTAGCCTGGCGCAGCAACCGGTAGGTCGCGTTGTCCACCTGGGCGTAATTGGCGATCTCCGAAAGGTCGCGACACAGCAACGTCATCAAATGGCGTTCGTCGAGCCGCCGCAACTGGCGGATCCTGTCCACCGCGTGCTTGTCGTCCAGGTGACAGGCCAGCGCGTAGCTCGAATCGGTCGGAATGGCGCCAATGCCGCCTTCGTCGAGGATGTGCGCCGCCTGCCTGAGCAGGCGCACCTGCGGGTTGCGGGGATGGATCGAAAAAAGCTGAGCCACGTGAGTGCGGAAGTCAAGTGCGAACGGCGGATACAATCCTTCGGACACCGCAAGCCGGATTCCGGCGACTGAAGGCCACGATCGATGCCAATTTACCAGCTTGGCGACTGGATCCCTCAGATCGATCCGAGTGCGTTCGTCCATGAGACGGCCGTGCTGATCGGCCAGGTCAGCATAGGGCCTAACGCCAGCGTATGGCCGTTTGCGACGATCCGCGGCGACAACGAGCCGATCAGCGTGGGCCAGGACAGCAATTGCCAGGAAGGCTGCACGCTGCACGCGGATCCGGGCTTCCCGCTGAATGTGGGCCAGCGGGTGACCGTTGGCCACCACGTGATGTTGCACGGATGCACCATCGCAGACGACTGTCTGATCGGCATTCAGGCCGTGATATTGAACGGCGCCGTGATCGGACGCGGCTGCCTGGTCGGAGCGGCCAGCCTGATCACGGAGGGAAAGCAGATTGCCGAGGGCAGCCTGGTGCTGGGCAGTCCGGGCAAGGTCGTGCGGCAACTGGATGCGCGGGAAATCGAGCGTTCGCGCGCGATCGCGCAGTCGTACGTGGCACGCGGGGGCCGCTACAAGATGGCTCTGAAGCGAATCGGCTGAAAGGTCCGACGCGGGACAGCGGATGCCGGACCGGCTGCTGAAGTTCCTGTTTCACCACGCACCGGTGCGCGGCGAAGTGGTGCGGCTGAGCCATTCGTGGCAACAGATGACGGCACTGCATGCGTATCCCGAGCCGGTGCTGAGGCTGCTGGGCGAGACGACCGCCGCCGCCACGCTGCTTTCAGCAACCATCAAATTCGCCGGCAACTTGATTCTGCAGATCCACGGCGACGGCCCCGTTCAGCTGCTGGTGGTCGAGTGCAGGCCGGACTTGGCCTTCCGTGCTACCGCGAAGCTGCGTGCCAACGCGCGTATCGAGGACGGCACCGGCTGGCGCGAGCTGGTCAATGCCGGCGGCCAGGGGCGCTGCGCGATCACATTGGACCCGGGCGGCAGCCCGGCCGGCCAGCAGCGCTACCAGGGCATCGTTCCATTGCAGGGGTCCAGCGTTGCCGAGGCGCTCGAGGCCTACCTGCGCCAGTCCGAGCAGATCGAGTCGCGCCTGTGGCTGGCGGCCGACGCGCGGGTGGCGACCGGCCTGCTGCTGCAGCGGATCGGCCGCCCCTCGACCGGAGGCGCCGAGCAGGACGAGGACGCGTGGAGGCGAACCACCACGCTGTCGGACACGGTCTCAGCTACCGAGCTGCTCGGCACATCGGCCGAGGATGTGGTCCATCGGCTGTTCTGGCAGGAGCAGCTGGAGCGATATACAGGGGCGACGCCGCGATTCCGCTGTCCCTGCTCTCGAGGCCGCACCGGCAGGATGCTGCTGACCCTGGGCCGCGCGGAGGTCGACTCGATTCTGTCTGAGCAGGGCGCAGTCTGCGTGACTTGCGATTTCTGCCACGCGCGGTATTCGTTCGACGCGGTCGACATCGGTCAGCTGTTCGCCACCGGATCGACCGAAGCGGCTCGCCCCGAGCCGCCCAATTAGGGAACGAGGGGGCCCGGCTGCTGGAAAAAGATCTCATCGCTGCGCATCAGATGCAGGTCCTCGCGCGCATGCTCCTCGACGGCCTCCCGACCCTGTTCAAGGCTGCGCAGCTCGGCCGACATCGCGGTGCTGCGGGCATCCAGCTCGGAATTGGCCGACCGCTGTGAGTCAAGCTGATGCTGCAGGTCCCATACCCGCAACCACCCGCCCCGACCAAACCACAGCGGCCACTGGATCGCCAGCAGCAGCAGCGCCAGGATCGCGGCCAGGCGCTTCACGCCGATTCAGTCCAGGTGGGTGAACGCGCCGCGCCCCGCGTAGTGGGCCACCTCGCCCAGGTCCTCCTCGATGCGCAGCACCTGGTTGTACTTGGCGATCCGATCGCTGCGCGAAAGCGAGCCGGTCTTGATCTGTCCGGCATTGGTGGCCACTGCGACGTCCGCGATGGTCGTATCTTCGGTCTCGCCCGAGCGGTGGCTGATCACCGTACTGTAGCCGGCACGCTTTGCCATCTCGATGGCCGCCAGAGTCTCGGTCAGCGTGCCGATCTGGTTGAGCTTGATCAGAACCGAATTGGCGATGCCGCGCCGGATTCCTTCGGCCAGGATCCGGGTGTTGGTGACGAACAGGTCGTCGCCGACCAGCTGCACGTGTGAACCCAGGCGCTCGGTCAGCGTCTCCCACCCCTCCCAGTCGTCCTCGGCCATGCCGTCCTCGATCGACACGATGGGATAGCGGTCGCACCACTGGGCCAGCAGATTGGCGAAATCGGCCGCCGAAAGCGCGAGATTTTCGGCCGCAAGCCGGTACATCCCGTCGCGGTGAAACTCCGAGCTCGCGCAATCCAGCGCCAGGCCGATCTGCGTTCCGGCCTCGAAGCCCGCCTCGCGGATCGCCGTCAGGATCAGCTCGATCGCCTCTTCGTGGCTGCGAACGCTGGGCGCAAAGCCGCCCTCGTCGCCGACCGCCGTATTCAGCCCGCGGCTGTGCAGCAGCCCCTTCAGCACATGAAACACCTCCGCGCCGTAGCGCAACGCCTCCGAAAAGGTGGGAGCGCCGAACGGCACGATCATGAATTCCTGCACGTCCAGGTTGTTGTCCGCGTGGGCACCGCCATTGATGATGTTCATCATCGGCACCGGCGTCGTGATCGCTCCCACGCCGCCCAGGTAGCGATACAGCGGCAGCCCGGCCTCTTCGGCCGCGGCGCGCGCCACGGCCAGCGAGACCGCCAGCGTCGCGTTGGCACCCAGGCGCGACTTGTTCTCGGTGCCGTCCAGCTCGATCAGCGTACGGTCCAGGAAGGCCTGCTCGGCCGCCTCGAGGCCCATGATCGCCTCCGAGATCTCCGTGTTCACGTGCTCGACAGCCTTCAAAACCCCCTTGCCACGGTAGCGGCCGCTATCGCCGTCGCGCAGTTCGACCGCCTCGCGCACTCCGGTCGAAGCGCCGCTGGGAACGGCTGCCCGTCCCATCACGCCGCTCTCCAGCAGCACATCGCACTCGACGGTCGGATTGCCACGGGAATCCAGTATCTCGCGGCCGACGACGTCAACGATCGCGCTCATTGCTGAGATATCTCCTGAACACGGCGAGCTGAGCTTGCCCAGCCAGTGCGTGACCGACAGAGCGTCAAGATGTCATTCAAAGACGTTTTCCAGGAACCCGTGCTTCTTCGTGACCTGGTCCAGCTCGACCAGCGTCTCCAGCAGCTGCGGCATGTGTGCCAGCGGCACCGCGTTCGGGCCGTCGGACATCGCCTCGGCCGGGCGCGGATGAGTCTCCATGAAAAGTCCCGCCACCCCGCTGGCCACCGCCGCACGCGCAAGCACCGGAACAAACTCGCGCTGGCCTCCGCTGGCCGAGCCCAGGCCGCCGGGCAGCTGCACCGAGTGGGTCGCGTCGAACACGACCGGGCAGCCCGTGCCGCGCAGGATCGACAGCGACCGCATGTCGCTGACGAGGTTGTTGTATCCGAACGAGACGCCCCGTTCGCAGGCGAGAAAGCGATCTGCATCCAACCCGGCATCGCGGGCAGCATCGCGCGCCTTGTCGACCACGTTTTTCATGTCACCCGGGGCCAGGAATTGCCCTTTCTTGATGTTGACGGGCCGGCCGCTGCGGGCGCATGCCTGGATGAAGTCGGTCTGCCGGCAAAGAAAAGCCGGCGTCTGCAGAACGTCGACGATCGCGGCCACCGGGTCGACTTCTTCGACCGCGTGCACATCGGTCAGCACCGGTACGTCCAGCTGGCGCCGGACCTCAGCCAGGATGCGCAGGCCCTGCTCGATCCCGAGGCCGCGAAACGAGCGCCCCGAGCTGCGGTTGGCTTTGTCGTAGCTCGCCTTGAACACGAACGGCATCGCCAGACGCGCCGTGATCTCCTTGAGCCGGCCTGCCACATCGAGCACCAGCTGCTGCGATTCGACCACGCAGGGCCCGGCAATCAGGAACAGCGGACGATCCAGTCCGACCTCAAATCCGCACAGGTTCATGCAACGGCCATCCGCAGCGCACCGCCCCGGCGCTCCTGCTGATAGGCAAGCGCCGCCTGGATGAACGCCTTGAACAGCGGGTGGCCGGCGCGCGGAGTCGAGGTAAATTCCGGATGGAACTGCACGCCCATGAAAAACCGATGTGAGGGCAGCTCCATGATTTCCGGCAGGTGCTCGACCGGAGTGCGCGCGGGAAACCGCAGCCCCCTGGCTTCCAGCTGCGGAACGTAATTGTTGTTGACCTCGTAGCGATGCCGATGCCGCTCGTTGACTTCGGGGCCGTAGATCCGGGACGCCATCGAGCCAGGCTCGACCGGGCACTTCTGCGCGCCCAGCCGCATCGTGCCGCCCAGGTCCGAGCCTTCGGTGCGGCACTCGACACGGCCGCTGCGGTCGGTCCATTCGGTGATCAGCGCGACCACCGGATGCCGCGTGTCGCGCTCGAACTCGGTGCTGTTGGCCTCCTTCAGCCCGCACACGTTGCGCGCGAACTCGATGGTCGCCAATTGCATCCCGAAGCAGATTCCAAGGTACGGCACGCCCCGCTCGCGCGCGTGGCGGATCGCTTCGATCTTTCCTTCAGCGCCGCGACGGCCGAACCCTCCCGGCACCAGGATCGCGTCGATATCCGACAGGTCGGGCAGGCCGCCGCTCTCGATCTGCTCGGAATCGACGTACTCGATCTTCACGCGCGTGCGCGTGTGGATTCCCGCGTGAATCAGCGCCTCGGTCAGCGATTTGTAGGAGTCCGACAGCTCGACGTACTTGCCGACCATGCCGACCCGCACCTCGTGCAGCGGGTGCTCCAGCCCCTCGACCAGGCGGTCCCAGGCTGAAAGATCGGCCGGCTTGGCGACGATACCCAGGCGGAAGCACACGATCTCGTCCAGTCCCTGCCGGTGCAGCATCGTCGGAATCTTGTAGATCGAGTCGACATCCCACACCGAGATCACCGCGTCCAGCGCCACATTCGAAAACAGCGAAATCTTGGCGCGCTCCTCCTCGGGAATCGGCCGGTCGGCTCGGCACAGCAGCACGTCGGGCGAGATACCGATCTCGCGCAGCTTCTGCACGCTGTGCTGGGTCGGCTTGGTCTTCAGCTCGCCGGCCGCCGGAATGAACGGCACCAGCGTCAGGTGCACGTAACAGGCCGAGCCGGGACCGAGCCGCAGGCTCATCTGCCGCGCCGCCTCGAGGAACGGCAACGACTCGATGTCGCCGACCGTGCCGCCGATTTCGACGATCGCCACATCGGTGCGCCCGTTCCAGGCGGCCTTGGCGCCGCGTTCGATGAAGTCCTGGATCTCGTTGGTCACGTGCGGAATCACCTGAACCGTCTTGCCCAGGTACTCGCCGCGTCGTTCCTTGCGGATCACCGAGTCGTAAATCTGCCCGGTCGTGAAATTGTTCACGCGGCGCATCCGCGCCGAGATGAAGCGCTCGTAGTGGCCCAGGTCCAGGTCGGTCTCGGCGCCGTCCTCGGTGACGAAGACCTCGCCGTGCTGGAACGGGCTCATCGTCCCCGGGTCGACGTTGATGTAGGGATCGAGCTTGACCAGGGTGACTTTCAGGCCCCGCGATTCGAGAATCGCGGCGAGGGAGGCGGCCGCGATTCCCTTGCCCAGGGAAGACACGACGCCACCGGTGACGAACACGTATTTAGTCATCTAGCGCGTACACAGCCGGTGGAACAGCAGTATACCGGCTCAAGCGCCACCGGCCGAAAAATCTTCGAATCAGATTTCCGAAAGAACCGTGCGCAGCCTGCCGACGATCTCGTCGATGTGCTTGCGTTCGGCCACCAGCGGCGGCGCCAGAATCAGCGATTCGCCGGTGCTTTTCAAGTGAACACCGCTATCGTACAGGCGCTTTTGAATCTCGTGGCCGCGGCTGCCGGGTGCACCTTGAGGATGCAACTCCACGGCAGCCAGCATTCCAAACGATCGTATGTCCACGACGCACGGCAGATCCGACAGCGAATGCACCGCATCGGCGAAGTACGGGCTCATGGCCCGCGCCCGTTCGATCAGGCGCTCCTTGGCGAAGATATCGATCATCGCCAATCCCGCCGCGCAGGCGGCCGGATGCGCCGAATACGTGTAGCCGTGGAAGAATTCGATGCCCCGCTCGGGGCCCGCGTCGGTGATCGCGTCGTAGATCGACTGGCGTGCGGCCACGGCGCCCATCGGCTGCGCACCGTTGGTGAGCGCCTTGGCCATCGTCAAAAGGTCCGGCGTCACGCTGAACGCCTGGGCGCCGAAATTGGCCCCCATTCTGCCCCAGCCGCAGATCACCTCGTCGAACACCAGCAGGATGCCGTTCTGGTCGCAGATCTGCCGCAAACGGTCCAGGTAGCCCTTGGGCGGCGGCAGGCATCCGTACGAACCCGCGGTCGGCTCGACGAACACTGCCGCGATGTTCTCCGCTCCGTACAGCTGGCAGAAACGATTCAGATCGTCGGCCAGTTCCGCACCTCGTTCCGGCTGGCCCTTGACCATCCGATTGTCCGGCAGCGCCGTATGCCGCATGTGGTACACGACGGGCAAGCCCGTGCCAAACGAACGGCGGTTATTGACCATGCCCGCCAGGGCCACGCCGCCCAGGTTCACGCCGTGATAGGCGCGCTCGCGCGAAATAAAGATCTGCCGTTGCGCCTGGCCGCGCACCCGGTGGTACATCAGCGCCATTTTCATAGCCGTATCAACGGCTTCCGAACCGGAATTCACGAAAAACACCCGATTCAGCTGCGCCGGCGTGTACTCCGTGATCCGGTTGGCCAGCTCGAAAGCCTTCGGATGCGCGCGCAGAAATGACCCGCCGTAGTCCAGTGTCTTGAGCTGGTCGAACACGGCTTGCGCGATCTCCGGCCGACAGTGGCCCGCGGCGACGCAGAACAGTCCCGCCGAAGCGTCGATCAGGGCCCGCCCGTCGGGCGCATAGAGGTACATGCCCTCGCCACGGACGATCAGGCGAGGCTCCTTCTTGAACTCCTTGTTGGGAGAAAACGGCATCCAGAACGGTTCAAGCTCGCCCGCCACCCCGGCCTGCGTCATTTGCGAAGCTCCTCACGAATCGATGAATACGAGATCATCTGGCTATTATCCGACGTTCCCCGTTGGGCCGACCACAAACAGAAAACCGGCGCCCACGTCCGAACCGATCATGCCCGCCGTCCGCCCCGATGCGCCCCGCTCGCTGCAGCGCCTGCCGGTGGTCGACCTGGTGCGCGGCCTGGCGATCGTGCAGATGATCGCGTACCACTTCGTCTATGACCTGACCTACTTCGGATGGCTGCACATCGAAATGACACAGGAGCCAGGCTGGATCGCCTGGCGCAACGCGATCGTTTCCCAGTTTCTGTTGATCTCGGGCGTCGGCCTCGGCTTGGGTGATGCGGCAGGACGATCCGGCACGCGTTTCTGGCGCCGCTGGGGCCAGATCGCCGCAGCCGCTGCGCTCGTTTCGTTGGCCAGCGCGTGGTTGTTCGGCCCGCGACTGATCTGGTTCGGCATTCTGCATTTCGTCGCGGTCGCGCTGTTGCTGGGGCGCGCGCTGGCGTCTCTGGGCCCGCTGAACGCATTGGTTGGGGTTGCGCTGCTCGCGCTCGGGCTGACCGTTCACACTGAACACTTCGACCCTGCCTGGGTGAGCTGGATCGGCCTGGCAGCCCACAAGCCGGCCACCGAGGATTACGTGCCGCTGCTGCCGTGGTTCGGCGTGTTTGCAATCGGCATCGGCCTGGCCGGTCTGTGGCAGCAGCGCGGCTTCGCGCTGCCGCCGTCGTGGCAGCGACTCGATTCAGCGCCGAGCCGGGCGCTACGCGCGCTGGGCCGCTGGCCGCTGACGGTCTACCTGCTGCACCAACCGATCATGATGGGCGCCCTGTATCTGGTGCGCCCTGCGTTGATGTCGTGAATCTTGCCTCTACGGGCACCCTCACCCCCGGCTCCTCTCCCGCAAGCCGGAGAGGGGAGGAACTTCTCCGCTCAGCGCAGCTCGCGCAGCGCGATCGTCTCCTCGGGAGCGTGGGCCCGCAGCCACTCCGGCTGCAAGGTCACATGGTCGATGCCGAAATCGCGGGCCAGCACGCGCCGGGCCTCGAGCAGAATGCCTGGCCACGACTCGATCCGATCGAGCAGCAGGTGCGCCGACACCGCGTTGCGGCCGGGCACGATCGACCAGACGTGAAGATCGTGGATCGAACGCACGCCATCGATTCTGGCCAGAGCCTGACCGACTTGCTGGAACTCGACCCCAGGCGGAACGCTGTCCAGCAGCATCATCGTCGATTCCTTCAATACCCCGAGCGTCGAGCGCAGGATCAGGCCGCTGACCAGCATCGACAGCAGCGGATCGACCACGGTGTACCCGGTCAGGTAGATCACCGCGCCGGCCACCAGGGCTGCGACCGAGCCGAGCAGATCACCCAGAACGTGCAGCAGCGCCGCCCGTATGTTCAGGTTCTCGCGATGCTGCGCCAGAGCCCAGGCAATCGACAGGTTGACGGCCAGCCCGACGCCGGCAATCAGCAGCACCGCCGCTCCGTTGACGCGAATCGGGTGGCGGATCCGATCGATGCCTTCCACCACCAGCCATGCGACCACCGCCAGCAGCGCCAGCGAGTTCACGAAGGCGGCGATCACCTCGGCCCGGGCCAGCCCGAACGAGTGCCGCGCGGACACCGGGCGCTGAGCCATCCTGTTTGCGGCAAGCGAAAACAGCAGGGCAGCGGCGTCGGTCAACAGGTGGCCGCAATCGGCCAGCAACGCCAGCGACCCGGACCAGAGGCCGCCCACCAGCTCCACCAGCGCGTAGCCACTGGTCAGCGCGACCGCGATCACCAGCGGGCGCGAGCTCGAAGGCTCCGCGGGGTGACTGTGCCGGCTGTCGACCCGCCGGTGTTCGCTGTAGCGCTGTACCGGGACCTGACGCCCTGTCACTGGGAACGGACGCCGGGCAGGTGCACGGGGCAGCCGGTCCGGGTGCGAATGTCCTCTTGCGTGACGCCCGGCGCAATCTGGACCGCGGTCAGGCCGTCGGGCGCGATGTCGAATACGCCAAGCTCCGTGATGATCCGGTCGACGACTCCGACTCCGGTCAGCGGCAACGAACATTGCTTCAGGATCTTGTGCTCGCCGTTCTTGGACGTGTGTTCCATCAAAACGACCACGCGCTCGACCCCGGCGACCAGATCCATCGCGCCGCCCATGCCCTTGACCAGCTTGCCCGGAATCATCCAGTTCGCAAGGTCGCCGGACTCGCTGACCTGCATCGCCCCCAGGATCGCCAGGTCGACGTGACCGCCGCGGATCATCGCGAACGAATCGGCGCTGGAAAAGTAGCTCGAGCCGGGCAGCGCCGTAACCAGTTGCTTGCCCGCATTGATCAGGTCCGGGTCGATTTCCTGCTCCGTCGGGAACGGACCGATGCCGAGCAGCCCGTTTTCCGACTGCAGCATCACGTCCATTCCGGGCGGGATGTAGTTCGCCACCAAGGTCGGCATCCCGATGCCGAGGTTCACGTAGTAGCCGTCGCGCAGCTCCTGGGCGGCTCGCTGTGCCATCTGTTCGCGATTCCACGCCATCGTCAGGCTCCCGCGGCGCGCACCGTGCGCTGCTCGATTCGACGGCTGGGATGCGGATTGACGACCAGCCGCTTGACGAAAATTCCCGGCGTGTGGACCTGGTCGGGATCGAGCTGGCCGTTGTCGACCAGCATCTCGACTTCGGCCACGGTAACGCGCCCGCACATGGCCACCACCGGATTGAAATTGCGGGCCGTCTTCCGATACACCAGGTTACCTTGCCGGTCAGCCTTCCAGGCCTTCACCAGCGAGACGTCGGCACACAGCCCGCGCTCCATCACATAGTGCTCGCCGTCGAATTCGCGCGTCTCCTTTCCCTCGGCCACGATCGTGCCGTATCCGGTCCGGGTGAAGAACGCCGGTATTCCGGCCCCGCCCGCCCTCATCCGCTCGGCCAGCGTGCCTTGCGGGGTGAATTCCAGCTGCAGTTCGCCGGCCAGATACTGCCGCTCGAATTCCTTGTTCTCGCCCACGTAAGAGGCGATCATCTTGCGGATCTGGCGCGTGCCGAGCAACAGGCCCAGTCCAAAATCGTCCAGCCCCGCATTGTTGCTGATGCAAGTCAGGTTCTTGACGCCAGAGGCCCTTAGCGCGTCGACCAGCGCCTCCGGCACGCCGCAAACCCCGAAACCGCCGACCGCGATGGTCTGGCCGTCCTTCACCAGTCCCTCCAGCGCGGCCTGCGCCGAGGCGAACAGCTTGTTCATCGACCGCTCCGAATCTGTCTGAGTGGAATTCTAGTCGCGTCCAACCAGGGCGACAGCTTGATGCGCGATCACCCTGCCGTCACGCGACCGACGCCCCGTCGTCAATCGCGATCACGGCCCCGTTGATCATCTGGCTTTCGTCCGAGGACAGCAGCAGGATCAGACCGTCCAGGTCCTCGACGCCTCCGACACGCTGGCGGGGCAGCGATTGGATCAGTCGCTGGCCGTTTTCGGTTTCCCACAGCGTCTCGTTCATCTCGGTGCGTACGTAACCCGGGCAGATGGCGTTCACGTTGATGCCGAACCGTCCCCACTCGGCGGCCTGAGCCCGCGTCATCTGGATCACCGCGGCCTTCGTCATCGAGTAGATCCCGAGTCGCGGCATCGTGCGCAGCGCCGCAACCGAGGCGATGTTGACGATACGCCCGCGAAACCCGGAGTTGGTCTGGCTGTGCTCGATCATGCGACGGCCGACGGCCTGCGCCAGGAAAAAGGCTCCCCGCACATTGGTGTCGAACAGGCGCTCGTAATCGGACTCCTGTACGTCGGTGATCAGCTGCGCCGCGGCCACGCCCGAGTTATTGATCAGGATGTCGATCGGCCCGCACTGTGACTCGGCTTCCGCCACCGCGCTGCGCACGCTGTCGAGGTCGGTGACATCCAGCCGGGTCGCGTGCGCGGCGCCGCCTGCGGCCTCGATTTCGGCGCGCAATTCCTTCAGACGGGACATGCGCCGCGCCGCAAGTACCACGTTGGCGCCCGCCGCCGCGAGCACGCGCGCGCACCGCGCGCCAATGCCGCTCGAGGCGCCGCTGACGAAAGCGACCTTTTCCTTCAAATTCACGTTCAGCGCCATGCACACTCCCCGCCCGATGGGCAAAATGATCGCACACGGGCACTAGAATGTGCGGCTGGGGAGGCGTTTCAATGACGGCCGGCGCGCGCGAAGTGATGCAGTACGACGCGGTGATCGTCGGGGGCGGTCCGGCGGGACTGGCCGCGGCAATCCGCCTGAAACAGCGCGCGCTGCAGGCCGCCCGCGAATTGAGCGTCTGCGTGCTCGAAAAAGGTTCGGAGATCGGCGCCCATATCCTGTCCGGCGCCGTGCTGGACCCGCGCGCGCTCGACGAGCTGCTGCCGGACTGGAGGCAGCGGCAGGCGCCGGTCGATACGGCGGTGACCTCGGACCAGTTCCTGTTCCTGACCGAACGGCGGGCGCTCGCGCTGCCCCACTGGATGCTGCCGGCCTGCTTTCGCAATCAAGGAAACTACGTGATCAGCCTCGGCAGCCTGGTGCGCTGGATGGGGCGCCAAGCCGAGGAGCTCGGTGTGGAGATATTTGCCGGCTTTGCCGCCACCGAGGTTCTGTCCGGACCCAACGGGCAGGTGCTTGGAGTGGCGACCGGAGACCTTGGCATCGGCCGCGACGGTCAGCCCACGCCAAACTTCCAGCCCGGCGTGGAGCTGCACGCGCCCTACACGCTGTTCGCGGAGGGCTCGCGTGGCCACCTCGGACGGCAACTGATCGCCGGCCGCGGCCTGGATCAGGGTCGCGACCCGCAGACCTATGCGATCGGGGTCAAGGAGCTGTGGGAAGTCTCTGCCGACCAGCATCAGCCGGGTCGCGTCGTTCATACCGCCGGTTGGCCTCTCGATTCCGGCACCTACGGCGGATCGTTCATGTATCACATGCGGGACCGGCTGGTTGCAGTCGGCTTCGTCGTCGGCCTGGGTTACTCCAACCCGTATCTGTCCCCATTCGAGGAATTCCAACGGTTCAAGCTTCATCCGACCGTGCGACCGACGTTCGAGGGTGGTCGGCGGATCAGCTACGGCGCGCGAGCGATCACCGCCGGCGGCCTGCAATCACTGCCGAGGCTCGTGTTCCCGGGCGGTGCGCTGATCGGGTGCGAAGCCGGCTTTCTGAATGCCTCCCGGATCAAGGGCAGCCATGCGGCCATGAAGTCCGGAATGATGGCGGCCGACGCCGCCTTCGACGCGATCGCGGCCGGGCGCAGCCATGATGAGCTGGAGGCGTACCCGCGCGCATTCGAAAGTTCGTGGCTGCGCGAGGAGTTGCACCTGGCGCGCAATTTCAAGCCGTGGATGGACAAGGGCTTGTGGGCCGGCACCTTGATGTTCGGCGTCGATCAAGTCGTGCTGCGCGGCCGCGCGCCCTGGACGCTTCACCGTGGAACGCCGGACCACGCCAAGTTGCGCCCGGCGGCCGAATGCGCGCCGATCCAGTATCCGAAGCCCGACGGGAAGATTACGTTCGACCGGCTTTCTTCCGTGTACGTATCGAACACCCATCACGAGGAGAACCAGCCTTCACACCTGACCCTGAAAGACCCCGCGATCCCGGTGCGGGTGAACCTCGCCATCTACGCGGGGCCCGAGTCCCGCTACTGCCCGGCCGGCGTGTACGAGTTTGTCGCCGACGGCAACGGGACGCAGCGACTGCAGATCAACGCCCCGAATTGCGTGCACTGCAAGACCTGTGACGTCAAGGATCCGACGCAAAACATCGTGTGGGTCGCCCCGGAAGGCGGGGGCGGCCCGAACTACTCCAACATGTAAGGCCTAGACCTTCGCCGCAGCCGTGTCCCGATACATCCAGGCGACGATCGCTCCGAGGATCACCATCAGTATGCCGTCAAAGATGATCTGCTTGATCACCAGACCTCCCGGCATCGGCTGTACGACGAAATAGATGATGTAGGTCGGCACGATCGTCAGCAGCGCGACGGCGACGCCGAACCGCACGCCCTGCGCCAGCCACGGCTTCGCCTCGACGCCGCGCACGTAGATCCAGACGAATGCGCCAGACAGGATCAGGTGCGCCAGTATCATCAGCGGAAAGTACTTCTGCTGGTCTTGCTCTGCCCTGAACAGGCTGGTCAGCTGCAGGTAATCGGAATGCAGCAGCACGCCGTGCACGACGAAGCTGCCGATGAACCAGGCAAAGAACAGCACGATCCAGGTGATGATCAGGTTCTTGTTCATGGTCTCCCCCTTCGGTGGAAAGGGCCGCGCTCATCCAGACCCCCAAAACGAACCCTCAGCACGGATCATCCTCGCAAATCGGTGTCCTGGCTGAAGACGTTCTTCCACGCCCCCTGCTGGAGGCGCCAGATCGAAGTGATCACCATCGACTCGGGCTCGGTCGCGCTTTGCAACGGAGCCCGCGCCCAGTGTGCGAAATACGACAGCGCGACGAGCCCCTCGGCCAAAACCATCATTTCCGGATTTGACAGCTCGTACCACGCCACGGAAGGCCCGCGCTGCAGCTGGGCCAGGTGATCGCTCTTGGCGGCCATCCCGGTGCGGTAGACGCCACGGAAGTCGTCGGACAGCAGACGGGCGTCGGCGGTCGCGTCGCCGTCCTTCAGCGCCTGCCACACCGCGCGCTCAAGCTCGATGAAATGTTCGATCTCGTATGATTCAGCGGGCACCGAGCATCCGCTCCAGCCAGCAAAGTCCGATGATCGTCTTGCCATCGGTGATTCTTCCGTCACGCACCCACTGGTCCAGATCGCGCCAGCGCACGCTGAACAGCTCCAGGACCTCGCCCGGATCGCGACGAGCCGTGTCCAGTTCCAGCGAGCGGGCCAGGAAAATGTCGATTTTCTCGTCGCTGTAGCCGATCGCGTTGTGAAACGCGCCGGCGTGGGCCCAGTTGCGCGCTCGATACCCGGTCTCCTCGAGCAACTCGCGCTGCGCACAGTCCAGCAGCGCCTCGCCCGGATCGATCTTGCCCGCGGGAAACTCGATGAAGGTGCGGCCCAAGGGATAGCGGAACTGACGCTCCAGCAGCACGTGATCGTCGTCCAGCATCGGGATCACCACGACGGCGCCCGGATGATGGATGAACTCGCGATAGGTCACGTGCCCGTCCGGGCAGCGCACGATATCGCGATACACCCGCAGCAGGTCGCCGGCGTAGGCGAGCCGCGTGTGCAGCGTGGCCTCCGCCAGGGCGTCGGTGTCCTGGCCCGCAGCGGCGGCTGCTGGGTCGATTCTGCGCGTACGGTGAGGCATGGCGCTCGCTCAGCCGCCCAGCGTGCGCAGCATCGCGCTCGAACACAGTGCGAGCAGATATTGCGGCAGCACACCCAGCACGATCACAGCGAGGCCGTTGGCGGTCAGCGCGATCCTCATGTCGGCGGGCACATCGAGAGGCTGGTCCGGCCCTGGCGGGTCGAAGTACATCACCTTGACGACGCGAATGTAGTAGAACGCCCCCACCAGCGTGAACAGCACCGCGATCACCGCAATCCAGACGACCGGGAGCGCGGAATTGTCGGCCAGCAGCGACTGCAACACCACCACCTTGGCGTAGAAACCGGCCGTCGGCGGAACTCCGGCGAGCGAGAACATCGCCAGCGCCATCACGAACGCATACCACGGCCGGTGGCGGAACAGTCCGCGCAGATCGGAGATTTCCTCGGCCTCGAAGCCCTGGCGCGACAGCAGCAGCATGGTGCCGAAGGCTACCAGCGTGGCCAGCGCATACGTGATCACGTAGAACATCGCGGCGCCATAGGCCGAGGCCGCGCTGGCCGTGGTACCGCCGGCAACGCCCGACTGCATAGCCAGCAGCATGAAGCCCATCTGTCCGATCGTCGAGTAACCGAGCATCCGCTTCAGGTTGCTCTGCGCCACCGCCGTCAGGTTGCCCACCGCCAGCGATGTCAGGGCCAGCAGCAGCAACATCAGGTGCCAGTCGTCGGCGACCGGCGTCAAGCCCTCCACCAGCAAGCGGAACGCGACCGCGAAAGCGGCCATCTTGGGGGCCGAGGCGATCAGCAGCGTAACCGGCGTGGGCGCCCCGTGATACACGTCGGGCACCCACATGTGAAACGGCGCCGCGCCCAGCTTGAAACCGATCCCTGCCACCAGGAATACCGTCGCCAGCACGAGCGCCGGCCGGTTGGCCACTTGCGAGGCCGAGATCCGGTGGGCGATTTCGTTGATGTCCAGAGTCCCGGTGGCGCCATACAGCATCGACATCCCGTACAGCAGGAATCCGGACGCCAGGGCCCCCAGCACGAAGTACTTCATCGCCGCTTCCCCGGCTCGCGGCTGGTCGCGCTGCAGCGCGACCAGCGCATACAAGGCGAGCGATTGCAGCTCCAGCCCGAGGTAGATCACCAGCAGGTTGTTGGCCGAAATCATCGTCATCACGCCCAGCAGCGTGAACAGCGCGAGCGAGAACAGTTCTCCGCGCCACATCGCCCGGGCGCGCGCGTAGCTCTGCGCATACACCAGCGCAAAGCCCGTCGCCAGCAAGGCGAACAGCTTCAGCACCTGGGCCATCGGGTCGGTCACGAACATGCCGCCGAACGCGTACTGCACGAGCTGCGCCTGCAGCAGGTTCCAGCAACACAGCGCCGCCGCGGCCAGCGCCGTCAGAGACATCGAATAACTCAAGTTGCGCCGCCGCTCCGGCACGTACAGGTCCGCCACCAGCACCAGGCAGGCCGCCGCCAGTATCACCGTCTCGGGCAACGCGGCGAGGACGTTGAGCTTGGACATTTAGGGAAGCTTCGAATGGCCGACCTGCGTCAGCAACTGACCCACCGAGGCATGCATCGCGTCGGTCAGCGGCCGCGGATAGATGCCCATCGCCAGCACAGCGGCCGCCAGCAGCCCGAGCGCCAGCAGCTCGCGCGGATCGGCATCGGTGAGGCCCGCCACGGTCGAATTGGCCACTGCCCCGAAGATCACCCGCTTGTACATCCAGAGCGAATACGCCGCTCCCAGCACCAGCGTCGTCGCGGCCGCCAGCCCGATCCAGAAGTCGTATTGCACGGCGCCCAGGATCACCATGAATTCGCCCACGAAGCCGCTGGTGGCCGGAAGTCCGCAGTTGGCCATCGTGAACACCATCATCAGGGCGGCAAAGCGCGGCATCGTGTTGACCACGCCCCCGTAGTCGGCAATGTCGCGGCTGTGCGTGCGGTCGTACATCACCCCGATGCACAGGAACATGGCGCCCGAGACGAAACCGTGCGACACCATCTGAGCGATCGCCCCTTCCATCCCGATCGGGCTGAAGATGAAGAAGCCAAGCGTCACGAACCCCATGTGCGCGATCGACGAGTACGCCACCAGCTTCTTCATGTCCGTCTGGACCAGCGCCACGAACCCGATATAGATCACCGCGATCAGCGACAGGGCAATCACGAAACCGGCCAGGCGGTGGGCAGCGTCCGGCGCGATCGGAAGCGAAAAGCGCAGGAACCCGTAGGCGCCCAGCTTCAGCATGATGGCGGCCAGCACCACCGATCCGGCGGTCGGCGCTTCCACGTGCGCGTCGGGCAGCCAGGTGTGAACCGGCCACATCGGGACCTTGACCGCGAAGGCCGCAAAAAAGGCGAGGAACACCAGCGTCTGTGCGGTCAGGCCGATCGGCAGGCGCTGCCAGGCGAAGATGTCGAAGCTGCCGCTCGAACTCTGGTACAGGTAGACCAGCGACACCAGAAACAGCAGGGAACCCAGCAGCGTGTACAGGAAGAACTTGATGGCCGCGTAGACCCGATTTGGCCCTCCCCAGACCCCGATGATGATGTACATCGGAATCAGGGTTGCCTCGAAGAACACGTAGAACAGCAGCCCGTCGACCGCGCTGAACACGCCGATCAGCAGCCCCGACATGATCAGGAAGGACGCGTAATACTGGGCAACCCGCTCTCCGATCGCCTTCCATCCGGCCAGCACCGCGATCACCGTGATAAAGGCCGTCAGCGGGACGAACCAGATCGACAGGCCGTCGACGCCGAGGTGGTAGTTGGCGTTCAGCGTGCCGATCCAGGGAACTTTTTCTTCGAACTGGAGGCCGGCCTGATCCAGCCTGAACCCGTTCACGACCGGTACGGTCGCCAGCAGGCCGGCCAGGCTGCCGATCAATGCGACCGCGCGCACGACGGCGGCCGAGCGGTCACGGCCGGCCGAAAGCAGGAACAGGCCGAATCCGATCGGAATCCAGATCGCCGCGCTAAGCCACGGGAACGCTGCGCTCATCGGGTCGGATATCCGCCTAACGCACCGCGGCCATCACATATGGCCGGGTCACGAATGCGAACAGCACGATGCCCACACCCACCAGCATCGCGAACGCGTAGTGATAGATGTAGCCGGTCTGGACACGCCGCACCAGCAGCGCAATCCAGCGCACCAGTCGGGCCGATCCGTTCACCGCCACCCCGTCGATCACGCCCACGTCGCCGCCTTGCCAGAAGGCACGGCCGATCAGGCGAGCGCCGGCGCCGAAGACGACCTCGTTGATCCGATCCATGTAGTACTTGTTGTCCAGCAGCGCGTACACGCCCGGAACCCGGTCCCTCCACCGTTGCGGCAGGTCCGGCCGTTTCAGGTACAGGAACCAGGCCGAGACGACGCCCGCGGCTGCGAGCCACAGCGGCCAGCCGGCCCCGCTGTGCAGGGCCATCTCGAGCGGCCCGCGGAAATCTTCAGCGAGGGCGATCATTGCAGGGTGCGCTGCGCCGTTCACGGCGATCGAACCGGCGAAAAAGTCGCTGAACAGCATCCGTTCGACGCTCAGGTAGCCGACCACCACCGACGGAATCGCCAGCGCCACCAGCGGAACGGTCACGACCCAGGGCGACTCGTGAGGAGCGTGGGGCGCCTGGTCGTCGTGGGCGCTGTCCGCGGCTTGGTGACCGCCGTTCGCGCTTTCCGGCGCATGGGGATCGGACGCTGCGGCGCCGAAGCGCGGCTTGCCGTGAAACACCAGGAACAACATCCGGAACGTGTACAACGCCGTCACGAAGACACCGGCGGTCACCGCAAACGATGCGAACCCGCTGCCGGGCAGGCTGCTGTGCGCGACCGCCTCGATGATGCTGTCCTTCGAGTAAAAGCCCGAAAAGCCGGGCGTGCCGATCAACGCCAGCGCGCCGATCAGGAAGGTCGCGTAGGTGAGGGGCATGTGGCGGGCCAAGCCCCCCATTTTGCGGATGTCCTGCTCGTGATGCATCCCGATGATCACCGAGCCGGCCGCCAGAAACAGCAGCGCCTTGAAAAAGGCGTGCGTCACCAGATGGAAGATCGCAATCGAATACGCGGATGCTCCCAGCGCCACCGCCATGTAACCGAGCTGCGACAACGTGGAGTAGGCGATCACCCGCTTGATGTCGTTCTGAACAATGCCGAGCACGCCCATGAAAAACGCAGTGATCGCGCCCACCACCAGCACCACGGACAGTGCGGTGTCGGACAGCTCGAACAGCGGCGACATCCGCGCCACCATGAAGATGCCCGCCGTCACCATCGTGGCCGCGTGGATCAGCGCAGATATCGGCGTCGGACCCTCCATGGAATCCGGCAGCCATACATGCAGCGGAAACTGGGCCGACTTGCCCATCGCGCCGATGAAAAGGCAGATGCAGATCACGGTCGCCAGCGACCAGTCGGTGCCGGGCAGCACCTGCCCGGCCAGCGACGGAGTCGTACTGAACACCTGTCGGTAATCGAGCGTTCCGAAATGCGCGAACACCAGGCCAATGCCGAGCACGAATCCGAGGTCGCCCACGCGATTGACGATGAACGCCTTCAGGCTCGCGTAGATCGCGCTCGGCCGCTCATACCAGAATCCGATCAGCAGGTAGGACATCAGACCCACCCCTTCCCAGCCGAAGAACAGCTGCAGGAAGTTGTTGCTCATCACCAGCATCAGCATCGAGAACGTAAACAGCGAGATGTAAGCGAAGAAACGCTGATAACCGGGATCGTCGGCCATGTAGCCGATCGTGTACACGTGCACCGCGAGCGACACGAAGCTCACGACCAGCATCATCGTGGCGGTCAGCGCGTCGATCAGGAATCCGACGTTCATCCGGACGGTCCCGACCTGGGTCCAGGTATACAGGTCGGCCTCGATCGGCTGCCGGGCCAGCACCACGTGCTGGAACACGAAGCCGGACGCGACCGTGGCGGCCGCGACGCCCAGGATGGCGACCGAGTGCGCGCCCCGCCGCCCAATGGCGCGTCCGAGCAGGCCCGCGATCACGGCGCCGGCGAGCGGCGCCAGCGCCACCACCAGACTCAGGTTGATCCACTGCGCCATCGCCTCAGCCTTTCAGCGAATCGAGCTCATCGACGTTGATCGTGTTCACCGAGCGGAACAGTGCCACCATGATCGCCAGCCCGATGGCCGACTCGGCGGCCGCCACGGTCAGAATGAAAAAGACGAACACCTGACCGTTCAAGTCGCCCAGGTAACGCGAGAACGCGATGAAATTCGTGTTCACCGCCAGCAGCATCAGCTCGATCGCCATCAGCAGCACGATCAGATTCTTCCGGTTCAGAAAGATCCCGATCACCGCGATCGCGAACAGCAGCGCCCCGACTCCGAGATACGCCGACAGTGACACCATGCCTGTCTCCTACCCTCCCGTCCGGTCTGCCGTCGCCTGGCCGGATTCGGCCGGCATCTGCACGATCGTCAGCCGATCCGAGCGCCGCACCGCCACCTGCTCGGCAGGACTCTGACGCCTGACATCCTTGCGCTGGCGCAGCGTCAGCGCGATGGCGGCGACGATCGCCACCAGCAACACGCAGCCTGCGATCTGCAGCGGCAGCAGGTAGTCGGTGAACGCGAGCCGCCCCAGCGCGGCCGTGTTGCCGCCCCGCGGCATCTGCCCCGCGGACAGGCTCTGCCAGCTGCCGTGCGACAGCACCAGCCACAGCTGCAGCGCGATCGCGATCGCCACCAGCAAGGCGGCCGGCAGATGGCTCCAGAAGCCGATACGGGTGCGGTCGATGTTGATGTCCAGCATCATCACGACGAACAGGAACAGCACCATCACCGCGCCCACGTACACCAGGATCAGCACGATCGCGAGAAACTCGGCGTGCAGCTGCATCCAAAGACAGGCGGACGAGAAAAAGGCCAGCACCAGGAACAACACCGCATGAACCGGATTGCGCGCGGTGATGACGCGCAGCCCGGCCAGCAGCGTGCAGCCTGCGAACACGAGGAAAAGTATGCTCTGGGTATCCATCTCACCGATTACCGACCGTTCGCCAATTACTCGACGATCGCGCCCGTCCCCCTCACCCCTGCCCCTCCCCCCGAGAGGAGAGGGGCAGTCTTCACTCAACCCGCGCCGCTCTGCTCAAAGGGAAAAGAAGTCATCCCTCAACGATAGGCCGCATCGGCCGCGCGCGCCGCCGCGATCTCCTTTTCATAGCGGTCGCCGATCGCAAGCAGCATTTCCTTCGTGTAGACCAGGTCGCCCCGCCGCTCCCCGTGATACTCCAGGATGTGCGTTTCCACGATCGAGTCGACCGGACAGCTTTCCTCGCAGAATCCGCAGAAAATGCACTTGGTCAGATCGATGTCATAGCGCGTCGTGCGCCGCGTGCCGTCGGCTCGCTGTTCCGATTCGATCGTAATCGCCAGCGCCGGGCACACGGCCTCGCACAGCTTGCAGGCGATGCAGCGCTCCTCGCCGTTTTCGTAGCGTCGCAGCGCGTGCAGCCCGCGAAAACGCGGCGACATCGGCGTCTTCTCTTCGGGATAGCGGATCGTGATCTTGCGCGAGAACAGGTAGCGGCCGGTCAGCGCCATCCCCTTGAACAGCTCGCGCAGCAGCAGCGAGTCGAAAAAATCGCCCACCGCCTGGATCGGGCCCTTGCTCATGGCCCCGCCTTCGCCAAGGCTTCGGCGGGCAGGGCCGCCTTCGCCAGGGCTTCGGAGGCCGGGCCCGCTCCCGCCAAGGCTTCGGCGGCCAGGCCCGCGTCTGCCAAGGCTCCCGCGGCCCTGGCCGCCGGAGCCGCGGCGGAGGCGGCGCGCCACGGGTTCCACGGCGTCTGCATCAGCACCGCTACGACCACCAGCCAGGCGAGCGTGATCGGAATGAAGACCTTCCAGCCGAGTCGCATGATCTGATCGTAGCGATAGCGCGGAAACGAGGCGCGGATCCAGACGTACATCGAGGCCCCGCCGAACACCTTGGCAAACAACCAGAACCACGGTGCCAGCCCATTGCTCCAGTATTTGAGCCACCATCCCGGCAGCGCGATGCCCCATTTGGCCAGATCCACAGGCGCGGACCAACCGCCCAGGAACATCATCGCGGCCATCGTGGACAGCAGGATCATGTTCGCGTACTCACCCAGAAAGAACATCGCGAATCCCATCCCCGAGTACTCGACCATGTGACCTGCCACGATTTCCGACTCGCCTTCCACGACGTCGAAGGGGTGGCGGTTGGTCTCCGCCACGGCAGAGATCACGTAGACGCCGAACAGCGGCAGCAGCAACCAGCAGTTCCACGACAGGAACGTGAGGCCGTGGTCCGCGGACCAGCCGCGGGTCTGCAGATTGACGATCGTGCTCAGGTTCAGGGATCCCGACACCATCAGCACGCCCACCAGCACGAAGCCCATCGCCAGTTCGTACGACACCATCTGGGCCGCAGCGCGCAAGGCACCCAGAAAGGCATACTTCGAATTGGAGGCCCAGCCGGCGACGATCACGCCGTACACGCCCAGCGACGTCACCGCCATCACGTACAACAAGCCTGCGTTGACATCGGCCAGCACCACCCCGGGCGCAAACGGGATCACCGCCCAGGCCGCCAGCGCCGGCATCATCACCAGCACCGGCGCGAGCAGGTACAGCGCCCTGTCGGCCTGCGTCGGCACGATCACTTCCTTGAACATCAGCTTCAACGCGTCGGCGACCGGCTGCAGCAGCCCGAGCGGGCCGACCCGGTTCGGACCCAAGCGGATGTGCATCCACCCGATCAGCTTGCGCTCCCAGTAGGTCAGGTAGGCGACCATCACCAGGATCGGAACCACAATCGCAAGGATCTTGCCGAGGGTGATCAGAACCGAGAGCCACAATCCCGAGCTGCCGCCCCAGCGACCCACCAGGCCCATCGTCTCGGCCGCTTCGCTCATCCCGCGCGTTCCAGCCGGATCGGCCCGAACATCGGACCCAGCGCACTGGTGGACGCGTGCCCGGCCGGGACCCGGACCACGCCGTCCGGCAGGCGCGAATCGACCCCGCATTCGAGCAGCGCCACCGCCGAACCCTGCCGCACCCACGCTCGATCCCCGCGCGCCAGGCCGAAACGCTTCAAGGTCGCCTCGTTGGCCGTTGCCCGCGGCGGGCGGGCGTCGGCCGTTTTCTGCAGGGACAAAGCGCGGCGCACCAGCGCGTCGGTCCAGTAAATCGGTACATCGGCGATGCGTTCGGCATCAAGGCCGGCCGGCGCCTCGGACGAAAGCGCCGGGGCGACCCTGAGGTCGTTCGACAGCCAGGCCGACGGAATCGCCGGCAACGCGCACTCGCGCACCTGCTCGGGCGATTCGTAGTCGAATCCCGCCAGCCCCAACAGGTTTCCGAGCACGCGCAGCACTTTCCAGCCCGGCCTGGCCTCGCCTTGCGGGTGCGCAGCGCCGTTGAAGCTCTGAACCCGGCCTTCGGTGTTCACGAACGTTCCGGCCGTCTCGGCGAACGGCGCAATCGGCAGCAGCGCATGCGCGTACTCCATCGCTCCGTTGCGATAGGCGCTGCACGAGACCACGCACTCGGCCGCCGCCAGCGCCTTCGCGGCCAGCGCCGGATCGGCCGTGTCGTACTCGGGCTCGCAGTTCCACAGCATCAGCACCGGGCGCGGCCGCTCGAGCATGGCGCGCGCATTCAGCCCCCCGCGCAACGGCCGGGCGCCGGCAAGGTAACCGCCGACGCTGTTGGCGCCCTCCCCCAGCACCCCCATCCGGGCCCCGACCGCTTCGGCGATCCATTGCGCCCAGGAACCGATCGACGCCGCCTGCGGATGCTGGATCGCGGCGTTACCCAGCAAAACGGCCGAATTCGCTCCCGAACACAGGCTGTCGGCGATCTTGCGGGCGATCTCACCCGGTTTCACGTCGGCGGGCGCGGCCAGGCCCTTGATCTGCGCCACCGCCGAGGCGATCTGCGCAAGCTGCACGGTCCAGCCCGAGGGCGCCGTGATCGCGCGATGGGCCACGTTCATCAGCGGATCATCGTCGACCGCGTGCACGACGCTGAGCTGGCAGCCGTGCCCGACCGCATCGCGCAGGCGCACCGCCATCAGCGGGTGGTCCTTGCGCAGGAACGAGCCGACCAGCAGAACGCGGTCCAGGCGGTTCAGCGCGGCCACCGGCATGCCGAGCCACGGGGCGCCACGCCGCACCGCGTCGGCCGAAAAGTCGGTTTGCCGCAGCCGAAAATCGATGTGATCGGAACCCAGCGCGCGCGTCATCTGGGCCAGAAGGAACATTTCCTCCAGCGTGCTCGCCGGCGACACCAGCGCGCCGATCGAGTCGCCGCCCTGGCGCGAACGCGCTTCGTTCAGCGTCGAGGCAACGAAATTCAGCGCCTCTTCCCACTCGACCTCGCGCCAGCCGCCCGCGTGCCGCAGCATCGGATGGGTCAGCCGATCGGCCGCGTACAAGCCCTCGTAGGAGAAGCGGTCCCGGTCCGACAGCCAGCACTCGTTGATTTCCTCGTTTTCCAGCGGAACCACCCGCATCACCTGCTGAGCCTTGACCTGAACGATCAAGTTGGAACCGAGCGAATCGTGCGGGCTGACCGACTTGCGCCGACCGAGCTCCCAGGTGCGGGCTGCATAGCGGAACGGCTTGCTGGTCAGCGCTCCGACCGGGCAAATGTCGATCATGTTGCCCGAGACTTCCGAGTCGACGCTATGGCCGAGGAACGACAGGATCTCGGAGTGCTCGCCGCGCCCGGCCATGCCGAGTTCCATCACGCCGCCGATCTGCCGGCCGAAGCGCACGCAGCGGGTGCAGTGGATGCAGCGGGCCATCTCCTCGGCCGCAACCAGCGGCCCGATGTCCTTGTGAAACACCACGCGCTTGGGTTCCGTGTAGCGCGACGCCGAAGGGCCGTAACCGACCGCGAGGTCCTGCAACTGGCATTCGCCCCCCTGATCGCAGATGGGGCAATCGAGCGGATGGTTGATCAGCAGGAACTCCATCACGCTGCGCTGCGCCTCCTTCGTGCGCTGGCTGGTCGTGTGCACTGTCATGCCGGCCGCCACAAACGTGGCGCAAGCGGGCATCGGCTTGGGGACTTTCTCGACTTCCACCAGGCACATCCGGCAGTTGGCCGCGAGCGACAGCTTCTTGTGGTAGCAAAAGTGCGGAATCAGGATGTTCAGCCGGGCGGCGGCCTCCAACACGGTGGTGCCCTCGGGCACCGACACCTTCGTTGCGTCGATCGTCAATTCGATCATGGCCGGCGCTTCCTGGGGTTCACGCCATCGCGTCGTAACTGGACTGGCGCAAGGCTACACATAATCAGGCACCAGGCAGCGGCGGTGCTCGATGTGATGCTCGAACTCGCTGTGAAAGTTCTTCAGAAACGATCGCACCGGCAGCGCCGCCGCGTCCCCCAGCGCGCAGATTGTGCGTCCGATGATGTTCGCGGCCACCGAGTCCAGCAGATCCAGGTCCTCGGGCCTGCCCTGCCCGTTCTCGATCCGGTGCGCCACGCGGTACAGCCAGCCGGCACCCTCGCGGCAGGGCGTGCACTGCCCGCACGATTCCTCGAAGTAGAAATACGACAGGCGTTCCAGACTGCGCACCATGCAGCGGGTCTCGTCCATCACGATCACGCCGCCGGAGCCGAGCATCGAGCCGGCCTTGGCGATCGAGTCGTAATCCATATCGGTCGCCATCATCACAGCACCCGGCAGCACCGGCATCGACGATCCGCCCGGGATAACGGCCTTGATCCGCCGGCCACCCCGCATGCCTCCGGCCAGCTCCAGCAGCTTGGCGAACGGCGTGCCGAGCGGCACCTCGTAGTTTCCGGGCGAGGTGACGTCGCCCGAAACCGAAAATATCTTGGTGCCGCCGTTGTTCGGCCGCCCGAGCGACACGAAGGCATCGGCACCGTGGCGCAGGATCCATGGAACGGTGGCGAACGTCTCGGTGTTGTTGATCGTCGTGGGTTTGCCGTACAGCCCGTAGCCGGCCGGAAACGGCGGCTTGAACCGGGGCAGCCCCTTCTTGCCCTCGATCGATTCCAGCAACGCGGTCTCTTCACCGCAGATATAGGCGCCGAAGCCGTGCGTCGTGTACAGATCGAATGAGAAATCGCTGCCCAGGATGTTGCGGCCCAGATATCCGGCCTGGTACGCCTCGTCCAGCGCCTGCTGGAAGCGTTCGTATTCCGGCCAGATCTCACCGTGGATGTAGTTGTATCCGGCCGTCGATCCGGACGCATAGGCCGCGATCGCCATGCCTTCGATCACCGAGTGCGGGTTGTAGCGAAGGATGTCCCGGTCCTTGAAGGTCCCCGGCTCGCCTTCGTCCGAATTGCACACCAGGTACTTGGGCCCGGCGTACTGGCGCGGCATGAAGCTCCATTTGAGCCCGGTCGGAAATCCCGCACCGCCGCGACCACGCAGCGCCGACTTCTTAACTTCGGCGATCACCTGGTCCGGGGTCATCTTCTCGGACAGCATCCTGCGCAGCGCCGCGTAGCCGTCGCGCTTCTGGTAGTCGGCCAGCTGCCAGTTCTGGCCGTCCAGCCCATCCAGCACGATCGGTTTGATGTGCCGCCCGTGGAAGCATGTCTGAGCGCTCATTCCGCCCTCATCGACTCTTATCCCGCCCAAGCTCCTCGAGCAGCTGATCGATTCGATCGTCGCTCAGGAAGCTGCACATCCGCTTGTTGTTGACCAGCACGACGGGCGCGTCGCCGCAGGCCCCGAAGCACTCGCCCTCCTTCAGCGTGAACAGCCGGTCGGAAGTGGTTTCCCCGAAACCTATCCCCAGCTTCGCCTTCAGGTACGCCGCGGCCCGGGTCGCGCCCGACAGGGCACACGGCAGGTTCGTGCACAGCGTCAACTTGAAGCGCCCGACCGGCTGCAGGTCGAACATCGCGTAAAACGTGGCCACCTCATAGGCGGCGATCGGGGGCATGCCCAGATACGAGGCGACCGCCTCGATCGCCCAGCCCGGAAGCCACCCCAGCTCGTCCTGCGCGATCACCAGCCCGGACAGAACGGCCGAACGCTTCTGCTGCGGAGGATATTTGGCGACTTCGCGGTCGATCCGGCGGTAGGCCTCGGCCGACAGCGTCTCGCCGGTTTCGGGCAGCGCGCTCATCGGTCGATCTCCCCGAACACGATGTCCTGGGTGCCGATCACGGTCACCGCATCGGCCAGCATGTGACCGCGCGTCATCTCGTCGAAAGCCTGCAAGTGAGCAAATCCCGGCGCGCGGATCTTCAGCCGGTAGGGCTTGTTGGCACCATCGGAGACCAGATAGATGCCGAACTCGCCCTTGGGGGCTTCGACCGCCGCGTACACCTCGCCGGGCGGCACGTGAATGCCCTCGGTGAACAGCTTGAAGTGGTGGATCAGCTCTTCCATGTTCGACTTCATGTCGACCCGGGACGGCGGAGCCACCTTGTGGTCGTCCGACATCACCGGCCCCGGATGCGTGCGCAGCCACTCGATGCACTGGCGGATGATCCGGTTGCTCTGGCGCATTTCCTCCATCCGCACCAGGTAACGGTCATAGCTATCCCCGTTGCGGCCGATCGGAATGTCGAAATCCATCTGCCGATAGACCTCGTAGGGCTGCTTCTTGCGCAGATCCCACGCGATTCCCGAGCCGCGCAGCATCGGGCCGGTGAACCCCAGCGCCAGCGCCCGCTCGGGCGACACGACCCCGATGCCGACCAGCCGCTGCTTCCAGATCCGGTTGTCGGTCAGCAGCGTTTCGTATTCGTCCACATAGGTTGGAAACCGTTTCGTGAAATCCTCGATGAAGTCGAGCAGCGAGCCCCGGCGGTTGGCGTTCAGGCGCTCGACCTCCTGCGCGCTTCGATAGGCCGAGGGTGCGTAGCGCGGCATCGAGTCGGGCAGGTCCCGGAACACCCCGCCCGGCCGGTAGTAGGCGGCGTGCATGCGCGCACCACTGGCGGCTTCGTACATGTCGAACAGGTCCTCGCGTTCGCGGAACGCGTACAGGAACACCGCCATCGCGCCTATGTCCAGCCCGTGCGCGCCGATCCACAGCAGGTGATTGAGCAGGCGCGTGATCTCGTCGAACATCACGCGGATGTATTGGGCCCGCAGCGGCACCTCGACACCGACCAGCCGCTCGATCGCCATCACGTAGGCGTGCTCGTTGGCCATCATCGACACGTAGTCGAGGCGGTCCATGTAAGGGACCGACTGGATGTACGTGCGGGTCTCGGCCAGCTTTTCGGTCGCCCGGTGCAGCAGCCCGATGTGCGGGTCGGCGCGTTCGATCACCTCGCCGTCGAGCTCCAGCACCAGCCGCAGCACCCCATGCGCCGCCGGATGCTGCGGGCCAAAGTTGAGCGTGTAATTGCGAATGTCCGCCATCAGCGATCCATGGTCCTCAAGGCTTCGCGTAGCTGTCTTCGCGGATCACGCGCGGTGTGACCTCGCGCGGTTCGATCGTGACCGGTTGATAGATCACGCGCTTCTGCTCGGGGTCGTATCGCATCTCCACGTGGCCTGAAACCGGGAAGTCCTTGCGGAACGGATGGCCGACAAAACCGTAGTCGGTCAATATCCGGCGCAGGTCGGGGTGCCCTTCGAACACGATTCCGTACAGGTCGAATGCCTCGCGCTCGTACCAGCCGGCGGCCGGCCACACCGAAGTCAGCGTCGCGATCACCGGAAATTCGTCGTCGGTGCAGAAGCCGCGCAGGCGCAGCCTCCAATTGTTGGAAACGGACAGAAGGTGAGCGACGACGGCGTAACGCCGGCCCTCCCACGGCCGCTCTCCATAGCTCGAGTAGTCGACTCCGCACAAGTCGATCAGCTGCTCGAAGCCGAGCGAGGCGTCCTCGCGCAGTACCTGGGCAAGCTGCAGGTACTGGGAGGCGGGCGCAGTCAAGGTCAGTTCGCCAAAGGCCGATCGCAGGTCGGCCGCCGCTTCTCCCAGCCGCGTACGCAAGCGTTCTGCCAGAACTTCGATTCCCATCAGTGCGGGTCCGTTGCGTTCGAGCTCAGCGAGGGTCTCGCAAATCGGCCCGCGCAGTGGTTTTTCATCAGCCTGCTAGCGGGCGATCGTGTTGGTGCGGCGTATCTTCTTCTGCAGCTGCAGGATTCCGTAGATCAGCGCTTCGGCGGTCGGCGGACACCCAGGCACGTAGATGTCCACCGGTACGATCCGGTCGCAGCCGCGAACCACCGAGTACGAGTAATGGTAGTAGCCGCCGCCATTGGCACACGATCCCATAGAGATCACCCAGCGCGGTTCCGCCATCTGGTCATATACCTTGCGCAAGGCGGGGGCCATCTTGTTGCACAGCGTGCCGGCCACGATCATCACGTCCGACTGTCGCGGACTCGGCCGGAACACCATGCCGAAGCGGTCCAGGTCGTAACGGGCGGCGCCCGCGTGCATCATCTCGACCGCGCAACACGCCAGGCCGAACGTGACCGGCCACAGCGACCCGGTCTTGGACCAGTTGATCAGCTTGTCCAGGCTGGTCGTAACGAAGCCTTCTTCGAAAACGCCTTCGATAACGCTCACGGTCCGGACCTCGCGACTCTCATTCCCAGTCCAACGCGCCCTTTTTCCATTCGTAGACAAAGCCGACCGTCAGAATGGACAGGAACAGCATCATCCCCCAGAAGCCGGGGCTCCACGGGCCCAGATCGCCCAAGGTCGCGCCCCAAGGAAACAGGAACGCGACTTCCAGGTCGAACAGGATGAACAGGATCGCTACCAGGTAATACCGGACGTCGAACTTCATTCGCGCATCTTCGAACGCTTCGAAACCGCACTCGTAGGGCGACAGTTTCTCCGGGTCCGGGCGGTTCGGACCGAGCAGCATGCCGATCGCGACTGGCGCGATACCGATGATCGCGCCGACGATCAGGAACAACAGGACCGGCAGGTAGCTTTCAAGATCCACGCAATTCCCGCGCCGCTTGTGCGCATCCGGCGGGCACCCCCGGACGCTTGAGTTTTCCCACCACCCCTTGCTCTGACCGTTTCCGGCCGGGCTGGTTCACGTCGACGTGGTGCCGACGGTGAGACTCGAACTCACACGGCTTTCGCCGCCACCCCCTCAAGATGGTGTGTCTACCAATTCCACCACGTCGGCGATCGGGTAGAATTCTACCCGCTTTCCGCAAAGCAGCATCGGCGAATGCCGCCGACCGTCATCGGCAGGCCGCTGCCTGCGCGGCGTTTCTACTTGGGAATGTCGGTCGGGCGATTGGCCGGTGGCGGCGTCCCGGCGCCGGCGGGCGATGGTGTCGCACCTTTCTGAGGCGCGGCGGTCGCGGGAATCTCGCCCGGACCGCCGGGCGCCGCCGGTGCTCCAGCCGGCGCCGGCGCGGGCGCGTCCTTGCCGACCGTACTCATGATGCCGCCGCGGTCGGTTCGAGCCGATGTCGTGCGCGCCGTGGTGGCCGTGTACGCCAGGCCGATCGTCGCCAGGAAGAAGATCGCTGCCAGCACGGCGGTCGAGCGCGAAAGAAAATTGGCCGATCCACTGGCTCCGAACAGGCTGCCGGAGGCGCCGCCTCCGAAGGCCGCTCCCATGTCGGCGCCCTTGCCATGCTGCAGCAAGATCAACACGATGATGGAAATCGCGCAGATCACCTGAACCACGATCAACAGCGAATTCAGCCACGCCATAAAATCTTCTCCTACTTACTTGGTCATTTCCCTCACCCCTTGCCCCTCTCCCTGAGGGAGAGGGGCAAGTTCGTGCGGGAAATGTTCGTCAACATTTCCCGAATACTCAGTTGGCAGCGCGGTCAGCGCTCTGGCAAATCGAGATAAAGTCCGTCACCGACAGCGACGCGCCGCCGATCAGGCCGCCGTCGACATCCGGCTGCGCGAACAGCTCCAGTGCGTTCGACGGCTTCACGCTGCCGCCGTAAACGATGCGCGTCTGCGAAGCCGCACCGGGATCGTGTCGCGACAGCAAGGAACGTATCGCCGCGTGCACCTCCTGCGCCTGGGCCGGGGTCGCGGTCTGACCGGTCCCGATCGCCCACACCGGCTCATAAGCGATCGCGCAGGCCGCCAGCTCGTCGGCCGCACAGGCGTCGAATACCGGCGCCAGTTGGGCGGTGATGACCGCCAGCGTCCGGCCCTGCTCCCGTTCGTGCAGCGTCTCTCCGACGCAGATGATCGGCTTCAGCCCGTGCACAACCGCCCGTGCCGCCTTGGCCGCGACGATCCCGCTGCTTTCTCCGTATCGGCTGCGGCGTTCCGAATGGCCGACGATCACCCACCGAACCCCGCAGTCGAGCAGCATCTCGGCCGCGATTTCCCCGGTGGCCGTCCCGGGCGCCTCGGCGCTCAGGTTCTGCGCACCGGCGCTGGCGTGCCGCGTGCCGCGCAAGGCATCGGCCACCTGCGCCAGATAAACGTAGGGAGCGCACACCGCAACTTCAGACGAGACCGTCGAGGCCGTGAACACCCGCAGCCACTCGCGATTGGACGCGAACGAGCCGTTCATCTTCCAGTTGGCGGCGACCAGGGTGGCGCGCACGAAGCCTCCGGGTGTGCTGGCGGTCCAAGCCGGCTTGATTCCTGACCGCCAGCGCTCGCTCAGGACTGGGTGACCGGCGTGGCCGGGTCGGTCGCAAGCGCTTTCATCGAAAGGCGGACCCGCCCCTTTTCGTCGGCCTCGATCACCTTGACCTTGACTTGCTGGCCCTCTTTCAGGAAATCGGAGACCTGGTTGACACGCTCGTTGGCGATCTGCGAGATATGCAACAGGCCGTCGCGCCCCGGAAGGATCTGGACGATCGCGCCGAAATCGAGCAGGCGAAGCACGGTGCCGTCGTAGACCTTGCCGACCTCGACCTCGGCGGTGAGCTCCATGATGCGCCGCTGCGCCTCGCGACCTTTCTCCTGGTCGACGCTGGCGATGATCACGGTGCCGTCGTCCTCGATGTCGATCTGGGTTCCGGTCTCCTCGGTCAGCGCGCGGATCACCGAACCGCCCTTGCCGATCACGTCGCGGATCTTCTCCGGATTGATCTTCATCCGGATCATGCGCGGGGCGTAGGCCGACAGCTCGCCGCGCGAGGCCGCGATCGAATCCTGCATTTTCTGCAGAATCGTCATCCGGGCCTCGCGCGCCTGCGCCAGCGCGACCTGCATGATCTCTTTCGTGATTCCCTCGATCTTGATATCCATCTGCAGCGCGGTGACGCCGCGCGAGGTGCCCGCCACCTTGAAGTCCATATCTCCCAGGTGGTCCTCGTCGCCCAGGATGTCGGTCAGGACTGCAAAGCGATTGCCCTCCTTGATCAGACCCATCGCGATACCCGCCACGTGCGCCTTGACCGGCACGCCGGCGTCCATCAGCGCCAGGCAGCCGCCACACACGGAGGCCATCGACGATGATCCATTGGACTCCGTAATCTCCGAGACGACGCGTATCGAGTATTGGAATTCCTCGACCGGGGGCAGAACCGCGGCCAGCGCGCGCTTGGCCAGGCGTCCGTGCCCGACCTCGCGACGCTTCGGTGCGCCCATGCGCCCCGTTTCGCCGGTGGCAAACGGCGGCATGTTGTAGTGGAGCATGAAGCGCTCGCGATACTCGCCCTGCAGCGCGTCGATGATCTGCTCGTCCTGTTTGGTGCCCAGCGTGGCCGTCACCACGGCCTGCGTTTCACCGCGGGTAAAAAGCGCCGATCCATGGGTTCGCGGCAAGACTCCGAGCCGGATTTCGATCGGCCGCACCGTGCGCGTATCGCGCCCGTCGATGCGCGGCTCGCCGTCCAATATCTGGCTTCGTACGAGCTTGGCCTGCAGATCGAACAGGATCGCGCCAACCTCGTTGGGGTCCGGCGGGGCATTTCCCGTCTCGGTCGCCTCGGTGATCAGCGTCGAGGCCGTTTGCGCCTCGATCTCGCTGATCCGCTGGGATCGCGCCTGCTTGCTGCGGATCTGGTAGGCCGCCCGCAGGTCCGACCCGGCCAAGTTCACGATGCGCGATAGCAGGACCTCGTTCTTGGGTGCGGACTGCCAGTCCCAGGCCGGCTTGCCCGCCTCACGCACGAGGCTGTGGATCGCGTCGATCGCAAGCTGCATCTGCTGATGGCCGAAAAGGACCGCGCCCAGCATCACGTCTTCAGGCAGCTGATCGGCTTCGGACTCGACCATCAGAACCGCGCGCTCGGTCCCGGCCACCACCAGATTCAGGGCCGAATTCTTCAGTTGCGAGGCGGTCGGATTCACGACCAACTGGCCGTCCACGTATCCGACGCGAGCCGCCCCGATCGGTCCTTTGAACGGGATGCCCGACAGCGACAGCGCAGCCGAGGCGCCGATCAACGCCGGAATATCGGGGTCGATTTCCGGATTGATCGACATCACGTGCAGGACCACCTGCACTTCGTTGTAGAAGCCGTCGGGGAACAGCGGGCGAATCGGCCGATCAATCAGGCGCGAGGTCAGCACCTCTTTTTCCGAAGGACGCCCCTCGCGTTTGAAGAAGCCGCCTGGGATGCGCCCGGCCGCATACGTCTTCTCGACATAGTCGACCGTCAGCGGGAAAAAGTCCTGCCCGGGGCGAGCCTTGCCGGCCGCCACGACCGTGGCCAGCACCACCGTATCGTCCATCGAAACCAGCACGCTGCCGTCGGCCTGGCGTGCGATTTCCCCGGTCTCGAGCTGCACCGTGTGCGCCCCGAACTGAAACGTCTTGGTCACTTTTTGGAACACTTGGTTTTCCTTTCGTGCCCAGCCAAGGACACACCGATGCGGGCGGCAATCCGTCCAGGCGATTGGCTCAGCACTCGAGTCATCCGACGGCCGGTCCGTGCTGCGACCGCTGCTTACTTGCGCAGGCCCAAGCTCTCGATCAGACCCTTGTAGGCGTCCGGCTTCTTGCCCTTCAGGTAGTCCAGCAGTTTGCGCCGCCGACTGACCATTTTGAGCAGGCCACGCCTGGAATGATGATCCTTGACGTGAGTCTTGAAATGCTCGGTCAGCTCATTGATGCGAGCGGTCAGCAACGCGACCTGTACCTCGGGCGAACCGGTATCGTTTACGGCGCGCTGAAACTTGGCGACGATGTCGCCCTTTTTGATATCTGCAACCGACATCAGGGTCCCCTTGAGGCCAACATGCGGTCACGGAAGGGCCTCCGTGCCGTGAAGCGGCGGATTATAAGCCCAGACGGCGTCCAAGGCGCGTGCGCCCGGTACCGGGCCCGCTCGTATCGGGGCCGGAGATGCCGCGGCCCCGATACAGCTACGGAGCGAGCGAGATCTGTGGATTGATCCGTTCGGCGGTCGTATACAGCTTGTTGAGCGCGTTAATGTACGCCTTGGCAGAGGCCGCGATGATGTCCGGATCGGATCCGATGCCGTTGACGATCCGGCCGGCGCGGGCCAGTCGGACCGTGACCTCGCCCTGAGCTTCGGTGCCGGTCGTGATCGCGTTGACCGAGAACAGCAGCAGCTCGCAACCGCTGCCGACCTTGCTTTCGATCGCTTTCAGCGTGGCATCGACCGGGCCGTTGCCGTCGGAGCGGGCATCGATCTCTTCAGCACCGACGCGAAACACGACGCGGGCGTGCGGGCGCTCGCCGGTTGTCGAACCTTGCGAGAGCGAAACCAGGCGGAAATACTCGTTATGCGGGACGACCGCCTCATCGGAAAACAGCGCCTGGATGTCCTCGTCGAATATCTCCGCCTTGCGGTCTGCCAGGTCCTTGAAGCTCGCAAAAGCCGCTACCAGTTCCTCCTCGCTTTCGATCGGAATGCCGAGCTCCTGGACCCGCTGGCGGAACGCGGTGCGGCCGGACAGCTTTCCCAGCACGATCCGGTTGGTGGTCCAGCCCACGTCCTCGGCGCGCATGATCTCGTAGGTCTGGCGCGCCTTCAGCACCCCGTCCTGGTGAATGCCCGAGGCGTGCGCAAACGCGTTGGCGCCCACCACGGCCTTGTTGGGCTGGACCGGAAAGCCCGTGATGTTGGATACGAGCTTGGAGCTGGCAACGATCTGCGTGGTGTCGATCCCGACCTCCAGACCGAACACGTCGTGGCGCGTCTTCACGGCCATCACGACCTCCTCCAGCGACGTGTTGCCGGCGCGCTCGCCCAGACCGTTGATCGTGCACTCGATCTGGCGCACGCCGTTCAACACGCCGGCCAGCGAATTGGCCACGGCCATTCCCAGGTCGTTGTGGCAGTGAACCGACCAGACCGCGCGGTCCGAATTGGGCACGCGCTCGCGCAGCTCCCGCAGCAGCCGTCCGTACTGCTCGGGCACCGCGTAGCCGACCGTATCGGGAATGTTGATCGTGGTGGCCCCTTCGGCTATCGCCGCCTCGATCACCCGACACAGGAAATCGAGCTCAGAGCGACTGCCGTCCTCGGTGGAGAACTCGACGTCGTCGGTGAAGCGGCGTGCCAGGCGCACCGCTTGCCTGGCCTGCTCGAAGACCTGATCGGGCGACATTCGCAATTTCTTTTCCATGTGCAGCGGCGAGGTTGCGATGAACGTGTGGATCCGCTTCGACCGTGCGCTGGCAAGAGCCTCGGCCGCCCTGGAGATGTCGCGCTCGTTGGCGCGCGCCAGCGAACACACGGTGCTTTCGCGCACGGCCGCCGCGATCGAGCGGATCGCCTCGAAATCCCCGTTGGAGGACGCGGCGAAGCCGGCTTCGATCACGTCCACGCGCAGGCGCTCCAGTTGCTTGGCGATCCGAAGCTTCTCCTCCCGGGTCATGGCGGCGCCCGGGCTCTGTTCACCGTCGCGCAGCGTGGTATCGAAGATGATCAAACGGTCCATCGGGACTCTCCCTGAAGGCATGTCTTTCCGGCCTGGGGGTCACCCGCAGGCTGGGCAGAACTCGAATTGTGGGTCGGGGGGTTAGCTGCGCGCGGGGCGCAGCAGCAGCGGCCGCAGTCGGGACGCGGCCATGCGGGTACTGAGGTGACGGGTGTCTAGTGCTTCCACCAAGTCACTATAAGCGCATTCGCCCGCGTTAACAATCGCTCAATGCGGCGGCGCCGTCTCGGCGCCGGAGCGCGCCGGCTGGGCCGGATTGGATTGGCCGCGCCAGCGGCGCCAGCCCCAGTACACATACCCGGAGACGGCGTAGCAGCAGAACAGCACGAACAGGACGATGGGCGGGTCCGAGGAGATCAAGAAGATCGCCACCACGATCGCCACCATCACCCAGAACGGCACGCTGACGCCGACGTGGAAGCTCTTGCCGCTGTAAAACGGGGCGCTCGAGACCATCGTGAGGCCGGCATACACGGTTACGCCGAATGCGACCCAGGGCAACCACACTTGCTGTATCTGCAGGTGATTGTCGACCGCCAGCCAGACGAACCCGGCTACCAGCGCTGCGGCGGCCGGGCTTGGCAGGCCCTGAAAGAAGCGCCGGTCAACGACTCCGATATTGGCGTTGAAGCGGGCCAGCCGCAACGCGGCTCCGGCGCAGTAGACGAACGCCGCGGCCCACCCCCAGCGCCCCAGTCCGCGCAGCGCCCATTCGTACATCACGATCGCCGGCGCAACCCCGAACGAGGTCATGTCGGACAGCGAATCGAAGTGCTCGCCGAACGCGCTTTGCGTATTCGTCAGACGAGCCACCCGGCCGTCCATTCCATCGAGGACCATCGCGGTGAAGATGGCCACCGCGGCCCATTCGAAACGCTGATTCATCGCCTGCACCGTCGCGAAGAAACCCGCGAACAGCGCTGCCGTCGTAAAAAGATTGGGAAGCAGGTAGATGCCGCGCCGGCGGCGTGCCGGGGCCTTGAAGTCGTCTGGAAGCGCGCCGGCGGAACCGGCGAGCGGGCGCAGCTTGCGCCGGCGAAAGCGCATCGGCACCTTCATCAGAACTCGGCCAGCACCGAGGTGCCCGCGTGGACGCAATCACCGACCGCGACCACCGGCCTCACGAAGCGCGGCAGGTACACGTCCACCCGCGAGCCGAAGCGGATGAAGCCGAAGCGCTGGCCGCGCACCAGCCGATCGCCGGTCTGCACATAACACAGGATCCGGCGCGCGATCAGTCCGGCCACCTGCACGACCGAGATCCGCTCTCCGGTCGGCATACGCAGCACGATCACGTTGGCCTCGTTGCGTTCCGACGCCTTGTCCAGGTCCGCCTGGATGAAGGCTCCCGGGCGATATTGAACTTTTTCGATGACGCCGTCGACCGGCGCG
>WNFT01000149.1_pt1 | contig 62519 bp, 57 predicted proteins | sample 5400191 | NCBI WGS metagenome assembly WNFT01 (sample SAMN13153359, study PRJNA577476) | soil metagenome | isolation source: 80 cm saprolite under Madrone tree | place: USA:California | collected 2016-06-14 | reverse complement strand
AGTACGACCGTGTGCCCGAGGTGGAGATCGGGAGCGGTGGGGTCGAGCCCGAGCTTGACCTTGAGTCGGCCGCCACGCTCGAGCTTCGTGCGGAGTTCCGACTCGACGATGATCTCTGCGGCGCCGCGACGAATGCGCGCGAGCTGCTCGCCGACAGACGCGAACGCGGGCGGTGTCACATCCGCGGCAGTATAATCCAAAGGGTATGCCAGAAGCAAAACCGCCAGGTCGCCGCCGGCTCCGGCGGGTTGCCCTGATCGTCGGCCTCGCCCTCCTCGTCGTGGTCTCCACCGGCGCCGCGGCGGTGCTGTGGGCCTTCACGGTCCTGCACCGGTCGCTGCCGTCGGTCACCGCGCTCGAGACGATCCAGCCACTCCAGGGCACGCAGGTCTTCGACGAGAACGACGAGCCGATCAGCGAGTACCAGGTCGAGCGGCGCATCTTCGTGCCGCTGCCGTCGATCCCGCGCGCGCTGCGCGACGCGCTGATCGCGACCGAGGACAAGCGCTTCTACTCCCACTTCGGCCTGGACCCGATCGGTATCCTGCGCGCGCTCTACCAGAACTACCGGCGCGGACGGTTCGCGGAGGGCGGCAGCACGATCACGCAGCAACTCACGAAGGTGCTGTTCCTCACCCCGGACAAGAGCCTCGAGCGCAAGCTGAAGGAGGCCGTGCTCGCGCTCGAGCTGGAGCGTCGGTACTCCAAGGATCGCATCCTCGAGATGTACCTGAACCAGGTCTACTTCGGCCAGGGCGCCTACGGGGTCGAGGCGGCGGCGCGCACCTACTTCGGCAAGCCCGTCTCGGATCTGGAGTTGGGCGAGGCGGCGTTGCTGGCCGGGCTGCCCCGCGCGCCGTCCGCCTACTCCCCGTTCGACCATCCCGCGGCGGCCAAGCGACGACGGGACGTCGTGCTGAACCGGATGGTGGACGCGGGACTCCTGAAGCCGGCGGACGCGAAGCGGATCGCCGCGTCGGACCTCGGGCTGCTCCCCCCCGAGCGGCGTCGCACCAGCGGCCAGTACTTCCTCGACTACGTGCAGCAGGCGCTGGAGGCGAAGTTTGGCGCCGACATGGTCTTCAAGGGCGGGCTCCACGCCTACACGAGCCTCAGCCCCTCGATGCAGCTCCTGGCCGAGCAGTCGCTCCGGGACGGGCTCCGGGCGGTCGAGGCGCGCTCGGTTGGACCCGGCACCGATCACCCCGAGGGGGCGATCCTCACGATCGATCCGCAGACCGGCTACATCAAAACCATGGTGGGCGGCTTCGATTTCTTCCGGAGCGAGTTCAACCGTGCGGTGGCGGCGCGGCGCCAGCCGGGCTCTGCGTTCAAGCCGTTCGTGTACGTGGCGGCGGTCGAGGCGGGCTTCACGCCGGCGACGGTCATCGACGACTCGCCCGTCACGTATCCCCTCGGCCGGAACGGGAAACCGTGGAAGCCCGACAACTACGACCGGAAGTTTCGCGGCCCGACCACGCTCCAGCAGGCGGTGGAGGAATCGATCAACGTGGTCACCGTCAAGCTCCAGGAGCGGATCGGCGTCGACCGCACCATCCGCGTCGCGCGGCGGGTGGGCATCTCGAGCCCGCTCAACGCCGACCTGACCCTGGCCCTCGGAAGCTCGGACCTGTCCCTTCTCGAGCTGACCTCCGCCTACAGCGCCCTCGCGAACCAAGGGGTGTGGGTGGAGCCGACGGTGATCCGCTACGTCACCGACGCTCAGGGCAAGCTCCTCTTCGAGGACGTGCCCCAGGGCACGGAGGCGATGGCGCCCGCGGTCGCCTACGTGATCACGCACATGCTCGAGGGCGTCGTCGAGCGCGGCACCGGCCAGGGCGCGAACGTGCTCGGCCGGGCCATCGCCGCCAAGACGGGCACCAGCAACGACTACTCGAACGCGTGGTTCATCGGGTTCACGCCGCACGTCGTGACCGGTGTCTGGGTCGGCTACGATCGGCCGCGGAGCCTCGGCAGGGATGAGACCGGCTCGCGCGTCGCGGTGCCGATCTGGACGACCTACATGAGCAAGGTGCTCGCACACACCGCCAAGGAGGATTTCCCGGTGCCGGACGGCGTGACGGTCGTCCTGGTGGACGAGGACCCGTCAGGCGAGTGTCTCCGTCCCGTGCCGATGGCGTTCATCGTCGGGACCGAGCCCGCCGTGACGTGCGCGGGCCTCGGTCAGCGGCGCGAGCGGTCGCCGCAGGCGCAGGCGGGCGCGGGCCTGGGCGCGCTCCCGCACCCGCAGACTCCTTAGCCGGATCCCTCCGCCCGCGCCGACCCCGCCGCCACGCGCTCCCACGAGTCGCCCTCGAAGAGTCGCCCCAGCACGGATTCGAGCGTGTCGATCGGCACGCGGATCTGCTCCATCGAATCGCGGTCGCGGATCGTGACCTTCTGGTCTCCCACCTCCGCCCTGGCGGGGTCGCCGACGGTCTGGACATCGACCGTGACGCTGTAGGGCGTTCCGACCTCGTCCTGCCGGCGGTAGAGCCGGCCGATCGCCGCCGTGTCGTCGTAGACCGTCACCCACCGGCGGGCGAGTCGGCTGCGGATCGCGTGCGCGGTCTCCACGATCTCGGCCCGCTTCTTGAGGAGCGGCAGCACCGCGATCCTGATCGGCGCCAGCTCCCGGTGGAAGCGCAGCACGACCCGCTTCTCGCCGCGCACCTCCTCCTCGCGGTACGCGTCGACCAGGAACGCGAGGAGACTGCGATCCGCGCCCGCCGAGGGCTCGATCACGTAAGGGACGACGTGCGTCTTTCGCTCCTCGTCGAAATACGTGAGCGATTTGCCGCTCCACTCCGCGTGCTGCTTCAGGTCGTAGTCGGTGCGGTTCGCGATCCCCTCGAGCTCGCTCCAGCCGATGGGGAAGTGATACTCGATGTCGGCGGTCCGCTTGGCGTAGTGGGCGAGCTCGTCTTTCTCGTGTTCGCGCAGCCGCAGATTCTCGGGCCGGAGGCCGTACCGGCGATACCAGGCCAGGCGGTCCTCGATCCAGCGCTCGTGCCACGCCTCGTCGGCCGGCCGGCCGCCGATCGTGTCGTTGGGGTTGACGAAGTACTCGATCTCCATCTGCTCGAACTCGCGGGTCCGGAAAATGAAGTTGCCGGGAGTGATCTCGTTCCGGAAGCTCTTCCCGATCTGGGCGACGCCGAACGGAAGCTTCAGACGCATCGACTGGAGCACGTTGTCGAAGTTGACGAAGATCCCCTGGGCCGTCTCCGGCCGCAGATAGGTGACCGCCGCCTCGTCCTCCACCGGCCCCATGAAGGTCTTGAACATCAGGTTGAACTGTCGCGGCTCGGTCAGCTCGCCCTTGCCGCAGGCGGGGCAGAGGGTCCGTCGCGCGCCGCAGTGCAGGCAGGGCTCTCCCGCCGGCACCTCGAACTTGTTGCCCTTCGTGGCCGGACAGTAGTGGACCCAGGGCGCGTCATCGAGGGTGTCGGCGCGAAAGCGCCGCTGGCAGGCGCGGCAGTCGACCATAGGATCGGTGAAGTGGTCGAGGTGGCCGCTCGCCTTCCAGACCCGCGGGTGCATCAGGATCGACGCGTCCAGCCCGACCATGTCCGGACGGAGCTGCACGTTGTCGCGCCACCAGGCCCTCTTGACGTTGTTCTTCAGCTCGACGCCGAGCGGCCCGTAATCCCAGCAGGAGCCCAGGCCGCCGTAAATCTCGCTGGACTGGAAGATGAAGCCGCGGCGCTTGCACAGCGAGACGATCAACTCCATGTTCATGGTCGTCCTCCGGGAGTGAGCCGCCGCAGCTCGCGCAGGAACCTCCGGGTACGCGTCGGCTGGCCGATCAGTCGAGAGACGTGCGCATCGAGGACCGAGGCCAACTCGGGTTCGAGGCCCGGGAGCGGCGTCGCCAGCGCCTCGTCCCAGGAGAGCGTCCGCAGCCGATCGAGCGCGCCGACGGCCGCGACCGAGATCGGCAGCGCCGCCGACGCCTCCCTCGCGCAGGCGGCGCAGGCCAGACCGCCGCCGTCGAGGTCGAGGTGCGCCTCCGGAAACGGGTACGAACGGTGACAGCCGACGCAGACGTCGAGCCGGGGCCGGTGGCCGAGCGCTTCGATGCCCCGGACGCCGAAGCAGATCGCGGCGCGGGCGGGCCGCCCCGATGTCTCGACGGCGCGCAGGCCGCGCACGAGGTGGCCGTACAGGGCACGGTGGCGGTCCTGCTCGGCGGTGAGCCGAGCTACGCACTCGACGATCCACGACGCGTGCCCGAACCGGTCGAGGTCGTCGCGGACCCGGCTGAACGGATGCACGATGTCGAAGTGGTCGATGCGGAGCAGGTCGCTCTTGCCGGTATCGAAGAACACGAGTTCCCCGAGCGTGAACAGCTCGAGCGCGCCGCCGAACCGCGACCGCGGCCGTCGGGCCGCGCGCGCGACCCCGTGGATCTTTCCGAACCGCCGCGAGTAGAACGTCACGAGGCGGTCGCTCTCCCCGAGCCCACGCCGACCGATCACGACCGCCTGGGTCTTCTCCAGCCCCATATCAGGAGGTCAGGAGGAAGCCGAACTCGCGGAGGGCGCGCTCGTCCTTGCGCCACGCCCGCCGGACCGTTACCGAGAGGGCGAGGAACACCTTGACGCCGAAGAAGGCCTCGAGCGCGCGGCGCGCCGCGGTGCCGATCCGCTTGAGCTGCGAGCCGCCGCGTCCGATCATGATCGCCTTCTGCGACTCTTGCTCGACGAAGATCGACGCGCGGATATAGAGGCACACGGGCTCCGCGCGCTCGACCAGCTCTTCCACGCGGACCGCCGTCGCGTACGGGATCTCTTGCCGGGTGAGGTGGAAGACCTGCTCCCGGATCACCTCCGCGACGTAGAATGTCTCGGGCTCCGCGGTCAAGCGGTCGGTGGGGAAGTACGCGGGGTGCTCGGGCAGCAGCTCCAGGATCAGCTCCAGCACCCGGTCGCAGTTCGTGCCCGCGAGCGCCGAGACGGGCAGGATCTCTCGGAACTTGTGGGCAGCCCGCCAGGTCTCGATGAGTGGCAGCAGACGGGTCTTCGGCCGTACAAGGTCCACCTTGTTCAGGCAGCAGAACACGGGGCCCGGCAGCCTCTCGAGGAGCTCGACGGCCTCGGCGTCGGGACCCCGCTCCGCCGACGCGTCCACGACCAGGCAGACCGCGTCCACGTCCTCGAGCGCGCGCTCCACGATCTTCGTCATGAACTGGCCGAGCAGGCCCGGACGCCGCTCCCATCCGGGGGTGTCGGCGAACACGATCTGCGCGTCCGCGGAGTTCCGGATCCCTGTGATGCGGTTCCGAGTCGTGTGCGGCCGGGTCGACACGATCGCGAGCTTCTCGCCGCAGAGCCGGTTGAGCAGCGTGGACTTGCCCGCATTCGGGCGGCCGACCAGCGAGACGAATCCGGCGCGGAACGGAGTCCTCACCGGGAGAGCAGGCCGGTCCACAGTCGGTCCGGAACCGGCGGGCGACCGCTTCTCAGGATCTCGCGCTCGCGCTCGTGCATGCGTCGGGCCTCACGGGGCTCTCGATCATCATACCCGACGAGGTGGAGCACGCCATGGGTCACCAGGAGATCCAGCTCGAGCGCGATCGGCACCCGGAGACGCCGGGCCTGCCGCCGGGCGCTCTCGGCGGAGACGATGACCTGGCCGAGGACCGGCGGGTCGAGCGGGAAGGCCAGCACGTCCGTCCGGCGCCGCACCCCGCGGAACCGTGCGTTCAACCGCCGGATCTCGGCGTCGCCGACGAGCGTGAGGTGCAGCTCCCGGTCCCGGCGACCGACGGCCGTCACCGCGCGCACGGCGGCGCCGAGAACCCGGTGGCGATAAATCCTGACCGCACGCTGCCGGTTGGTCAGCGACACCATTGGGGGGGTGACGGTCAGCTCTCGGGGTCCGGGGCGCGGACTCTCGGGTCGCTCGTCTCGCCTCCGGCAGCCGCTCGCGGTGTCCGTCGGTCGCCCGGCCTGGAACCGGCCGCCCCCCGGCCGCCGGCTTCGTAGACCTCGTAGGCGCGGACGATGGCGGACACCAGCCGGTGGCGCACGACGTCCCGTTCGTCGAAGTACACGAACCCGATCCCGGGCACGCCCTTGAGGATCGACTGGATCTCGATCAGGCCGGACGACTTCGACGACGGCAGGTCGACCTGGGTGATGTCCCCGGTCACGACCATCTTCGAGTTGAATCCCAGCCGCGTGAGGAACATCTTCATCTGCTCGGTGGTGGCGTTCTGCGCCTCATCGAGGATGATGAAGGCATCGTTGAGCGTGCGGCCGCGCATGTAGGCGAGGGGGGCGATCTCGATCGAGCCCTTTTCGGTCAGGCCCTGGACCTTCTCCGAGTCGAACATGTCGTAGAGCGCGTCGTAGAGCGGCCGCAGGTAGGGATGCACCTTCTCGTAGAGGTCGCCCGGCAGGAACCCGAGTCGCTCGCCCGCCTCCACCGCGGGCCGCGTGAGGACGATCCGCGTCACCGACCGCCGGAGGAGCGCCGACACGGCCATCGCCACCCCGAGATAGCTCTTGCCGGTCCCGGCCGGGCCGATCGCGAAGACCAGATCGTTCTTCCGGACCGACTCCAGGTAGCGTCGCTGGTTCACGCTCTTCGGCGCGATCAGCTTCTTGCGGCCGGGAATCACGATGGCGTCGGAGAAGATTGACTTCAGGTCGGCCTGGTCGTCGTCGGCGAGGATCCGGAGCGCGGCCCGCACCTCGGCGCCGTGGACGGCGGTCCCCGCCCGCACAAGCTCGGCGAGCTGGACGAGCATCCGCTCCGCCTTGGCGACCTGGCCGCCGTCGCCCTTCACGACGATCTCGTGGCCGCGCGCGACGATCTGGACGTCCAGCTCCGCCTCCAGGGTCCGAAGATGGTCGTCGTTGCGGCCGAGCAGCGGCAGGAGATCGACGTCGGGGGCAAGCGCGATGCGCCGGGTGACCGCGGTCGTCTCTTTCATCTCTCGCCGGGTCCCGCGCCCCGTCCGTACGGTCCCCCCTCGACGCGCGCCGGTACCGCCCGCCCGCGGGCCGGTCGACCGGCCCCGATGCCGGCGGTGACCGCGGTGCCCCTCACGACCGGCCCTTCTCGACGTCGACCACCCGGATCCCGAGGTCGCGCAGCAGGACGGGCGGGACCGGGGACGGCGCCTCCGTCATGGGGTCGGTGCCCTTCTGGGTCTTCGGGAAGGCGATGACGTCACGGATCGAGTCGACGCCGGCCAGGATCGCGACGAGCCGGTCCAGCCCCAACGCCACGCCCCCCATCGGAGGCGCCCCGAACTCGAGGGCGTCGAGCAGGAATCCGAACTTCGCGCGGGCCTCCGCCTTCCCGATGCCGAGCAGTTCGAAGACCTTCTGCTGGATCGGCTGCTGATGGATGCGGATCGACCCACCGCCGATCTCCTGGCCGTTCAGCACGAGGTCATACGCCTTGGCCAGCGCGCGTCCGGGATCGGATTCCATCAGCGCCACGTCCTCGTCGCGGGGTGCCGTGAACGGGTGGTGCATCGAGTCCCAGCGCTTCTCGCCGGCGTTGTATTCGAAGAGGGGGAAGTCGACGATCCACGCGAGCGCCCTCCGGTCGGCCGGGACCAGGCCGTGGCGCTGGGCGAGCTCCACTCGGAGGCGGCCGAGCACGGCGGCGGCGAGAGGCATGGCGTCGCCGACCAGCAGGAGCAGATCCCCGGGACCCGCGCCAAGTCGGCGCAAGAGCACCTCGCGGACCGGCTCGAGGAAGCGGGCGACCGGCGACTGGAGCCCTTCCGCGGTCACCTTCACCCAGACGAGGCCCTTGGCGCCGAGGCTCTTCGCCTCGGCCGTCAGATCGTCGGCTGCCTTACGAGAGAGCCCGCCCGCCCCGGGGAGGCGGAGGCCTTTCACCGCGCCGCCGGTCTCCGCCACCTGGGCCAGGGCCTGGAACTCCCCGCCGCGGAAGAGCTCCGTGAGGTCGACGAGCTCGAGTCCGAAGCGCAGGTCGGGCTTGTCGGATCCGAACCGCGCGAGCGCCTCGGCGTAGGTCAGGCGCGGGAACGGAGTCGCCAGCTCGACGCCCTGGACATCGCGGAAGACCGCCACGATCAGGCCCTCGATCAACGGCAGGAGATCGTCGCGGTCGAGGAAGGCGGTCTCGACGTCGATCTGCGTGAACTCCGGCTGGCGGTCCTTCCGGAAGTCCTCGTCCCGGAAGCACCGCGCGATCTGGAAATAGCGCTCGAATCCCGCCACCATCAGGAGCTGTTTGAAGAGCTGCGGCGACTGCGGGAGCGCGTAGAAATTCCCGGGGGAGAGTCGGCTGGGCACCAGAAAGTCACGGGCCCCTTCCGGCGTCTGGCGGGTGAGGATCGGGGTCTCCACCTCGATGAAGCCCTGGCCGTGGAGGTAGCCTCGGACGGAGCGCGTGACGACGTCCCGCAGGCGGAAGTTCCGGAAGAGGGGGGGGCGGCGGAGGTCGATGTATCGATACTTGAGCCGCACCAGCTCGTCGACGTCGCCCTCGTCCTCGATCGGGAACGGCAGCGGCCGCGCCTCATTGAGGATCCTGAGCTCCCGGACCTGAACCTCGATCTCCCCGGTGGGCAGCCGCGGGTTTTCGGTGCCGGCCGGGCGGCGCGCGACGACGCCCCGCACGGCGAGCACGAACTCGCTCCGCACCCCCTCGGCGCGCGCGTGCGCGGCGCCCGCCTCCGCCGGGTTGAACACGCACTGGGTCACCCCGTCCCGGTCGCGGAGGTCGACAAAGATGAGCCCCCCGTGGTCCCGGCGCCGGAAGGCCCATCCCATCAGCGTGACCGGGCGGTCCGCGTCCGTGCCGCGCAGCTCGCCGCAGGTGTGGGTCCGCTTCCAGCCGCCGAGGGGCTCCGTCATGACCGGCTTCTCTCGACCTCGAATCGCCGAGCGAGCTCGCGTGCCAGCTCCGGGAGCGCGACGGTGTGCTGGGCGCCCGACGCCATGTCGCGCAGGACCGCCTCGCCGCGCTCGAGCTCCGTCTCCCCGACGATGACGGCCCAGGCGGCGCCCAGTCGGTTGGCGCGCTCGAGCTCACTCCGGAGCTTGCGGTCGCCGTAGCCGAGCTCCACGGTCACCGCGCTCGCCCGCGCCGCCGTCGCCACCGGCAGGAGCGCCTTGAGCGCCGCGGCGCCCAGGGGGATCAGGAACGCAAACGGCTTGCGTCCCTCGCGGCCCTCTGCCGGCGCCGGGAGGAGCAAGACCACCCGCTCGATGCCGATCGCGAACCCGATCCCGGGGTCGGGCGGGCCACCGAGCAGCTCGATGAGGCCGTCGTAGCGGCCGCCGCCGGCGACGGCATTCTGAGCGCCGAGCTCGACCGTCGTCAGCTCGAACGTCGTCCGGACGTAATAGTCCAACCCTCGTACGAGGCGGTGGTTGAGCACGTACGGGATCGCCATCGCGTCCAGGTATTCGCGCACGTCGGCGAAGTGGCGCCGACAGTCGTCGCAGAGCGCCTCCTGCACCGACGGCGCCGCGTCCAGCACCCGCCGGCAGGCCGGGTTCTTGCAGTCGAGGACGCGCAGAGGATTCCGCTCCATCCGCTCGCGACACTCCGCGCACAGCGCCGCCGCGTGCGCGCGCAGGTACTCGAGCAGCCGCTCCCGGTAGACGGGACGGCACTTCGCGTCGCCGAGCGAGTTGAGCTGGAGCTGGAGGCGTCCCGCGAGCTCGAGGGCCCGGGAGAACTCGACCAGCGTCCCAATCACCTGGGCGTCGAGCGCGGGGTGCTCGTCGCCGAGGGCCTCAACGTTGAGCTGGTGGAACTGCCGGTACCGGCCGGCCTGCGGGCGCTCGTACCGGAACATCGGGCCCATCGTGTAGAGCCGCACGGGCTTGGGCTGCACATGGAGGCCGTGCTCGATGTACGCGCGCAAGAGGGAGGCCGTCGCCTCGGGACGGAGCGTCACCGCCTCGCCGGCACGATCCAGGAAGGTGTACATCTCCTTCTGGACGATGTCGGTGACTTCGCCGATGCCGCGCGCGAAGAGCTCCGTTCGCTCGAAGACCGGTAGGCGGATCTCCTCGTACCCGTACGCCTCGAACACGCGCCGGGCCGTCCGCTCGACGCGTTCCCACTTCGCCGCCTCCGCGGGCAGGATGTCGTGAACGCCCCGCACGACCCAGAGGGACGTCTCCGCGCCGCACCGAGCGCGGAGCCGCGCGCACGGCGACGGCGGAGCACAGGACGCCCGCGTCCTTTCCGAGCTCCCCGTCACCCGTGATGGGGGTCGAGGCTTCGACGAGCGCGGGCTCGGGCACGCTGGAGATCTGGCCCGGACAGGACCGGCTCAGAGGTCGTCACTCCGGGCTCGTCATGATGATCTGACTCTCTCCGGAGACCCGCAAAAGGCCGGTGAGGTGGACGACGCACGCGATGAGGGTCGGCGGCTCCTTCTCCTCGCCCCGGATCGCGCCGAGCCCGGTGATCACACCCTCGAAGCCCGAATTCACCTGCTGGAAGCGCACGCCCGCGGGCCCCCGGAAGATCACCCCTATCATTCCAGGGAGCTGGTTCTGCGGGACGACAACCTCGTCGACGCCGTCGCCGTCGAGGTCGACCGCCAGCGGCGTCGGCTGCATGCTGTAGAAGGTGCTGATGCCGTCCGTGATCACGTACCGGGTGTGCTGGAGCTTCAGATAGCCGCCGTCTCCAACCGGAGACGTCGACCGCCAGATTTCCTCCGGGCCGGAGGTGATCCGCAGCCGGTCGTAGGCGTCGATGTAGACGAGCGCCCGCGAATGCGACTCCTTGCCCAGGATGTTCGCCGTCGTGACGCCAGTCGCCCGGAAGCTCTCGGGCACCGGCACGCGACCGAGGCTCGCCAGCTCCCCGTTCTTCACCGTTATCCGCTCGACCTTGCCGGCCGCGAAGAAGGTCTCGGGGCTGTAGTACTGTGACCACAGCGTCTGCTTCATCCCGGTCCCGGTCTCGTCGAGCGCGACCAGGAAGGAGTGGACGTCCTGCACGAGGATCTTCGGCGCGCCGTCCTTGACGCCCAGGATCACCGCGTTGATTCCGAGCTTCGCGTCGTACCGGTTGACGACGATCTCGGGGACTCCGTCGCCGTCGAGATCGACGAGGTAGACGCCGAACACGCGACCGACCCGGTAGCCGCTGTAGGTCCACTCCGCCACGAGCTCCCGGTTCACCACGCGGTAGAGGTAGACCGTGTCGCCATCGGAAATCAGCAGGCGCGGGATGCCATCCTTCGGCACGCCCATGTCGAAGGCGACGACGGGGAATCCGAACCGCGCGACCTCTTTGAGCGGAATCGCGGACTCACCGCTCGAGTACGCCCCGGCCTCCAGGTCACCTCCCAGGAGCCTGGCCAGGAACGAGCGCGGCCTCCGCTCCGGCGTCACGCGGGCCTGTTCGGACGCGGAAAACTGTCCCGGTGTCTTCGGCTTGATCGACGGCGGAACGAAGAACGCCGTCGTGATCGCCGGCTCCGGACGCGGCGGCGAGAAGAGGCGCACCTCCATGAACGGCTTGCGCTCGACCGTCTTGAAGAGCACCGCGAGGATGTTCTCAGCCCGGAACTGCGCCGCGGCATCGCTCACGCGCTCTCCGCGGAGAAAGGCATCGGGCGTGATCCCCTGCTGGGCGAGCCAGACGGAAATCTGATCGCCGAGGGAGATGTCGAAGCGGCCGGTCGCCATCAGCCCGTCGTAGAGCTCGTGGCTCACCGCCTCGAGGAGATTGTCCTTGACGCCCCCCTTGAAGGCGAGGAGCGTGAGCCTGACCTTGTCGGCACCGGTGCGCACCCGGTCCGCAGGCCGCACGTCGCTCCCCTCGAACGTGGCGACCGACAGCCGGTCCTGGACCTGGGTGACCGTGGCGCGGCCGAGAGCCTCCTCGATGTGACCGAGCAGCTCCCCCGTCCTCGGGTTGCGAATCTCCCGCCCCTGACGGTACACGGCGAACGTCAGCCCGACCCGGACGCCCTGAGGCCGGCCGACCCCGAGGGTGACGGTCTTGCCCTGCACCTCGACCACCTCGCCCTCAACCTGGGGGAAGCGCTCGCGCACCTGGCTCACGAGGGTGGTGAGCGAGACCGGGGGCGGGGCCGCGACCTCGGGTGCTTCCTTCGTCGACTTGCTCTGGGCCCAGGCCAGCGCGGACAGGAGGAGGAGCGCGCCGAGAATCGCGAGGGCGCGAAGCCTCATCGGAGGATCGACCCTCGGCCGGTCCCGGCCTGGATACGATCGCCCGACCCGCGGTACGTCCACCCGATCACGGCCCGGAAGGTCCAGGGTTCGGGCGGATCCTCGACGAGCAGGTACACCCAGTCCCCGTTGAGGCCACCGTTGCCGACTACGGCGGCCAGGCCCTCGCTCAGGTCAACCGCCCGCGACAGGTACTTGTCCCACACGGACGAGCCGCCGCCCTCACCGGACCGGAGTGTCGACAGCGGGTAGGTGACGGCCCTCGAGGGCCTCGGCCACAGCGTCACGCCGTACGGAATATAGTAGCGGAGCTCTCCGCTGCGATCGGAGAGCGCCAACTCCCGCACCTCTCGCCAATGCTGGGTCGCTGGCCTCACGACCCACACGACGCGCTCGCCCGGCTTCCCCTCCCAGCGGACGCTCTTCCAGAGACCCTTCTCCTCGCTGGTGGAGTAGGCGGTGGGTCTGGCGGCCACGCCGCCGTACGCGCGCGCGAGACCCTCCCCGGCCGGATAGAGGTCGCGGTCGTACAGGATGACCCCGCGGCCCATTTGACGCTCGTCAAGCGCGCGCGCGAGCTCCGGCAACGCAAGCTCGCCCTCTCCGTGGCCAACCGGCCCTCTGACGAAGTAGTGAAAACCGACATCGATGAGGTCCGCGACCTCGAGCGTGTACTCGGTGGCCCGGGCCCGCACGGGCACCAGCACGAGCGCGACGAGCCATACGACCGAGGCGACCCTCGACACGACGCAACTATACCACGGAGGGCAGACCAGGCGACGGCGCGGGCGCACCTGCTCGGCCCCGCTGCCGAGGACGCCGGAGCGCTAGGTCTTGGAGATCAGCCAGCGGCCGAGCGCGAGATGCGGAAGCCCGGAGCGCTCGAACGTGTCGACGGCGTCATCCGCCGAGCACACGAGCGGTTCGCCGTGGAGGTTGAGCGAGGTGTTGAGCACGGCGCCGATGCCGGTGCGGCGCTCGAACTCACGGATCACCCGATAGTAGCCGGGGTTCCACGCTTCGTCGAGGATCTGGGCGCGCGCTGTCCCGTCGTGCGGATGCACGGCGGCAGCGATCTCGTCCCGCCGCTTCGGATTCGTCGGGAACGCCAGCATCATGTAAGGCGAGCCGAGACCTTTGGGGTTCACCAGGTAGTCCGTCGCGCGTTCGCGCAGCACCGTCGGCGCAAAGGGCATCCAGAAGTCTCGGTTCTTGATCATTCGGTTGATCAGGCCGACGACCCGAGGACTCGACGGGTTGGCCAGGATCGACCGGTTGCCAAGGGCCCGCGCGCCGAACTCCATCCGGCCCGCGCACCGCGCGACGACACCGTCCGAGACGAGCAGCTCGGCGATCGTCTCCTCCATCCGGGTGGGCTCGGTCACGCGGTAGCGCCCCGCCAGGTCGCGGGCGCGGATCACCGCCTCGATCTCCGTCTCGGCGACGTCCGGGCCGAGGTAGCCGGGCCCGAAGGGCCGCGGAGCCGGTGGCGCCCCCGTCTCCTGACAGGCCTCGAGGTACCCGAGATAGGCCGCGCCAATCGCGTTCGATTCGTCCCCGCAGGACGGAAACACGAACAGATCCCGCACCCAGTCCTCGGACGCCAGCCGCATGTTCGCGAGGATATTCATGAAGACGCCGCCGCCGAGCGCCAGCCGCTCGCCCCCGTGGCGTTCGTGCATGAGCCCGGCCCAGCGGACGATCGATTCCTCGAGGATCTGCTGCGCGCCGCCCGCGATGCCGTCAAACCGCATGCCGAGCGTCGCCTCGAGGAGGAGCCGGTAGCGGGGGCCGCGACGCCGCCAAGCGAAGCGGCAGGGCTTGCCCTCGACGAAGTCGAAGACGCTCCGAAGCGCCGCCGCCGCGGGCCCCCGGGCCGGTCCCGGCGCGTAGGCCGAGAGCCCCATGACCTTGAATTCGTGCTCGCCCGGCTTCATTCCCAGCAGAAGGGTCACGAGCGAATAGAAGGCGCCGATCGAACCGGCCGCGCTCGGCGTGGCTTCTCGCCGCGTCAGCGTGACGCCGCGCCCGGTCGACGCGGTGGCGCAGAGCCCGTCGCCCGAGTTGTCGTTCGTGAGCACGAGCGCGGGCGCGCCGGCGAACGGCGCGCCCAGATACGCGGCCGCGGCGTGGCAGAGGTGGTGGTCGAAGCGGGCGATCCGATCGGCACCGAGGCCGAGGTGGTCCGTCACCAGCCCGAGCCGCTCCTCAGCCGGGAGCCGGGTCTTGCCCGGCGCCGAGTCCACGAGGCCGAAACGGGTGCCGAGCTTGCGCGCGCGGGCGCCGAGGCCGCGCCGAGCCGCGTCCGGACGCACGCCGTAGTACTCGCGGACGTACGCCGCGTCGTGCATGACCCGGTTCATCCAGTCGCGCGCGAACGCCTCCATTCCCGCGAGCGCGACGAGGTCGATCTCCCGCGGGCTCAGCCGAAGCGCGTGGAGCAGCGCGTCGATGGCCTGGCGCGGATAGCCGGCGTCGTTCTTCAGGCGTGAGAAGCGCTCCTCCGAGGCACACCCGACGATCTCGCCGTCCCGCAGGACCGCGGCGGTCGCGCAGTGGGTCTCGCTGATGCCGAGGACAATCATCGGCGATCGGACCCCGTAATCCCGACGAGCGTCTTCGACCGGGACATCGCGTCCCCGGTTCCGCCGACGAGAATCGACCCCCGGGAGACACCGAGCCGCCATCGGGCCCGCCGCGGATGGCCGCCGCCCGCGCGGGCGAGCGGCTTCAAGGGGGCATGCTGCCTATTCATGCTGGCTATGGCTGGCTATTATAGTGGACGCGTCTCACTGGGACACCAATCGGCAATGCGGGTGCGTGAAGACGATCGAGTTCGCATTCGCATACTGGGAGGGCTTCGGCGGGGAAGTGACCGTGCAGTGAACTGATCTGGTCGAGGGGGAATATCATGCGCTCTCAGTACCACCAGTCATGAGCTGGATCGGCTATGCCATCCTTGCGGCGCTGCTGGCTGGGCTCGTGCCGGTCTTTGGGAAGATCGGTGTCCAGGGCATTGACCCCGCCCTCGCGACGGGTGTTCGCGCCGCCATCATCTTCGCGGCGCTGCTGGCCATCGTCCTCACTCGCGTCATGGGCTACCAAATACTCGGGCTCAATCGACACGCCTTCCTCTTTCTCGTCCTGTCCGGCGTTGCCGGGGCGGGCTCGTGGGTGTGTTTCTTCCGCGCGCTGCAACTCGGCGACGCGCTCCGGGTCGCGGCCGTGGACCGCCTGAGCGCCGCGGTCACCCTCGCGGCCGCTGCGTTCTTTCTCAATGAGCGCGCCCCTGTATTGGCGTGGATCGGCACGATGCTCATGCTGGCCGGCGCGGTCCTCGTCGCGCGAAGTTAGACTGCTCCGGCCGCGGTTGCCGGTGCCGGGTCGACCTCCTTGTATGATTCCCCCGTCACTGCCACCCAGCGGTGACGGGATGAAGAGACGGAATCCGGGAGAGGGTCGTCGTGACCTCCACGAGGCTTCGTCCTCGGGACTGAGATTGACGCCCTCGCCCGGTGCTCAAGGCTCGAACGGTATCTCGAGGCGCGCGGTGCGTCCTCGCATCCACAAGGCCGAGCATGAGCACCGGCTCCGAGGCTCCCGGCGCCTTCCGTCGGAAAGGAGCGCGATGCGCGTCGTCGGCGTGGACATCGGTGCGGAAACTCATGTGGTAGCCGTCGTGGATGAGGACGGCCGGACGTTGCTCAAGCCGACGCCGGTCACCGAGGACGCCCAGGGCTACGCCCGACTGCTCGAGCTGATCGGTGAGGCCGCCGACTCTCTCGTCGTGATGGAAGCCACCGGGCATTACTGGCAGAATCTCTTCGCCGCCCTGGCCGCCCACGGCTTCGCGATCGCGCTGGTGAACCCGCTGCGCACCCGGCGCTTCGGCGAGGAAGAGTTGCGACGGACGAAGACCGACGCCATCGATGCCCTTGGCCTCGCGCACTTCGGTCGACAGAAGCGGCCCCAGCCGACGCGGCTGCCGGACCGCGCCACCGAAGAGTTGCGCGAGCTCGTTCACTTGCGTGACCGCCTCGTGCAGGACATCGGCGACCGAGTCCGTCAGCTCCACCGTCTGGTCGATCTCGGCTTCCCCGAATTCACGCGCCACGTCCCGGATCTGCAGAGCATGCTGGCCACCGCCATCCTCCGTGCCTACCCGACGGCCACAGCGTTTCGTGGACTCTCGGTCCGCGTTCTCGCTGACTTGCGCTACGACGGACGCCACCGGGTCGGTGAGGCCTTGGCGGCAGCCCTCGTGGCCGCCGCGGCGGCCTCGGTCGGCCGGCACCACGGCGAGCCCTATTGCCTGCAGGTCCGCTACGCCTGCGAGGATCTCGATCTCTGGCGGGGCCGCCTGCGCAGCGTGGAACGTGATATCGAGCGCCTGCTCCGCGCCCACGAGGTCGGCACGCTCCTGACGACGATCCCCGGCATCGGGCCGCAGACCGCGGCGCGCCTCGTCGCCAGAGTCGGCGACCCCGCCGCGTTCCGCAGCGCCGGCGCGCTCGCCGCCTTCGTCGGTGTCGTGCCAGGCCTCCGCCAGTCCGGCAAACGTCAGAGTCAGCGCGCGGGACTGCATCCCCTTGGACACGGGCGGCTGCGCGCCCAACTCTGGATGCCAACGCTCAGTGCCATCCGCTTCAATCCGTGGCTGCGCGCGTATTACGAGCGCCTGATCGCTCGCGGCAAGGTCCGCAAGGTTGCCGTCGTGGCGGCGATGCGCAAACTGCTGGCCGCGATCTACAGCGTCGCCAAGAACCGCCGGGCGTTCGTGCCGCACCTCAGTCCTCAGGAGACGCCGGCGTGAGAAAGCGCTTGACAAGCATCACGGTATCTCAGTCGTTGAAGAGCGACAGGAGGCGGCCGTTCACGCGCCCGCCGCCAATGCGGTGGAGGCCCGACGGGAGCGCTCTCGGGACCGCGCGGTCGGCGATGACGAGATACCCGCTCCGTCCCCCGGCCACGAGCGACTGCAAGCGGGCAGAGTCGGGAAGAAGCGTTACCGGGCGCTCGAGGTAAAACGCCAGAACGAGCTCCGGCACGTCGAACGTGTAGAGGGCCTTCGGCGACTGGGAGATCTCGCGGGCGATCACCTGCAGATCCGTGGCCTCATTGTGTCGTGCGCTCGCGTGCACTTGCCAAAGGCAGAGCCCGAGCGCCACGACGGTCCATCCGCCCGCGAACGTCACCCTCCGGTGCGCCATGGGCAGGCCCGAACACCAAGCGGCGATCAACAGCGCGGCCGGTGGACAGAGTGGCAGGTAGTAGCGCATCCGTTGCTGCCGCGAAATCGCGATGAGAAAAAACACGGTCGCCGCCCAGATCAGCAGCACCCGCATGGCGCGCGGGGATTCCCGCCCCCCTGTCCGTAGCGCCGACCACACCACGAACGGGAGCAGCGGCGCCCACGGCAGCAGAATCGTCAGCGCTTGGCCGATCGGATCGGTGACGGCACGCCAGCTCCATGTGACGGCGGGGAAATACCAGAGCAGCCAATCGTCGAGGACGATCCGCTGCGTGAACTCGCCACCCCCAGCGCCGGCATCGAGCAGCCACCAGGGCAAGACCACCAGCACGAGCAGGAAGAGGCCGGGCGCCAGCGCTAGCCGGCGCGCTGCCCCGGCCCATCCGTGGGTCGCCCATGTGTAGCCGACGGCAACCGCCAGGGCCAGGAGCGCCGCGGGTCCCTTGGTCCAGAACGCCACGCCGACCATGCCATAGAGGAGGGCCAACGCCCACCGGCGGCCGTCGAATTCAGCGGCGATGAACGCGGCGATGGCGCCCGAGAGCGCGAAGCAGAACATCATGTCGGGCATAGGCACGCGTGCCATCGTGAACACCCCGTAGGTGGTCACGACGATCAGTCCCGCCGCCAGCGCCACCTCTCGGCTGAACAGCCGCCGCCCTATCCAGTAGGTTGCCCCCACGGTGCCGAGCGCGGCGAGGACGGACGGGTAGGCGGCCGTCTGCTGGGTCACCGCGCCCGTCGGCCACGCGGCAATCGCGATTAGCCACGCGTAGAGTGGCGGCTTGTTCAGGTGGGCGACGCCGTTGAGGCGTGGCAGCCACCAGTGCCCCTGCGCCAGGATGTCTCGCGCGAGCATGGGGAACCGCGTCTCGTCATTGGTCGCGAGCACCCACCGGCCGAGGTCGAAACTCAGGAGCAGGGTGCTGACCGCGAGCAGGAGCGCCAGTCGGCCTCGCTCGCGGGCCGCACCGGGTTCACTCCCGATGCTCGTCTCGGCGGACCGCCCGATGGCGCCGCGGCTCACGGCGGGCTCGACCCGGGCGTCGCTCCGCGGGGGGCCCATCCGCCTCACGTCCAGCGCGCGGTCGGCAGGTAGCGCTCACGCCAGGCGTCAAACATCAGGAGGGCCCACAGGATCTTCCGATGGTCGTGCCGACCCTCGACATGCTCCCTGATCAGGCGGGTGGTGGTGTCGGGGTCGAAGAGGCCCAGGCGCTCGACCCGCTCCCGGGCCAGGCGCCCTTCAAGCACGGGCCGCAGCGGCCCGCGGAGCCAGGCGCCGATCGGAACGCCGAAGCCCTGCTTCCGGCGCGCGAGAACGGCCGGCGGCACGAGCCCGCGGAGAGCTCGCTTGAGAATGTACTTGGTCGTCCACCCGCGGACCTTGAGGCCGGCGGGAATCTGGCCAGCCAACTCGACCAGGGCGCGGTCGAGGAACGGCGCACGGACTTCAAGGCCGCACGCCATGCTGGCGCGATCGACCGTCGCGAGGTTCTGCTCGGCGAGGTAGAACTTGCAGTGCTGGTAAATCAGACGGTCGATCGAACCAAGTCCCGGCAGGTCGGCGACCGCGCGCGTGAGGTCCTCATAGGGGTCGAAGCCGGCGCACGCCGCCCGGACGGCCGGCGACAACAGCGATACCTGCTCGGCGGCACTGAGGCCGCCGAGCAGGAGCTGGGTGCGAGCCTCCGGCGGGTGCGGAAGCCCGCGAACGAATTGCTTGAGCAGGAACTCGACGCTCCCGTACCGGGACGAGGGAGGCAAGCGGTTGATCGCCGACGTCGCCCACCGCACCCCCCAGGCGGGGAGGTGTCGAGCCCACCGGACGCCGCGGTCGGCGATGAAGGTCGGATACCCGCAGAAGAGCTCGTCGCCGCCGTCGCCGCTGAGGACCACGGTGACGGCCTGACGGGCGAACCGCGAGAGCACGTACGTCGGCAGAAACGAGCCGTCGACCAGGGGTTCGTCCAGGAGGCCGCCGACGTCCTCGAGCAGGGCCCGCGCGTCGCGGGCCGAGAACACGATCTCTCCGTGGTCGGTGCCGCACTGCTCTGCGATGAGGCGGGCAAAGGGCCGCTCGTCGTAGCTGGTCTCTTCGAAGCCGAGACTGAACGTCTGCAGCCGCCGCCTCCCGCTCAGCCGGGCGGCGATGGCCACGATCGCGCTGGAGTCGACGCCACCGCTGAGGAACATCCCGAGCGGCACGTCGCTGACCAGCTGGGCTCGAACCGACGCCTCGAGCTGTGCTCTGAGCCGCTCTGCCCACTCCTGCTCGCTCGCGGAGGCACCGCCCGCGAACACGAGATCCCAGTATGGCGCGACGTGAGGTTTGCCGCCGGGGCCCACGGTCAATACGTGGCCGGGCGGGAGCTTCGCGACACCCGCGAGGATCGAGTGCGGGGCGGGCACGTATTCGAACGCCAAGTAGCGCGAGAGGCTCTCAAGCCCCAGCTCGCACGGCACCGCGGGGTGCTCCAGCAGGGCTCGCAGCTCGGACCCAAATACAAAGGCGTCGGGGCCCGCGTAGTAGTACAGCGGCTTCTCGCCCATGCGATCCCGGGCAAGAATCAGGGTGCGGTTGACGGCGTCCCAGACGGCGAGGGCAAACATGCCGTCCAGGCGGGACACGAACTCACCTCCGTACTGTTCATACGCGTGGACGAGAACTTCCGTGTCCGACGCGGTACGGAACCGGTGACCGCGACGCTCCAGCTCGGCACGGAGCTCGCGGAAGTTGTAGATTTCCCCGTTCTGCACGACCCAGACGGTGCCGTCCTCATTCGCGATCGGCTGTCGCCCCGTCTCGAGGTCGATGATGCTGAGGCGCCGGACGCCGAGCGCGACGGACTCGTCCAGGTAGAAGCCTTCGTCATCCGGGCCGCGGTGACGGAGCGAGTCCGTCATTCGCCGCAAGGTCGGTCGGCGGTCCACCGATCCGCCGTTGACGAAGAACCCCGCGATGCCGCACATGGGCGTCTTACTCCGTTGAAGGGTTGGCGCGAAGACCACGGTCGGCAGGCGTCACGGGCGATCGATGGGAGGCCGTCTGATCGCCTCCCGCGCCAGTGGCGTTCAACGCGTCAACGCGGCCCTATCGTCACCGACGTCTTTAGAATGACGAGTGTACGTCAAAACCGTCCTGGAACAACGTCAAATCTTGACAAGCGATCGAGGGCCCCTTAGAAGTGAGGGATGACGACTCGGCCCGGGGCGTCGAACGCCGGCCCGTGAGGACGGCTACCGGCCTCGGCGGGCCGATGAGTCCGGTTTCGCCCGAATCCAGCCACGTCCCAGCCGATCGCGGGCTCTCCCGTGTGTTCGCGGCGACGCGCGCCCGGGCCATTCTCTTGGTGACCGTCGTCGCCGCCCTGCTCGTCCTGCCCCCGATCGGTCAGCGGGTCATCGCCACCGGCGGCTACAACGGCGACGACGAGGCCCGTTCCGCGCTTCTTGCCCGCGATGTCATCGACCGGGGCGTCCTCTTCGACGTCCACTACCGGTGGGAATCGCCATTCCGCGACAAACCGCCCCTCTACCCCTGGCTCATCGCGGCCTTCTCGCTCGTTGGAGGCCGTGTCACGGAGACGACCGCCCGAGCGCCCGTCGCCCTCGCGACGATTGGGATGGCCCTATTTCTCTTCCTTCTTGGCGAGCAACTCTTCAGCCGGCGGGCCGGCGTCTGGGCGGCGCTCATCGCCGTGACGAGCTACGACGTCTTCGCCAACAGCCAGCTCGTCCTGCCCGACATGCTCGTCGTCTGCTTCGCGACAATGGCCGGCTGGGCCTTTTGGCGGGCCACGAGTCACCCGTCGGCGCGCGGCGCGCTGCCCCTGTTCTACGTGGCCGTCGCGCTCAGTGTGTACGCAAAGGGACCGCTCGGACTCGTTCCATTCCTGACCGCCGCCGCCTGGATCTCGACCGAGTATGGGGTCCGCCAGGTCGTCTCTCGGCTCTGGAGCCTCCCGGGCGCGGCCCTGTTCACCGGGATTACGCTGACGTGGGTTGGCCCGTTCCTGGCGCTCGGGGCTCGGAGCTGGCTCCACAACTCCGTCTGGGGAGACTGGCTCGCCTGGTACATCGGCGTCCCCCGGAGCGGTCCCGAACTCCTCTACACGGTAATGGTCGGCTTTCTCCCCTGGACGGTCCTCGCACCATTGGTGATGGCGAGCGCCCTTCGGGCGTGGAAGACTCCCGCGGTGCGGTTCGCGCTCCTCTGGTTCACCGTCCCGCTCCTGGTCCTCATGGCCTCGGCAAGCTTCAAGCCGCGCTATTCGCTGTCAGCGTATCCGGGCGCTGCCCTCCTCGTGGGCTGGTGGGCGGATGCCCATGGGATCGCCCGGACGAGGGCGGATCGGATGATCGGGTGTCTGGCGTTGATCGGGTTTCTCGTGCTGGCGGCGAGCCTCAACATCCCGCGATGGTGGCACCCCCGGGTCCGCGTCTACCTCACTGGGCTCCCCTGGGAACTCGTGCCCGTGGTCGTCGGGCTCACAGCGATCGGGGGCGCGCTGTTCTGGGGTCTTTGGAGCGGGCGACCGGCGCTCCTCGTCCATGGCGCCGTCCTCGCGACCGCGGCCACGCTGGGTTACGGCATCTGGCCGTACACCATGCGGTACAACGAAGTCTGGAACTTCAAGCAATTTGCGGGTGCCGTCGACCGGCACGCGCACGGTGCCGAGGCCGCCGTCTTCAAGTATCAGTCTGACGAGTGGATGTCGCTCGACTTCTACCTCGCTCGTCCGCCGCTCGCGATCGAGACGGTGGCGGACCTGAGGACGTTCCTCAGCCGTCCTGACCGCCCAGTCGTGGTCATCGACGCACGGGACTGGCGGACCGTCCGCCCGGGCTTGGCGCCCGACGTCCGCGCGCTCGAGGAGATGAGAATCGGAAGACAGAAGCTCCTGATCGTGAGCGGCAGCAGCTGAGCGACCGGGCGCCGTGGTGTGATCCTGCTCGAAGCGTGGACCTCGTGGTCTGCGTGGCTCGAGTCTGGGCCCGGCCCCGGCGCCGCTCCAGTGAAAGGGGGGCCGTGTCTCCCCGCCGGCCACTCCGGTCGGGCGGGGCCTCGCGCGTTCGCGCGTCACCCCGCCCCCGATGGCTCGGGGCCTTCCGCGATCGGCTGGTCAGCCCCCAGGCCAAACGCCCTCCCGCGTCTTCGCCCTCGCAAGGGTCGTCACGTGCCGACTGCCTCCATATCCCGTTCGAGGGTCGCCCGCCCGACGAGCAGCACCACCCCCGCCGCCGCGAGCAGAATCCCGTTGGCGAGCACGGGGATCGTCAGCCCCACCCGGTCGGAGACGGCTCCGATGATCCATGGCGACACGGCGTCGCCCAGCAGATGGACCGCCATCGTCGTCAGCGCAAAGCCCCGCGCCCGCAGATCCGGCGGGAGCACGTTCGCCATGGCGGCGTTCAGGGGCCCGATGTTGATAAAGAGCAGGAAGAGGGTCACGAACATCGACGGCCAGAAGATTGCCGGCGTCGGAGAAAGCACGGCGGGAATCGTGAACGCGATCGAGCCGACGAGAGTCCACCCTGAGACGGAGAACTGCGCGCCGCGGGCTCGCCCGGACAGCCGGTCGCCGAGCTGACCGCCGACGAGCGTGCCGCCGAACCCCGCCACCACGAGCAGGAGCCCGAACGTAGACGTCGCGGTCGCGAGTGGGATGCTCCGCTCGCGGACGAAGTAGGTCGGCATCCACGTCGCCAGTCCGCCCATCGCGAAGACATAGAGGATCTGCGCGGCCGTGTTGACGACATAGCTCGGGCGCGCGCGCAATGCCCTCAAGGACTCGCCGAGCGCCAGCCGCGTGGGGGGCGGCGCGTTGATCGAATCGCAGGCGCCGCGCGGGGGCTCGCGCAAGCCGAGAAGCGCCAGCCCGAGCAAGGCGCCCGGCAAGCCCGCGATGAAGAACGCCGCCCGCCAGCCCGACGCGCTGCCGACGGCCCCGCCGAGCACGTATCCGAGGGCGCTCCCGGCCGGGATGGCGGCGAAGAAGATCGCCAACGCGCGGCCGCGGCGCTCGGGCGGATAGTAGTCCGAGATGAGGGAGGGCGTCACGACCGCGTATCCCCCCTCGCCTACTCCGGTGAGTGCCCGGGCGCAGAGCAGGAGCGCGTAGGTCGAGGCGAGTCCTGACGCGACGGTCGCGCCACTCCAGAGAACGACGCCGATCGCCGCCAGCGGAAGCCGCGGGCGCCGGTCGCCGAGCCAGCCCGCGAGCGGGCAGATCAGCGAATAGGTGAGGATGAACGCCGATTGGAGGAGCCCTCCCTCGGCGTCGGACAGGGCGAGCCCGCTCAGGATGAGCGGGAGGACGGCCGCCCCCACGTAACGGTCGACGTAGTTGAGGACATTGAGCCCAGTGAGCAGGCCGAGTGCAGCACTCCCGGACTGAAGCCTCGCGAGACCTCGGCGTCCCATCACCGCGTCGGCGGGCTCTGGCGGAAATCGACCGGCGTGACACCGCGAGCAATCGCGAGGAGTCCCGGCAGCCAGGCCAGGATGGAGCTCCAGAACACTCGGATCGTGTCACCACTCCTCGCGCCGGCGACGCCACACGCGAGGGCGGGTCCGAGTGTGGTCGTCCCAGGGGAGAACCCGAGCGCGGGAATCGAGGCGACGCCGGACCGCACCCCGGTCGATCTGGAGGCTCTCGGCGAGTGGATCTCGGCATCGGCGCGAAGATCAGAAACGCCGAGGTCCCTCGAGGAGGTCGCCACAGACGAGATTGCGCACGATGGTGGCGCCAAGCACCCCGGGGCCCGCTCGGGATCGACCTGCTCTAATCGGCGATCAGACGGGGGCTCTGCCAGATGGCGGCGCCCCCAGCCGGACACGGTCGCCGTCGCCACCGGGCTGGCGGCACCCGGCTCCCGCCGACGGTCCGCCCCTCGGCCGCCCGGACGGCTCGCGGGTAGCGGTCCTTGGGCGCGGGCTCCCGTCACCCTGTTCGAGTTCGCGCGACGGTGGAAGCGGAGCCGTCGCCATCTCTCCGGGATCGACCGTCAATTCTACGACGGCCATCGAGAGGATTCGGGACCCTCCAAGCCGCATCCGACCGAAGACGCCGGCTCAGGCCGCACGACGCCCCCACAACCCGTCGGGGGAGCGTCGCGCGACGTAGAGCCGGTCTAGCCACCGTTCTCCGCGCATTCCACCCAGGCCGCGCGCGGCGGCTTGACGCCGGCGAAGTTCGAGTTCCGGCCGTAGCCGTAGCCCGCCTCGTCCATCTCCTGGACCGCCGCGTCGTACAGGCGAGTCACCTCTGGCGTCACGAACGCCTCATCGCAATGCTCTTTCCAGTGCACATAAAGCCGGTACAGCTCGGCCACGCGCTCGAGTCTCGGCGGCGCTGGAGCCTGCTTCTCTGCGGCGTCCACCGGCACCGGAAGGCTCAACGACGCACACGCCCCCGCGATCGCGACGCTCAGCGAGACGAGGACGACCTTGGAGTCTTTCAAAGACACGCCTCGGCCCCGGCGCTCACTTGTCCTCGGCGCACTCGACATAGGCGGTCCGCGGATGCTGGACGGCCGCGAAGTTGGAGTTGCGCCCGTAGCCGTAGCCGGCCGCGTCCATCGCCTTCACGGCCGCCTCGTACCGGCGGACGAGCTCCGACGTGATCCGGCGCCGATCGCAATTGCCCTCGAGGTTCGCCTCCTTCGACTCCTGATACTCCCGATACTTCTGGGCGACCTGGTCGAGCCCCGGCGGCCCGGAGTCACCAGCCGGCGGATCCTGTGCCGTTGTCACTTCGCGGTGTGCCACCCGCCCGGCCGATGCGCACGCGCCAAGCGTCGTGGCGGCGAGGAGTAGTCCGACGACCTGTCGACTCTTCATAATACCGTTCAGCATATACCCTTTGACCTTCTGTCGGGGTCGTCGCCCTGGCTAGAAGAGGACCTGCAGTCCCAGGTTGATGTACTGCGAGTTCAGGACCTGGCTCGGCGACCCCGCGCTGTGCGGCCCGGAACCGGCGAAGCGATCTCGATACGAGAGCGAGACGCCCATGGGAATCGGGAACTTCTTCTCGAGGTAAAGCGGGACCGTCGAGTAGCCGATGCCGACGATATAGATCTGCTCGGTCGAGTCGGAGTCCTGGGTCAGGGTTTGGTAGTCGAAGCCGCGGTGCCCGACGACCACATCCGAGAGCTTCCACCCGTACCGGTACAGCGCCGAGAGCGAAAATCCCCTGGGCAGCTCGTACTTGGCGCCGACCTCGATCTCGAAGCGGTCGCCAAGTTCCCGGTAGACCCGCTCCCGGTTGGTCGTGATCGGGTTCGTGATGTCGCTCGGCACCCTGCGGGTCGCGTAGTCGGGAAGCACCTTGTCGTACCTGAAAGTGCTAGTGAGGACGAGGTCCCCGGGCTGGGAGATCTCGCTGGCGCCCGTCTGCGCCGAGGGGGGTCTCCTGTTCCACACATTGCTGAGCGCGTAGTCGCCGTGCAGGCGCAGCAGGATGGCGTTCGCGCCCGTGCTCCAGTAGACGTCGGACAGATCGTCGGGATCGCCCCGCCGTCCGGTGGCGAGTCGCGCGCCCAGTGTCAGCGCCAGCGCCGCGTCCTGCGTCCGGAGGTACTGGTACTTCCCGCCGAGCGTGATGTCTCCGAGCCCGTCGCCGTTCCAGTCCTGGATCTTCTTAAACCCGAAGCCGGGAATCCTCGTACCGGCGTTCGTGACGAGACCCGGCCCCAGCAACCTCTGAACGTCCGTGGTGCTGAAACGCCGAGTCGAGAAGCCGGGGACCGCGGAGCAGGGCCCGATCGCCACGAAGGGAAGGACGGGATTCCGGCAGGCTGGGGGAGCCAGCGCGAGAGTCGCCGCCGACGAGGTGTTGAGAACCACGTTGGCGCTCGAACCGGGCCCGGAGTTCAGGCCGGCCTCCACGCTGTTCGACGCCCAGAAGTAAGGAATGTCGATGCCGATCGTGAGCCGGTCGGTGAGGCCGTACTGTCCGCCGAGATCCTCGATGTTGTAGAGGTACTTGTACTTGACGTGGCTGTCGCCGATGCTCGCGTTGCCGCCCGGGACGAACGGGTTCAGCGGCGTGAGCAGGGAGAAGATCGTGCTGTCGAGGTGCCGGTTGTTGAAGTCGGTGGCGAGGTCCTCGGTGCCGCCGTGCGGGTTGTATCGCTGCTCGACGGGAAGGTAGAAGAGGCTGTCCAGCGTGACCCGCCCGACGCCCTTCGGGAGCACCGACGCGTCCTCGGCCCGGGACTGGCCCACCGACCACGGCGCGATCGCCGCCATGAGCAGCCCGACGACGAGAAGTCGTCGACTTGCCAGCATCCCGAGCCTCATTACGCGTCTCCGTTCGCCGGCACGAGGAGGCAATGCGACCCGCCGTCGGCGGCCACGGATCTCCCTAGTGAAGCCCAGCCAGGCACATAGAACCCGGATGGCGTCCGCGACCGTGCAAACTACGCTAGCACGGGCAGTTCGGCGCCGACAAACCAAAAAAGGGGCCCGGGGAAGTTCCCCGGGCCCCGACTGCTTCGTCGCTGCGACGCTCGGTCCTGGCTAGAACGTGTAGCGCACCACAGCGGTCGTGACATCCACGTCCCGCGCGCTATGGACGATGGTCCCCGCAGCGTCGGTGGCGCTGTGCGAATCGGCATTGTTCAGCGCGTTACCCGAGAACAGGTGGCCGTAGAGCCACAGGAGCGCGATGTTCGGCGCGAAGTGCCACTCGAAGCCGAGGTTGATCTCCGTGCCGAGGTAGTTGTCTTTCCCCTTCGAATTCGGGCCCACACGCGTCGGCAGGAGACCTGCTCCGCCGTTACAGCCCTGCTGCTGCGCGGCGCCGTTGAACGTCGGCGCACCAGGGCACGAGCCGTTTGAAACTCCATGCGTGTCCACGTCCTCGGCAGTCATGAGCGCCATGATGACGCCGCGCAGCAGGAAGTCCGGCGTCACGTTGTACTTCGCACGGCCGCCGATCCGGATCTCGCCGTACTTGTCGTAGCCCGGACCGTCCGACAGCTGGAGGCCCGAGTTTTCGTAGTTCAGGAGGGTGAGGTAGTCGAGGGTGATCGCCGTGATCGCGCCCCACTCGTAGGCGTAGACGGCATTGGTGTCTATGGCCTGGTAGTAGTGGACGGGTCGGCCAGACCGAAGATCCTGGTTGGCCTCGTTGCCGCTGATATACGAGAAGAGCCCCTCGAGGGTCAGCGGACCGTTCTGCCATCCGACCCGGACGTCAAAGAGCCAGGCATCGATGTCCTGCGAATAGCACTGCTGAGCGCCTTTCACCCCCCCGATCGAGGTCCCGGCGGCAGTCGCTGCCAGCCCGCCGCCCTGAGCCGGGCCACAGGAGGAAGCCGACTTCCCGCTCAGCACGGTGGGCATGATGTCGCGTGAGCCGAACTGGTAGAACACTGTCGGATCGACGGACCACGGACCGGACCGCCACTTCGCGTCCACACCGATCGTATGACGGTCCTCCTGGGACCCGAGTCCGAAGCCGGCGGTGCCGCCGCCCGCGTTCGAGCTCGTGAGTTGGGAATCGAGCACGCCGCCGCGCCCTTGACGCGGGCCGTGATCGCCCGAATCCAGTATGCCGCCCGCGTGCAGATACGCGTAAATCGGCTTGACGTCGAGGCCCTTGTAGGGGCTCAGCTCGAGGCTGAAGATGGTGGCGAAGTTGTCGCTCCGGATGAACCCGTCGGTCCGACCGGTCAGCGAAGACGACATCTGGGCGTACGTCCACGTGAACCTCAGACCCGGCATGAGATCGATCTCGCTGTGGAGACCCCCGTAGTTACCGAACGCGAGCACGCCGAGCTTGTAGGTGTCGTTCTCGAACGGCTGGAAGCCGGCCCGAAGAGTCCCGTTGACGGGAACGAAGGGCAGGACCGAGCCCGGACCGGTCAGCGGGAACTCGGTATACAGCCAGACGATCTCGAGACGCCCGAACTCCGTGTTCAAGCTGCCGTCACCTCGGCCGAAGGGCCCCGCGCCGTGGCCTGTCGGAGAGCCTTCCTGCGCGTCGGCGTACGACCGGCCCGAGGCGGTGCCGAAGTTGGCGTCGTGCTCGAAGAGGAAGACGCCCTTGACCTTCCCGACCTCGCCTGTGATCTGGAAGCGACCACGCTCACGACCGTACCACTCACTGTCCTTCGACCTGGTGACGTCGGTGTCATAGATGCTCATGTTCTGTTCGGCGGTCGTGGTCTGGTCGATGAAGCCTTCGATCGTCACCTTCGGGGCCGGCGCCTGGGCGAACGCAGGCGGGGCGAGGACCCCGAGGAGGGCGAGTACTGCGAACGCAACGGTGAGCCCTCTTCTCATTACCGCCTCCTCATGTATAGGTGTGAGGCTCTGCCTTGCACGCCCACGGCGAGGATCCTGGCGACCCTCCTCGCCGGGCGTGGGCCACGCGGTGGTTACCTCTTCCACGGCGGGCCGATAGCTGTGCGCGCGCTTTTAAAGCGGCCCCCTTTTACAATGCCCCCCCCAGGCCGGTCAAGCGAATTTTCACCCCCCGTCTCCGAGGGCCTTGAGGTACTGGGTCGCCGCCAGCCCGGCCGGCGACGTCGGGTCGAGCTGCTGGGCCTGCTGAAAGGCGGCGCGGGCCTGGGCCGCACGCCGCTCCTGCCTGAGGAGGACGAGCCCCAACATGTAGTAGGCGGCGGCCAGCTTCGGGTTCAGGCGGATCGCCATCTGGAGGGCCCCCTCCGCTTCCTGGTAGCGGCCGAGGTTGTAGAGGACCCAGCCGAGGTTATGCTGGGCGACGTCGGGGCTCCGGAGCGTCGGGAGCGCCAGCGCCTTGCGGTACTGGGCGCTCGCCTCCTCCCACCGGGACTGCTCGGCCAGCGCCACACCGAGGTTCTGGTGGGCCTCGGCATTGCCGTCGTCGAGGGCGACCGCCTTCTGGAACTCGCCCATCGCCTCCGTGACCGTCGCCGGGAGCCGCATGTACAGGAGGAGGAAGCCGAGCGCGTTGTGGTAGGTCGAATTTCCAGGATCGAGCGCCACGGCCTGGCGGAGCTCGAACAGCGCCCCGCTGACGTTGCCGGCGCCGAAGTCGGACTGTCCCTGCTCGTAGACCGCGCGCGCATGGAGGCGATCAACCGCGGTCGGCGTCGCCGAGGCGCAGCCCCCGGCCAACAGTAGCGCGCCGAGGGCCCCCCCCGCCCGACCCCCGCGCCTTGACACGCTCAGCACGCCCATATAGCCTTGAGAGCTGTGCCGACGTACGAGTACGTGTGCGAGAAGTGCAAGCGAACGTTCGAGGTCCGGCAACGAATATCCGCTGCGCCGCTCACCACTTGCGAGGTGTGCGGCGGGACCGTTCGCCGTCTCCTCTCCTCGGCACCGTTCATCTTGAAGGGCGGCGGCTGGTACGTGACCGACTACCCGTCGGAGTCTCGCAAGAAGGCGATGGCCGCCGAGAAACCCGCGTCCACGACCTCCGACTCCAAGGCGGCCCCGAAGCCCGACGGCAAGTCTAGCACCCCCGCCTCCGGCCCCCCTACTTCTTCGTCGAGTTCCGGAGCCTGAGTAGGACGGGCGCACCCCGCCCGACGCCCAGAATGGCGGCGGCGCTCGTCTCGTGCGCGGCGATCTCGAGTCGCCCGCTCGAGCCGACGAGCCAGCCGACGGCCCCCGGGGAGATCTCGGCAAAGGTCCCGACGGAGCCGACCTCCCGTCCCGCGACGCTGAGGACCCCACCGCCGACGATGTCCCCGGCGCCGATCGACGTGACAAGGTTGCCGAACCAATCGACGTGGACCACTTCGCCCGCCACGCCGTCCGCCACCGCTCGCGACGCCGGCCACGGCAGCCGGACCGGATCGGTCACCGCGACGCCGAAGCGCTCGGGCGGGATCCCGAGAGCCAGATGGGCCGCCGCCGGCGCGAAGACATCCCGCCCGTGGAATGTCCGGCTCGCGACGGGCAGCCGGAACTCGGGTGCCGACAGCTCGAAGGCGCGCCAGCCAGCCGTGAGCAGGAACGGTGTGAAGAGGCCGTTGTCGGGGCCGACGAACCGCTGCTCGTCCCGCGCGACCACGAGCGCGCGGCGGGCGCCGCCGACGCCTGGATCGACCACCGCCAGGTGCACCGTGTCCGCCGGGAAGAACGGCGCGGCCGCTTCGAGCGCGAGCGCGCCTTCGAGGACGTCGTGGGGGGCGATCTCGTGGGTGAGGTCGACGAGGTCGACGTCGCGCGTCAGGGCCAGGATGACGCCCTTCATCACCCCGACCCACGGGTCGCGCCGCCCGAAGTCGGTCGTGAGGGTGATGATCGCGCGCACTCAGAACGTGTGAGCGACTCGAGGGCGAGGCCGCGTGCCGGAGCCCCCGACCGGAGTGACACCGGCAAGGTCCGTGGCGCCGCGCGGCTGGGGTACGGGCAGCATCCCAACGCGGCTGCCCCTCGCCCGGGTGAGGCCAGTCATGCCGTCAGCAGGGCGGCGTGGCGCAAGGTCGCCGCCCGCAGGAGGTTGTGGCGCGACCCACAGGAAAGCCGTCATGCCCGCAGTGTCGCCGGAGGCAGACCGCCGGCGCCACAGATTTCTTCACGGACTCTCAGCGGTCGCGGTCGACGACGAACTCGGCCACGAGCGCCAGCGTCTCGCGCTCCTCCGACGCCGGAAAGGGGGCCAGATCGGCCTTGGCCGCCCGCGCGTAGGCGTGCGCGCGATCGAGGGCGTACTCGACCCCCGCGTGCTTGAGGACGAGCCGCCGGATCTCATCGATCGCCGGCGGCGAGAGGGTCCCGTCCTCTAGGGCGGCACGCACCCGCGCCCGCTCGTCGGGATCCGCGCGATCGAGCATCGCGATGAGCGGGAGGGTGCGCTTGCCCTCGCGCAGGTCGGCGCCGATCGCCTTGCCGAATCGGTCCTGATCGGCGATGAAGTCGAGCGAGTCGTCGGAGATTTGGAACGCGACGCCAACGTCGAGGCCGTACCGCGTCAGCGCCTCGAGCTGCTCCCCCGCGAGCCGGCCCAGCAGCCCACCGATGCGGCAGCAGGCCGAGATGAACGACGCGGTCTTCTGGGTGATGATGCGGAGGTAGTCTGCCTCGGTGGTGACACCGTCGCGCTTGCGTTCGAGCTGGAAGACCTCGGCCTCCGTCATCGACACCGTGGCCCGCGCCAGCGTCTCCATGACGCCGCGGTCGTTGTCGTGGACGAGCATCGCGAAAGACTTCGAGTAGAGATGGTCGCCGACGAGCACGGAGGCGTCGTCCCCCCAGCGGGCGTTGGCCGAGGGGAGGCCGCGCCGCAGCGGGGCCTGGTCGATGACGTCGTCGTGGATCAGTGTCGCCGTATGGAGCAGCTCGACCACGCACCCGAGGCGGATTCCCCGTGCCCCGCGGTGCCCGGCGAGCCGGGCCGCCAGGAGGAGGAGGATGGGACGGAGGCGCTTGCCGCCCGCGCTGGCGATGTAGCCCCCCATCTTCTGGATGAGCCCGACGGGTGAGTCGAGCGCGCGCGCGATCTCCGCCTCTATGGCGCGGAGATCGTCGCCCACGAGCGCGTCGACGCGCTCTTTCAACAGCGTTTCGAGCGAAGACGTGGAGGCCAGAGGAGTTACTTCAGGACCACGCGGTCCTTGATCTGGATCTTCGATCCAGTCTCGACGCTCTGGATCTCCGCGACCGAGAACTTGTCGCGGACCTCGGTGACGCGGGCGGTGCCCACCTCCTCGTCCAGCTCGCCGAGGATCTCGCCCGTCACCGGGTGCACGATCGGGATCTTGTCCCGCCGCAGGCTCACGACCGAGCCTGGACGTATCCCGTCCCGTCCGGTCAGGTCGATCACGATGCGCGTCGTGTCGACGAAGACGACGTACCCCTGCAGCACGGTGGGCGCTGGCGCGGCCGCGGGCCCGGCCGGGGGCGACGCCGACGCCCGCGGCTGGCTCCCAGCCACCTGGTAGGGCCCGCCCTGCCGCGGGCTGATCTTCCCGCCCCCTGGCGGCGAGCTGTATTTGGCGACGATCTCGGGAGGCGCGATGATCGAGCCCTTGCCGAAGACGAGCGTCTTCACGGTCAGGGGGACCTTGTCTTCCTCCACCCAGATGTACTCGGGCTCGCTCGGGACGTCCCCGAACCGCGGGTTCTTGATGAGCAGCCAGCGCGTCTCCGCGCTCTTGAGCGTCACGCTCGGGTCGTCCTTCGGGTCCAGGCCGGCGAGCGAACGCATGGTCGAAGTCGCCTTCGAACAGCCAGCGCCGGTCACCGCTACGATGACCAGGGCGATCGACCACCACCGGATCACGCACTTCATAGAACTCTCCGGGCGCGGAAACCTCGCCCTTCAGGGCGGGGAGGAGCGCCGATCTCCATGGTAGACTGTCCCCGGTTGGAGCTGATCACGCGCTCCGCGAGCAAGGCAGGCGATAACCAAGCCGGCTGCGCTCTACAGCCGTCGAAACGACGGTGGTGCTGGACGGGGAGGCTACCGCGCAGAATGGCGGGCCGATGAACCGTCAACCTGGGACCGCAAGGCCAGGCTCTCGGGCTCAAGAACGGGCTCCTTTCTCTGAAAGCCCCGGACTTTAGTCCGGGCGATGTTTACAAGGGCCCCCTACCTTAACACACACAGGTGCCCTTGTATCTCTCAAGGGCCCGGCACTAAGCTGTGCCGGTGAAGGTGGGCGGGAGCCCGGGGGCGCCTCGGGCTGCCCCCTTCGCGTGCCGGCGGGCCCTTCTGAGGACGCCGTATGATCGTCGGCGGCCGGGCCCACATCACCGCGGTCTCTACATGGCGACGCTCACCGCCATCACGCACAACCCGGCGATCTGCGTCTTCTCCCTCCGCCTGGTTGCCGCGGGCAGCCCGGCACGGTCGCCGTCACCGCCATCCGCAAGCGTCTGACAACCCCTTCACGCTATGCGTCGAGATCATCGCCCATGGCAACCCGCTTGACTCCGAAGACCGTCGCTCAGTCCTCGACCGCCGGCTCCCAGGGGAAGCGCTGCTCCTCGGCGGGCTCCGGCCGGGTCAGCACCTGCCGCCGCGAGAAGAGCGCGGTCCCCGTGATCGCCGAGATCCACGTGGCGTCCAGGTACGTGACGCCGCCGCGCCGGAGTAGCATCGGGACGAGCCACCACGCGACGTCGAGGGCCTTGCCCTGCTCGATCGCCTTCTGCGGCTGGGCGAGGAGCTCTTCCACGCGCGCGGTGCTGCTGCCGAAGAGGTCGAGGACCGTGAGGGGGTCGGCGACCTGGAAGCGCTTGGTGCGGTCGAGCGCGGTCGAGAGTAGGAACGGCACCCGGCGCAGGTCCGCGTCGGACTTGGTCAGGTCGATCAGCGGCGTGACCGCAATCTTGATCCGCCCCCGCGTGATCCGCACCCCGTCCTCGACTTCCGGCGCCGGCTTGCCGTCGATCGCGACGAGCTGCGCCGCCGCAAACTTCGGCTCGACCCGGAGCACGTGGGCGTAGCCCAGCACCTCCTCGTACCGGCCGAGCGGCTTGCCGGTGAGGGGATGGCGGAAGATGTCCCCCTTCCGGAAGACCGTGAACTCCTGCCCGACCTTGATCTCGTCCTTCGCGGTGAAGTCCAGGTAGAGCGTCGTCCCGTCCACGGCGACGATGATACCCTCGCGCGGCTCGAACGCCTTGACGAGCTCGGCCTCCATGAGCCCGAACGTGGCGCCGATCCGGTCGGCGAGGCCGGCCGAGGCCGGCGTGGCCACGAGCCCGAGCGCGAGGGCCACGAGGGCGGCGCGGGCCCTCAAAACGAGACGGACGGGTGGTGGACGCCGAACACGGCCCGGAGCCGATCACAGATCTCGCCGAGCGTCGCCGAGGCGGCGACCGCGTCCAGGATCACCGGCATCAGGTTGACGCGCCCGCGCGCGGCCGCCTCGAGCCGGTCGAGGGCCCGGAGCACCCGGTCGCGATCCCGCGCCGCGCGCAGCGCGCGGAGGCGCGCGGCCCGCGCCTCGCCCACCCGCGGATCCACCTGGAACAGGTTGGACGCGGGGGCCTCGTCGGTGACGAACTCGTTGACCCCCACCACGACGCGCTCCCGGGCCTCGATCTCCATCTGGTACCGGTACGCCGCGTCCTGGATCTCCCGCTGCATGAAGCCGATCGCCTGCGTCGAGCCGCCCATCCCGTCGATCTTCGCGATGTAGGCCTCGGCCTCTCCCTCGATCTCGTTGGTCAGCCGCTCGACCGCGTATGACCCGCCGAGCGGATCCACGACGTCGGCGACCCCCGACTCCCACGCGAGGATCTGCTGGGTCCGGAGCGCGACCCGCACCGCCGGCTCGGACGGCAGCGCCAGCGCCTCGTCCATGGAGTTCGTATGGAGCGACTGGCAGCCGCCGAGGACGGCGGCGAGCGCCTGCACGGTGACGCGCACGACGTTGTTCGCGGGCTGCTGGGCGGTGAGCATGGAGCCGGCCGTCTGCGCGTGGAACCGGAGCATCGTCGAGCGTGGATCCCGCGCGCCGAACCGCTCCCGCGTGATCCGCGCCCAGAGCCGCCGGGCCGCCCGGAACTTCGCGACCTCCTCGATCAGGTTGTTGTGCGCGTTGAAGAAGAACGACATCTGCGGGGCGACCGCGTCGACCGGGAGCCCCGTCTCCCGGGCGGCCGTCAGGTAGGCGATCGCGTTCGACAGCGTGAACGCGACCTCCTGGACGGCGGTCGAGCCGGCCTCCCGGAGGTGGTACCCCGAGACCGAGATCGTGTTCCAGTGCGGCAGGCGCTCCCTGCAGAACGCGAACAGGTCCGTGATGAGCCGGATCGAGGGGCCGGGCGGATAGATGTAGGTCCCGCGGGCGATGTATTCCTTTAAGATGTCGTTCTGGACCGTACCCGTGAGTCTCTCGGCGGCCACCCCCTGCCGCTCCCCCAGGACCAGGTACAGGCCGAGGAGGATCGACGCGGTCGCGTTGATGGTCATCGACGTCGAGACGCGATCGAGCGGGATGCCGTCGAGCAGCGCGGCCAAGTCGTCGACCGACGAGATCGACACGCCGACCTTGCCCACCTCCCCGTACGCCGTGGGGGCGTCGGCGTCGTAGCCCATCTGCGTCGGCAGGTCGAACGCGACCGAGAGCCCCGTCTGACCCTGCTCGAGCAGGTACCGGTACCGTCGGTTCGTCTCCTCCGCGCTCCCGAAGCCGGCGTACTGCCGCATGGTCCAGAGCCGGCCCCGGTACATCGTGGGCTGGACGCCGCGCGTGTACGGGAACTCGCCGGGCTCGCCGAGGTCGCGCGCGTACTCGATGGCGGCGTCGTCCGATCGGGAGACGCGCGCCAATGGCGTGCCCCACGAGGTCGTGAAGAGCCCCTTCCGCTCCTCGCCCCTGCGGTCCTCGTCCTTGCCGCCCGGGCTCATAGGGGGATGTTCCCGTGCTTCTTGGGCGGATTCGAGTCGCGCTTGGTGTGGAGCAGCCCGAGCGCGGCGCAGAGGCGGGCGCGCGTGGAGCGGGGCTCGATGACCTCGTCCACGTAGCCGCGTTCGGCGGCGACGTAGGGGTTCGCGAACTTCTCGCGGTACTCCCGCGTCTTGCCCTCCCTGAACGGCGCCGGGTCGGTCGCCTCCTCCAGCTCCCGCCGGTAGAGAATATTCACGGCGCCGTCGGGCCCCATCACCGCGATCTCGGCGGTGGGGTAAGCGAAGTTGGCGTCGCCGCGGATGTGCTTTGAGGACATGACGCAGTAGGCGCCGCCGTACGCCTTGCGCGTGATGACGGTCAGCTTGGGCACCGTGGCCTCGCAGTACGCGAACAGCAGCTTCGCGCCGTGCTTGATGATACCTCCATACTCCTGCGCCGTCCCGGGGAGGAACCCGGGGACGTCCTCGAAGGTCACGAGCGGGACGTTGAAGCAGTCGCAGAACCGGACGAACCGGGCGCCCTTGAGCGACGCGTTGATGTCGAGGCAGCCGGCCAGGTGGGCGGGCTGGTTGGCGACGATGCCCACCGGCCGGCCTCCGAGGCGCCCGAAGCCCACGACGATGTTCGGCGCGTACTCCGCGTGCACCTCGAAGAAGTAGTGGTCGTCGAGGACCGTCCGGATGATGTCCTTCATGTCGTACGGCTTGTCGGGCTGGTCGGGCACGACCGACTGGAGAGTCTCGTCGATCCGGTCCACCGGATCGGTGGTGGCCTGGAGGGGCGGGTCTTCCAAATTGTTCTGCGGGAGGAAGGTCAGGAGCTCACGGATCAGGGCGAGGCACTCCTCTTCGCTCTCCGCCGCGAAGTGCGCGACACCCGACGTGCCGGCGTGAGTGCCGGCGCCGCCGAGCTCCTCGGCCGAGACCTCCTCGTGCGTGACCGCCTTGATCACGTCGGGGCCCGTGACGAACATGTAGGACGAGTTCTTCACCATAAAGACAAAGTCGGTGATCGCCGGCGAGTACACGGCGCCGCCCGCGCAGGGGCCCATGACCGCCGAGATCTGCGGGACGACGCCCGAGGCGAGCGTGTTCCGCAGGAAGATGTCCGCGTACCCGGCGAGGGAGACGACGCCCTCCTGTATGCGCGCGCCGCCCGAATCGTTCAGCCCGATGATCGGGACCCCTGTCTTCACGGCGAGGTCCAAGATCTTGCAGATCTTCCGCGCGTACGCCCCGGACAGCGAGCCGCCGAAGACCGTGAAGTCCTGGGCGAACACGAACACGGGGCGGCCGTGAATCCGTCCGGAGCCAGTCACGACGCCGTCGCCGAGGACCTTCTGCTCCTCCATCCCGAAGTCGGGGCACTGGTGCACAACGAACTTGTCGATCTCGGCGAACGTGTCGCGGTCGAGGAGGAGCTCGAGCCGCTCGCGGGCCACCTTCTTGCCGGCCTTGTGCTGGCGTCGGACCCGTTCCTCGCCGCCGCCCAGCTCGGCGCGGCGATTCCGCCGCCGTAGCTCGTCGAACCGATCAGAGAGCGACATGGCCCAATCGTAAACGCATTCCCGGCGTCTGTGCGATAATTTCAGGGCCCATGAGCAGCTGGATGGAAATCGTCGTCTCGGTTTGCGTGGTCGCGCTGACCGTGGTCCTGATCCCCGCCGTCATTGCGGGCCGGCGCTCGCTCCAGCGCGCCGAGACCCTGCTCGTGGCGCTGGAGCGGGAGCTGGGGCCGATCGCCACCCAGGTCCTGGGACTGACCGAGGACCTGCGCACCGTCGTCCGGCAGGCCAACCGGGAGCTCGAGCGGCTCGGCGGCGTCGCCGAGCGCGTGGGCGACCTCTCCGAGCGCGTCGCGCGCCTCGTGAGTGCCGTGAGCAGCGTCACGCGGGTCGGGCAGGTCATCGGTGCCGCCACCGGGATCCGGAAGGGGCTGAGCGTGTTTCTCCACAGGATCCGAAAGCAGGGAGGAAGCTACGATGGCTGACGATCGTTCCGATGCCGCGGCGTACCTCGGCTGGTTCTTCCTCGGTGCCGCCCTCGGCGCGGCCGGCGCGCTCCTCATGACGCCGAAGACGGGGCGCGAGGCGCGTGACCTGCTCACCGAGAAGAGCGGCGAGCTCGCCCGCAAGGCGCAGCAGTTCGCGACAGAGGCGCAGGGGCGCGCCGGCGACTGGTTCGACAAGAGCCGCGAGCTCTTCGAGGAGCAGACGGAGCGGCTCATGAGCGCGTTCGAGGCGGGCAAGCAGGCGATGCGGAGCGCGGAGAAGGACGCGAGCTAGCTCCGCGTGCCCGAGGTCGAGCTGCCGGATCCCCACGAGCTCGCCGGGCAGCGCGGGCAGACCTTCACCCGGCGGGTGGCCCTCGTCACCGCGCTCTACGCGGTGGCGCTCGCGATCGCCGCGCTCGGCGGAAACAGCTACGGTCGGGAGATGCTGCTCGCGCAGCAGAAGGCCTCCGACCAGTGGGCGTTTTACCAGGCGCGGTCGATCCGCGAGCACCAGTACCGGGGCCAGAAGCTCCGGCTTGAGGCCGACCTGGCCGACCGGGGCCCGGCGATGCGGCCCGAGGCTCGCCGGAAGGCCGAGGAGCTGCTCCAGAAGTTCGCGGATGAGGAGAAGCGCTACAACACGAGCAAGGAGCCGATCCGGGCCGAGGCCGAGCGGTTCGAGCACGAGCGCGAGCGCGCCGAGAAGCGCGTGCTCAACTTCGAGTACGCGGAGGTGTTCCTGCAGATCTCGATCGTGCTCGCCTCCGTTTCGATTCTCGCCGTGTCCCGGCTCATGGTCTCGGTGTCGGTGGTCTCCGCCGTCACCGGCGTCGTCCTCACGCTCAACGGATTCACGCTCCTCTTCGAGCTCCCGCTCGGCCACTAGCCGCCCGGGGCCGGTCGCCGTCCCGGCGGCCGCTCAGAGAGGCGGCCCGAGCGCCTCCATGACCGGGAGCACTCGCTCGAGGGAGGCGCCGCCGGGTTGGAAGTTGGCCTCGAGGAAGAGCTCGGTGACGCCGAGGTCGGCGTAGCGGCGGATGTCGGTGCGGATCTCGGGAAGCGTCCCCCACAGCGCCCGCCGCCCCCGGCCCTGCGGCGTCTCGTGGACCTGGAACGAGCCGCGGCAGACGACGGCCAGCGACGCCGGGTCCCTGCCGACCGACGCCGCGGCCTCGGCGAGCTGCCGCAGGATAGCCGCCATGTCGGCGAATGGGACGTTACCGCCGTTGTACCCATCGGCGAGCGTGGCGGCGCGGCGGAGGGCGCTCGGAGCGTAGCCGCCGACCGTGAGGGGCGGCCGCGGGCGCTGGAGCGGCTTGGGCCCGAAGCGCGACCGCGGCACGGAGTAGAACTCGCCGCGGAACTCCACGGGATCGTCGCCCCAAAGGGCCGTGAGGCAGCGCAGGAACTCGTCCGCGCGCGCGCCCCGCCGCTCGAAGCGGACCCCGACGGCCTCGTACTCGTCCTCCGACCAGCCGAGGCCGAGGCCGACGTCGAGCCGGCCGCCCGACACGATGTCCAGGGTGGCGAGCTGCTTGGCGAGGACGCTCGGCTGGTAGAAGGGCATGATCAACACGCTCGTCCCGAGCCGGATCGACCGCGTGGCGCCCGCCACCCAGGCGAGCGAGACGATCGGGTCCGCGGCCCGCTCGAACGCCTTCGGCCACGCCGGTCCCGGCGCCCCGTAGTACTCGTTCTTCGGCTGGAGCGGGTAGAGGAGCCGCTGGAACGCCCAGAGCGAGTGGTAGCCGAGCGCCTCGGCGTGGCGGGCGAGCCGGAGCTGATTGTCGGGCGTCGCCCACTCGCCGGCGATGGGCAGAGCGAAGCCGAGCTTCACGCCCGCCGCTCGATCACGTCGGAACGCGGCGGCAGGCCACCGCCCGGCTAGATATGAATGGCGTGGCCGAGCGCGCTGAGGGTCGCCTCGAGCGCCGCTTCGGACAGGGTCGGGTGGGCGTGGATGGTGTGGACGATCTCCTCGAGCGTCGCCTCGAGGGTCCGGCCGACGGCGAACTCGTGGATGATCTCGGTCGCCTCGGGGCCGATGATGTGCACGCCGAGGATCTCTCCGGTCGCCTTATCGGCGACGACCTTGACGAACCCCTCGGTCTCGCCGAGCGCGACCGCCTTGCCGCTCGCCGTGAAGGGGAAGCGCCCGATCGCGACCTCGCGTCCGTTGCTGCGGGCGGCCGCCTCGGTCATCCCGACCGACGCCACCTGGGGTCGCGCGTAGGTGCAGGACGGGACATTGCCGTAGTCAACCGGGCGCGCGCGCTGGCCGGCGATCGTCTCGGCCGCGACGACTCCCTCCGCCATCGCCTTGTGGGCGAGGAGCGGCCCGCCCGCCATGTCGCCGACCGCGTACAGCCCCCGGACCGACGTCTCCATCGACGGCGAGACGCCGACGAATCCGCGGTCGACGGTGACGCCGAGCGCCTCGAGCCCGAGGCTCGTGACCTTCGCCGCCCGCCCGACCGCCATCAGAACCTGGTCGGCCTCGATTCGCTCGCCGTCCGTCTCGACGGTGACCCCCGCCGTGGCGACCTTGACCCCACTCACCTTGACCGCGGTCCGGACGCCGATGCCCCGACGCGAGAAGGTCTTCGCCATCTGGGCGGAGACTTCCTCGTCCTCGACCGGCAGGATGCGCGGCAGCGCCTCGAGCAGCGTGACCTTGACGCCGTAGGACGCGTACACGTCCGCGAACTCAATACCCACCGCGCCGGCGCCGATGATCACGAGCGATCGCGGCGCCCGCTCGTTCCGGACGGCGCCGTTCGACGAGATCACGCGATCCTCGTCGATGGTCACGCCGGGCAGTGACCGCGGCGCCGAGCCGGTGGCGAGGATCACGTGCTTCGCTTCGAGTGCCTGAGGACCTTTGGGACCGGCGACCTCGACGGCCGTGGCCGACCGCAGGACGCCGCGCCCGGAGAAGAGCGCGATCTTGTTCTTGCGGAACAGGAATTCGACGCCCTTCGCCATCCGGTCGGCGACCCGGCGACTCCGCTGGATCGCGGCGGCATAGTCGGCCTGGAACCCAGTGAGCGTGATGCCGAACTCGACCGCCCGCTGGCAGAGGTTGACGACCTCGGCGTTGCGCAGCAACGCCTTGGTGGGGATGCAGCCCCAGTTGAGGCAGACCCCGCCCGGGCGATCGTCCTCCACGGCCGCCACCGAGAGGCCAAGCTGGGCGCAGCGGATTGCCGCCACGTACCCGCCGGGCCCGGTCCCCACCACGACCACGTCGAACTTCTGGCTAGTCGCCATGCACACGCTCCTGCGCCGCCGCGCGGAGTCCGGGCGATTTCGTCACCCGCGCCATCATCGGCGTCATGCGTCCTTCACGGGACGGCCGCCGCCGGCTCCCATCATTAGATCAGGAGCCGGAGCGGCTCTTCGAGCAGCCGCTTGACCGTCTGGAGGAAGCGCGCGCCCATGGCGCCGTCCATCACGCGGTGGTCGCACGAGAGCGTCACATTCATGCGCCGTCCGACGCCGAGACCCGGTCCGGCGACGACCGGGACCTGGCGCACGGAGCCGACGGCGAGGATCGCACCCTCGGGCGGGTTGATGATCGCGGAGAACTCGGCGACGTCGTACATGCCCAGGTTCGAGATCGAGAACGTGGCGCCGGAGAGCTCCTGGGCCCTGAGCTTTCGCGCCCGCGCCCGCTCGGCCAGGTCCCGCGACTCGACCGCAATCTGCGCCAGCGGCTTGGACTCGCAGTTGCGCAGCACGGGCGTGATCAGGCCGTCGTCGAGCGCGACCGCGATCCCGATGTGGGCCCGGTGGTAGACCCGCACCGCATCGCCCTGGAACGAGGCGTTGACGTGCGGGTGCTCCGTGAGCGCCAGCGCGCAGGCGCGCACGACGAGATCGTTCACCGAGATCTTCGGCTGTCCGTCGAGCGCGTTGAGTTCCTGCCGCAGCTCCCACGCCGGATCCATGGCGACCTCGCTCGTCACGTAGAAGTGCGGGACCGGCGCCTTGGAGAGCGGCATCTGCTTGGCGATCGCGGCCCGCATGGGGGTGAGGGCCACGACCTCGTACTCGGGGCCCGCGACGTCCGGCCGCACGGGCCTGAGCGCCGGGGCCGCCGCCGCGGCGGCCGGAGCCACCACGGCCCCGGCCTTAGTCGCCGCCTCTACGTCACGGCGGATGATCCGTCCCCCCGGGCCCGTGCCCTGGACGAGCCGCAGGTCGAGCCCCGCCTGGGCGGCGACCTTCCGCGCGAGCGGCGAGACCCGGAGACGCTCGGCGACCGGCACGACGGGGACCGCCGCCGCGGGGGCGCTCACGACCGGCGCCGGCGCCGCGACCGGGGCAACACTCGTCGGGGCGGGCGCCGCCGGGGCCGGCGAGACCGCCGGCGCGGCCTTGGCGGTCAGGCTGGGCCCGCCCGCCTCGGCCAGCAGGGGCGCGATGTCCTCGCCGGGCTCGGCGATGACGCCGATCAGCGTGCCGACGGGCGCCCGCTCGCCGGCGGCAACCAGGATCTTCCGGAGGACGCCGGCCCCGAAGGCTTCCATCTCGACGTCGGCCTTGTCCGTCTCGATCTCCGCGACGATGTCGCCGCTCTGGACGCGGTCGCCCTCGTTCCGCAGCCACTTGATGACCTTGCCGGTCTCCATGGCTTCGGAGAGCTTGGGCATCACAACCTTGGTGACGGCCATGTCGGTTACCCCCCGTTCGTGTGAGAGTCTCTGTGGGTCCGGTGGGTGTCGGCGCCCGTCATGTCGGTCAGCGCCCGTTCGCGGAGCAGACTTTGCGGATCGCCTCGGCGATGCGCGCGTTCGAGGGCGTCTTGGCGCGCTCCAGGTTCCGGGCATAGGGCATCGGCGCGTTGGCGCCCGTGACGCGCTCGACCGGCGCGTCGAGGTCGTCGAACGCCTGCTCGGTGATGAAGGCGGCGATCTCCGACCCCATCCCGGCGAAGCCCGCGCCGGCCTCGACCACGACCGCGCGATGGGTCTTCCGCACCGAGCCGATGATCGTCTCGGTGTCCATCGGGCGCAGGGTTCGCGGATCGACGACCTCGACCGACAGGCCCTCCGTGTCGAGCTCGGCGGCGACCTCCATCGCGCGGTACATCATGCCCACATAGGCGACGACCGTCACATCCCGCCCCTCCCGGCGCACGATCGCCTGGCCGAGGGGAATCGTGAAGTCTGGGTCGTCGGGAACCTCGCCCTTGACCGGGTAGAGCGTCTCGGCCTCGATGAAGACCACCGGGTTGTCGTCGCGGATCGCCGACTTCAGGAGCCCCTTGGCGTCGGCCGGGGTCGTGGGGCGCACGACCTTCAGGCCTGGCACGTGGTAGAAGTAGCTCTCCATCGACTGCGAGTGCTGGGCGGCCAGCTGGTGCGCGGGACCGCCCGGTCCGCGGATCACAATCGGGATGTTGAACTGGCCGCCGGACATGTAGTACATCTTCGCGGCCGAGTTGATGATCTGGTCGAGGGCGAGGATGGAGAAGTTGAAGGTCATCATCTCCACCACGGGCCGGAGCCCGACCATGGCGGCGCCGATGCCAACCCCGGTGAACCCGGACTCGCAGATCGGCGTGTCGACGACGCGCTTGGGCCCGAACTCCTTCAGGAGCCCCTGGGTGACCTTGTAGGCGCCGTCGTAGAGACCGACCTCCTCGCCGAGGATGAACACCCGGGGATCGCGCTGCATCTCCTCGCGGAGCGCCACGTTGAGCGCCTCGCGATAGGTCATCACCGCCATCCTCAGCCCTCCTTGTAGATGTCGGCGAGCAGCCACTCGAGCGGCGGCTCCGGCGACGCGTCGGCGAAGGCGACGGCCTCGTCGATCAGGTCGTTGACGTCCTTCTCGATCGCCTTCACGTCGGCCTCGGTGAGCCAGCCCTCCTGGAGACACCGGGTCCGGAAGAGCAGGATCGGGTCGCGCTGCTTCTCGTGCTCGACCTCCTCCTTGGTCCGGTAGATCGCGCCGGCGGGGTCGCGCATCGAGTGTCCGCGGAAGCGGTACGTGCGCGCCTCGAGGAGGGTGGGCTCCTGCTCGCGCCGCGTCCGATCCACCGCGCGGCCGACGGCCTCGCGGACGGCCAGCACGTCCATGCCGTCGATCGCCTCGCCCGGAATGCCGTAGGCGTGGCCGAAGCGCCAGATCTCCGTCTGCGCCAGCGCGCGCTCGATCGAGGTGCCCATCGCGTAGCGGTTGTTCTCGCAGATGTAGACGACGGGGAGCTTCCAGAGCGCGGCCAGGTTCATCGACTCGTGGAACTCGCCCTGGGCGACCGCCCCGTCGCCGAAGTAGCACACGATCACCTGGTCACCGCCCCGGTACTTCATCGCGAAGGCCACGCCCGCCGCCAGCGGCAGATGGGCGCCCACGATCGCGTGGCCGCCCAGGAAGTTCGTCGTCTTGTCGAAGAGGTGCATCGAGCCGCCCTTGCCGTGGCAGAGCCCGTCGCGCCGCCCGAACAGCTCGGCCATGACCCGACGCGGGTCGGAGCCCTTCGCCAGACAGTGGCCGTGCTCGCGGTACGCCGAGATCGCGTAGTCGTCGGGGCGCAGCACGGACGACGCGCCGACGGCCACCGCCTCCTCGCCAATATACAGGTGGAGGAAGCCGCCGATCTTGCCGAGCGCGTAGCTCTCCGCAGCCTTCTCCTCGAAGCGACGGATCAGCATCATCTGCGACAAGAGCTGCCGCGCCAGCCCGGCATCCACTCCGGGCGCCGCCGTGTTGAGCTGCGCCATTCCGCCTCCCGCTACCAGCGCATCGCGCTGAGATCGTCCACCGACAACCGCCGCCGCAGGCGGAAGATCGCGACAATGATGGCGAGGCCAACCGCCACCTCGGCGGCCGCGACGGTCATGACGAAGAACACCAGCACCTGCCCCTCCGCATTGCCGAACTGGGCGCCGAACGCGACCAGCGCCAGGTTCGCGGCGTTCAGCATCACCTCGATCGACATGAAGATCACCAGCGGATCGCGCCGCACGATGACGCCCACCGCGCCGATCGCGAACAGGACTGCCGACAGCCCAGTGTAATAGGAACCGGGGACCAACTCACATCACCCGTTCACCGTGCCGGGTCCCGGCCCTGTCGGGGCGGCTCCGTCAACTCCGGCCGCGCCGCGGCGCGGCCCGCCGCCGGGGGCCCGCTCGACCCGCCGCCGGCCGCCTGCCCGGCCGCGTCCAGGGCCCCCTGGATCCGTCCGCTCGGCGCGCCGGCGGCCGCGCCTGCCCCGGCCCCCCGCTTGGCGAGCGCGAGCACCCCGACCAGCGCGGCGAGCAGCAACACCGACGTCAACTCGAAGGGGAACAGGTAGTCGGTGAAGAGCAGGCGGCCGATGGCCTGCACGCCGCCGGCGGCCCGCACCCGCCCGCCGGGATGCGCCGGCCGGGCGACCACCATCAGCAGGACTTCGAGGAGCAGGAGCGCCCCGAACGGGATGGCGAGGAGCCGGACCGGCCGCCGGGGATCGGGACCGGTCTCCTCCTTGCCGGGGATCAGCATCATGATCGCGAACACGAACAGCACCATGATGGCGCCGGCGTACACGATCACCTGCGCGGCCGCCAGGAACTGGGCGCCCAGCGTGAGATACAGGACGGCGACGCTCCCGAGGTTGACGACCAGGAAGAGGGCGCCGTGGACCGGGTTGCGCCGGAGGACGAGCCCGAGCGCCGAGCCGACGCCGATCAGGGCGGCCAGCACGAAGACCCCGACCTGCACGTCAGGGCGTCCGGTCCGCCGGGATCGGCACCGGCGACCGCGGCTTGCCGTCGGGCCCGGCGGGCTCCAGGGAGAGGAGCATCTCCTTTGTGTAGATCATCCCCCCGCGGCTGTAGGAGGAGAACTCCAGGATCCCGGTGTCCATCCGGATCGCGTCTTCCGGGCACGCCTCCACGCAGTAGCCGCAGAATACGCACTTGCCGAGGTCGATCGTGAACTCCGTGCAGACCTTCTCGATGTCGGGGTTGGGATGCTCGCCTGCCACGATGTAGATGCAATGGGCGGGGCACACGGTCTCGCACATCATGCAGGCCACGCAGCGAGGCGAGCCGTCTTCGCGCCGCACCAGCCGGTGCAGGCTCCGGAGCCGCGGGGCATAGGGCCGACGCTCCTCCGGGTACTGGATCGTCACCGCGCCGCGGGCCTCGGTCCGCCCGAGCGCGTGGGCGAGGTGCCGGCCCATGTTCACGAAGAAATGCCGCGCGGTCAGCACGAGCCCCGACGCGACCTCCCGCAGGTAGACGCGCTGGACGGGCTTCACCGGGGCCCCCACAGGAGCAGCGCCCCGCCGGTCAACACGATGTTCGCGATCGAGAGCGGAAAGAGGCCGAGCCAGCCGAGGCGCATCGCCTGATCGTAGCGGAAGCGCGGCAGCGTCCAGCGGATCAGCATCAGGAACCAGATCATCGCGGCCACCTTCACCATGAAGGCCAGGACCTGGAGCAGGGTGACGAGGACACGGGGCAGCGCGAACGCGGCGCCCCAGGGGAAGGCGAACCCGTCGCGGACGAGGTACGGCACCTGCCAGCCCCCGAGGAAGAGGGACACCGTCATGCCCGCGATCACGACCGTCTCCAGCAGGTCGGCCATGACGAACAGCCCGAATTTCATCCCGCTGTACTCCACGAAGTAGCCGATGATCTCCGACTCCCCCTCGGGCATGTCGAACGGGATGCGCTTGGTCGCGGCGATCCCCGCGGTGAGGAAGAGCACGAACGCGAGCGGCTGGGTGAGGATCCCCCACATGGGAAGCCAGCCCCCGAGCAGGGCCCCCTGGGCCCGAACGATGTCCATCATGTTCAGCGAGCCATAGACCATCACCACCCCGACGATCGAGGCGCCGATCGCCACCTCGGCGGTGATCATCAGCGCCGCCGCCCGCTGCCCGCCGAGCAGGGCGTAGTTGTTCGCGGACGACCAGCCCGCCATCATCACGCCGTAGACGCCGAGGGAGAGCATCGCGAACACGTAGAGGAGCCCCACGTTGAAGGTCAATGCCTGGAGCGGCACCTCCCGCCCCGCGACCGACAGGGTGTCGCCGAACGGGATCGAGGCGAAGGCCACCAGCGCACAGAACACGGACACGAAGGGCGCCAGGCCGAACAGCACCCGGTCGGCGCGGGCGGGACAGAACTCCTCCTTCGTCAGCATCTTGATCGCGTCGGCGAGCGGGTGGAAGAGCCCCCAGAGCCGGAGCCCGAGGATCGACGCGCGGTTGGCCCCGATCCGGTCCTGCATGATCGCCGACTGCTTCCGCTCGACCCAGGTCAGCAGGCCGCCCAGGTTGAGGACAAAGAGCATCACGAACAGGACGCGGCCGGCGGCGATCCCGACGTCGGTCATGGTCGGGCGGTGCGGACCAGCTGCCCGGCGTCGCCGATCGAGCGGTAGCTCATGCCGGCGAAGGCCGGCACGGTGGCGGCCAGGTCGCGGAAGCAGTCTTCCGCCCGTGCCGGACGCGGCGCGCCCTGCACCTCCTGCAGGAGACGGCCGAGGATCTCCCAGTCCGGAAGGGCGCGGCCGAGCGGGGGGAGTGCTTGCCGGAAGCGCTGGACGCGCCCCTCGAAGTTCGTCCACGTGCCCTCCCGCTCGGGATAGGCGGCGGCCGGGAGCACGAGATGCGCGTAGGCGCTCGTCGGGTTGGCGTTGGTTCCTTGGAAGATCACCGTCTCCGCTCCCAGGAGCCCGTCCAGCACCTCGCCCTCCGGCCACGCGGAGGCGAGCAGGTCGTGGCAGAAGATCCAGAGGCACTTGACCCGGCGTTCGCGGGCGGCCGCGAGGATCGCCCGCGAGTCCGCCCCGCCGAGCCCGACCAGTTCCGCGCCCCGGGTGTTCGCGTTCTTGTCGGCGCGGATCAGGAAGTCGTCCTCGTCGCCCGGCGCCGCCGGCGGCACCCGGTAGTCGACGGCGCCGACGCCGAGGGCGTCGCAGAGCCGCCGGAGCAGGAACAGGTCTTCGTTCGACAGCTTCGGCGAGGCGAGGATGCCGATCTCGTCGGCGCGGTAGCCGCGCAGCCGTCCGGCGGCGAGCGGAATCATCTCCGTCCAGGCGATCTCGAGGGTCTTCTCGCCGTCGCGGCGGGCGGGTGCCTGGAGCCGGGTGTCGTCGTCCACGAAGGCAGAGCCGTAGCGGCCCGCGTCGCAGATCCACCACTTGTTGACCGCCTCGTTGAAGCGCGGCTTGAGCCGGACCACCCGCCGCCCCTCGGCGTGGTGCGGCCGGCGGCGGCTCACGTGCACCTCGATGTTGCAGCCGCGGGCGCAGCCCGGACAGATCGACTTCTGGGTGTCGAGGTACCAGACACGCACTTGGAACCGGAAGTCCCGGTCGGTGAGGGCGCCCACCGGGCAGATGTCGACCACGTTGCCCGAGTACTTGTTGGCGAGCTCCTGGCCCGGGAAGAGTCCGATCTCGGAGCGGTCCCCGCGGTGGAAGATGCCGAGCTCGCTCGTGCCCGTGACCTCGTCGCAGAACCTGACGCAGCGCGAGCAGAGGATGCAGCGCTCGGCGTCGAGTATCACGTGCGGCCCGAGGGGCACCGCCTTCGGCTTGTGAACCTTCTCGTCGACCATGCGCGGATCGTAGAGCCCGTGCTTCATGTAGTAGATCTGCAGCCAGCACTCGCCCGCCTGGTCGCACACCGGGCAGTCGAGCGGATGGTTGATCAGGTGGAACTCCATGATCGACTTCCGCGTCTCGAGCACGCGCTCGGTCTCGGTGTGCACGACCATGCCCTCGGCGACGACCGTGTTGCAGGCGACCTGCGGGCGGGGAACCTTCTCGATGTCGATCACGCAGAGCCGGCACTGGCCCGCGATAGACAGCGCGGGGTGGTAGCAGTAGTGCGGGATCTCGATCCCGAGCCGGCGGGCCGCCTCGATCAGGTTCGTCCCCGGCGGAACCTCGAGCGGCCGGCCGTCGATCGTGAGCTTAGGCATGCGGCATCAAGGCCTCGAACTCGGCGCGGAACTTCTCGATGTACGAGATGTACGGCCCCACCGCCCCATCGTAGAAGGCGCAGATCGTGGTGCCGGTCCCGCGCCGGGCGACGTCGAGGATCGTGTCGAGATCCTCCTTGCGTCCCCGCCCCTCGACGATCCGCTCCGTCATCCTGTAGATCCAGCCCGTGGTCTCGCGGCACGGCGTGCACTGCCCACAGGACTCGTGCGCGTAGAAACGGGCGATCACTCGCAGCGCGTCCGGGATCGACACGGTCTCGTCCATCACGATGACGCCGGCCGACCCCGCCATCGTCCCCGCGTTCCTGAGGCCGTCGACGTCCATCGTGACGTCGATCTCGTCGGCCCGCAGGATCGCCGCCGACGCCCCCCCCGGGACCACCGCCTTGAGCCGCCCGTTCCCCGTGACGCCGCCGGCGTGCTCGTAGATCAGCTGGCGGAGGGTCACGCCCACCGAGGCCTCGTACACGCCGGGACGTCTCACGCGACCCGACACCGAGTACAGGCGGGTGCCGCCCTGCGTCTTGGTCCCAAGTGCCGCGAACCACTCCGGGCCGCGGTTGACGATATGGGGGACCTGGCAGATCGTCTCGACGTTGTTGACGATGGTCGGGGCGCCGAACGCGCCCTTGATGGCCGGGAACGGCGGCTTGAGCTTGGGCCAGCCCTTCCGGCCCTCCAGCGAGGAGATCAGGCCCGTCTCCTCGCCGCAGATGTACGCGCCCGCGCCCCGATGCACGACGACGTCGAGGCCGCGGCCGAGGTAGCCCGCATCGTAGGCCTCACGGACGGCCGCGCTGAAGCGCCGCCACGGGGCGACGTACTCACCCCGGACGTAGACGAAGGCGAGCCGCGAGCCGATCGCGCGGGCCGCGATCAGCATGCCCTCGATCAGCGCGTGGGGATCGCGCTCGAGCAGGTAGCGGTCCTTCACGGTCCCCGGCTCGCCCTCGTCGGCGTTGATGACGAGGTAGATCGGACCCGCGTGCCCCTTCGGGACGAAGGACCACTTGGTGCCGGTCGGGAAGCCCGCGCCCCCCAGGCCCCGGAGGTTCGACCGCTTCACGGCGTCGGTGATCGCTGCTGGCTCCAGGGCGAGGGCCTTGGCCCACCCGGTGTAGCCGCCGGTCTCGCGGAACGCCGCGAGCGTGTGCGAGTCGGGCCGCCCGAAGTTGCGGGTAAGGATCGGCTCGGTCGGGTCCGCCGCCGGCTGGCTCCCAGGGCTCATCGCAGCTGGTCGATCAGCCGGTCGACCGTCTCCGGCGTCAGGTTGCCCTCGTACCGGTCGTCGACCTGCAGCATCGGCGCCATCTCGCAGGCGCAGAGGCATTCGACGGCGAGCAGCGTGACCCGGCCGTCGTCGGTGGTCCGGCCGGGCTCGATGCCGAGCCGCCGCCTGAGGTGGTCCAGGATGTCCGGGGCACCGGCGAGATGGCAGGACAGGTTGTGGCAGACGGAGACGACGTGGCGCCCCTTCGGCTCACGGAAGTACATCGTGTAGAACGTGACGACCTCGTGCACGTGAGCGGGGGCGAGACCGAATAGCCCGGCCACGTACCCCTCGACCTCTTCTGAGATGTAGCCAAACACGTCCTGCGCGAGGTGCAGCACCGGCAGGAGCGCGCCCTGCGGGTCTGGGTAGAGCCCCTGCAAACGCCGCACCTCTGCCAGCTGCTCCGGCGTGAATTGCGGGCGGCCTGGACTCACCCCGATGGCCTCGTCATCCGCGACGCGGCTTCGCTAAGCTCGAATTCGCCGTCCGCGTTCATTGACCCGGACCCTGCCCCCGGCGCCGCGCCGCTTCGATCATTATCGGTCGAGCTCGCCGCCGATCATGTTGACCGAGCCGAAGGTGGGCACGACGTCGGCCACCATCCCGCCCTCGAGCAGCCGGGGGAGCGCCGCCAGCGGCGGGAGGCACGGCGGCCGGCAGTGGACCCGGTAGGGCCTGTCGCTTCCGTCCGACACGACGTAGAAGCCGAGCTCGCCGTTGGCGCCCTCGACGGGGACGTAGACCTCGCCGGCCGGCGGCCGGATCCCGTAGCCCTCCATGATCAGCATGAAGTGGTTCATCAAGCCCTCGATCGAGCCGTAGGTCGTCTCCTTCGACGGCAGGGCGACGCGCTTGTCGTGCGTGAGGACGCGCTCGAGCGCCCTCCGGTTCTGACCCTCCAGGTTCGGTGAGAGCGTGACCGGCAGCAAGAGGAGCCCCTCGGTTTTCCCCTGCTTGCCCCGGTCGACGTAGCTCGCCGGATCGATCGGCCGGCCCTCGAAGTCGACGTTGATGGCGCCGCCGGGCATATCCGCCAGCGCCTGCTCAGAGATGCGCATCGACTGCTCCATCTCCGCCATGCGAACGAGGTACCGGGCGTAGTTGTCGCCGGTCGGCCGCGTCGGCACCTCAAACTCGACCCGGTCGTAGACCCAGTAGGGCTGCGCCTTCCGCACGTCGTAGGCGACGCCGGCCGCCCGGAGGAGCGGGCCGGTGATGCCGTAGGCGATACTCTCCTCGGCGGAGAGGGCGCCCACCCCGATCATCCGGTCCATGAAGATCCGGTTGCCGGTCAGGAGCCGGTCGACTTCGTCGAGCACCTCGCGCGTCTCCTTGAACGCCTTCCGCGCCTTCTCGGCGAACCCGTCGGGCAGGTCCGCACGAACCCCGCCCACGCGGCCGTACGAGATCGTGAGCCGCGCCCCGGTGACGTCCTCGACCAGCTCCCACAGAAACTCGCGCGCCTTGATCATGTAGAGGAACACCGTGATGGCGCCGAGCTCCATCGCGGAGGCCCCGATGCACGTGAGGTGGTCGCAGATCCGCGAGATCTCGCTCATGACGACACGGATGTACTTGCAGCGTTCGGTCACCTCGATGCCGAGCAACTTCTCGACCGCCGCGGCGTAGCCGAAGTTGTTGATCAGCGGCGAGACGTAGTTCAGGCGGTCGGTGAACGGGATGGCGTTGTTGTACCCGCCGGCCTCGCACTCCTTCTCGAAGGCGCGGTGCAGGTAGCCGATCTCGACGTCGGTCTTGACGACGGTCTCCCCGTCCAGCTCGGCCAGGATGCGAATGATCCCGTGCATCGCCGGATGCTGGGGGCCGACGTTGACGTGCAGGTTCTGCCCTCCGCTGCCGGTCCCGCTCCCCTCGCCGAGGAAGATCTCGCGCGTGGTTGTCTCCGCCATGCCCCCTCAGTTCCTCGGCCCGATCAGCGGCTGCCGCCGCTGGATGGGGTAGTCCTTGCGCAGGGGGTGCCCCTCGAACTCCTCGTACATCAGCAAGCGTCGGAGGTCGGGGTGCCCCTCGAAGCCGATGCCGAACATATCCCACACCTCTCGCTCGAGCCAGTTGGCGATCGGCCAGAGCGGCGTCGCCGACGGCACCACCGCGCCCTCCTCCTCGACCCGTACTTTGAGCCGCAGGCGCTGATTGTGCGGCAGCGAGTAGAGATGGTAGACGACCTCGAAGCGCGGGCCGTCCTCTCGCCCCGGAAACTTGAGGTAGTCCACCGCGGTGAGGTCGACCAGCATGTCGAAGCCCAGGTCGGGGTCGACCTTGCAGAAGTCGAGCGCCTCGCGGAGCACCCCGCGGTCGACGACCGCCGTGTACTGGCCGAAGGGACTCCCGGCCTCGAGGACAGCGGGCCCGAACCGCTCCCTGAGCCGCGCGAGGATGCGCTCGCCGTCCACCTCTAGTATCTCTGGGCCCCGGCCGCGATCCTGTCCTGGAGCTTCATGAGCCCGTCGAGCACGCTCTCGGGACGCGGCGGGCATCCCGGGATGTAGACGTCGACGGGAATGATGGTGTCGATCCCCATCAGCGTCGCGTAGTTGTCGTAGAAGCCGCCGGTGCACGTGCACACGCCGAAGGCGACCACCCATTTCGGCTCGCACATCTGGTCGTATACGCGCTTGAGCACGGGGGCCATCTTGTGGCTAATCGTCCCGACCACGAACAGCACGTCGGCCTGCCGAGGCGAGAACCGGGCGAGGCCGGCCCCGAATCGGTCGATGTCGTAATGCGAGCAGGCCGTCGCCATGTACTCCATCCCACAGCAGGCGGTCACGAAGGGGTACTGGAAGATCGAGTACTTCCGCGCCCAGCCGATCGCCTGATCGAGCTTCGTCGTGAAGAAGTCGCCTACTCCCACTCGAGCCCTCCCTTTTGCCAAACGTACAGAAAGCCGAGCATCAGGATTCCGAGGAACACGAGCATCTCGGCGAAGCCGAACCAACCGAGCTCCCGGTAGAGAACCGCCCAGGGCCAGAGGAAGATCAGCTCGATGTCGACCACGATGAAGAAGATCGCCGTCGTCGAGAACTTGATCGCGAAACGCCCTTCCGGCAGCGAGATCGGATCCTTGCCGCACTCGAATGGCTCGAGCTTGATCGGCGTCACCCGCCGCGGCGCCAGGAGGGAGGGGATGTACAGGAGGGCCCCGGCGACGACGGCCGCGAACCCGAACACGCTGACGATCGGCAGGTACTCCATGGCCCCGCCTACGGCTGGCGCGCCGGCGGCTCTGCGGCCAGCTGGACCTGCTTCTTGGCGTGGTACGAGCTGCGCACGAGAGGGCCCGACTCCACGTGGGCGAAGCCGAGGCCGCGACCGATCTCCGCGAGCTCCGCGAACTCGTCCGGGTGGTAGTAGCGGGCCACCGGCAGATGCTGCGCCGAGGGCCGCAGGTACTGACCGAGCGTGAGGATACGCACGTCGACCCGCCGGAGGTCCCCCAGCGTCGCGACCAGCTCGTCTCGGGTCTCGCCGAGACCCAGGATGATGCCGGACTTGGTCAGCAGCCCCGGCGCCGCCGCCCGCGCCCGCCGGAAGAGCGTGAGCGTCCGCTCGTAGCGGCCGCCGTGGCGGGCGACCTTGTAGAGCCGCGGCACCGTCTCCGTGTTGTGGTTCAGGATCTCGGGGGCGGCGTCGATCACGGTCCCGAGGGCGTCGGCCGAGCCGCCGAAGTCCGGGATGAGCACCTCGACCTGACAGGCGGGTCGCTCGCGGCGGATGGCGCGGATCGTCGCCGCGAAGTGGGCGGCGCCGCCGTCGGCGAGATCGTCGCGGTTCACCGAGGTGACCACCACGTGCTCGAGCCCAAGCGCCGCCACCGCGCGCCCGATCCGCTCGGGCTCTTCACGGTCCTCCCAGCGGGGCTTGCCGTGCGTGACGGCGCAGTAGCCGCAGTTCCGGGTGCAGACGTCGCCGAGGATCATGAACGTCGCCGTCCCGTCCTGCCAGCATTCGCCGATGTTCGGACAGTGCGCTTCCTCGCAGACGGTGTGCAGGTTCTGGCCGTGAATCAGCGATTGGAGCCGGATGTAGTTCGGGCCGCCTGGGGCCCGTACCTTGAGCCAGCCCGGCTTGCGCCCGTCGGCGGGCGGCGCCGGTTCGAGGATCGGGAGCGAAATAGCCATGAATGTTTGGGACTTTCGCCGAGGTCATTATCGCACACGATTTCACAAGCGTCGAGGGCGGCCCGCGCCACGGGAGAGGCCAGCCACGGCTCAGGTCGGCGACAGCGCGAAGAACGCGACGGCGGCGCTCGTCATGAGCCCCACCGCCGCCCACCCGAGCACGTTCAGCCAGAAGCCGTTGGTGTGCTCGCCCATGATCGCGCGGTTATTGCCGACCAACATGACGAGCACCAGGAGCGGCGGTGCGAGCACTCCGTTGACGACCGCGGCCAGGAAGAGCATGCGGATCGGGTTGGTCCCGACGACGGGGAGGAGGACCCCGGCCAGGATCGACGCCGAGAGGACGAGGTAGAACCGGCGCGCGCGGCGCGGCGTGAATTCCAGTCCCGATTGCCACCCGAAGAGCTCGGCGACCGCATAGGACGCGGAGCCGGCGAGGACGGGGATCGCGAGGAGCCCGGTGCCGACCACGCCGAGACTGAAGAGAAGGTAAGCGAGGTCGCCGGCCAGCGGCCGGAGCGCCTCCGCCGCCTGCCCGCTGGTCTCGATGTAGCGGTGCCCGGAGCGGTAGAGCGTCGAGGCGGTCGCGAGGATGATGAAGTACATGACGAGGTTCGAGAAGCACATCCCGGTCGTGACGTCTAGCCGGGCGTCCCGGAGCTCGTGCTCGGTAGCGCCGCGGCGCTGCGCGAGGGTCCGGCGCCCCTTCGCCCGCTCCTCCTCGACCTCCTGGGACGCCTGCCAGAAGAAGAGGTAGGGCGAGATCGTCGTACCGAGGATCCCGACGAGGGTGGTGACGAAGTCCGCGTCCCACCGGACGACCGGCGCCACGGTGGCCCAGAACGCCTCGGCCCATCGCGGGTGCGCGAGGAACGCCGCGATGACGTAGGCGAGCAGCACCGCGGTGAGCCATTTCAGGTAGCGCGCGAACCGCGCGTAGCTCGTGTACACGGTCACGCCAAGGATCAGGAGGCCGAAGGCCGGCACCGAGACGAGGGGCGGAATGCCGGTCAGGAGCGCGGTCACGTCGGCCATCCCCGCGAGATCGGCGCCGATGTTGAAGACGTTGGCGAAGAGCAGCAACACGCAGGCGGCGTAGAGGAAGCTGCGAGGATAGTGGCCGCGGAGGGCACCCGCCAGGCCGCGCCCCGACACGAGGCCGATCCGTGCGCAGATGAGCTGCACGGCCGCCATCAGCGGGAACGTGGCGAGTGCAGTCCACAGGGTGGCCAACCCAAGGGTGGCCCCGGCCACCGAATAGGTCGTGATGCCGCTCGGGTCGTCGTCGGCGGCGCCCGTCACGAGTCCCGGGCCCAGCAGCTTGAAGTAGCGGACGAGCGGGTTGTGGCTGTGCGCCTCGGGCGGGGCGGGCGCGAGCGTCACGGCGTCGGGCCGGGCGCGTCTGCCTCCCGGCGGATCACGCTGATGCCGCCGTTCTCCTCGAGCATCGCGAGACGCACGTGGGCGGGATCCGTCACGCCGTTGCGCCGGAGGGCCGCGAGCAGGTCGTCCAGGGTGACGCGCTCTCGCCGCATGTTCTCCTGGAGGATCCGCCCGTCGTGGATCAGGAGGGTCGGCTGGGCCTCGAGCAAGCGTCGGGCGCGCCTGGAGTGGTAGGTGACCTCCACGACGGCGGAGTTCAGGGCCAGGATCGCCGCCGCGCCCACGAGGCCGCCGCCGAGCGAGTTGTCGTTCCCGATGAGGGCGTTCTGGACGACGTTCGAGATGATCAGGAGCACGATCAGGTCGAACGGCGTGAGCTGACCGACCTGCCGCTTGCCGGTGAGGCGGAACGCCACGAGCAGGAAGACGTACACGACGACGGAGCGAAGGACCTTCTCGGTGATCGGAATGTCGGGCACAAAGATGTGGAGCATGGCGCCTCCCCGCGTGTTCGTCGGCGGCGGGTCGGCCGGATCGACCCGCCCCGCGTCGGACCGGGCCGCGGCGTGACCTCGCCCTCCTCGCGCCGGCTATTTCGGCCGCGACCTGCGGTAGGCGGCCACGCCCGCCTTGATGCCGGCGCGGAGCCCACGCCCGAGCGTGCTCGTCTGCTCGAGGGAGCGGCGGACCCGCGGCTCGACCGTCCGGAGCAGGCCGTGGAGCCGGGCGAGCGTCGTCTCGATCGTGCCGCGGAGCTCCCGGTCGAGGCGCTTCCAGCGGAGACGTGCGCGGCCGCCCGCCCGCTGGGCCTGCCCTTGGATGATCCTGAGCCGCGCCTCCAGCTGGCGGAGCCGGGTCTCCAGCTGGCGGAGCCGGCCCTCGTACTCTCGGAACTTCCCTCGGGCGACTTCCAGACGCTCACGCACGCTCAGACGACCTTTCATGATCCGCTCCCGTCCTACGGGGCCTCGTTCAGCGTCCATGTCCATGATGCCACGGGTGACGCGCGGTGGGGAACGAAGAGAAATGGACGCATCGGAGAGGGGGCGATCGTCTTCTGCCGCCGAGCGCGCCGAGGTGTTCCCTAGCTTTTCGGTCCCCCCGACCGCCACACGGCCTCACGAGGGAGCGTCCCACCGTCGAGATGCGCGCTTTTGAACGCAGCGGCCGCGACGCCCTTCGGTCGACGGGTATCGAGGCCGAACCCAGTGGGGCGTGTCGGCTGTCGAATTGATCTCGCCGCCCAGCATCTCCATCGGACTGGCCGCTTCCCTCTCGCCATCGAGTGCGACGGGGCAAGCTGTCACTCCGCTCTGACGGCACGTGACCGTGATCGCCTGCGCCCGCAGCACCTGGAAGCTCTCGGTTGGCGCTCCGGCCGACGGATTAGCTCCTCCGTCGCGACGAGGACCTCGGCCGAGCCTTGGACGCTTACACCCGCGTCGTCGAGTATGCCGACCGAATCGACGCGCAACGGGAGAGCGGCGAAACACCGCCGTTACCCCTTCCTCGGCCGCGAATCCGCCGAGGCGAGCACGTCTGCCCTCCCCCGCGTCACCGGTAGCGCGCGAACGCCGCCCACCAAATTCCGATGCGTTCCTTACGGGCAGATCACCTCGACCGTCTCGCAGCCTGGATTCCGTCTGACGGCAGGCTGCGCACTGACGAAGACCTCACTCTTGGGACGCTCGAAGAGGTTGGATACAAACGGCGTGGCTCGCGAAGCGAGGAAGCGGTCCGCACTGCTATCACACGATTTGAAGGCCCCGGCCCCCTGACGTCGGCAGAGTCGAGCGGATCCCGACAGACTTAATGACTGGACGAGCGCCGGGGCTCATGAGAGCCCCGGCAGTGCTCATCCCTCCAGCGCCTAGAACGAGCGTCCAGCGGCGGCCCGAAGAATTCCTACGGCTGCTTCACAAACACCACGACGTTGTTGACCCGCTGCCCCTGCGAATTCATTCCCTTAATGGTGACCGTCAGCGTCTTGCCGTCGCGCGAGACCTTCCGCGTGAAGGTCATCACGACCTTGCCACCCTTCTTGTCGACGCGCTCCGTCGTGTGAGCGTCGATGCGCTTCAGCGACACGGTGTCGGCGCCAGTCTCTGATCCAGTGATCGGATAGTCCTTGCCGTCGTAGTTCCCCGTGTACTCGGTGTGCGAAGCCTTGTCGCTAGCGCTGACCACGTCGGCCGTGACCTTCACCCCCTCTCCCGCTGGCTCGAATCGCACCGTGATGCTCTTCGACGGCGGGCCGGGGCTGAATTTCGATTTCGCCGCGTCGAGTTTCCACGTGCCGATTAGCGGGTCGGCCCCCAGCACCGAGGCCGGGTTCCCCCAGAGGATTGCGCCCAGTATTAAGGTCGTGAGCGCCAGTCGACGCGCCAATGTCTGCATAAGCCCCTCCTCGTCTCGTCTTTGTTCTTGGTGGCACCGAATCGACCGTCATCGTCGCGTCTCGGTCGTGGGAACGATAAACGGCCTCACCTTGCCCGCTCGGCCGCTCGTCCCCGTCCAGTGGATCTGTCTTCTAAATCAGAGGGTCAATCACCCTACGGGCGCATGCCTGTGCCGCCGCCTGACTCCGAACCTCAACAGACGCGTCAACCGGGAAATACCGCCGCGCCGCCCAAGCCGGCTCAACCCTCTTCTCCGCCTCGGCGGGCCGCTCGATCACGTCGGATGCCACGCGAGTCGCTCGATGCGCCCGAGAATCTGCCGAAAGAGCCTTTCTGTCAAGGTCGCGTTCCGCGAGTTGCAGGGTGAAGTACCGGGCAGGCCGGCTGAGGCGTCCGTCGGTCTTGGACGGCGCTCCTGGACCCGTCTCCTCGATCATCGAGGCTGGCAGTGTCGAGCCTGCGCCGGCCTGCGCCCGCGCTACCGAAGGGGTTCAGTCGGACATCCGAGGCGCCGAATCAGAGGAGGCGGCAATGAGACGAGAGCGTCGTGCCGGGTGTTCGAGTCAGCCCGGGGGCACCACTGCTGCCCGGAGCCGAGGAACTGACCAAGACGCGCGATGGGTCGGGAAAGCCCTTCGACACCCGCCGATTACGACGGCAACCGCTGGCCGAGGGGTGCGAACACCTCCTTCATTACCTCGTCTGCTGCCACGGCGTCCGCCTGCCCCCCGATGAGCTCGCCGTACAACGGCACTGGCTTCGGCGGGCGGCGCACCTGCCACACGATCCGCCCGGTCGTCGGATCCACGAGGATGACGTCGAGCGAGACGATCACCTCGTTCGTTCGCATGGTCGAATATGGAAACTCCCAGCGTCGCACCCGCATGAACAAGGGGTTCGCATCGAGCTTCGCCGACTGGACGATCTCGGCTGCCATCTCAGGACTCGAGGGCACGCGTCCTCCGGTCGCCAGATGCGGGCGGCCCAGGGTAGGCTCAGTGGCTACTTCTTTCCTCCGCCGGGGCGCCGCCGTTGCTGCTGCTCGGGCGGACTCGGCGCGAGAGCGAGCTGAGCCTGAAGCACCTGGAAGCGGCGCCGCCAGCTCACGCCAAAGGCATTCTCGTAGAACTTCGCCGTATCGCCGCTCTGATCGACGAAGAATTCCACCGCGCAGTACAACTCCCAAATCGCTTGCCGCACCTTCGGCTCGGGTCGAGTGTCTCGGATCTTACTGAATCTCGCATAATATAGTTACACTCATCCGTGCCGCGCGGCCAAGTGCAAGAGGACTAGTTGTTGAAGCGGATGGAAGATCTTGTAGTCGGCATCGGGCTCGCGCGGCATCTCTTTCAGCCGCCGCTGGGCCTCTTGGGGAAGCCACTCGAGGAGAGGGGCCTGATCGTCACGGAAGTCGCGAAAGAGATCGTGGGCTAATGCGTTCAACAGTTGCGAGCTGACAGTGAAGACGGCCTGGGTGTTCAGCGCGCTGACAGTCTCGATAACATCGCGGATGGTCGATCTTTGGCCGAGCAGCTCCTTCGCGCCCAACATGATGAAAATCTTCATCGGCCCAATGCGGGTCGCCACGACAGGCCGTCGCTACTTTTTCACGGTCTTCGGCGGAAATCGAATGGGCTGGCCCCGGTCCAGACGGCACACGACAAGCTCGACGTTCTCGCTCACGGCGCGTCCTCCTCGCTCAGGTCGACGTACTCGTCCTCCACTTGGGCCGGGGCGATCGAGCCGGAGCGGACCCCGCGCCGGCCCTGCTCGGGGGGGATCGTCTGGTTGGCGGGGCTCGGGAGAACACGAACGTGGTCGTGCGCCCCTGCACACTCGGCTTGTTGTCCAGATAGGCGCCGAAGTACTCCCCGGTCCGCACGACAGCGGTGGCCAAGGTCGCCGCCTCCTGGGGATCGCCGGGGGCGAGCGCGTAGAGAATCCTGGCGCCACTGTGCGATCGCGTTTCGCGAGTGACCATCATCACGCCGCCAGCGCCGCGGCCCGAGCAGCCGAAGGCGTCCGATGGCCGAGCCGCTCGATGAGCCACTCGGCGTTGTAGCGCGCGATGAACTCGCCGATGAGTCGCCGCGCTTCAGCGAGCGTCGAGAAGCGATGGAGATAGCGGGACTCACCGCATCGACGAAGAGGAGATCGTGAAGACGCGCTCGGGGAGCCCGCGAGGCGTCGACCCCTTACTTGGGGGGGTTAGCGCAGCTGCTGATGTGGATCTGGAAATTGCCACCATCGAGCGGCACCGTGTCCGTGGCCATGGTTTCTGTGGTGGCCTCCGGAGTGCCATCCTCGTCAACGAGCAGTACCGTCGAGCCCGCCGGGTCATTAGGATCCGTGTAGACTTGGAGGAAATACCGGTCAGGATCGCTCGCTGCGGCGCTGCCCGGCTCGCCGCGGTCTTCCCCGCGGGCGAAGAAGTAGACGGTCCCATAGTCGGTTTTATTGCCGGCGATGCCTTTCAGTGTGCCGGTCCCCTCGAACTCGATGAAGTTGAACGGAGTCTTGGGCGACGTTTGTTCCACTGACCACCCTGGCCGGCCGTCGCGCTGCAGCCCGGATACACGTTGCCGCCGAAGCTGTTCCTTCCGTCCGAAGGGGCGACGGCCGAACCGCCGCCGGTGAACCAGCACATCATCTGTGTCACCTGCTGGCAGGTGGCGCTCTTGACCAGCCACTGACTGTTGTTGTCGGTGTTGATGTCCGAGGTCGTGAACGCGTAAAAACCCATCGCGGGGATGATGATTTGCGCGTCCGCCGGGAGCGTCGCCTTGTTGAGAGTCTCGGTGTAGGTATCCGGAGTGTCGGGCAGGCCGAGCGCAAAGTTGCCAGCGTTGTCGGTCGAGACGGAGCCCGAAAAGGTCGCGCTGTTGACGTCGACCTCGACGCCGGCGAGCGGGAGATCGGTCGAGTCGATCTGACCGTTCTGGTTCGAGTCGCAGAGGACAGTGCCGCTCGCCTGCCAAGCGTGCGCCGTCCCCGCGCCCAAGAGCACGAGAGCGAGGCCGACAAGAAGAGCCAGGGAGTGCTTCGTTTCAGCTTTCATCTTTGCCATCGGGCGTTCTCCTTTCAGTGATCGGACTGTATAGGGGGAGATCATGAGTGACGCTGGCCACAGAGCTCGAGACCGGCCGGGGGACAACCGTAATCGCCTCGATCGTAGTTGTCCTGGGGACCGAGATCGGGCCGGTGTACTGGGCCGAAGCGGTCGTCGGTGTGCTCCCGACGACGTTGTTGGGATCAGCGTTGGCCACCACCAGGTCCAGCTTGCCGTGGCCATTGAAGTCGCCCGCAGCCACTGAGTCAGGGACGGTGCCACCAGCAGCGAAGGTCCGGGCCGGCTGGAAGGTCCCACCGCCGTTGGCAAAAGAAGCCCTCTGACGCATGCTAGGGTCCTCACGATTCATCGGTGCGCGCTTACGCTCGCCCGTCCCATACGGGCGGTTCTGCGAGCGCGCAGTTGTTGCGCCGATTGCGCCGTGACTTGGTTCCTCCTCTCCGCGCGAGCATGTTCTTCACACGCAAACTTATCGCTACGCACGCGAAGGACAATTGGGCGAATCCCGGGTTTCCGTCTTGAGATTTAACGGCCTTTGAGGTGGGGAATCCACGGAGAGAACCACCCGCCGATTTCCGGAACTCGAGCACCGCTCCGAGCTGCTTGTCGAAAAGCACGAGCAGGGCGTAAGTTTTCGGGGTGAGCGCGCGGTCGGCGGAGGTCGTGATCTGCGGGGCGGGAATCGCCGGGATCGCCGCCGCCTACCACCTCGCGGTGCGGCGCGCCCTCTGAAGGAACACCTGCAACCTGTCGAAGACGAGATCGAGCGGAAGAAGCGCCTCGCGGCCTACAAGCAGTGCCTCGACGACACCTCCACCCAACCGATCACCCGAAAGAGCACGGAACTCACCAAACGGCTCGTGACCGACCAGCTGCGGAAGACGTTTCAAGACGAGCTGTCCAAGCTTGACTTCAAGCACCTCGCCGTCGAGATCCAGTCGGCAGGCGGTGCCAAGGGAGCGCTCTTCCACCGCTTGGCGTTCACGAACGCGCCGGGCGTGTCCGTCACGGATGTCCTCAGTGAGGGCGAGTCCAGGACCCTGTCGCTTGCGTCGTTCCTCACGGAACTCAGCACCGCGGCAAGCAGCTCCGCGATTATCTTCGACGACCCAGTATCCTCCCTCGACCACATCTGGCGGGAGCGCATCGCCCGCCGGCTCGTCGCAGAAGCGAAGACCAGACAGGTCATCGTCTTCACGCACGACATTCTCTTCCTCCGGCTGCTTCTCGACGAATGCAGCCGGCAAAACGTTCCAAGTCACCACCAATACGTCCGCCGCGAGGGCCAGGCCGGCGTCGCTTCCCCTGATCTCCCGTGGATCGCCATGGGCGTCAAAGATCGCATCGCGACACTTCGCAACCGATGGCAGGCAGCCGAGAAGCTCTCCCGTACATCGGGCGCCGATGCATATGAGAAGGAGGTGCGGGAGATCTACGGGCTCTTGCGGGAGGCGTGGGAGCAGGCGGTCGGCGAGGTATTGCTCAACGACGTGGTCGAGCGATATCGGCACAGCATCGAGACAAAGAAGGTCCGCTACCTGCATGACATCACCGAAGGCGACTGCACGATGGTCGAGG